>Ga0302196_10001577_pt1 | contig 21764 bp, 20 predicted proteins | sample II_Bog_N1_3_FD_198794 | JGI IMG/M metagenome (GOLD analysis project Ga0302196, IMG submission 198794) | Peat permafrost microbial communities from Stordalen Mire near Abisko, Sweden - II_Bog_N1_3 | ecosystem: Environmental > Terrestrial > Soil > Wetlands > Peat | place: Sweden: Abisko...
GGCGGGCGCGCGGATGCACACTCCGCTCCGCCGCCCAGAATGTCGGCCTCCCTCCCGGGCTACGCGCCAGGAGGCGGGACGACGACGACGACGGGGCTCGCGGATCCGCGAGCCCCCAAGCCCGCGTTCGCGGCGCCGGAGCAGCCCGAAGAGGAGGAGATTGACGTGGACGCGGAGAACGCGCGCTTCATGGCGGAAATGGCCGCGCGGCGCGCCGCGGCGGCGGGCGGCCCGCCGTGCGCGCGGCCCCCTCCGGCCGCGCCCGCCCCGCCCAGCAAGAAGGCGAAGGGGTCGTCCAAGAAGAGCGCGGCGGCGGCGATTCCGGGCGTGTCGGAAATCGTCGTTCCGGGCTCGCTGAGCGTGTTCGAGCACCCCGCGCCCAGCGCGGCCGTCGTGGACGGCGCGAAGAGCACGGAGACGCTCAGCGTCCACGGGACGCGGATTATCAGCTCGCAGCGCGCCAAGCCGCCCGAGCGCGCGTTCAAGGGCGGGGTCGTCCGCGAGTTTGTCAACCTCGACGTGGTCAACACGACGGGCGAGGAGACCCTGGAGTACCTGCGGTACGGCGACTGCGTCCTCAAGCTCCGCAAGGGCACGAGCTTCAGCGTCGCCGACTTCGCCGGGCTGGTCTACGTCAACGGCGTCTTCGGGACCGTGCGCGCCGACTCCTCGCTGGGGCGAGTCGAGATCGCCGCGGGCTCGGAGGTCAAGCTCGCGGACGTCAGCATGCGCGCCGGGAGCGTCTACGTCGGCGGCCGCGCGGACAAGGTCGTCGTCTCCGGCATGTCGACCGCGGTCGAGCTCCAGGGGAACCTCCTGAGCGTCGAGGTCCTCACGATCAACGGCCTCATCCGCCTGCGCGGCTTCGTCCAGAAGACGCGCGTGACCACGCGCGTGGGCACCATTCACTACGAGGCCAAGGCGCGCGACAAGGTCGTGCTGCGCAGCATGTCGGGCAACATCATCCTGGTCGACTCGCGCACCGAGGACGAGTTCGTGGACGCGAGGTCGGAGCGCGGGCACGTCCTTAAACGGACGTGAACTCCGCAAACGCGTCGTCGTACCGCCGGACCTCCTTGGCCGTGAGCGCGCGGCCCGGCGCGCACGTCACCTTCAGCCTCTTGCGCGCGCCGCGGATCTTCGCCAGGTGGTTCAGCGAGCGCAGGCTCGGAAGGCGGTAGTTGATCTTCACCGGGCCCTCGGTGACGTCCCGCATGACGTGCTCCAGAAAGGCGAAGAATTCCTTGCCGCGGTCACGCGCGGTGTCGTGCATGGTGTACTCGTGGTCGCCGCGGACGCTGAAGGAGTGCAGCGCGTGCCTCCTGGCGAGGTAGACGCGCAGGTCGCGCGCCATCAGCGCCTGGAGGCCGGCGAACCCGACGCGCTTCGGAATGAAGCCGGCGAAGCAGGCCTTGACGTCCCGGCAATTCGTGACGCCGTTCTTGACGAGCACGTCGACGATCCGGAATAACCGCCAGCGCTGCGCTTCCAGCAGCGTGAAGTCCGCGCCAGTCCGCGCGACCGGCGTCGGGAGGTACTGCAGCGCGTACGCCCCCGCGAACGAAAGCACCAGTTGCGAGGCCTGCTCGGACAGCCGCCCGCGCTCGACGACCGTCGTCGAGCTCTTGCCCCGCTCGTCGACGCGAACCGACGACTCGAGGAACGCGACGCGCAACGGCATTGTGTGGCAGCCGCACGCGAATGCGCGCGAACGCCAGCTGACGCACACACCGCTGCGAAATGGACCCTCTCGCGCTCTTGTTGTCGCGCGCGCCTCCGGACGTCGCGTTTGTCCCGCTGCCGGGCGAGGACGCCAGGATGTACATGAAGCGGCTCATGGGCATGGACGACCTGGTCGTCGAAAGGATCTTCCAGCGGCTGCACGAGGACATCAGCGTGGCCGTCGGCCCGACGCTCTGGTCCTGGCAGCAGGACCAGTCCAGCGTCTGGCACCAAGTCCAGAGGGCCGCCGCGCAGCTGAGCGTCAGGCACGCGGAAGGCAGCCTCCCAGAATACAACGCCGAGCACTGGACAGGGTGGGTTCCCAGGCCCGGCGAGTCCGCCGAAGACTGGCGCGGGAGGCTGAACGACGGCCAGCGGCTCGTCCTGTTCATGGGGCTGCGCGCGCAGGTCCTCGTTGATCACGCCGGGTCGTACTTGATGCGCTTGTACGTGTAAGAACGCGCGCGGCGCACACACACACCTCTGGCACGCCGCGTCGCGGAAGCGCGAAGCTATCGCCGCCGAACAAGCGGACGTCTCCGAGGCCAAGGCCATCCTGGCTCACCTGGAAGCCTGCACCCGCCGAGCTTCGTGGACAGCGAGGGCCGGCGGAGGTGTCCGGAAGGCGAGTTCGCCGCGAGCAGGCGCGCGGGCACACAACCATGCCGCTCGCCCACTTCGACAGCGGCCGCTTTCTTTGTACTCGCCCCTCGCCAGCAGGCGTACAGGACAGCGCCGTCTTCGTCGGCCCGTTCCTGTACGCCTCGAGCGGCACGGACGTCTGGCGCACCGCCTTCCGCGAGCCCCGCGCGGCGTGGACGCGCCTCCTCACCGTCGATCTCGGGCGGCCCCCCCAGGAGGGGCCGCGCCAGCTCGTGCTGCTGGGCACCGATACCGACCTGTACGCCTGCGGCCGCTCGCATGACGCGCGGTCCGTCGTGCACATTAACACGGAAGACGGCCGCGCGTCCCCTGCGCGGCACGGCCGTACGTGCATGTGCGCCGCGGCGACGCGCTTCTACGAGAACATTGGCGGCCTGGGCGCGCGCGTCAGCGTGCGGGCGCCGGCGACGCGCTCCTGGAGGCGCACATTGTTGAGGATAATTCGGTCCTCGTCGTCCGGCCGGGCAGCGTCACTTACCGCGTGCCCCTCCCGGAGAGCGCCAGCGGGTGGTTCCTCAGCTACATCGCCGACGACGTCGTTGTTCTGACGGACCGAGCCGGGAGGGCCGTGCACTACCGGCCCTCGACGCAGCTCGCGACGTCGCACTCCATGGGACCACGCTATCACTTCCCGCTCTCGCCCCGGCTGGCTATCCCCGCCGTGCACGAATACGAGACGTTTTTCCGCTCGACGGATCCTGAAAGGGGCCTCCCGCTGCCCGTCCGCGTGGTCGGCCTGTGCCGCGAGACCAAGGATGGCTCCGCCATAGCGGTCCGGGATGACGCGGGCTGGGCGCACGTGCGCAAGAACGCCCACTGCACCGTCGTGCTGCTCGGCCATATGCATGGCGACGCCTCGGGCGACTACATTGCGGGCGGCGGCGGCCAGGGCAAGCTCGTGCTGTTCTGGCGCGTGCCTCTGGGAACGTCCCTGGACATTCTCCTCGGCTCCGGCCGCGAGCGCGACGCCCGCGCGCCCAACGCTAGCCTCGTAAAGGCGCTGCGGCTGGGGACGGTGCGGGTGCTGCTGGGCAGTTGCTGGGCGCGTAATCCCGACCCCGCTGCTCTCCGAGAGGAGGCCCTCCGGCTCGCCCGCGGAGCTGCGCAGGGGCCTCGGCCTGGCGGAGAACCTGCGCGCGATTCGAGGACCGACCACTCTTTTCTGCGATGCAGCCCTCCCTCGTCGAGGACGAGCGGGACCGGCAGGCGGTGCGCGAGCTGATCAGTCGCGCGCTCGGCCCGGACGCGACGCTCTTCGACTTTTACGCGTGGATGAACCGGCGGCCCGTGTCCTGGGTCGTCATGGGCCCCGACCTCGGAACGCTGCGCGTGCGCCCGAGCTACCTGCCGCCGGGGCACGCCTCGCCCTCGTTCCTCGCGAGGCACCGCCTCATGCTCGACCTGGCGGCGAAGCTCGCCGAGGAGGTGGGTCGGCAGCAGCGCGACATTGCCAACTTCACCGCCCAGCCCGTCGACATCGCCCTCAGGGCGGAGGCCGCGAAGGGGTTCATCGAGAACGACAACCCCGCCAAGATGCGCTCGCGCATCGCGGGCGTCAGCGCCCTGCTGCGTCTGATCACCGACCACGAAGCAACCCCGCCCTCGCCGGTGCGACAGCTTCGCCGGCGACGCCGCGCGGACCCCGACGTGGCGGCGATAGCTTCGCAGTTCGCCAAGTTGCGCGATGCCGTCGGCGAGGTGTTCGAAGCCGTCGACGCGGGGGTCGACCGCGTGGTGCTGGACGTCCGCGCGTCGACGCTGAGGCGCGTCGTGGAGCGCTTCCCGTTCGAGTACGCGGCGGAGGGTTTGTACGACGAGGCGTTTGCGATGCGCGTGCTGCCGCGAGCGGGGCGGCTCCCGCCGACGTGCTCGTCGCGAGGCGCGCGCGGGTTCCGCCCGCGCGCCTCGGCATCACCAAGGAGGAGCACACGGATTGCCGCTCGACCGCGAGTTCCTGCCGAGGAGGGGGCGGCTGAGAAAGAAGCGCGGTAAGCACACTCATGAGCGCGTCGACGTTCCTGGACCTGCACTGCCGGGCGTACCCGGCGTGCCACGGGGCGCTGCGGCCGGCGGTTGGGTGCTGCGAGATTTGCGGCGCCCTGGTCCGGGACCTGTTCTTCTGGCTCGCGCGCTCGCTCATGTCGTACGTGTGCTGGGTCGTGCTCATCTTCGTCCTCATCGGCCTCCTGGCGTGGTTCGCGGTGTTCTTCGCCTGGCAGCGGCTGAACGCCGCGGGCACCCAGATCCAATTCGCGCTCCGGGGGGTCTGAAGCACACACTCCCATGATTCGGCTCAACGGAACCGTCGTGCGCGTCGACCCCCGCCTGCTGCGCGCCTGCCCCGCCCTGCTCTCCGTGCAGAAAATCCCCGGCCCGCCGGAGACGGCTTGCCTGGTGCTTACGTACTTGGGGGGCTCCGCCGTCTGTCTGCGCGACAACCAGATCCTCGACGTCCTCGACGCGTCGATCAGGCTCGGGATCCAGGAACTGGCGGAGCAGTGCCAGGACATGCTGATCCTGCGGCTCTCCGGCGCGTCGGCGCGGTTCCTGTTCCAGCGGGCCGACGCGCTCGGCGCGGAGAAGCTCCGGCGCGAGGCGGAGGCACTCCTCCTATGAACTGCCACCTCTGCGACGCGAGGCAGCCGTGGTTCGCCGGCTGGCTCGCCGTCTTCCCGCCCCCGGGCATCGCCTTTCACTACGAGATTGCTCCCGTGCCGTCGCAGGACGCCGCGAGGTGCGTCCTGGAGGACATCTCCGCCGCGCTGCGGCTGCTGGCCTCGCTCGGCATCAAGCTGCCGTTCAAGGTCGCCGTCGCCGCGCCGCGGGGCCTGAGCCGCGACGCCGAGCTGGCGGCGCTGATGCGCGCCCAGCTCGAGGAGATGCTCAACCTCGCGTGGCGGCTGGAGATCCGGTTCACATATTCCGAGGCATGCTGAGCATCGAGTTCCTGGAGCGCGGCTCCAGGAACGCCTGGCTGCCGGCGCCCGCCGCGAACCTCGTCGCGGCGTTCTGCGGCCCGGAATATGTGGACGTCGAGACGATCCGGGGGCTCGTCCCGGGCACGCGCCACGCCGAGGCGCTGGCCTTCTTGAGGTGGGCTAGGGTGTGCGCCCTGCTGTACGGCGCCGAGCACGTGTCGCGCTGGCACCTGCCCTTCTCGCAGAAGCTGCCCGCGCTGTACGTCTGCCTCGCCAGGCGGTACGGCCTGCTGCCGGTGCAGGACGTCGAGCTGCTCTACGCCAACTCGGCGCGGTTCGGGCTCAGCGCGACGGGCGACTTTGCGCTCGACGGCGAGCGCGCGATGGTCGTGCTCTCGACCGTCCGCAACCCCATGGTCCCGCTGCTGGACGACTTCCTCGCCAAGACCCAGGCCAAGCCCGTCAACGTCTTTGCGCGCGGCGACGCGCACCTCTGGGGCGTCGAGTTCTCCAACGTCATCCACGCCCAGCTCGGCAGCCTCGCGAGGTGCCCGCGCGCCGCCGAGCGCGTCTTCCTCACCGTCGTCTGCGAGGACGGCAACCTGCACCCGTGGCGGTTCGTGCAGCGCAAGTACCGGGGAAGCTTCGCGGACTGGCGGTTTATCAGCTCATTCGATGAATGAAATCTCCGCGAGCGCCCCCTCCTGCTCCGCCGGTTCCGGGACCCCGCGCGCGAGGACGTCGACCTCGAACTTCTCCCGCGCCATCTCGATCGCGCCGGCCTTGAACGCCGGCAGCTCGGCGAGGCGCTGGCGGTTGTACAGCTGCCAGACGGCGATGCGGTCCCCGGCGTCCATCTTGTTGCGCCGCGGCCGCTCGCCGCGGAAGAGCATCCACGCCGCGGCGTTGAGGAACGAGCGGACCCAGACGCGGTCGCGGCGGCACCCCGTCGTGTGCCCGAAGGCCGTGTCGACGTCGAACGGCCGCGCGCCCGCCACCGCTCGCTGGACCTCGTAGTTCACCAGCCAGAGCAGGAACCCGTCCGCCGGGAGGCCCTGCACGTAGACGCTCTTGCCGTCCTGCACCAGGTAGACGCCGAGCTCCGCGCAGACCGTCTTCATGTCCGCGTACGACCACAAGGGCTTCTTGCTGCGCATGCGGCGCGCCGCCGAGACCAGCTCCTGCGCCTGCTTGTCAACGAGGGCGCCGTCGGCGCCCGTGCACCCGAGCCGCTGGAGCTCCTCGCGCGCAAGGACCTCCGGCGTCTCGCACAGAAGCTCGCCGAGCTCCGCGGGGCCGCTGTCGGCGCGCTTCTGCACCAGGCGGGCCAGGCACAGCTCGAGGAACTCGACAAACATGGGCGGCGGAGTGCAACGGAGTGCAACGGAGTGCAACGGAGTGTGCGGCGCGCAGGCTCTTACGCCCTCTCCCCGCTACCGCCCGGACGCTTTCTCCCTGATCGCATAGGCTCCGCTGCGGCTCGCCGGCGTCGCCAGCAAGTACTTGCTGCGCGCCAGGCCGATCCAACCCGACCGCGTCGCGCGGTCGTCCGGGGATTCTTTGATGGACGGCGCGGCGGCGATCAGCCCGTCCCAGAAAATCTCGCTCAGCAGGACGGGATCCTCGCCGGCCTTGGCCCGCTCGTCAAGGAAGACGCACATGCGCTGAATGACCGCGGTCGCGGCAATCTGCTCGCCGAGTTCTCCGGCATCCAGCTCCGGCCTCGACCTGGCGAGCGCCGCCCTGGTTTTACGCAGAACGGCGGGCTGTCGGACGAACGCGTTCATCCGGGAGTGTGCGTCACCCAGCGCGCGGTATCCTATACATGCTTCGACGATGACCACGCCGACGGACCACCAGTCCACAGGAGGGCCGTAGCGCGGGGCGACGTCCTCGCCGGTCGCAGCGTCCACGCGCGCGACCATCATCTCCGGCGCGGCGTAGTAGTGCGTCGTGATGCCCAGCGCGAGATCGCGCTCGTACGCACCGGGGTCCCGCTTGCGCCTCGTGGAAACGTGGATCCCCGACCCGAGGTCGCCGATCGCCAAGCGCACGGGCTCGCGCGTCGTGTCGACGAGAATGTTCCCCGGCTTGATGTCGCGGTGCAGGATGCCCATGCGGTGCAGCGCGTCGAGCCCGGCGGCGAGCTGCTGCATGAGCGGGGCGATCATCCGGGCGGGGAGCACCTCGTCGGGAAACGTTCCGGCGTATCCGGCCAAGTTGAAGTTGTACGCCTCCATCTCGATCAGGCCGTTGCGGGCGTCGCAGCCGAAGCGCAGCATCCTCAGAATGTTCTCCGTCCCGGCAATCTGGTCGCGAAGCTTGTTGACGCGGGCCAGCAGGTACGTCTCGCGGTAAAACTCCGCCGAGCACGAGGCCGTGTCGTCCCCCGGCGCCATGATCTTGATCGCCACGATCGTGTCCGCCTTGCGCTTCTTGCCGTGGATGTCCGAATGGCCCGTCGGCGAGGCGGTCACGACCTGGCCGAACGACCCCCGCCCGACCTCCACGATCGGCTTGAACGCGCGGAACGTGAGTCGCGCCGAGTGCTCCCGGCCCCGGGCGAGATTCGTGAACAGCTCCAGCGAAGTGTAGCTCTCCCACTCGAGGTAGCTTTCCGCGTGCGCGGCGATGCTCGACGTGATGGCCTGTACCTCGGCGTCTGTCGGGCCCGTCGCGCTGACGCCGCGGACGCCGCTCATGGCGGTAGCTCCGCGCGGGCGTTTAATGCGCAGCGTGAGCGGCTTTCGTAGCGTTCGCACACCCCGCGCGATGGGTGTGCGACTCGGGCGAGCCCCCGTCTCGAGCCTCCTGCGGCAAAGACTCTCCGCGCGGACGAAGAACCTCTGGGAGCCGTTCCGCGGCGAGGAGGGCGAGCCCCCGGCCGCCGCCGTTCCCGCCAGCAGCAAGGAGGTCTGGCTGGTGACGGGGGGCCAGGCGTGCGGCAAGTCGACGCTCGCGGTCCGGCTCGCCGGCGCCCGGCCGCCGATGCCGCGCGAGTCGTTCCGCGCGGACCTCATGCGCGTCGTCCAGGCGGCCGCGAAGATCGTCCCTCCGCGGATCGACATCACGGCCAACCTCGCCAGCGAGGCGCGGCTCGCGCCCGACGCCTACGACCCCGACCCGATCCTGCTGGAGTACATCGCCGACCCCGACTCGTTCGACGCCCAGAAGCTCTCCCGGCTCTGGAACGACGACGCGGTCAGGTACGTCTGGCGCACGCGCAACTGCAAGGGCCGGGTCCGCGGCGCGGCGAGCGACTGCGTCCACGTCGGCTGGGACCTGCCCTTCTTCGTCAGCCGGCAAGCCGCCCCCGGCGCGCCGGAGACGGACGAGGCCTGGCTGCAGGCGTACACCCCCGGGGACCGCGTCATCGCCGTGCAGCCCGGCACGCCCGCGGTGTACGACATGAGCGAGTTCCGCGATCTCGGGGCCACCCGGATCTTCTACTGCGTCAACCTCGTCGAGTACGACTGGGTCTGCGCCGACGAGCTCACGATGCGGAGCGAGTACTCGCTCAGGATGTTCCGCGAGATGCTCCTCGACGCCAAGTGCCCCGTCGAGGTCGTGTTCACGCACGCGGACAAGTTCGCGCACAAGCTCCTGCGCGTCCCGTTCCGGGTCCGCAACGTCCGCAACGACGACTACGCGGGCGTCGACCTCGTCGACGCCCTCACCGCCGACGGGCTCGACGCGGGCGTCGCGTCCGTCTGCGCCTACCTGCGAGCCAAGTACACGGGCGCCGCCGAGTTTCATTTCGTGGACTGCGTCAGAGGCGCGCTGCCGGGCGTTTAATTCCTAAACAAATCGCCCGCCCAACCGCTTCCATCCGACCACTGCGAACTCGAGGCGGTCTGCGAGGCCTCCAGATGGTACGCGTCCAGCGCCTTCTTCACGGTCGACAGGATGGACGGCTCGGGGAGCGGCAGCGGCGAGGGGTCCCATTCCTCCTCTCCCGAAGCGGCGGCCGCCGCCCCGGGCAGGAGAGCCGCGACGAGGTTGAATTGCGGCCCGGGGGGTTCGCCTCTTCGAACCTCCTTCCTGGCGGCCAACAGGACTGGCGCGATGGCGGCTCGCTTCATGTGCTTCCCCGCCACCGCTTCGTCCGGGACCCAGCCCGACTCGTCGACGACCAGCGCGGAGTCGTGGCGGCTGCACGCGCAGACGCGCCCGTTGTGCTCGGCGAGGTACCAGGTCCGCTCGTCGTACCCCGGCGGCGCGAGGAAGACAAAGGCGCGGTCGCCCTTGAACACGACCATCTTGTCCTGGAAGAGCTGGTTTCCGGCGCGGCCGACGGACTGGTGCACGCAGACGTTGTTGCAGCAGTCCGTGACGATGCCCTTCAGATCGGCACCGGTGAACCTGCCGTTCGGGCCGTACGCGTACATGCTCGACCCCGTCCCCGCGAAGAAGAAGAAGTTCCCCGCGTCGAAGCTCACGAAGCGCACGTAGTAGGGGCCCGTGCTGACCTTCTGGTCCACGCCCGCCCCCTGCGTCGCCAACGGCTCCTGCGAGCCCGCCGCGAGCTGCTGGACGTCGTAGGCGTAGAACGAGTACTGGCGGTTGTTCGACTTCTTCTCGCCCTCGAGGACCTTCTGGACGCCCTCGAACTGGTACGCCAGGAGAAGGTCGCGCCCGTCCGACCGAACGGTCGTGGCAAAGTACATATTGTGCTTGCGGATCGAGGTCGCGGCGGCGAACTGGTCCCCAATGCGCAGGTAGACGGTCAGGTCCGTCCGGACCGGCAGGCGCTGCGCCGCGACGGCGACGCTGTCCGAGAGGAACAGCAGCTCGACGGTGGTCAGCGCCTGCCGCTGCTCGACGAGGTCGGGGCTGAACAACCTGGCGGGGTTCGCAGGCGCGCGCCTGCCAGGCTCGGGCTTCAGCGCCGGGATCGCGGTCTGCGGCGAGGAGATCTCGCGTACCGCGTTGAACGCGTCGTTGATGAACAGCGCGCGGATCGCGTACGCGTCCCCGTCCTTGAAGACAAGCGTGACGGCGGGGACGTTGGGGCAGAAGACCACCGCGGCCGCGTCAGCCTCGCCGATGTTCAGCGGCGAGCTGGTGAACTCGGCCCCGTTCTCGAATTTCAGACGGGCATTGGCGTTGACCATCAGCGTGACGCGGTGGCCGCGCAGGTACAGGAAGTAGTCCTTCCCCCGGACGGCGACAATCGCGTGCGTGCTCATGGCGGTTTAAATCGCGGGGCGAGATTGTTTCATACCTCAATAAACCCGCTCGGCTCCGCAAACAGATCGTCGTCGTTCGCCTCCGTGAGCATATCGTCCCAGAACACAAAGTCGTCGTCGTCGATGTCCGGGAACGCCGCCTCCTCGGCATCCAGCGCGAGCAAGGCGATAACCTCCTCCTCGAAGCTGTTTTCCAGCTCGGTGCTCTCGGGATCATCAACGACGGCGGCCGTTGCCTCGAGCCGCTCGTCGAGCCGCACGCGCTTCGGCTCGAGCGGGGTGTCGATGTCGACGCCCTGGGGGTCGCCCGTGCTGTACACGACGGGGCGCCCTTTCTCCATGACGAGGAAGCTCGTCTTGCTCCAGCCGCCGTCCGGGATCTTCGAGGACGTGACCTGCACGGGGGCGCTCAGCATGCGGTTCTGCTCGAACCGGACCATGAGCAGAGGCGGCGTGCCGCCGGGCCGCATCTGGCTCAGGATGAAGGTGTTGCCGTGGTGCGCGACGTGCCTGCCCTGGTGGATGAGCAGCTTCTCGCCGTCGCAGTAAAACTGCGAGGAGTTGACCCAGCCGAACAGGGAGATGAGTTTCCGGTCCGCGGTGACGCATACGCCTCGGAGCAGCGCGCCCGGAGTGGTCCCCGTCTTGATCTTGATCGGCGAGTTGAACATCGGGACCGGAGTGTACCCGTTCATCTGGAAACCCTGCAGCTCGTGCGTGACATTCAGCGTGCCGACCTCCTTCACGCGGTAGCCGAACACCCCGTCGGCCTTCTGCCCCGGGGCGATCTCGACGGGTATGATGTTGGAGCACATGAACTCGACCGTCGCCGAGTTGCCCGTGGACACGAACCGCCGCCGCTCCGCGGCGAAGTTGTCGCCGGGAACCGTCTTGGCGTACTTCAGCTCGAAGATCCTCGTGGTCCCCTTGATCCTGCGTTTCAGAAGCACGCGCGCGGGCGTGATGCCGAAGAACTCCAAGTACCCGGTGAAGAAGTACCGCTTCTGGATGCCCTGGGCGGCCGCGCCCCCGAGCTTCGGCGCCAGCACGAACAGCCGCTCCTCGTCGTGCACGAAGTTGACGAGCGAGGCGCCGGGGAAGTCGAACGCCACCAGCGGCTGGTTGACGTTGAACACGTACTTGTAGCTCTGGATGCCGGCGCCCCCCTTCTGCCTGACGAAGAACTTGACCGGCTTGGAGATCAGCTGCCCGGGCTTGTACATGGTGATCGCGAGGTACTCTCCCTCCGCCGAGAAGCTCAGCGCGCGCTCGGCCTGCTTGATCCAGTACGTTTGACCGGCGACGGCGGTGAACTCGGCGCGCGACATGGTTTAGAGTGCGTTCCGCGCGATTAACATACTTCACAGCTCCACGTTCCCCAACCCGCTCGCCGCCGCCGCGATTGCCGCCGACAGGTGCATCGTCGGCGCTCTCTCGATGGGCGCGAGGCCCGACGCGGGCACGCGCAGACTGGTGGGCTCGGCGCCGGGCATCGTCTGGCCGCGCAGGTAATCGACGTACCGGTCGAGCGTGGTGACGTTCAGCACCTTAAACGGGTTGGCGGCGAAGATCTGCGCCCAGTGCTTGCTGTTCCAAACCAACCGCACCCCGGGATCGCCCTTGTGGCAGACGCAAATGTTCCCGTCCTCCTGGTAGAGGTAGACCTCTGCCGCGGGGTACGGGACGACGAACGACGCGATCAGCCCGTCCTTGCCCGGCCCGGCGACGAGCGAGGTCGTCTCGTTGCGCTCGAACAAGTGCACAAACATGATGCTCTGGACGCACGTCCCGACCTCCAGTTCCTGATTCCCGACGTAGAACTTTCCGCTCAGGACGTACGAGACCAGCGTGCCTTCAAAGTACACGTTCTGCGCGCCCCGAGGGATCTGGCCGGGCACGCTGAAGCCCGTGAAGAGGTTCATGCGGGCGAAGCTGCCGCCCTTGGACGTGACGACGTGCGGGGTCTCGGCCTCGCCCAGCGTAAACGCCGGGCCGTGCGCAAAGGCGGGGCCCGTGGCGTAGGCCGAGTAGTTGCTCCCGGCCCACACGTGCATCGTCCCGCCGCCGAACGCCACGGCCCGGACCTTATCGTCCGTCTGGTGGTAGTAGAGCATCTTGGCGCCCGTGACGGGCGGCGAGAGCGTGCAGATCCCGCCGCCCGCGGTGAACACCAGCAGGACCAGGTCCCGGACCTGGAAGAAGTTGGGGCCGTAAAGAACCGGTTCCTTCTCCTGCAGCGGGCCCGAGAGCGGGACCCTGAACGGCTTGTCGACGACGAACACGAAGAGCTCTTCGTCAGCGGGCACGACGCGGACGCGGTAGCCGTAGAACCGCAGATCCAGCCCGACGGCGTCGACTGTATTCCTGGTGCGCCAGTCGAATTCCATGGAACCGCGTTTAGTTGTGAAGCCGCGCGCATTAAGTACACCATGCTGCGCGTCCGCGGCTCGCACCCCTTGGTGCACCGCCTGCACGAGGACCCCGTCGTCGCGCGGCTCCTGGAGGCGCTCGCGGCGGCGGCCTCGCTGGACGCGCGCATCGCCGCGCTGAGCGTCCTGCTGCAGGAGGCCGACGCCGGGAACATGCTCGCGCTGCGGCGGTCCGTCGAGGCCTCGCTGTTCCCCATGCAGGCCATCAGCGCGCACCTGCAGGAGCGCCTGCGGCAGAAGGAGGAGGCGTTCCTCAACTCGCGCTGGCCCGGGGTGTTCGAGGAGTTTGCCGCCGCGTACAAGTGCAAGCCGGCCGTCTTCTGGGCCGCCTGCCCCGAGCTGGAGTACCTGTCGGGCAAGCTCACATGTCCGCCCGCAGCCTCGGCGACCGCTTCGCCGCGTTTGCCGCCGGGCCCGAGTACGCCGTCTGGCGCGACGCCGCCTGCCGCGAGCGCGCCCTCGCGGTCCAGTACGCCGCGGTCCGGCGGCTCATAGCCGAGTCGACGCCCGAGTTCGGCGAGTACGCCGCCAAGGTCGCGTGGACGCTCATGGCCGAGTACGCCGCCGCGCGGGTCCACCAGGAGCGCGCGCTCGCCGCGCTCAGGGCCGCGGAGGTGTTCCAGGAGTGCCTCGCGTTCCTCCGCGCCAACCGCATGGCGGACATGAGCATCTTTTTCGCGCACGCGCCCGAGCTGCGGCTAATGCTATTCTAGGAGCTGCTTCGCGTACGCCTCGTCCGCCTCCCCGAACTCCTCCGCCGCCTTGGCCGCGGCGGCCGAGCCGGCCGCCGCGTCCTCCTTCGCCGCCTGGTAGTCCCAGCGCGCCTTCTTGTAGTAGATCTCCGCGACGCACTCTGCAAACGCCCGCGACCACGGCGCGCTCGTCCCGCTGGGCAGCGGCGAGGCCGTCGGGAGGGCCGTGTAGCACGCGTCGTCCATCGTCGGTTTCGGGGTGCGGGGGCGTTTCCGCGAGAGACTTCGTCCGGCGGCGGCGGCAGCCCGCCGATCGCCGCGAGCGGCAGCGCGCACAACACCAACCGCATTCAGGCGTGAGGGGATGCAGTGCAGCTTCTGCCGCCGCGCCACCCCCGAGCCCGTCATCGCGCCGTGCCCGTGCGGCCTCCCGACGCACGACTCGTGCCTCCGCGCGCGGGCCCCCGAGCCGCACAGGTGCGCGCTCTGCGGCCGGGCGTACGCCCCGCGCTCGCGGCTCGCCGGGTGCCTCCGGCGCGCCCGGCGCCCGGCCGTGCTCGGCGTCTTCGTCGCGGCGCAGCTCGCCGCGTTCGCGTACTCCTGGGTCACGCTCGGCCTCGCGCTCTCGGTCGTCGTGCACGTCGCGGCGCACGCGGCCGTGCTGCTGCTCGCGCCGCTCGGGGGCAAGGCGTTCCGCGCCGGGTCGAGGCTGCGCGTGCGGCAGAACGTCCTCGTGGTGCGCGCGTTCGTCGACAGGCTCGCGAGGGACGAGGTGTCGTTCGGCGACGTTGTTTGAAACACAATGGGCAACTTCGAGGACTACGCGCACAGCTCGCGCCTGCAGGACCTGCAGGCGGCATGGGAGGAGCTCCGCGCGCAGCGCCGGAGCACGGAGCGCACCGTCGACAAGTACGACCGCGAGATCGCGAACGCGCTGCTGCTGATCGAGACGACGCCGCTGAGCGACTCGAAGGCCGCGGAGCTGGCCTCGCGCGTGGCGGACCGCGAGGGGTCCATCGGGATGTACGCCGACTTCCTGAAGAACGTCAGCGCCATGATGCAGACCATCGAGCAGCAGCGCGTGGCGCTGCAGCTCACCAAGTCGATGCGCAAGGTCACCGAGACGGTGCACGACGGGCTGGGGGAGAACATCGACGAGCAGATTGACTCGTTCAAGAAGGAGGTCGACGCCTCGCGCGAGGCCTACGTCAAGCTGAACCGGCACACGTCGACCGGCGGCCCCGAGCGCGAGGCGCGCGTGCAGGAGATCCTCAAGAAGCGCAAGCTCGCCAACGACCCGCTCCCGAGCCCGCCGCTCGCGCTCCGCCCCGAGCCCGCCGAGCGCGGGCCAGCTGGGCCCGCGCAGCCAGCGGGGCCCGCGCAGCCAGCGGGGCCCGCGCAGCCAGCGGGGCCCGCGTCGCAAGCTGAGCCGAGAGAGGAGGTGGAGGACGAGGGCGTGGCAGACATTATGCGCCGCGTCGCGGCCCTCAAAAAGACGTCCCCCTAAGCCTTGCCGTTCGCGCGCATCATGTCGCCGATCTTGCCGAGCGCCACGACGGCCTCGACGAAGAGGTCCTTCATCTCTTCCAACTCGTTCGCGACGACGTCGACGTCGGAGGAGGCGGGCGCGGACTTGGTCTTCTTGGGCGCGCGCTCCTCCTTGGAAGCCTCCTTGGCCTTGCGCGCCTTCTCCTTCGCCTCGGCGGCCGAACGGGCTTCCTCGAGCTTCTTGGCCGCCTCGGGCCAGTCCTCGGCCCACTTCTTGAGCTCCTCGGCGTGCTTCGCCACGGCCGCCGCCTGCGTCTCCTTGTACTCGTCCCAGCACGCGTCGATGCGCTTGGCCTGGTTCTTGTCGTCCTTGTTGATCTCCTCCTTGTACCTGGCAAGAAAGCAGTTGACCTTGTCGCGGTAGACGCGCTTCGGCGCGGCCGGCGGCGGCGGCGCGGTTCCCGCCGCGGCGTCCCCGCCGTTGCCCGCGGGCTCGTCCGCGCCGTCGATGCTGTTCAGGAGGTTCATCGCGGCGCTGCTCATTCCGAGGGTCTTTGTGGCAACCCGCGCGGCCGCCGGACCGAGCCATTACTCACACCCGCCCCATGGGGTGCGGCATTTCGTTCGGCGTCTTCATCGCGCGCGTCGCCGGCGCCGTCGCCGCCGCGCTCACAATCTACGGCTTCTGGCTCGCGGGATACTGGAACGAACTCTGCCCCTCGACTAACGGCAGGCCGTGCAACGCGCCCTACGGCCAATGCCAGCCTGACGGCCAGTGCGTCTGCGTCCCCGCGTTCAGCGGCGACGATTGCGGCGAGACGCTCTGCGGCGGCTACAACGAGAACTCGGGCGCCATCTGCAGCAACCGCGGCATCTGCACCGGAACCAGGTGCCTCGGCGACGCGTGCGTCCCCAACCTCGTCAACATCCCGCCCGCGTGCAACTCGTACACCGGGGGCAGCTGGCTCTCCCCGCAGTGCACCGCCCAGGTCGCCGTCTGGCAGGCCCGGGCCCCGACCAACCTCTCGTACGCCTTCGGCGTCCCGCAGTGCATCTGCTCCGCGCCGTACCTCGGCCCGGCCTGCCTCGAGAACATGTGCCCCATGAGCACCGACCTCGGCGTCTGCTCCGGCAACGGCCTCCCGACCGTCAACTACACCGCCAACAACACCCAGTCCGGCCTCGGCTGCCAGTGCCCGGACACCTTCTCCTTCCTCCAGCCCGACCTCCTCGCCGGCCTCGACCGGTTCGGCCTCGCCGTCGTCGGCGAGGGCCTGCCCGGCGTCTTCTCGGAAACCTACTGCGGCGTCGCGTACACCGTCCCCAACTACACCAACGCGCTCTTCGCCGTCCAGCCGACCTCGGCAAACTGCTTCTGCAAGCCCGGGTGGAGCGGGGTCGACTGCGACTTGGGGATGTGCCCCCAGCTCAGCGGCGTGCCCTGCGCCGGCCGCGGCCACCCGAGCTTCGGCCAGGGGCTCTCCACCAACACCTCCTTCAACTCGACCGCGCTCGGCGTCCCCTGCGCCGCCAACTGCGTCCCCGGCCTCGTGTCGTGCAACGCGACGTGCGGCATCGACTGCGCCCACCTTCTGGTCTGCCCGGCCGCCCAGCCCTGGCGGTGCGCCGACATGTCCTGCCGCGCCGCGCCGGCGACCTGCCTCGCCGGGACCTCCTACGGCTACCTCGACGACCTCGACCTCGCGCGAAACTACTTTCTGCAGCCAGGCTTCTACAACTTCTCGAGCCCGCTCGTCTTCTACAGCTTCTTCGGCCCCGGCACGCTGCAGTACGGCGACGTCCTGGTGACCAGCCCCAACGCGACGCAGGCCTTCGGCGTCTTCGAGATGAACTACACGGACATCTTCGACTGGGCCGACGCCGGCTTCGCGCTCAAGTGGCTCGCGAACCCCAACGCCGTCGGCGACGTCGAGATGTACCCCGCGCCCTTCTTGTTCTACCCCCAGGGCGCGGCCCCGCCCTTCTCCGTCTTTCTGCTGAAGAGCCCCGCCGGGCAGGTCGTCATGGACTTCATCAAGCCCAACCTCTACCTCGTCCCGGCCACCAACCTCACGGCCTTGGCGGCGGGCGCGTACGTCCTGGCCAACTACTCGCTCGGCTACCTGCGCCCCGCGGGCGACTACGTCAGCACGCAGACCTGCCTCGCGAACATCCCGGGCTGCGCCTGGACCTGGAACGGCACCGCCGTCGTCTCCGGCGCGGGCCAGGCCTGCGCCGCCGGCCCCGCGCCGGCCTCGGCGGACTGCCTCCCGCCGCCCTCGCTGTACGTCGTCAACACGACGTTCACGGGCCGGCAGCACGTCTACCAGAACGACTACTACCCCGTCGGCGTCTGGGAGCTCTTCCTGCCCGCGCAGACGTTCTACCCCGTCACCGTCTCGGGCAACGTCTCCTTCCTGGAGCTGATCACGGCGAGCAACCTCAGCATGGCCTGCGCCTGCCCCTACGCCTTCGGCTTCGGCCCCCTGAACGAGAGCGCGCTGAACCAGCAGTGGATCGCCGACGCCGCCCTCGTGACCTCCACGCCGACCGACTACGTCGTCGTGCCCTACGTCCTCCAGGGCGACTACACCCCGGTCCGCGGCGTCGTCGCCTCGCAGACCCCGCTGCGCGCGCTGATCGACGCCCCCGGCTACCCGCCCTTCTTCGCGTACGCCGCCGACATCCACTACCTGACCCCGGCGATGTACGGCCAGGGCCTGCCGACGTGCGACGCGCGCGTCTTCCCCCTCCGCTGCCCCGACGGCTCGTGCACGCGCCCCGTCCTGACCAACATCACCGACCTCCTGGACTGCGCGTGCGCCGGCAGCTACCTGGGCTCCTGGAGCTGCACGTGCTCCGGCCTGGCGTTCGGCACGACGTGCTCGTGCACGCAGGCTAACTGCACCTGCGCCAACGGCATGGGGCCCGACTTCCAGGCGGCCCTCTCGAACGAGATCCAGGCGCTGCAGGCGTGCTCGTGCGCCACCGCGCCGCCGCCCGGCGTCCCCGTGAGTCTCGGGGCGTACGTCTCCCCCGGGCTCTGGGCCGCGGCCTCGCAGGACCCGCTCCTGGAAATCATCATCCCGGGGGGCTGCTTCCCGTTCAACCTGACGGACAACTACGGCGCGCCGCTGGGCACAAGGAGCTTCTGCGAGACCAACGAGACGGTCGTCGTCCCCGAGTTCGGCTACGGCAACGTCACGGGCTACCTCCTCGCGAGCGCCAACCAGCCCATCTTCTACTGGTCGATCGGCGGCATCCCCATCTGGCGGGCCACCAACATCACCGCCGCGGCGTCCTCCAACGCGCAGAACGCCTCCCTGGTCGTCGACACCGACCGCGGGACCTGGGTCGCCGCGCCGAACGCCCCCAGCTGGATCCAGCTCGACTTCCACCGCCCGTTCCGCGTGACGCACGCCCTCGTGAACTTTGTCACCGCCGGCGTCCCGTTCGTCTACAACGGCGGCCCGGCGTCCGTCCTGATCTCCGTCAAGCTCGAAGGCTTCGACGGCCTGGTCTGGCGCAAGATCGGCAGCGTCGCCTCCGCCGTCGTCAACGGCTTCGACGCCCACGTCATCAACACGACGCAGCCCGGCCCCTTCTCGAAAGTGCGGCTCTCCAGCCCCGTGCAGCTCGGCGTCCGCGCCTTCGTCCCGCTCACGGACCAGGACTGCACCTGCGACGCGAGCGTCGTCCCCGCGCTCCAGGTCCCGCTGGCGGACCCCTGCGTCAACTGCGTGGGCACGGACACGTGCTCGCTCCAGGTCGGCACGGCGACGATCCGCGCGGGCGACGGCGTGTGCACCGATCTCCTGTACCAGGCGTTCCTGCTGGACCTGCAGCCCGTGCTCACCGACGTGCCCTACTTGCCCGCCAGCGCGATCAACCTCACCGTCGTCTACGAGGGCCTCTACAACGCCACGCCCAATTCGTCGACCGTCATCAACTCGACGTTCATCCTGTGGAGCCCGTCGATCGTGCCCGCGCCCAACACCTCGGCCGAGAACTACGGCTACCTCGTCGTGCCGTTCGGGCCCGTGTACGCCACGTGGGCGCCGACGGCCTACGTCTACACGCTCAACCAGGCGCTCGCCACGCTCACCGCGTACACGCAGCAGTACCTGTACGGCATCGAGAACGTGACCTGCGCCACGGGGACGGACGTCTCGGACTGCGGCTGCTCGTGCAGACCCTCGCCGTTCCCCTACCCGGGGCTCCTGTGCGTCCGCAACGACTCGCTGCTCTACTTCAACTCGGTCACGCTCTACTCGCTCCCGGTCCAGTTCCAGACGACCAACCTCTCCCTGCCGTGCCCGTTCAGGTGCCCCGTCGAGCAGTGCGCCGACGGCTCGTGCGTCTTCTCGCTCGACGAGTGCGACGTCACGTACAACTGCCCCGGGAACGGCTGCCTGCAGTCCGAGACGGACGAGTTCTACTGCGCGTGCGCGCAAGGCTTCAACGGCATCGCGTGCGAGTGGTCGGTCTGCGACCCGACGACGGGCTCGCCGTACTCGATGTGCATCTGCGGCTGGCTGGGCCCGGTGCGCGCGCTGCCCCCCGCCGCGGACCTCTACGTCAACTACACGGACACGCAGCTCGCCGAGCTGAACAGGATGACCTACCCGCGCCGCGCGCCCAACGACATTGGCATGTACGACCTGCAGTTCTCCTCCGCCGGGTACGGCATCATCGTCAAGGACTGCCCGTGGGCCGTCACCGGGCCGAACGGCGAGTACCTCCTGCTGAGCGACTGCGCCATCTACAACGACCAGAACCTCGTCGTGGGCTGGAACACGTTCTACGACGCGTTCAACAACCCGTACCAGTACGTCTGGCTCGACATTGACACGTACGACCAGTTCCCCGTGCGGTGCTCCGCGGTCGTCAACGGCGTGCTCATCAAGAACGGCGCGTGCGTCTCGAACATCAGCAAGTGCGGCCGCCTCGAGGTCGTGCGGCCCGCGTGCAACGGCAACGGCGTCTGCCGCGCGGACGGGACCTGCCAGTGGAACTCCGGCTGGGAGACGTTCATCTACACGGAGGAGTACACGCAGTTCGCGCAGTACCCGTACGACGTCTCCAACCCGACGCTCGGGACGGACAACTCCAACTGGCGCGAGTTCTACAGCCGGTGGGGCACGGCGCGCGACTGCGCCGTCCAGGACTGCTCCTATCTCGGGTGCTTCGCCGGCACGCTGCAGAACAACTTCAACGACGCGCAGACCATGTGCCAGCCCTCGTCCGGGCACGGCGGGACGTGCGGCGCGAACCTCCAGGCCTGCACGGCGGGCCTCGTCACCCCCGCGATCCCGTGCTCGGGGAACGGCATTGTGCGCAAGCGCGACTACCGCGACGAGTACTACTGCGCCTGCGGCTCGCCCATCTCCGTCCTGCAGAACAGCACGGCCAACGTCCAGACCATCGTCGAGCTCCAGCCCAACGGCTGGGGCGGCTACCTCTGCAACCAGTACTACTGCGCGGCGAGCTCCAACTCGCTCTTCTTCTCGGTCACGGACCCGGTCACGGGCAGGCCGTACGTCAACACGCAGGGGCAGCAGCTCCCCGGCCTCTGGATCGGGAGCTGCGGCGCGCCCATCGGCCCCGCCCCCGAGGACATCTCCGAGTGGAACCAGTGCTGCCAGGGCATCCTGCAGCTCGAGCTCTGCGACCAGGTCCCCTGCCTCGTCGCCTCGAGCACGCAGTGCACACTGGCGTACGAGTGCCAGGCGATGGGCGGCGTGCCGCTGGTCTACCCCTGCAACAACCACGGCACGGCGCGGGCGGACGGGACGTGCGCCTGCGACCAGATCACCGCCACGGTCACGGGCTACGAGGCCGACTACTCGCGCTTCTCGTACGACGGCTGCTACAAGCAGATCTCCTGCGGCGTCTCGCAGATCACGGGCGTCGGCTGCAACGACCAGCCGGCGTGCACGAACATGCCCTCGTGGAACTTCTTCCAGTACCTCACGTACTACGACCAGCAGTGGCTCTCCGCGCTCAGGCTGCTCTACCCCGGCAGCCCCGTCACCAACGAGACGCTCGTCCGGCTGATCGACCCCGACTACCAGAACGCGTACAACCTGCGAGTCCAGTCGCTGGACGAGATTGCGCTCGAGTTCCAGGCCGGGCTCGTCAACCTCGCCGGGTGCATCTGCGTCTACCCGGGCGAGAACGGCACCACGACCGACCCCGTCGGCATGAAGTCGACCATCGTATCCCCCTCCCCGACCGTCACGCCCGCCCAGGCCGCGGCGCAGTCCGCCCGCAACGCGGGCGTCGTCTACCCCTACAAGAAGCCCTTCTTCAGCCCCTACGCCGTCCAGCCCGTGGCTATCACGCTGAACGGCGTCCCTGCGCCCTACCTCATGGACGGGCTCTTCTACAACACCATTCTGTATCTGGAAGAAGGCGTGGACTACGCGCTGTGGCGCCTGGGCGACGTCATCGAGGTCTTCCTGGACCAGCCGTACTTCTTCGGCATCGTGCGGCCGAACATGTACATGCTCTACGGCGGCGCGCTGGTCAGCATCACCTTCCCCGGGCCGACGCCCGTCGCGTGCCAGGGGGGCGGGGTCCCCGTCGCGCAGGGCACCGAGTTCGCGTGGGTCGCGCCGCCCGCCTTTGCCATCGTGTGCTCCACGGTCTACATCGACTTCA
>Ga0302196_10001583_pt1 | contig 21719 bp, 18 predicted proteins | sample II_Bog_N1_3_FD_198794 | JGI IMG/M metagenome (GOLD analysis project Ga0302196, IMG submission 198794) | Peat permafrost microbial communities from Stordalen Mire near Abisko, Sweden - II_Bog_N1_3 | ecosystem: Environmental > Terrestrial > Soil > Wetlands > Peat | place: Sweden: Abisko...
CATCGTGGACACGTCCCTGCACACCGGTGCGATGACCATCGACGACGCCGTCGCCTTCATGCACGAGCGGACCCTGATGCCCCTGCCCACGGCGCGCTCGGAGGTGGCCCGCTACTGCGCCTGGCCCACGCAGGCGTCGGCCTACCTCACCGGGGCGCTGGCCATCGAGGAGGCGCGGGACGTCTGGGTGGGCCGCGGAGGGACGCTCAAGTCGTTCCACGACGCCCTGGCCGGCTCCGGGGCCATGCCCGTCCCGCTGGCCGTCGCCGCCATCGGCGCCCGAGCAGACTGAACCGATCAGACCGGACCGAGCAGACCGGATCGAGCAGACCGGACCGGCGGGACCCGGCCTGCCCGGTACCATCGGGCGGCGCGCAGCGCCACACGGACGGGAGAGCGACTCATGACCGACGCCGAAGAATTCTGCCACCATCTCGATCAGGTCCAGGAGGTGGCCCCGGCCGCGAACGGCTGTGTGGAGTGCCTCCGCGACGGGGGGCACTGGGTGCACCTGCGCCTGTGCATGATCTGCGGGCACGTCGGATGCTGCGACAACTCTCCCGGGCGCCACGCGACCGCCCACTTCGACGAGACCGGGCATCCCCTGATCCAGTCGTTCGAGCCGGGGGAGGAGTGGTGGTGGTGCTACGTGGACGAGTTCGCCTTCGAGGTGGACGGTGCGCCGAGCTTCCACCACTCCTGAGGGCGCCAGGCGACCACCCGGGCCGGGACCGGCCGGTGGCCCCTGGGGTGACGGTGCCCTCGCTAGGGTCGGCTCACCTATGGACACCCATCCGAGAGCCGGCACCGTGCGGGCGCGCCCGTGGACGACGGTGATGGTGACCCTGTCGGCCGTCGCCGCCGTCTCGAGCGGCTGCTCGCTGTTCACCACGCCGCGCCCGGCTGCGGTGGGTGGACCGTCGCTGGCCCCGGCCGGAGCGGTGGGCTACGTGGTCTGCCCCAACGCCGTCACGCCGGTGGAGCTGGCCACCGACACCGCTGAGGCACCGATCCCCCTTCCCATCACCGGCACCCCGGTGCTCGGGAACTTCGCCATCGCCACCGCTCCGGACGGGCAGTGGGCCTACGTGGTGACCAGCGACGGGGTGGTGTCGCCGTCCTCCAGCGCCTCCACCCCGGTCCCGCCGGCCACCCCGGGCTCGTCGACGACCACCTCGACGGCGGCGACGGGCGGCGGCCGGGTCCAGAACGTCGTGATCCCCATCGACCTGATCACCCAGCAGGCCGAGCCGCCCATCGACATACCGGGGACCGGTGGCACCCACGCCATCGTGGTCCTGCCCGGGGGCACCACGGTGCTGGCCGCCAGCGGGAGCACCATCGTCCCGGTGACCCCGTCGACCCGCCACGTGGGGACCCCGCTCGACCTCGGGGCCGGTCGGACCATCTTCGGGATGGCCCTCGACCCCACCACCACCACGCTGTACGCCCTGGTGGTCGGGGCGGTCATCCCCGTCGACACCGCCAACGGCACGGCCGGCGCGCCCATCCCCACCGGGCTGTCGGTGTCGTCGGTGTACTCGCCCCACGGGATCGCCGTCACCGCCGACGGCGCCACCGTCTACGTCGTGGGTCAGGGGGGCACCGACTTCGGTGGCCGGGTCCTCCCCATCACCGCCTCGACCGGGGTGGCCGGGACCGCCACCGGCTTCGACCGGTTCGGCATCGCCGACCCGGCCGCGCTGGCCCTCACCGCCACGACGGCCGGGCCGGCCATCCTCGTGGCCGACGCCGCCAACAACTGGGTGAACCAGGTCCCCGTGGCCACCTTCACCGATCCGCCCAGTCCGGTCCGGCTGCCCCAACGGGCCACCACGCCGACGGCGGTCGGCACCCAGCACCCGACCGACATCGTGGCGGGACCGGGCCAGGCCGGGGCCTACCTGGTCGACGGCTTCGACGCCGTCATTCCCTACTCGCCGGCCTCGGAGACCTTCGGCACGCCCATCCCGGTCTGCGGCGGGGCGTCCTCCATGGCCGTGGCGTCGGCCCCCTGACCGGGGCCCGGTGCTCCGTCACGCCGGGCCGGGCTGAGTCCCGCCGCCACCAGCAGCTCGTCGAGGGCGTCGGGCACGTCGTCGGCCAGGTTCCAGAGCATGGGGGCCGTGTCCGGGCAGGCGATGATCCCCCAGTAGAGGACGCCCAGGTAGCTCATCACGGTGATGTTGAGCCCCATGCCGTCCATGACCGGGCCCAGCGGGAAGCCGGACTGGAGCTCGGCGCCGGCCAGGTAGAGGGGGAAGTCGGGACCGGGCACGTTGGAGACGACCAGGTTGGCGATCGGACGGTGGACGTTGGCCAGCCGCATCCCCGAGTAGAGCCGGGAGGCGCTGGCAAAGACGTTGGCCGTGGCGTGCTCGGCCCAGTTCTGGAGCATGTCGGCACCCAGGGCGTTGTGCTCCTCCTTGGCGCCCTCGGAGCCCTCGTGCACGGCCCGGAGCCGCTCGATGGGGTCGGCCAGGTGCACCGGGAGCTGGACGAACATGGCCGAGACCTGGTTGGAGCCCCGGGGGCTCCCCTGGTCGGAGCGGACCGAGACGGGCACCACGGCCACCAGCGAGCGGTCGGGCAGTTCGTCGCCGTCCAGCAGATAGGCGCGCAGGGCCCCGGTGCACACGGCGAGGACCACGTCGTTGACGGTGGTCCCGGTGGCCCGCTTCAGGGCCTTCACCTCCTCCAGCCCGATGGCGCAGAGGGCCACGTTGCGACGGCGGGTCAGGGCGGCGTTGAACGAGGTGCGCGGGGCCGACAGGGGCAGCGCCGCCTTGCCGCGCTCGGTCCGGTGGCCGGGCCCCACCCGGAGGCGCCGCACGCCCAGGACCCGCTGGCCGGTGCGGACGAGATCCCAGGTGATCTCCCAGGGCCGCAGGGACCGGGCCACGACGGCCTGGGTCATCAGCTCGAGCCCGGAGGGGATGCGCTCGTCCACCGGGGCCTCCTCGGGCTCCGGTGGGAGGTCGGGCTCCGGCTCCAGGTCGAAGAGGACCGACAGCAGGGCCGCACCCGACACGCCGTCGACCGTCGAGTGGTGCATCTTGGCGATCAGGCCGATGTGGCCGCCGGCCAGGCCCTCCACGATCCACATCTCCCACAGCGGCCTGTTCCGGTCGAGCGGGTGCCCGGTGATCTCCCCGGCCAGCGCGGCCAGCTCGTGGAGGCCGCCCGGCCCCGGAACGGCCGCCAGCTTCACATGGTCGTCGATGTCGAAGTCCGGGTCGTCGATCCACACCGGATGGCCCAGCCGGAACGGGACCTCGACCAGCCGCCGACGGAACACCGGGGCCTGGGGGATCCGGGCGGCGATCGACTCCTTCATCCGGTCGAACGAGTAGCCCCCCGGGACGGTGGACGGATCGAACACCAGGGTGAGCGCCACGTGCATGTGGTGGGTCGGCGTCTCGAGATAGAGGAAGCTGGCGTCGAGCCCGCTCAGTCGCTCCATGCGCAACTCCTTCCCTTCGGCCGCCGCCGGCCCTGGGGCGACCGTAGCCCAGGCCGTGTGCTTCACAACGCGGCCCGGACCGTGTTGTATGGAGACGTGGCCTGGGTCTTCTTCGCCGTCAGTGTGGTCTTCGCCCTGCTCGTGGTCAACGCCCTGGTCCCGGTGCGCCGTGAGCCCTTCACCGTGGCCAGCTTCGCCCTGGGGTGGATCCCCGGCGAGCTGCCGGTCCACGTGGCCGTCCTCGAGATCGCCGGCTCCGTGGTTCTCGTCCTCGACGGGGCGCTGCGGTCCTGGCCGGGGTGGGTCGCACTGGCCGTCGCTCTCGTGTCCTGGGCCGGCATGGTGCGGTTGGCCGTGCTCGGCCACCGGGCCGGCGCCCTGGTCGACGCGGCCCTGGACGGGGCGAAGGGCGGCCCGATCGGGGTCGAGGGGTTCGACCCGCTCCCGGTGTGGAACAGGTGGTGGCGACTGGTGATCGCCGTCCCGCTGCGGCTGCGCGGCATCCGCCGCCACAAGAGCATCGACTACTGGGGGGACGGCAACTACCGGCACAAGCTGGACATCCTCAGCCTGCGGTCGGGCTCGCCGGAACGGGCCCCGGTGCTGATCTACATCCACGGCGGGGCCTGGATGATCGGGGACAAGCGGGAGCAGGGCATCCCGATGATGCACGAACTCGTCCAGCGGGGGTGGGTCTGTGTGTCCATCAACTACCGGCTCAGCCCCAGGGCCACCTGGCCGGCCCACATCGTCGACTGCAAGCGGGCCGTGGCCTGGGTGCGGGAGCACATCGCCGAGTACGGCGGCGACCCCGGCTTCATCGCCGTCTCGGGCGGTTCGGCGGGGGGCCACCTCGCCGCCTTGGTGGCGCTCACGCCCCACCAGCCGGAGTGGCAGCCCGGGTTCGAGGACCTGGACACCTCGGTCGACGCCTGCGTGCCGTTCTACGGCGTCTACGACATGACCGGCGATCCCGAGCGCTCGGGGGCCTACGGCACCGGGCTGGTCGACCTGCTGGCCGACAAGGTCATGAAGGTGTCCCGCGAGGACGATCCCGAGCTGTTCGAGCAGGCGTCCCCGGACCGCCGGGTGACCCAGGACGCGCCCCCGATGTTCGTGCTGCACGGGATGAACGACACCCTGGTGCCCCTGGCGGTGGCCCGGGCCTTCGTCGAGCGGCTGCGGGCCGTCTCGGCGGCGCCGGTGGCCTCGGTCGAACTGCCCGGTGCCCAGCACGCCTTCGACGTGCTGGCGTCGGTCCGGTGCCGCCACACCACCATGGGGGTGGTCCGCTTCCTCGACGGTGTCCGGGCCGACGCGCTGGACGTCCCGACGCCGGCGAGGCCGGCGGTGGTCGGGCCCAACGCCGCCAGTTCCGACTGACCCCGGCCCGCCGGTGCGAGAGCCGGTGTTTCCCCCCGGGGCTATGGCGGGCGCACCCCTCCGGTGCTAGACACGCAGGCGAGTTTCTGACGTAGAGTCAACTGTTCGTTTCGGCCGGGGTCGTCCACGCACTCCTGGACCGGGGTCACCACCGAGATCAAGGGGGAGTTTTGGGTTCTTCACGGAAGACGCGCCTGGCCGCGCTGGGCGTACTGGTGGTGGTGGCCATCACTGCAGTGGCGTGCAGTTCCACCACGACCGCGTCGACCACCACGACCTCGGGCTCGGGCTCGGGTTCGGGGAGCGGGAGCAGCTCGAAGATCCCGTCCAGCGCCTTCAGCGACCACACCGGCATCACCTCCAACTCGGTCAAGATCGGCAACGTGTCCACCCTGGCCGTCGGGGGCCTCTTCAAGGGTGCGGCCGTCGGCACCGAGGCCTATGCCGACTACGTCAACTCGACGGGTGGGGTCAACGGCCGGAGGCTGGTGGTGCAGTCAGCCGATGACGGGTTCAGCGGCTCGGGCAACCTGCAGGCCACCCAGAACGCCATCGCCAACGACTTCGCCCTGGTGGGGAGCTTCTCGCTCCAGGACAACTTCGGCGGCACCCTGTTGGCCAAGAACCCGGGCATGCCCAACGTGAGCATGGTCCTCGACCCGACCACCCGGGCCCTGCCCAACGTGTTCAGCGCCGTGCCCCTCGACGGGGGATGGGCCACCGGCCCGCTCATGTACTTCAAGCAGAAGTTCCCCCACGACGCCGACGGCGTCGGCACCCTGGTCTCCAACGTGGGGTCGGCCGAGCAGGACTGGGCCGGCGAGAAGGCCGCCCTCGAGAAGCTGGGCTACAAGATCGTCTACGACCCCACCATCCCGGTGACCCAGACCGACTTCACCCAGAACGTCATCGCCATGAAGAACGCCGGCGTGAAGATCCTGTTCATCGACCAGCTCCCGCAGAACTACGCCTCGGCGCTCTTGAAGAACCTGCAGCAGCAGAACTTCCACCCCCAGGTGGTGCTGGGTGGAGCCAGCTACAGCAATGTCCTGGTGTCCAACTCGGGGGGACCGTCGGCCGTGGCCGGGGTCTACTTCGACCAGCAGGCCTCGCTGTACCTCGGGCAGGACGCGGCCAACATCCCCGCCGTCGGCCTGTTCAACCACTGGGTGCAGGTCGCCGATCCCGGGTTCCACGCCGACCTGTTCACCCTGTACGGGTGGTTGTCGGGCCAGCTCTTCTCCCAGGGCCTGAAGGGCGCGGGTTCCGATCCCAGCCGGGGCTCCCTGCTGCAGGCGCTGTCCAAGATCACCTCGTTCAGCGGGGACAACCTGACCTCGACCAACAACCCGGCGGCCCACACCGTGGGGCCCTGCTACATCGTCGGGAAGTTCGTCAACGGCCAGTACACCCGGGTCGACGACCCGCCGTTCAGCGCCGGCACCAACGGGTACCGCTGCGACGGTGAGTACGTGGTCCCGTCGGGGTCCTGACCGGTCTGAGCACTCCGTGGAGGGCGTGACGTGATGCATCGGGGGACGAGGGCGATCCTGTGAGCAACTTCTTGCAGTACACGATCTTCGGGGTGATGCTCGGCGCCGGGTACGCCATCGCCGCCACCGGCCTGGTCGTCACCTACACCACCTCGGGCGTCTTCAACTTCGCCCAGGGGGCGGTGGGGATGGTGGCCGCCTTCTGCTACTGGGAGCTGGTGGCGGCGCACAACGTCCCGGTGCTGCTGGCCCTGGTCATCATCCTGGTCGTCGGGGCGTCGATCGCCGGGGCGCTGGTGGAACGGGTGCTCATGCGGCGCCTCCACGGGGCGTCGGCCGAACGGCCGGTGATGGTGACCCTCGGCCTGCTGGTCATCCTGACCGGCGTGGCCACGTTGGTGTGGAGCCCGACCACCGAGCGCCAGGTCAACAACATGGTGGCCGGCCAGTTCCGTCTGGCCGGCATCAACATCCAGTACCAGGAGGTGCTGATCATCGGGGTGGCGCTGGCCGTGGCCATCGCCCTGCGGGCCCTCTTCTACTCCACCCGCACCGGGTACGCCCTGCGGGCGGTGGTGGACGATCCCGAGCTCCTGTCCATGTCGGGCGCCTCCCCCAACCGGATGAGCCAGTACGGCTGGGTCCTCGGATTCATGATGGCCGCACTGGCCGGCGTGCTGCTCGCCCCCACCCAGACCACCGGCATCAGCATCGAGTCCTTCACCCTGCTGGTGGTGAACGGGTACGCCGCCGCCATCGTCGGCCGGCTGAAGAACATCCCGGTCACCTTCGCCGCCGCCATCGCCATCGGCCTGGCCGAGAACTACGTCGTCAACTACATCCTTCCCCATCTGGCCCAGAACCTGCAGCCCGACATCACCTACGCCCTGCCCATGGTGTTCTTGTTCGTGGCCCTGGTGACGCTGCCGTCGGTGCGCCTGCGGGCGGTGGGCCGACTGACCACGGTGCGGACGCCACGCGTGGCCGGTGGGTACGAGTCACTGGTGGCCGGAGCGGTGTTCCTGGTCCTCGTGGTGGTGGCGGCGGTGGTGTTCAACGGGACCGTCGTCCAGGGCACCACCCTGTTGGACCTGGGCGGGCTGGTCATGACGCTCGGCATCGTCGGCCTGTCGCTGGTGTTGGTCACCGGCTACTCGGGCCAGGTCTCGCTGTGCCAGTTCTCCTTCATGGGCATCGGCGCCTTCGTCATGGGCAAGGTCTCCGGCGGCGGCTCGGTGCTGGGCCTGATCCTGGCCACGGCCATCTGCGCGGCCATCGGGGCGCTGATCGCCCTCCCCACCGTTCGCCTGCGCGACCTGTACCTGGCCCTGGCCACCTTCGCCTTCGCCGATGCCGTGGCCCAGGGCTTCTTCAACGACGGCCGCATCTACGGCACCGGTGGCGTGACCATCGGCCGGATCGTGGTGCCGGGTCTGTCCTTCGGCGGCGACCGTGCCGAGTTCATCCTGGTGAGTGTGTTCTTCCTCTTGTCCGCTCTGCTGGTGCTGGCCATCCGGCGCAGCCTCTTCGGCCGCCGGCTGGTGGCCCTCAACGACTCGCCGGCCGCCTACGCCACGGTGGGCCTCAACATCGGGGTCACCAAGGTGACCGTGTTCGCCATCGCCGCCGCCATGGCCGGCCTGGCCGGCGCCCTGTACGGCACGGTCCAGGGCGTGGTGGGGACCACCGACTTCGACATCTTCCCCGGCATCATCTTCGTCCTGTTCGTGACCATCTGGAGCATCCGCACCGTCTCGGGCGCCTTTCTGGCCGCCGTCACCTATGTGGTGCTCAACCAGGCCTACCCGAACGGCATCGGGCTGTTCGCCGGCGCCGGCATCATCCTGATCGGCCGGGCCGCCGGCGGCATCCTGGGCATCGAGGCGCTGCAGTTCCCGCTGCCGTGGGTGAAGCGCAGCCGGACGACCACCGACGGGGCGTCGGAGTCCAGCCTGGGCGCAGCCGCCGCCATGGGGGGAGGAACCCGTGCCGCCAGCTGAGGCCCCCACCACCGAGGGAGCGGTCCTGACCGTCTCCGATGTCGCCGTCCGTTTCGGGGGGGTGGCCGCCCTCAGCGACGTGAGCCTGTCGGTCCGGCCCGGGACGGTCACCGGGCTGATCGGCCCCAACGGTGCCGGCAAGACCACGCTGTTCAACGTCATCAGCGGCCTCCAGTCCCCCGACCGGGGCACCGTCCACCTCTTCGAGACCGACGTCACCTCGCTCAAACCCCACCGCCGGGCCCGCATCGGCCTGGCCCGCACGTTCCAGCGGCTCGAGCTCTTCGGCACGCTGTCGGCCAGTGAGAACGTCCAGGTGGGCCTGGAGTCGGGCCGGAAGTTCTCGGACGTGCCCCGACTGCGCCGACTGGTCTCCCGTCGGAAGCGTGGATCGGAGGCCACCGGCGAGGGTGCCGCCGGCGGCCACAGTGCCTGCGACCGGTTGCTGGCCGGTGTCGGGCTGGAGGGCTTCGGCGGCCAGCAGTCCTCGGCCATGCCCACGGGCATGGCCCGGATGGTGGAGCTGGCCCGCGCCCTGGCCATCGGGCCCAAGCTCCTGCTCCTCGACGAGCCGGGCTCGGGACTGGACGAGGCCGAGTCGAAGGCGCTGGGGGACCTGCTCAGCTCGCTGGCCGCCGAGGGCATGGCCGTGCTGCTGGTCGAGCACGACATGGAGCTGGTGATGCGGATCTGCGACCACATCTACGTCCTCGACTTCGGCGACATCATCGCCTCGGGCACCCCCGATCAGATCCGCAGCGATCCGATGGTGCAGGCCGCCTATCTGGGTGAGGCGTCGTCGCCTCCGGCAGCCGGCGCCGACGCCACCACCGGGGGAACCGGCGCGGCCGGGGCCACCGAGGGAGGTGGTCGTCCGTGACCGATGTGGCCGCGGCACCAGCGGCCGCCCCGGAGCCCGGTGACGTCCGACCGCTGCCGCCGTCCATCACGGTGCGCGGGGTCCGGGCCGCCTACGGGCGCATCGAGGTGCTCCACGGGGTCGACCTGGTGGTGCCGCCGGGCAGCGTCTTCGCCCTGCTGGGCCCCAACGGGGCCGGCAAGTCCACGCTGCTGAAGGTGATCAGCGGTCGCATGCGCCCCACCGACGGCGAGGTCCTCATCGGCGACCGGGCCGTCGGCAAGCGCTCGCCGGAGAAGCTGACCAAGGCGGGCATGTGCGCCATCCCCGAGGGCCGGGGTGTCTTCCCCAACCTCACCGTGCGGGAGAACCTGGCCATCTGGACCTACCGGGGCGGCCTGAGCGTCAAGGACGTCGAGGACAAGACCTACGCCACGTTCCCCCGGCTGAAGGAGCGCCGCAGGCAGATGGCCGGGACCCTGTCCGGGGGGGAGCAGCAGATGCTGGCCATCTCCCGCGCCCTGGTCACCGACCCGTCCGTGCTGCTGCTGGACGAGCTGTCCATGGGCCTCGCCCCCCTCATCGTCTCCGAGCTCTACGAGCTGGTCGCCGCCCTGGCCACCCAGGGGATGACCGTGCTCCTGGTCGAGCAGTTCGTCACCACGGCGCTGTCCGTGGCCACCCGGGCCGCCATCATGGTGCACGGCCGGATCCAACAGGAGGGCACGCCGCGCGAGATGGCCGACGCCGCCCTCCACGTCTACCTGGCGTAGCCCCGCCCTCGGGCACCGGCCGGCGCCGGATACGGCCCGGCGCCCGACTCAGTCCTCCTCGGGTGCCAGCTCCACCTCGACGGCCAATTCGGGGCCCTCGGCCATGTCGAGGACCATCACCCCACCGGCGTCCCGGACGTCGCCCTCGGCCGAGCGGAGTGCGGTGATCCGCTCGGGGGTGTCGACCACGGTCACCGAGGACACGGCCGAGCGCATGGACCGCTTGGCCGTGGTCTTGGCCCGGCGGATCTGGGCCAGGACGTCGGCCGCCACATCGAGCACCGAGGCCGATCCCGCACCGGCGTGACCGTCTGCTCCGGCGCCGACCGCCGCCGGCCCGAACTCGGAGCGCCCGGGCCACGAGGCGGTGTGGATGGAGCCCACCCGCCACCACGACCACACCTCCTCGGTGACGAAGGGGAGGAAGGGGGCGAGCAGGCGGAGCTGGACCGACAGGGCCAGGGCCAGCGCGGCGCGCGCCGAGGCCGTGGCCGCAAGGGCCGGCTCGCCGTAGGCCCGGGTCTTGACCAGCTCGAGGTAGTCGTCGCAGAAGGACCAGAAGAAGGCCTCGGTGCGCTCCAGGGCCCGGGCGTAGTCGTACTCCTCGAAGGCGGCGGTCGACACGTCGACCACCTCGGCCAGCCGGGACAGCATGGCCCGGTCGATGGGCGCGACCACCGCCTCGGGGCCCGGGGCCACCAGCGTCCCGTCGTCCCCGGCGATGCGGCCAAGGACGAACCGCGAGGCATTGAGCACCTTGATGGCCAGGCGCCGGCCCACCTTCATCTGTCCCTCGTCCACGGCGGTGTCGGTACCGGGTCGTCCCGACGCCGCCCAGTACCGGACGGCGTCGGCCCCGTGCCGTTCGAGCAGGGGCAGGGGTGTGACCACATTCCCCTTCGACTTGGACATCTTCTTGCGGTCGGGGTCGAGCACCCACCCCGAGATGGCCACGTCGCTCCAGGGGAGGGACCCGTGCTCGAGCTCGGACCGGACCACGGTGGAGAACAGCCAGGTGCGGATGATGTCGTGGGCCTGCGGTCGCAGGTCCATGGGGAAGACCCGGCCGAACAGATCGGGGTCCTCCTCCCAGCCGGCGGCGATCTGCGGCGTGAGGGACGAGGTGGCCCAGGTGTCCATGACGTCGGGGTCGCCGACGAACCCTCCGGGCTGTCCGCGCCGGTCCTCGGTGAAGCCGTCGGGGGCGTCGGTGGACGGGTCGACCGGCAGTCGGCTCTCGTCGGCGAAGAGGGGCCGGTCGAAGTCGGTCTCGCCGCTGTCGTCGACCGGGTACCAGACGGGCAGGGGCACACCGAAGAACCGCTGCCGGCTGATGTTCCAGTCGCCGGTGAGGCCCTCGACCCAGGAGCGGTAGCGGTGGGCCATGTAGGGCGGGTGCCAGTGCAGCTCGTCCCCGCGGGCCAGCAGGGCCTCACGGTGCGGCAGGGTCCGGACGAACCACTGCCGTGACGAGACGATCTCGAGGGGCCGGTCGCCCTTCTCGAAGAACTTGACCGGGTGGGTGATGGGCCGGGGCTCGCCGATCAGGGCCCCCGATGCGCCCAGCAGCTCGACGATGCGGGCCTGGGCCTGCGTGACCGACCTGCCGGCCAGCTCGTCGTAGGCCGCGCCAGCCGCCGCCGGGTCGTCCGACTCCCACCCCGGGACGCCCCACTCCACCGGCAGCAGGCGCCCGTCCCGGCCGACCACCGTGCGGGTGGGCAGGCCGAGCTCGCGCCACCACACCACGTCGGTGGTGTCGCCGAATGTGCAGATCATGGCGATCCCCGAGCCCTTGTCCGGGTCGGCCAGCTCGTGGGCCAGGACCGGGACCCGCACGCCGAACAGCGGCGTGACCACCTCGGTGCCGAAGAGGGGTCGGTAGCGGTCGTCATCGGGGTGGGCCACCAGTGCCACGCAGGCCGGGAGGAGCTCGGGGCGCGTGGTCTCGATCTCGACGCCGGCGTCGTCACCGACCCGGTCGAAGCGCAGCCGGTGGTAGGCACCGGGCCGCTCCCGGTCCTCGAGCTCGGCCTGGCTCACCGCCGTCCGGAAGTCGACGTCCCACAAGGTGGGCGCGGTGTGCTGGACGACCTGGCCGCGGCGGGCCAGTCGGAGGAACCCCCGCTGGGATACGCGTTGGGCCCGCTCGGAAATGGTGGCGTAGGTGTGGGACCAGTCCACCGACAGCCCGAGGGTCCGCCACAGGTGCTCGAAGACCTGCTCGTCCTCGACGGTGAGCTGGTGGCACAGGGCCACGAAGTTGGGCCGTGACACCGCGATGGGGTTCTTCGGTGGCTCCGGCGGCGGGGTGAAGTCCGGGTCGAAGGGGAGGCTCGGATCGCAGCGCACACCGAAGTAGTTCTGGACCCGCCGCTCGGTGGGCAGGCCGTTGTCGTCCCAGCCCATCGGGTAGAAGACCGCCTTGCCGCGCATCCGGTGGAACCGGGCCACCGTGTCGGTGTGGGTGTAGGAGAAGACGTGCCCGATGTGGAGCGATCCCGACACGGTGGGGGGCGGGGTGTCGATGGCGAACACCTGGTCGCGCCGGCTGGTCCGGTCGAAGGCGTAGGTCCCCCGGGCCTCCCACCGCTCCGCCCAGGCGGCCTCGAGGCCCTCGAGTCCCGGCTTGTCGGGGATCCCGCGGGGGCTGGCCGGGTCGCCTCCCGGGCCGTTCGCGTCGGTGTCCATGATCGGGTTACCGTACCCTGCGTGCTCCAGCTCCACGACACCGCCACCGGGACCGCCGCCCCGCTCAGCCTGCGGGAGCCCGGAAAGGTCTCCGTCTATGTCTGCGGCCTGACCGTGGACGGGGCGCCCCACCTCGGCCACGGTCGGATGGCGCTGGTGTTCGACGTGCTGCGCCGGTACCTCGTCTTCACCGGGCTCGACGTGACCTACGTGTCCAACATCACCGACATCGACGACAAGATCATCGACGGGGCCCGGGCCGCCGACGTGCCCATCGACGAGTTCACCGCCGTCAACGAGGCCCGCTGGTGGGAGATCGTCGACGCCCTCGGGGTCCTGCGGCCGGACCGGACGCCGCACGCCACCGCCTACGTCGACTCGATGATCGCCCTGGTGGAGGACCTGATGGCCCGGGGGGCCGCCTACGAGACGCCGAGCGGGGTCTACCTGTCGGTGCTCGACGTCCCCGGCTACGGGCTGCTGGCCCACCAGCCGCTCGAGTCCCTGCGGGCCGGGGCACGGATCGAGGCCGACGAGGAGAAGCGGTCCCCGCTCGACTTCGTGCTCTGGAAGTCGGCCCGGCCGGGCGAGCCCTCGTGGGAGTCGCCCTGGGGCGCGGGCCGGCCCGGGTGGCACACCGAGTGCGTGGTGATGTCGCTCGACCTCCTGGGCGAGGGGTTCGAGCTGCACGGCGGGGGCCAGGACCTCATGTTCCCCCACCACGAGAACGAACGGGCCCAGGCGGTGGCCGACGGCCGGGAGTTCGCCCGTCACTGGATGCACAACGGCTGGGTGACCATGGAGGGGGAGAAGATGTCCAAGTCACTGGGCAACTTCACCTCGCTCGAGGACCTGCTGGCCCACAGCGACGCCCGCGCCTACCGGCTGTTGGTCCTGCGGTCCCACTACCGGTCGCCCATCGAGGTGACCCCCGACACCATCGCCGACGCCGAGGCCGGCCTCGGCCGCCTGGACGAGTTGGCCCGGCGCTTCGGCCTGTCGGGCCGACTGGCGTCCGGCCCGGTGGTGGACACCCGGGGCGACGGCGCCGGCTCCGGGCTCGACGGCGATGCCGTGGACCGGTTCCGGCGGTCGATGGACGACGACCTCGACACCGCCGGGGCACTGGCCGGCATCTTCGAACTGGTCCGCCAGGCCAACAGTGCGGCCGACGGTGGGGACGGGGCCCGGGCCCAGCGGGCCGCTGACACTGTGGCGTACCTGTGCGCGGCCCTCGGCCTCGCCCTGCAGGCGGGATCGGAGACCACCGTCGATGCGGCCACCGCCGACCGGGTGCGGCGCCGGGACGAGGCCCGGGCGGCACGCGACTGGGCCACCGCCGACGCGCTCCGGGCCGAGCTCGAGGACGCAGGGTGGTTGGTCGAGGACAGTGCGGAGGGAACCCGCATCCGCCATCAATGAACGCCGTGTGAACAGGCCCTTTTGACCCCTCTCGGAGGTTGAATCTTCGGGGGAGACTGGTAGCGTTTCCGGACCAGGGAGTCCCTTCGTCCAGCGCTCGAACACCTGCTCCGGCCGGCGTTCGGCCGGTGGCCGGGGTCGGCTCTCGTGTGCGTTACCTGGAGGAAAGGGGTAAGCCACCGTGGCTTCCGGAACAGTGAAGTGGTTCAATGCCGAGAAGGGCTTCGGCTTCATCTCTCAGCCGGACGGCGGCGCCGACGTGTTCGTGCACCACTCCGCCATCCAGATGAGCGGATTCCGCTCGCTCGAAGAGGGTCAGGCCGTCGAGTTCGATCTGCAGGAGGGTCCGAAGGGACTCCAGGCGGTCGACGTGCGGCTGGTCCAGCCGGCGTAGCAGGAGCTCCACCCCAGGCCGCTGCGCCTGTCCACCCATCGGTGTGTCACCGGGCCTCACCGGGTGCCGTCCGGGCGCCGGCGCGCCGGTGGTGCACCCTGCGTCTCCCCGAGGGACCACCGAGCCGTGCCGTGCGCCGGCGCCCCGTGCCGCCGCCGGTCCACCGTCCCTGGGCGAACCGGCGCGACCGCTCCGTCGGCACCGGTCCGGCACCCCGTCCGACCTCCTGTGTAGCGGAGTGCTCCTTTCTTGGTTACTATTGAGTAACTAGACACGTGCGCCGGTCCGTGGGGCCGGTGAGTCACTGCGTCGGACCCCAGGGTCCGGTGCCGACACCGAAGGCCGACGACCTGGCAGGGCCGCAGGGGCCAGAACGGAGCAGGCAACATGGCTGAATTCTCCTTGGACCTCAACGAGGACCAACTGCAGATCCAGAAGTGGGTGCATGACTTCGCGGAGAACGTCATCCGCCCGGCCGGTCATGAGTGGGACGAGCGGGAAGAGACCCCGTGGCCGATCATCGAGGAGGCGGCGCGCATCGGGCTGTACTCGTTCGACTTCATCTCCCAGGCCTTCTTCGACGAGGGCGGGCTGCTGATGCCCATCGCCAACGAGGAGATGGCCTGGGGCGACGCCGGCATCGCCCTCTCCATCTTCGGGAGCACCCTGGGACTGGCCGGCATCGCCGCCAACGGCACCCCCGAGCAGCTCCTGGAGTGGGGCCCGCAGTGCTTCGGCACCCCGGAGAAGATCCAGCTGGCCGCGTTCGCCGTCTCCGAGCCCGACGCCGGGTCGGACGTGTCGTCGCTGCGGACGCGGGCCGTGTACGACGAGTCCAAGGACGAGTGGGTCCTCAACGGGACGAAGACCTGGATCACCAACGGCGGGATCGCCGACATCCACGTGGTGGTGGCCTCGGTGGATCCCGAGCTGGGCTCGCGGGGCCAGGCCAGCTTCATCGTGCCGCCGAACACCCCGGGCATCTCCCAGGGCCAGAAGTTCCAGAAGATGGGCATCCGGGCCTCCCACACCGCCGAGGTCGTCCTGGATGACTGCCGGGTCCCGGGGCACTGCCTGCTCGGTGGGAAGGACAAGCTCGACGAGAAGCTGGCCCGGGCACGCGAGGGCAAGCGCTCGACCAGCCAGGCGGCCATGAAGACGTTCGAGGCGTCGCGGCCCACCGTGGGCGCCCAGGCCCTCGGCATCGCCCGGGCCGCCTACGAGTACTCGCTGGACTACGCCAAGGAGCGCAAGGCCTTCGGTCGGGCCATCATCGAGAACCAGGCCATCGCCTTCAAGCTCGCCGACATGAAGACCCGGATCGACGCGTCCCGCCTGCTCATCTGGCGGGCCTCGTGGATGGGCCGCAACGGCAAGGACTTCACCTCCGGCGAGGGCTCGATGTCCAAGCTGTACGCCGGCGAGACGGCCGTGTACGTCACCGAGGAGGCCATCCAGATCATGGGCGGCTACGGCTACATCCGCGAGCACCCGGTCGAGCGGTGGCACCGTGACTCGAAGATCTACACCATCTTCGAAGGGACGAGCGAGATCCAGCGGCTGATCATCGCCCGGGCCATCTCCGGGGTGCACATCCAGTAGCTGCACCGGCGGGCGACCTTGGGCACCACCACCGTCGCCGCCGTGGTCATAGAGCGCCAGCCGTGGCGCCCGGTATCCCCATGGTCGGGACCGCCAGGACACACCCCCGGCGACGGAGATACTCTCTGACGTCCAGAGCGCCCGGGGGGGATGTGACCATGTCGAGCCTGACCACGAGGAGGAAGACGCGCACGGTGGGGACGGTGGCCCTCGTGCTCGGGCTGGCCGTCGGTGCAGTGGCCGGTATCGGCCTCGCCCCGTCGCCGGCGGGAGCCACGACCGCGTCGGCGGCCGGTCCGTCGACCACCATCGTCACCACCGGTACCGGCATCTACACCAAGGCGGCGCAGCTCACCGGTCCGGTGACCGGTGGTCACATCGTGGAGCCGCTCTCCGCCAACCCCACCGGCCTGTCCGCCCACGGCTATACCGAGCAGGAGTACTTCGCCTCCGGTACCGCGTCGGCCTTCCGGGCCACGGCATCGCCCGCCGACGGCCGTTGGACGATCGTCCCCACCACGTCGGCCTTCTACCGGACCCGGATCCTGGTCCGCCGACCCATCGACCCGGCCCACTTCAGCGGGACCGTGGTCGTGGAGTGGATGAACGTCTCCGACGGCGAGTCGGCACCGGACTGGGACTACCTCAACCCCGGACTGATGGACGCCGGGGACGCCTATGTGGCCGTGTCGGCCCAGGCCCTCGGGGTCGACGGGGGCACGGCCATCCTCGGGAGCGGCCCCACCAGCGGTCTGGTCCACGAGGAGCCGTCCCGCTACGGCACCCTGGTCCACCCCGGCGACCAGTACGCCCTGGACATGTTCGCCCAGATCGGCCGGGCCCTGCGCGCCCCGCACCCCGCCGCCCTGGGCGGACTCCATCCCACCCACGTGGTGGCCGCGGGTGAGTCCCAGTCGGCCTTCTACCTCACCACCTTCGCCGACGCACTCCAGCCCCATACCCACACCTTCGCCGGGATCTTCATCCACAGTCGGGGCGGGAGCGGCGCCCCCCTGAGTGGTAGCTCGGTGAGGAGCGCCACCTCCGGCGCGGTGCGGATCCGCACCGACCTGGGCATCCCCGTGTTCATGTTCGAGACCCAGACCGACCTCATCGCCCTGGGCTATGCCGCCGCCCAGCAGCCCAACACCGACCGCATCCGCACCTGGGAGGTGGCCGGCACCTCCCACGCCGACGCCTACGAGGTCGGCCCGGCGCTCTCCTACCTCGGGTGCACCACACCCATCAACAACGGCCCGCAGCACGAGGTGGTCCAGGCCGCCTTCCGCGCCTTCACCCAGTGGGTGGTCCACGGGACCCCGCCGCCGAGCCCGCTCCCCTTCACATTGTCCTCCACCCACCCGGCCACCCTGGCCCTCGACAGCCACGGCAACGTGATCGGCGGGGTGCGCACCCCCGATGTCGACGTCCCCGTCTCCACGCTGAGCGGGGCGGCCCCCCCGGGCACCAGCGAGCTCTGCTCCCTGTTCGGCCAGTCCACGCCGTTCAGTGCCGCCACCCTGACCAGCCTCTACCACACCAAGGCCCAGTACCTCTCGGAGTACCGCGCCAGCCTCGACCAGGCCATCGCCAAGAAGTACATCCTCCCCACCAGCCGGGCCGAGATGCTGGCCCAGGCCGACCAGGTCTCCATCACGCCGGCCTCCTGACCCGCGGCCCCCGATAACCTCCTGGACCTGAACGACGAGTGGCACGGTCCGTCCCGTGCCCGGCAACGGCGGAGAACAGGGGCATGTGCGCGTGAGCCAGGGTGGACCAGACGAACGACCCATCCGCCTGGTGACCCTGTGCACGGGCAACGCGGCCCGGTCGGTGATGGCGGGGGCCATGCTCGACGCGGACGGACTGGAGATCGTGACGGCCGGCACCCATGTCGTGGAGGGGCAGCCGATGAGCCGCCGGACCCGCGACGCACTGGTCTCGGTCGGCTTCACCGCCGACGGCCACCGGAGCCACCAGCTCACCGAGCGGGACCTCGAGGAGGCCGACCTCATCGTGGCCCTGGCCGGCGAGCACGTGGCCTACATCCGCAGGCGCCACCCCGAGGCCGCGCCGAGGACCGCCACCATCAAGCGGCTCTGCCGTGACCTGGCCGACGGTCCGGCACCGCTGGCCGACCGGGTCCGGGCCCTCGGCCTGGCCGGACTGCCCATCGAGGCGTGGGAGGACGTCGAGGACCCTGCCGGTGGCGACGACGGGGTCTACGTCTCCTGTGCCGAGGAGCTGGCCGGCCTGTGTGCCCAGCTGCGCCCCCGTCTGCTCTGACCGGGACGGGACGTCGGCGGCGCTCCGGCTGCGGCGCTCAGGCCGCCGGGCTCTTGGACAGCTGGGGGTGCCGGAGGGAGATGTCGGCGCAGGCCACGCAGACCTCCTCGGGGATCACCCCGGCCTTCATGAGGTAGCCGAACCCGATGCAGCCCAGGCAGATGCCGAACACCGACTCCAGTGTGGCCGCACTGGCCAGCAGCGCCACCACCACCCAGGTGGCGACGGAGAGGTGGAAGCCGAACCACAGGATCAGGGCGCTGGAGGAGAAGACCACACCGATGGCCTGGGCGAAGCGCTTGGGCGGTCCGGCCACCAACTTCGGGCCCCAGGGGAGGCGGGGCGCCACCACCCGGGTGGCCAGCTGTCCGAGGGGGCTGAACCGGGGCCCGTTGAGGACCCGGGCCCAGAACCCGTAGGCCAGGGGCACGAGGATCCAGGGCTCCTGGAAGGCGATGGCCGCCACGCACAGGATCACCACGCCGCCGGCCACCGTCCGGGCGGCGTACTCGTTCACGGGGTTCGGGAACCTGAACACCCACATAGTTTACCTGATGCATCGGCTTTTCGGCCCGGCCATCCGCCGGGGTGGGCCGGCCGGCCGCCGGCGCAAGGGCTCAGGCGGCCACCGACACCGCCCCACGCAGCAGGTTGAGGCCCTCGAGGCCCGGGAGGCGGTCGACCCGTCGGTCGATCCGGTCGGCCATGGCCTGCCCCTCGGGATCCCCGAACAGGTAGGTGCTGAGGAACCGCACCTCCTGGTCGGGCACGACCCCGCTGCCGACCGGTGCCCAGAAGTGGTCGAGGGCCCAACGGGTCAGCCGTTGGGCGGCCCGACTGTCGGCCAGTCGGGACCGGGCCTGGGTGGAGTAGAAGTCGATGTGCCGCCCCTCCTGCTTCATGATCCGCTTGAGCAGCTCGCTCAGGGTGGGGTGGTCGGCCAGCTTGGCCAGCCGGGCGTAGGCGGCCTGGGTGGTCCACTCGTTGACCGCGCCCCACGTCATGTGCACGGCGGTCAGGTGCGGGGTGAGCCGCGACGCCAACTGGAAGCTGAGGGGCTTCCACGCGTCGCCCCGGGGCAGGCGCTGGCGGAGGGCGGCGATGCGGCCGGTCCCGGCGGGCTCGTCGTGGGCCTCGAGGATGCCGGCGATGGCTTCCCCGTGCCAGAACTCCTCGTAGTTCCACAGGGTGAGGAACGAGGTGACCTCGGGATCACGGTGGGCCCGGGTGACCAGCACGTCGCGGAGGTAGCACACCGTGTGGTTCTCGACGTCGTGCATGTACCGAAGGCACCGGAGTGCGTCGGGGGACAGGGGCTGGTCCTTGAACGTGTCGAAGTCGAGGCCGTCCATCTCCAGTTTCTCCGACAGTCGCTGGTAGGTCTTCATGTCGAAACTCATGTCTTCTATTCGTCGCTGCACCGTACCGGGATGGGCGAAGTCCTCCTCGTGCAGGAGGTTCTTATGTGATTCCTTGAATCGCGACGGACGCGACGACGACCGGCTCGCAGGCCGGTCGTCGTCGCGTTGCTGTATGCGGGAGGGGTGCTCCCGTGGTCTGCCTAGTTGGTGTAGTCGGTGAGCGGCCGTGCGTTGGTCGTGGTGGAGAAGGCCAACGGGACCGGGTACTGGCCCAGCACGAAGTGCAAGATGGCGGCATGCTGCATCTCGACCGGCTGGATGCTGGCGGCCACCTTCACCGACGAGGTTGCCTTGACCGCGCTGATGGCCGACTGGTACGTCGCTGCGGCGATGTCCTCCAGCGTGAGGGCCAGCATGGCCGCACCGCTGACGTCGGTCACCTTGGCGAAGTCCGACTTCACCGTCGGGACCAGCGCGGCGTCCGGCGTGGTCACCGCCGAGTGCCCCGCCGCCACGATGGCCGAGTTCCAGGCGGCAGCGTGCTGGGTGTGTTGGGACTTGACCGTGGTGACGAAGGTGGCGACAGCCGGTGGCACCGTGCCGAGCTTGCCGGCACCGGCGGCAGTCAGCACGTCGCCGTACGCCGCCACCGCCAGGTTCTCCAGACTGGTGGCCAGCGCCGCCACGGCCAGGTCCCCGGTCAGCTTGGCCGACTTCGTGGTGCCGGCACCGGTGGTGGTGGTCGAGCTCGACGACCCCGACGAGCAGGCGGCCAGGATGGCACCGCCGGCCACTGCACCGGCACCGATGAGGAAGCCTCGGCGGCTGGTCTTGATCCTGTCGGTCCACTCCTCGATGGCCGAGTGCATGGCCGGCATTCCCACGTCGTTGTGGATCTGCTCGAGATCCATGGTCATCACGGTGAGCTCGTGCTCGGAGATGGCCATGACCTCGGGGTTGCGGTTGCGACGCCTCATGAGACTGCTCCTTCACTGGCCGGGCGGGCCTGGCTGGTTGGATAGAACGCGTCGGGGAACCCGACGGAGCCGGCGGCAGCCGGCAGGTTGGCGACGTTGGTCGTCGACAAGGTGATGAGCTGAGGTGCGTTGGCGTTCAACAGCGCCTGGACTGCGAGCAGTACCGACACGTGCTGGGCCTCGACACCCATGATCGACGCCGTGAGTTTCTTGGCGGTGGCGTCGCTCAGCGCCGCGGTGTCGGCGACGTAGGTCTCGGCCGCACCCTGCTCCAGCTCCAGGGCCAGGGCCACCACGGGCCCCGGCGAGGTGAGACCGGGCACGGCAGCGGCCACGACCTTCTGCAGGACCGGGTCGGCACTCGACTGGGTCTTCCCGCCCAGGCCGGTGATGGCGGCGTTGAAGGCATCGAGGTGCTGCTGGTGCTGCTGCATGGTGGTGGTGGCGAAGGCCTTCACCACCGCATTGGCCGACGCCCCACCGATGAACGGCAGCGTCAGCGCCGTCTTGTAGGTGCCGACGGCGAGGACCTCGATGGAGGCGGCCGTCTGGAGGATCTGCACGTCGGTGGCCGACGCTGCGAAGGCCGGCGAGGCGAACAGCGTCTCCAGCGCGCCGACCACGCCGGCTGCGGCCAGCAGGCCCCCGCCGAAGACGGCCCCGGTGAACAGGGCGGACCGGCGGGCCGCCACGTCGCGTGACGCATCGGGATCGATCTCCCCGTGGGCCCGGGCCTCGTGGCCCGTCTCGACCAGCTCGTCGAGAGCGGTGGCCGTCGAGCGCATGGCGTCGTGGTGGATGTCCTGCGACTCCTCGAGCAGCGAGCCCATGGCCCCGGGGTCGACGTCGACGACGTCCTCCTCGGGTGACCGTGCGCCCCTCTTCAGGATGCCTCTCATCGCTTTCCTCCTGTGTAGTTGTGGCTGTGTGGTTGTGGCTGTGTGGCTGTGTGGCTGTGTGGTTGTGGCTGTGTCGGTGTGGCGGTGCTGCGGGTCAGGCAAAGGGGTACTGCGTT
>Ga0302196_10001585_pt1 | contig 21719 bp, 18 predicted proteins | sample II_Bog_N1_3_FD_198794 | JGI IMG/M metagenome (GOLD analysis project Ga0302196, IMG submission 198794) | Peat permafrost microbial communities from Stordalen Mire near Abisko, Sweden - II_Bog_N1_3 | ecosystem: Environmental > Terrestrial > Soil > Wetlands > Peat | place: Sweden: Abisko...
GCCCAGGACACCATCGCCGCCCAGGGCAATATCTTCCTGCGCGCCGGAGCGGTGCTGCTGTCCAACGAAGGACGCCCCATGGCCACCATCGTCGGCACCTCGGTCGCCTATCACGACACCATCGGCGGCGCCTGCTCGTGCGAGTCCAACACCCTGCGCTATGGCTTCCACACCAAGACCCAGCACGCCTGCGTCGAGAACTTCTTGCAGGCGGTCGAGGTGTTCGGCGGCGGCAAGCGCGACATCGTCTCCAACATCAATCTGTTCATGAACGTGCCCGTCGAAGCCGATGGCGCGTTGGGCATCGTCGACGGCATCTCGGCGCCGGGGCTCTATGTCGACCTGAAGGCGGAGATGGACATCACCGTAGTGGTCTCCAACTGCCCGCAGATCAACAACCCCTGCAACGGGTTCAATCCGACGCCGGTGCGGATGCTGGTGGCGGATTAGCGGCCTAGCCCCAGTCCTCGCCGGGCGGGGTGATGGTCTGACCCTGGGCGGTCTGGGCCGGCCGGACGACTTTTGATCGTCCGTGCTGGACGACGGTCTGCCGCTGCACCTGCAGGGCGCGCCGGCCTGACCAGCGCCCCCTCAGTCCTCGTTCCAGGGCGGCGGCAGCTGGCCGGCCTTGAACAGGATCACCGGATTGTCGTCATAGTCGCCCATCTCGACGTCGGCGGTGGCTGAAAAGGCCACCACGCCCAGGCGTAGAGGCGCCAGGCGCTCGGCCTTGCGGCGCGCCTCTTCGGCGGTTTTGCAACCGACCTGCGGCTCGGCCTTCAGGCCCTTGCCTCGACCGGCGACATAGGACTGCAGGATGTGGACGGTTTCGCGGGCCATGAGCGCACAGACCATATCCCAGACCCGATAGCCATGGCGCCCCGGCCCTGTGGGTCTGCAGGCGGCCAAAAAAGGGCGCGACCGTGTCGCGGCCGCGCCCCTCAATCTTCCGCCCCGTTCGCCCAACTGAGCCAACAGGACGGCGACCCTGCCCCGGCTAGAACGTGTAGCGGGTGAACAGGCCGAACTCGTCGTAGTCGCCGCCGTGGACGCCGCCGATGATCCCGCTGCCCGCGCCGGTTCCCGCGCCGTTGGACGTGGTCAGGAGCCCCGTGCCGACGCCGTCATTGGCGACGTTGTCGTGCTTATAGACCAGGGCCAGATCGATGCCCTTGGTCGGGGTGTAGGAGACGCCGGCGTCATAATAGCCCTCGACCTCGGCCGAGTCGGTGGTCTCCAGCGGCTTCAGACGATCATAGCGGGCGAAGATCGCATACTGGCTGGTGACGTTGTACGACCCGAACACCGAAAAGCCTTCCGACTTGTCGGTCGGTTTGCCGATGGCCGTGGTGACATTGTTGTAGTCATTGGCCAGGAAGTATTCGCCGCCAACGCGAAACCGCGTATCGACATAGGCGACAAGGGCGTCGAAGCGCTGGGCCGTATGGGTGACCGGAGTTCCGGTAACGTCCTTGCCCAACCGGCCTTCGTAGCCGCCCACCGCGGCGGTCACGCCGCCGAGTTGCGCGCTCACGCGGCCTTCCACATCCAGGGCCTGCGAGCGGTTGACCGTGCCGGCGCCCTCGGTCTTGAACCCGGCGCCGTTGATCACCGAGGCGGCGTAGCCGATCTTCACGTCGCCCAGCGGGACCGATCCGAACGCGTGCACGCCCCAGTCCGTGGTGGTGCCATACTTGGTGCGATCGATCAGCACGTTCTCGACATAGCGATAACCGTAGAGATTCTCGACGAACGGCGCCCAGGGCAGGTCGCTTTCGCCCAGACGGACGGTCAGGGCGTCGTTCAGCTTGGCCTGCAACCAGGCCTTCTTCACGAACAGTTGGCTCGCCTTGGTGGTGGCGTCATAGGTGACGTCGGTGGTCAGATTGGCCGAGAAGGTGTCGTCGAACTTGTGATCGACGGCGATGTAGAAGCGCTTCAAATCCACGCCGTCACCGTTGGAGGTCGGGACCAGGGCCGAGGCCGGCGACGTGGTGGATTGGTTAATGTTGCTCACATCAGCGAATACCGTGCCGCCGACCGTGGTGTTTCCCCACCAGCCCGGCTTGGGCGTGGCGGCGGCGACCTGGGTCTTGACGTCGCTCTGCACTTCGCCGGGAATGGTCTGGATCTGTTCGGCCAGCTGGCCTCGGGCTGCCTGGGCGTCGGAGGAGGCCTGGGCGGCTTGAGTCTGCGCTTCCTGAAGTTTGGCTTCGTCCTGCTGGCGGGCCAAGGTTTCGGCGTCGAGGTGGGCCTTCAGCGACTCGACTTCGTCGGCGAGGGCGCTGATGCGCGGATCCGGCGCGGCCGCCGCGGGCGCGGCGTGATGGTGCTTGGCCTTGGCTTCAGCCCCGGCGCTCACGCCCAGCGCCAGAACGACGCTGAGCGCCGCACCGGTCAAAAGCGATGATCTGATCGTCATATTTTAAATCCCCAATTGTGCGTCTGTTTTTGGTTGTAAGGACTCGCAACGAGCACCTCGCGAGGGGTTACGCCCCCCGCTCGCCCCCGAGCGCGACGTAGGCAATTCATCTGCCGAAGCCTTTGCGGTGTCGAACTAGCCAAAAATTGGCTGACATCGCCCCCAGTTCAGTTGCGCGCCGCCAATAAACCGACACTTTGTCGCTCATCCAACACACCTGTATGGCCGAGCGTTTGGGCGTCTTCAGCGCGAACCGCCAGTATGCATGCACCCCCCCGTGACTCGCTGCGACACCGTGACCGTGCGCGTTTGCTCCGTTCACGGCAAATCAGTTCGAATGGAGGCGCCGTTAGGTTTTCTATTTTTCCTATCGATTTGATGGTCATAACTTTTGGGAAGCGTGCGCCGTCGACTGTGACTTGCGCCCGGAGGCGCGCGTCAAGGCCCGGCCCGTGACAGGCGCGCGCCGTGGGTTCAGACCACCTGCGAATGACGCGCCGCCGCTCGGTTGAGATAGGCGTCGAACTCGGCGCAGGCCGAGCGCACGAACGGACGCCCAAGCTCGGTGATCCGAATCTGTTCGCCGCTGCGCTCCACCAGGCCGTCGACGGTCATCCCGCCCAGCCGCGCGACCGCGTCGGCCAGTTCGCCCACGTCACGGCCATGACGCACCGCGACCTCGGCTAGATCCACGCTCAGGTCGCACATCAGCCGCTCGATCACCTCGCCGCGGAACCGGTCGTCATCGCTCAGCGCCACGCCTCGCGCGGTCGCCAGCCGCCCTTGGCTCACAGACTCGCGCCACGCCAGCTCCGAGGTCTGGTTTTGGCTAAGGCCCTGCGGTAGCTGGCTGATCGCCGAAGCGCCGAAGCCGATCAGGGTGCGCGACGGATCGGTGGTGTAGCCCTGGAAGTTGCGCCTCAGAGCGCCGTCGGCGAGGGCCTGGCCCATCGAATCATCGGATCGCGCATAATGGTCGATACCCACCGCCAGATAGCCTTCCGCCGCCAATCGCTCGGCGGCGGACTGGCTCTGCTCAAGCCGCTCGGCCGGGCCAGGCAGGGCGTCCTCGGCGATCAGCCTTTGATGGCTCTTCATCCAGGGAACGTGGGCGTAGCCGAACAGGGCGATCCGACCTGGGCGAAGGGTCAGCACCTGGTCCACGGTGTTGATCACATCCGCCGTGGTCTGAAGCGGCAGTCCGTACATCAGGTCGAAATTCAGCGCCTCGATCCCGGCGGCGCGCAGACGGCCGGCGGCCAGCGCCACCACCTCGAACGGCTCGTGGCGGTTGACCGCCGCCTGCACCGCCGGCGACAGATCCTGCACACCCAGGCTGGCGCGGCTTAGCCCCTGCGCCACCGCCGCCACGGCCCATTCGGCGGTGAGCTGGGCCGGGTCAAGCTCGGCGGCGATCTCCGTCTGCTCATCGACCTGGAAAGCCTCATGCAGCGCCGCGAACAGGCGCGCCAAGTCGTCCGCGCTCAGCATGTTCGGCGTGCCGCCGCCCAGATGAACCGCGCGTGCGGTCAGCCGGCCAGGCAGCCGCGCCCGCGTCAGCTCGATCTCATGCACCAACAGGCCGACATAGTCGCTGATCGAATCATGTCGATGCACGACCCGCGTATTGCAGCCGCAATACCAGCACAGCCGCGCGCAGAAAGGGATATGGGCGTAGATCGACACCGGCTCAGAGGCGGAAAGTTGCGACAGCCACATCCCATGGGTCTGCGGCCCAACCGCCGCGGTGAACTGCGCCGCCGTCGGATAGCTGGTGTAGCGAGGCGCGCGGGTGTCATAGATCGGCAGGAGTTCCGCCTGCCGCCGGCGCCGGGCAAGTGCAAGCGTGTTCATATCCCTTGTCCTATCCCGCCTCAGGCGGCGAAGCCGCCCATGCGTTTGACGTTGCACCTCTGCCAGAGCCGGTCGAGCGCGCCCACCAGGTGGTCCATCATCGCGTCGTCATGGAACGGGGTGGGCGTGAAGCGCAGGCGCTCGGTCCCGCGCGGCACGGTCGGGTAGTTGATCGGCTGCACATAGATCGAGAAATCGTGCAGCAGCATGTCCGAGATCAGCTTGCAGTGCACCGGATCGCCGACCAGCACCGGCACGATGTGGCTGGCTGAGGCCATCACCGGGATGCCCGCCTCGCCCAGTCGCCGCTTCAGGGTCGCCGCCCGCTCCTGGTGACGGACCCGCACCTCATTGTGCTCGCGCAGCCAGCGCACGCTGGCCGCCGCCCCCGCCGACAGGGCCGGCGGCAGCGAGGTGGTGAAGATGAACCCGGCCGCATAGGAGCGGATGGCGTCGACCATCTCGCCGTCGCCGGCGATATAGCCGCCCATCACCCCAAAGGCCTTGCCCAGGGTGCCCTCGATGATGTCGACCTGGTCCATCACCCCGTCGCGCTCAGCCACGCCCGCGCCATGCTCGCCATAGAGGCCCACCGCATGGACCTCATCCAGATAGGTCAGGGCGTTGTAGCGCTTGGCCAGGGCCACCGTGCCGGGGATGTCGGCGATGTCGCCGTCCATCGAATAGACGCTCTCGAACGCGATCAGCTTGGGCGCGTCGGCCGGGGCGGCCTGCAACAGCTGTTCCAGGTGCGTAAGGTCGTTGTGGCGGAACACCTGATAGGCGCCGCGGCCATTGCGGATGCCGGCGATCATCGAGGCGTGGTTCAGCGCGTCGGAAAAGATGATCAGCCCCGGCAGCACCTTGGTGAGGGTCGACAGCGCCGCCTCATTGGCCACATAGCCGGAGGTGAACAGCAGCGCCGCGTCCTTGCCATGCAGGCTGGCCAGCTCGCGCTCCAGCAACACATGGTGACAGGTGGTGCCCGAAATATTACGCGTGCCGCCAGACCCGGTCCCGGCGTCATCCAGCGCCTCGTGCATCGCCGCCAGCACCACCGGGTTCTGACCCTGACCGACATAGTCGTTCGAGCACCAGACCACCACCTCGCGCTGGTCGCCATCCTCCAGCGTCCAGCGCGCGCGCGGAAACTGGCCCCGATGCCGCTTCAGATCAGCGAACACCCGATAACGACCCTCGCCCCGAACCTGCTCGACGGCGCCCTTGAATGCAGCCTTGTAATCCATGCGACTTCAGGTCCCACGACCCCGATAAGCGAGGCGTTCGTCCCTGACGTCTAATCGGGTCCAACCGATTGCGTCCATTTCGGAAACCTACGTAGTCCGCTTTCCATGTCGCGGGTTCAAGCCGGCGATCTGGCCCCGGCGAGCGCACCGCCCTTGACGCCTGCGTCCAGTCCAATTGACCGAGATCAATGCCCAACCGGCGAAGCCAGCGTCCCTTGGGATCAAGGGTCGCTCGCGCCTGGCCCAGGGAGGCGAATACATTGACCGTGGGGGGTGACGACCTCGTCCGTATCGCTGGCCTGCCGCTGTTTCAGGGCGCTGCGCCTCAAACCCTGTCGGCGCTGACGGCGAGCGCTTTTCTGCAATGGTTTCCTGGCGGCGCGACCCTCTCAACAGAGGGGGACCGGGTCGATTTCCTCTATATCCTGTGTGAAGGTATGGTCGAGCTGCAGGCTAGGTGGCAGGATCGCGAGACCACCTTGGCCGTGCTGGCGCCGGTTTCGACCTTCACCCTGGCTTCGGCCGTATTGGACGCTCCCGCCTTGATGACCGCCCGCACGCTAGAGCGCAGCCAGGTTCTGATGCTGTCGAGCCAGGCTCTGCGCGCGGCGATGGTGAACGATGGCGCGCTGAGCCTGGCGGTGGCCCAGGAGATGGCTGCCAGCTATCGCGGCGTGGTCCGCGCCATCAAGAACCAGAAACTGCGGGGCGGCGTCGAACGGCTGGCCAATTATTTATTGGCCCAGACCGAGCAGGCGGGGCGCGACCACATTATCCTACCCTATGAAAAGCGTCTCCTGGCCTCGCTGCTCGGCATGACGCCCGAAACCCTGTCGCGCGCGTTTGTGGCCCTGGCCAGCTATGGCGTCGAGGTGCGCGGTCCTGAGGTCATCGTCCACAAGCCCGCTGACCTGGCGGGCTTGGCGCGCCCCACCGCGCTGATTGACGATCCCGCCCCGCGCGCGAGCGATGATCAGGGGGTGCGGCCTTCGCCGCCGTCCAAGATGGGCTCCAAGCGCGGGATCGCGTCCCATTGATCACCGGAACCGTCGAGTGAGGAGCCGCGCCCGGGCGCTGGCGATCATAGGCCGGTTCCACCCCCGCCTCGCAGGGGCTAGACGATGATCCGCACCCTGATGATCAGCGACCTCCACCTTTGTCGCGGCGACCGCAGCCTGTTCCGCGGCCTTGGCCTGCGTATCGAGGCCGGCGAGGCGGTGGCCCTGACCGGCCGCAACGGCGCCGGTAAGACCAGCCTGTTGCGCGCGGTGGCCGGCCTGATCCGGCCGACCGAGGGCGAGATCAGCTTCACCGACGCAGATGGAGCGCCGCTGCCGACCGAGGACGCGCGCAGCCGCGATCTGCACTTTCTCAGCCACCAGGACGGCCTCAAGCCGGGCCGCACCGCCTGGGAGGAGCTGCTGTTCCAGGTGCTCTGGACAGGCGGTCAGCGGACGGACGCCGAAGCGGCCTGCGTGCGGCTCGACCTTGGGCGCCTGCGCGACCTCGAGGTTCGCAAGCTGTCGGCCGGGCAGCGGCGCCGGCTGGCCCTGGCCCGCCTGATCGCCAGTCCGCGGCGGCTCTGGCTGCTGGACGAGCCGCTGGCGCCGCTGGACGCCGAACGGCGGGTGGCCTTTGGCGAGATCATGGCCGAGCATCTGGCGGGCGGCGGACTGATCCTGGCCGCTGTGCATGATCCCCTGCCCATCCCCACCCGCGGCCTGGAGGTTGGCGCATGACCGGCCTGCGCGCTCTGCTCGGCCGCGAGTTGGCCCTGAGCTGGGGACGCGGCGGCGGCGCCCTGCTGGCCTTGGCCTTCTATCTGGCCATGGCCACCCTGCTGCCGCTTGCCGCTGGGCCAGAGCCGGCGCGTCTGGCCGCGGTCGCGCCGGGGTCGGCATGGCTGGCCCTGGCGCTAGCGTCGCTGCTGTCGCTTGAGCGCCTTTTCGAGCGCGACTATGAGGACGGCGCCCTGGATTTGCTCGCCCTGGGCCCGGCGCCGCTGGAGGCGGTGGCCTTCGCCAAGTGCTTGGCCCAATGGATCACCACCAGCGCGCCCCTGGCTCTGATGGCGCCGGTGGTGGCCACAGCGCTCGGCGCTCCGCCTGACCTGGCCCCAATCACCGTGGTCGCCGCCCTGGCTGGCGGGTTGGGTTTTTCCTTCTGCGGCGGGATCGGCGCCGCGCTCAGCCTGGGCAGCCGGCGTGGCGGCGTGCTGATCGCGGTGATTGTGCTTCCGCTGTTCGCGCCGCCGGTGATCTTCGGCGCCGGCGCCATTGAGGCCTTCGGCGCAGGCCTCGACTGGAAGACCGGCATGGCCCTGCTGGGGGCCTACAGCCTGTCCGCGGTGGCCGTCGGCCCCTTCGCCATGGCTGCGGCGTGCCGCAACGCCCTGTCATGAGCGCCGCGCAAGCTGTCGAAGTCGGGCCTTTCGGCGCCGACCGCGGCGCCTTAGAGATCGCCCTATGATCGCGATCCTGACCAATCCGCAGCGCTTCATGGCCCTCTCCGCCTGGGCGGCGCCCACGCTGGGCGCCATCGCCGCCGTGCTCGGCCTGACCGGCCTGTGGTTCGATTTCATCGCGCCGCCGGACTACCAACAGGGATACACCGTCCACCTGATGTTCATCCACGTGCCAGCGGCCTGGCTGAGCCTGTTCGTCTATGTCTGCCTGGGCGCGGCCAGCTTCATCGGCCTGGTGTTTCGGGCGCCGATCGCTGACGCCGCCGCCCGCGCCGCAGCGCCCCTGGGCGCTGGCTTCACCTTCCTGGCCCTGGCCACCGGATCGCTGTGGGGGCGGCCGATGTGGGGGACCTGGTGGGTGTGGGACGCGCGCCTGACCTCGGTGCTGGTGCTGTTCCTGTTCTATCTCGGCTATCTGGCGTTGCAGTCGGCGATCGACGACGAGGCCAAGGCCAGCCGCGCCTGCGCCATCCTGGCCCTGGTCGGGCTGATCAACCTGCCGATCGTGCATTTCTCGGTGGTCTGGTGGAACACCCTGCACCAAGGCGCCTCGGTGTTCCGCGCCGGCGGCCCGGCCATGCCGCCCGCCTATCTGGTCCCGCTGCTGACCTTGGCCCTGGCCTATACCGCGGCCTTCGGGTCCCTGTGGCTGGTGCGGATCCGGGCCGAAGTCTGGCGCCGCCGCGCCAATGTTCTGGCCCTTAGGGCCGCAGGATAGACGTCATGCTCGATTTCGACGCCGGCAAATACGCCCCCTATGTCTGGCCCGCCTACGCCCTCACCGCTGTGATCTTCACCGGTCTGATCGCCGACAGCCTGGCGCGCGCCCGCCGCTGGAAGCGCGCCGTCGCCGCCCGCGAACAGCCGGCTCAGGAGGCTCCGCCGAATTAGCCGGCGGCCCTTGCTAAAACACCGACCATCCGGTCAAGGCCGCCAGCCGCTGCAGCGCCAGCATGCCGACGTACGAGGTGCCCGCCGCGTTCAGGCCCGGCGACCAGACCGCCGCGGCGCCATGGCCGGGCGCCACCGCGATCACCCCGCCACCGACACCGCTCTTGCCCGGCAAGCCGACCCGAAAGGCGAAGTCGCCGGAGGCGTCATAGTGGCCGCAGGTCATCATCACCGCATTGATCCGCCGACAGCGGTCGGGCGAGGTCACCACCGCGCCGCTGAGCGGGTCGACCCCGCGGTTGGCCAGAAACAGCGAGGCCCGCGCCAGCTGGACGCAGCTCATCGCCAGGGCGCATTGGTCGAAATAGACCCGCAGCACATTGGACACCGGTCCATTCAGGTTGCCATAGGCCTTGAGAAAATTGGCCAGGCTGGCGTTGCGAAACCCCGTCTCGCCCTCCGAGGTGGCGACCTCAGCGTCGATCGACACGCTTGCATCATCAGCCACCCGCCGCATGAAGTCGGTGATCGCGGCGATCGCCGGGGCCGGTCCGCCGCCGGCCAGCAGCACGTCGCTGACCACCAGGGCGCCGGCGTTGATCAGCGGATTGCGCGGGATGCCGTGCTCCTGCTCCAGCTGCACGATCGAGTTGAACGCCGAGCCGGACGGCTCGTGGCCAACCCGCCGCCACAGGTCGGCGCCCAATTTCTCCAGCGCCATCGTCAAAGTGAACACCTTGGACAGGCTCTGAATCGAAAACGGCGTCTGAGCGTCGCCCGCTGCCGCTGCGCGGCCGTCGCAGGTGGCCACCGCGATGGCGAAATGGCGAGGATCGACCCGCGCCAGGGCCGGGATATAGTCGGCCACATGGCCGCGCCCGATATGCGGCTGCATCTCTGCGTGGATGTCGCCGACGATTTGCGCGAGCTCTTGCGCCCGGTCCATGATCAGTCTCCTACCAACGACGCCGATGGCGCGGCGCGGCGCGGCGAGCCTACTAAAGGAAGATGGATGACCTATTGCCTTGGAATCCTGCTGCCCGCAGGCTTGGTCCTGGCCTCCGACTCCCGCTCCAACGCGGGTGTCGACCAGGTGCAGCGGGTGTGCAAGCTGGCCCTGATCACCGTGCCCGGCGAGCGTGTGATCGCGATCCTGTCGGCCGGCAACCTGGCCACCACCCAATCGGTGATCACCCAGCTCAAACAGGCCGCCGGCTCCGGCGCCTCGGGCCAGGACCTGCACGCCGCGCGCACGATGTTCGACGCCGCCAGCCTGCTCGGCGACAAACTGCGCGCGGTGCTGGAGCACGACGCCCACTATGTCGAGCCCTACGGCGACCCCAGCGCCAGCTTCCTGATCGGCGGCCAGATCCGCGGCGAGCCGCCGCGGCTGTTCGAAGTCTATTCGGCCGGCAATTTCGTCGAGGCTTCGCCGCGGTCCTGCTTCCTGCAGATCGGCGAGACCAAATACGGCAAGCCGATCCTCGACCGCGCCCTGACCCCCGATCACGACCTGGACCACGCCGCCAAGCTGGCCCTGCTGTCCTTCGACGCCACCCTACGCAGCAACCTGTCGGTCGGCCTGCCGATCGACCTGCTGCGCTATCAAGCGAATAGCTTCTCGACCGCGAACCTGGCCGCCATCACCGACGAGGACCCCTATTGGAGCGAGCTGCGACGCGGCTACGCCGACGGATTGGCCGACCTGATCGAGCGCCTGCCGGCCCCGCCGGGGGTGGGGTGAACGCGAACGCCTGGGCTCAGGCGCCGCGATCACCCCTCATCCACGCTCTCGCTGACCGTGAACCGCACCCCAACGGCGGCCAGCAGCATCTCGACCACGAAGGCCAGCAGGGCGCCCATGGTCAGGACGATGCCGGCGCCGAACAGCAGATAGAGCAGCTGGGCTGCGCCCTCGCCCCTCACCTCGCCGAGAAACAACACCAGCACCGCGCTGCAGGTCAGGGCTCCGGCCAGGGCCGACATCACCACCGCCGTATCCAGCGCACGCGAGCGCAGGCGCAGGCGCCGCAGGCGGTCGTCGCGCCCTTCGCTCTTGACCGAGGCCGCCAGGGCGTCGGCCTGGTCGGCGATCCGGCCCAGGCGCGAGGCGAACACGTTGAGCAGGGCGGCGATCGCCGACAGAAAGAACACCGGCGTCAGGGCCTGCTGCACCACATGCGCGGCCGCCTGCAACGGATCGCCGTTCATCTTACGGCGCCTTGACCATCGCCGCTGCAACGTCCCCCACGCCGTCCACCTGCACCAGCACGCTGGCGATTCCGCCGGTGGTCGGCGTGGTCGCGGGGCCGACGATCGCGTAGCCGCCGCTGGTGGTGAAGGCCACCGGCTGGCCGGAGGCGTGGACCACCACACCGGCGGCGTCGACCAGCTGGGCGCGGGCGAACACCAGATCGCCGGGCTGAGATTTCACGCCCAGGTCGTCCAGCCAGACCTTCACCCCCACCGGCGCGCCCGGCGTGGTCACGGTGTCGCTCGCCACCTCGTGGCCGGCGATATAGGCGTGGGCGACCAGGGTGCCGGGCGCAAAACCGCCGGTGTCGAAACTGAACGGCGGATGGGCCAGCCGGCTGGTGGCGGGCGTGACGTCCGGCTTGCGGCGTCCCAGGCTCTTGCCGTTGAGCGTCAGCTCGACCTCGTCGGCGTTGGAATAGACGTGCACGATCGGGCTTGAGGCGGCGTCCCAATAGCTGGCCAAGAACACCATCGGCCCGCCGCCCCAGAGCGGGCTCGACTGATCGGCGGGGCGCTGGCTGCGGAAGAAATCAAAGGCGAACTTGGGCAGCCGCTCCAGGCTCATCACCCCCGAGCTTTCCAGATCCGGCGCATAGCCACGGTTATAGTCGAACATCACCCAATAGCCGTCGGCGATCGCGCCCGTGCCCAGGTCGTCGTCGTGCGATTCGGCGATATTGTTGACCTGCTGCTGCAGGCGCGCCTCGCCGCCCTCCAGCAACTGGCGGCTAGTGCGCGCGTCGGGCTTCAAGTCAGCCCAGGCGGTCTGGTGGAAGCCGGCGTTCTGGGCGTAATATTCCCAGTCGCCATATTCGGACACGATCAGCGGCTTGTCCGGCTCGGGTCCGGGATGGCCGAGCCGGTGCTGGCGGGCCTGCAGATAGATGTCGTAGATTTGCGGCTTCCAGCCGGCGGCCCAGGCCTGGTCGCCCGGATACTCGGCGTGCACGGTGTCGTGCAGGGCCTGGATCAGGTCGTCAGGCATGTCGGTCTCGTTCAGCGAGCACTCCCAAGCCAGCACGCTGGGATGATTGCGGTCGCGGCGGATCATGTCGGCGCAGGTCTTGACCACCTGGGCGTGGAAGGCGGGGTCGGGATTGTAGAACTGCCAGCCGGGGATCGAATCCAGCACCGCGATCCCTAGCCGGTCGGCGGCGGCCATGAAGGCTGGCGACTGCGGATAGTGCGACAGCCGCACATAGTCGAAGCCGGCCTGCTTGATCAGGATGGCGTCGCGCTCATTGGCCTGATCGCTGAGGGCGTAGCCGACATAGGGATATTCCTGGTGCCGGTTGACGCCCATCAAGGTGTAGGGCTTGCCGTTGATCTGCAGCACGCCCCTGGCAATGGCGTAGCGGCGCACGCCGAGGGTGGTGCGGACCTCGTCGACTCCGGCGGCGCCGACCGAGCGGGTGGTCAGGTCGTAGAGGTTGGGGGCGTCCGGCGACCAGAGGGCGGGCTTGGCCAGGGTGATCTGCTGGGCCACAGTCAGCACCTGGCCCGCGGCCAAGGTGACCTTGCTGCTCGCCTGACCGGCGGGCTGGCCGCCGCGAGTCAAGGTCTGGGTCAGGGTGACCACGCGGCGCCGGTCGGTGGTGTTGGCCAGCTCGGTCCTCACCGCGACGATGGCGCTATCGGCGTCGGCCTTCGGATAGGTGACGAACACGCCGCCGCCGGCGACTGTGGGCGACAGCAATTCATCGGTGATGTGGACCGGCGGTTTGACGATCAGATCCACGCCCCGATAGAGGCCGCCATAGAGCACGAAATCCAGGTCCTTCAGCGGCTTGGGGCCGGTGATCGGATTGTCCTGGTTATTGATGGTGACCAGCAGGACGTTGTCGCCGGACGGCTTCAGGTCATCGGTGAGGTCGATGGTGAACGGGGTGTAGCCGCCCAGATGGGTGGTCAGGACGTGTCCATTCAGGCTGACCACCGCGACGTTCATCGCCGCTTGGAAGCGCAGATAGACGTCCTGTCCGCGCCAGGTCGGCGAGGTCGGAAACGTTTTTTGATAGAAGGCGGTCCCCTGCCAGGCGGCGTGAGACAAACGATCCTCGATCCGCGCCGTGTGCGGCAGGGTGACGTCCTGCCACTGGTCCGGCGCGAGGCTCGCAGGGTCCGGCGGCGGGCCTGCGTCGACGCGGTGAAAGCGCCAGCCGTCGTTCCAGGGTTGCGGCGCGGCGACGGACGGCAGCGCGCTCGCGGCGACGGTGAGCAGGGCGATCATCCCCAGCGCGAACAGGCGGCCCGACGAATTTCGCATGTTGATTCCTGACGCTACGCGCTCACGAGGCTCAGTCGCGTCTTAACCGAGCCGCGTGCTTCTGGCCAGCGGCAGAGATTTTCCAGGCCGCCGGACTAACACACAGCCGATTTATCGTTAGACTGACGCAAAGAGGCGCGTCGTCACGGCGCCCGGGGAAACTGCGAGACCATGGGCGAGACGGCGATCCGCAAGATCCTGATCGTGGGAGGCGGCACGGCCGGGTGGATCACCGCGGCCGCCCTGTCGGCGCTCTACGCCAAGAAAGCGTTGAAGATCGAGCTGGTCGAGTCCGAGGCGATCGGTACGGTGGGGGTCGGCGAGGCGACGGTGCCGCATATTCGCTTCTTCAACGACCGCATCGGCGTCGACGAGCGCGCTTTCATGCTGAAGACCGCCGCGACCTTCAAGCTGGGCATCGAGTTTCGCGATTGGGGCCGGATCGGCGACAGCTATGTGCATCCGTTCGGCGATTTCGGCCGTCCCGTCGGCGGGGTGAAGTTCCATCAGCTGTGGCGGCGCCTCCAGGATAGCGGCGCCCCAGGATCAATCTTCGACTATTCGCTGCCGGTGCGCCTGGCCACGCAGGGCCGGTTCGCTAAGCCCTCGACCGAAACCGGCGCGATGGGCGCCACCTACTCCTACGCCTATCAGTTCGACGCCTCGCTCTATGCGGCCTATCTGCGCGAGCTGTCGGTCTCGCGTGGGGTCACCCGGCATGAGGGCCGTATCACCCAGGTGGTCCAGGACCCCATCAGCGGTTTTGTACAGTCGGTGGCGCTGGAGGACGGCCGGCGGCTGGAGGCGGATCTGTTCATCGACTGCTCCGGCTTTCGCGGCCTGCTGATCGAGGAGACGCTGAAGTCCGGTTATGAGGACTGGAGCCAGTGGCTGCCCTGCGACCGCGCCTGGGCGGCGCCCTGCGCGGCGGCGGAGCCGGGCGGCGCCTACACGCGGGCCACGGCGCGCGAGGCGGGCTGGCAATGGCGCATCCCGCTGCAGCACCGGGTCGGCAATGGCTATGTGTTCTCCACCCGGTTCACCGACGAAGATGCGGCGCGCGCCCTGCTGCTACGGAACCTGGAATCGCCGCCTCTCGCTGAACCTAAAATGCTGCGCTTCACCACCGGGGTTCGGCGCAAGTCCTGGAACCGCAATGTGGTGGCCATCGGCCTGTCGAGCGGCTTTCTCGAGCCGCTGGAATCGACCTCGATCCACCTGATCCAGTTGGCCATCACCTATCTGATCGAGCTGATGCCGGACTTGAGCTTTCGACCGGAGGACGAGGCGGAATATAACCGGATGATGGGGCGGGAATTCGAGGTCATCCGCGACTTCCTGATCCTGCACTATCACGCCACCGAGCGCGACGACACGCCGTTCTGGCGTTATTGCCGGACCATGGAGATCCCCCCGTCCCTGCGGGCGAAGATGGACCTGTTTCGCGAGCGCGGTGTGGTGGTGACCTATAATCAGGGCTTTTTTCTGGAGCCCAGCTGGGTCGCGGTCTATCTGGGTCAAGGTGTGGTTCCGCGCGATTTCGATCCCCTCGCCGCCCGCCTTGGCGATCGTCAGCTGGCCGAGATGTTCGACGGCGTTAAGCGCGAGGTGGGCGAGGCGGCGGCGCGGACCCCGAGCCACCAGGCCTTCCTGGACGCGTTCTGTCCGTTCCCAGCGCGGGCGATGGCCGGCGCATGACCCCATTGCGCGACATCGTCGTGGTCGGCCACGGCTCGGCCGCCTATCTCAGCGCCCTGACTCTGGCGCGGGCGGCGCAGGGCCTGGGGCTTCGGATCACCGTGGTCGACCTGGCCTCGGCTGCAGGCGATTCCGCGGTGCTCGGCGAGGCCGAGGCCACCTTTCCACCGCTGCGCGCCTTTCACGGTCTGCTAGGGCTGAGTGAGGCGCAGCTGGGTGACTTCGCGCGAGCCTCCCCCTGGCTGGGCCTGCAGATGTGCGGCTGGGGCCATGATCCCGACGCTGAAGCGTCGCGGGCCGGCTTCGTTCAGTCCCTGGGCGAGACCGGGGCGTCGCTCAATACGGTCGCGTTTCAACAATTCCTGTCCTGGCTGCGGCTGACCGGACGTCCGTCGGCGTTCGAGCGCTATAATCTCGGGGCGCGGGCGGCGCGGGCGGGCAAATTCCAGCCGCCGTCGCCAGACGCGCGTTCGATCCTGTCGACCTACGCCTACGGCCTGACCATCGAGGTCGCGGCCTATGCGCGGGGGCTGCGTGCGCTGGCCGCGTCCGCCGGGGTGCGCCTGACGAGCGCGGGCAGTATCGAAGTCGCGCTCGACCCCGCCAGCGAGCATCGCATCGCTGCGGTGCGGCTGGATGGCGGCGAGACGATCGCTGGCGATCTGTTCATCGACGCCAGCGGAGCCGCCGCGGTCCTGGCCCGCCGGACGCTTCAGGCGCGGTTTGAGCCGGTTTCAGCCCTGACCGCCGCGTCACTCGTGTCGGTCCGGCTGGCGACGCCGGCCGCGCAGGCGATGAACCGCTGCGACGCCCTGCCCGGCGGCTATCTGCTCAGCCTGGGCCTGGCCGACGGACAGGTGCTGAGCTTGGTGCATGATCCCGCGCAGCTGGATGTGACGGACGCCTCCGCGACCCTGGCGGCGATCCCCGGCGCCCGTGACCTTCGCAAGACCGGCTTCACGCAAGGACGCCTCACGCAGGCCTGGGTCGGCAACTGCATCGCGATCGGGGCGGCGGCCGGGGTGCTGGAGCCGTTGAATGTCTCCGGATTGCACCAGGTTCAGTCCGGTCTGACCCGCCTGATCGGGCTGTTCCCCGACCGCAACCTCTATCCTAGCCTTCGGGACGAATATAACCGGCTGACCGGCGAGGCCTTCGATCGCCAGCGCGACATCGTGCTGGCGACCTATGCCTTGAGCGGCAGCCTTGACAGGGACGCCTGGCCTGAGAGCCTTGCGCGAAAGATCGAACAGTTCAGGAGCCGGGGCCGCGTGGCGTTGCTTGATGGTGAGACCTTCACCGAGGCCCAATGGGTCAATCTGTTCCTGGGGCTGGGCCTTGACCCCGAACGCTATGACCCGATGATCGACAGCCTGGACAAGGCCAAGATCAACCGCCAGCTCAGCGCCATGGCCGCTCAGGTCGCCCAGGCGACGGACGCAATGCCGCCGTTTCGCGCGGCCCACCCGATGACCCAGGCGGCGCGCCGATGACCGGCCAGGAAATCCGGAGCATCGTCATCGCCGGCGGCGGCACGGCGGGCTGGATGACGGCCACCGCCCTGTCGCTGCTGCTGCCCAAGACCGCCCAGATCACCCTGATCGAATCCGACGAGATCGGGACCGTCGGCGTGGGCGAGGCGACCATCCCGCCGATCGTCGGCTTCAACCAGATGCTCGGGATCGACGAGAACGCCTTCCTGAAGGCGACCAACGGCACGTTCAAGCTGGGTATCGAATTCGACGGCTGGGGCGCGGCCCACCGCCGCTACATGCACCCCTTCGGCAGCTACGGCACCGACATGAAGGGCATCCGCTTTCACCAGTTCTACCTGGCGCTGAAGCAGGCGGGCGTCGCCGACCTGGGCCGGTTGGAGGACTACAGCCTGTGCGCCACCGCCGCCTATCAGGGCCGGTTCCTGCGGCCGGAAGGGCCGGTCGGCGAGGTGCTGTCGACGCTGAAATACGCCTTTCATTTCGACGCCAGCCTCTACGCCCAGTTCCTGCGCCAACGCAGCGAGCGCCAGGGCGTGCGGCGGCTGGAGGGCAAGATCGACGCGGTGGAGCTCAACACGGACACCGGCCATATCGCCAGCGTCTCGCTGGAGGGCGGCGCGGTGATCGCCGGCGACCTGTTCATCGACTGCACCGGGTTTCGCGGCCTCCTGATCGAGGGCGCGCTGAACACCGGCTACGAGGATTGGCGCCACTGGCTGCCCTGCGACCGGGCCTGGGCGGTTCCCTGCGCCGCCGTCGCCCCGCCTATCCCCTATACCCGCTCGACCGCCGACGCCGCCGGCTGGCGCTGGCGCATCCCGCTGCAGCACCGCACCGGCAACGGCTATGTGTTCGCCAGCGAGTTCATCAGCGAGGCCGACGCCCGCGCCCGGCTGCTGGCCAATCTGGACGGCGAGCCCCTGGCGGAGCCGCGGCTGCTGAAGTTCGTCACGGGGCGGCGCAAACTCGCCTGGAACAGGAACTGCGTGGCCATCGGCCTGTCGGCCGGCTTTCTCGAACCGCTGGAGTCGACCTCGATCCACCTCATCCAGTCAGCGATCTCCAAGCTGGTCGCCCTGTTCCCGGACCTTCGCTTCACCGCGGCCGAGCGCGACGAGTACAATCAGCAAACAGCGACGGACTTCGAGCACGTGCGCGACTTCATCATCGCCCACTACAAGGTCGGCGACCGCGCCGACACACCCTTCTGGGCCCACTGCCGGGCGATCGCGGCGCCCCAAAGCCTGGAGCGCAAGCTGGCGCTCTATCGGCATCGCGGGCGGCTGGTGCGGCACGATGACGAGCTGTTCGCCGAGCAGAGCTGGCTGGCCGTGCTCGACGGCCAGGGGATCGAGCCCTATGGCCACGATCCGCTGGTCGACGCCCTGCCCTATGATCAGATGCGCGAGAACGTCGGCCATATTCGCAAGGCGGTCGGCGCCGCCGCCGGCGCCCTACCCACCCACCAAGCCTTCATCGACCGCTTCTGCCGCGCCGACGCCGCGGCGCGGTTCTCGTAACGCCCTCCGGTTCAAGCCTCTGAAATGCAGATCCAAGACACGCTGAAAAAGATCGCCATCGTCGGCGGCGGGACCGCCGGCTGGATGACGGCCGCGGCCCTGGCCAAGGTGCTGGGGCCGCACTACGCCCAGATCGAGCTGATCGAGTCCGACGAGATCGGCACGGTCGGCGTCGGCGAGGCGACCATCCCCCAGATCAACATCTTCAACCGGATGCTGGGCCTGGACGAGAACGAATTCGTCCGCAAGACCAAGGCGACGTTCAAGCTGGGGATCGAGTTCGTCGATTGGGATCGACCGGGCCAGCGCTATTTCCACCCGTTCGGACCCTATGGCGTCGACATGAACGGGGTGTCGTTCCACGCCTTCTGGCTGAAGCTGCAGACGCTGGGGGTCAACGACTCGATCAATGACTACAATCTGCAGGCCGTCGCCGCGCGGGAGGGCAAGTTCATGCGCGCCCAGGCCGCCGCGCCCAATTCGCCAGCCGGCAAGATCGCCCACGCCTTCCATTTCGACGCCGGCCTCTACGCCCGCTTCCTGCGCGACTACGCGCAGCAGCGCGGCGTGCGACGGCATGAGGGCCGCATCGTCGACGTGCAGCTGAATCTGGACAACGGCTTCATCGACGCCGTGGTGGTCGAGGACGGCCGGCGGTTCGAGGCCGACCTGTTCATCGACTGCACCGGCTTTCGCGGCCTGCTGATCGGCCACGCCCTGGGATCGACCTACGAGGATTTCTCCCACTGGCTGCCCTGCGACCGGGCGATCGCGGTTCCCTGCGCCAAGGTGGCGGACCCGATCCCCTATACCCGCGCCACGGCCGGACCCGCAGGCTGGCGTTGGCGCATCCCGCTTCAGCACCGCACCGGCAACGGGCATGTCTATTCCAGCAAGTTCATCGACGACCAGGCGGCGCTGGACCAGCTGCTCGCCGGCCTCGACGGCCCTCCAACCGCAGAGCCGCGGATGCTGAAGTTCCAGACCGGACGTCGCACCGAATTCTGGAAGAAGAACTGCGTGGCCATCGGCCTGTCCTCGGGCTTTCTTGAGCCGCTGGAGTCGACCTCGATCCACCTGATCCAGAGCGGGATCGCCAAGCTGTTGCAGCTGTTTCCCGACAGGGGCTTCGAGCCGGCCGACATCAACTATTACAACGTGCTGAGCGCCGAGGAATTCGACTTCGTCCGCGACTTCATCATCCTGCACTATCGGATCACCCAGCGCGACGACACGCCATTCTGGCGCTATCTGCGGACCATGCCGATCCCCGATCGGCTGCAGCGCAAGATCGACATCTTCGAGAGCCGCGGACGCATCTTTCGCGAGAACGAGGAGCTGTTCAACGACACCAGCTGGTTTGCGGTGATGATCGGACAGGGTCTGCGCCCGCGCGGCTTTGACAGCGTCGCCAGCAGCGTGCCCGATGATGAGGTCATCGCCCGGCTGGCCAACATCAAGGCCACCATCGCGCAAACCAGCCGTCGCATGCCCACTCACGCCGACTATATTCGCGATAACTGCGCGGCCGAGAACGAACCGGCGTGACCCGCGCTGCGGTCGCCAACCCGGCCGTGCGCCCAGAACGCCCGCAAGGGCGAGGACGACACTGATGCAAGCAGTCCAGCAATATGAAGACGTCACCGAGGCCAGATTCGTCAGCGAGATCTTGCCCGCCAATCGGCCGGCGATCCTGAAAGGTCTGATCAGGGACTGGCCGGCGGCGCAGGCCGCCAGGCAATCGGATGAAGCCGTGGTCGCCTATCTGAAGACCTGCGAGAATGGCGTTCCGGTACCGACCATCCTGGGCGATCCGAAGATCAAGGGCGAGTTCTTCTACGGCGAAAACACCCAGTCGATCAATTTCCAGCACACCAAGATGGGCCTGTCCGACGCCCTCGACCGGATCCTGGCCGAAGCGCCCGCGCCCGAACCGGCGGCGATCTATATCCAGTCGGCGCCGATCCCGGCCCACCTGCCCAGGTTCGCCGACGAGAACCGGGTCGCCTTCATCCCTCAGATCATTGAGCCGCGCATCTGGATCGGCAACGCCCTTCGGGTGCAGACCCACTATGACCTGTCGCACAATATCGCCTGCCTGGTCGCGGGGCGGCGGCGGTTCACGCTGTTCGGCCCAGACCAGACCCCCAACCTCTATCCGGGTCCGCTGGACATCACGCCCGCCGGCGCGCCGATCAGCATGGTGTCGCTGGAGCGCCCTGATTTGGAACGGTATCCACGTTTCGCCGAGGCCTTGGAGCACGCCTGGTTCGCCGATCTGGAGCCCGGCGACGGTCTGTTCGTGCCCTATTTCTGGTGGCACCACGTGCGCTCGTTCGAGACGTTCAACATCCTGGTCAATTACTGGTGGAATAACGCCCGCGCCGATCTCGGCTCGCCCTATCAGAGCCTGTTGCACACCATCCTGACCATGCGCGATCTGCCGGCGCACCAGCGCGACGCCTGGCGGGTGATGTTCGACTATTACGCCTTCCAATCGCATGGCGACCCGGTCGCCCACCTGGCCCCGGGCGATCGCGGCGCCTTGGGCCTGGTTTCGCCCACCGCCAATCGGCAGCTTCGAATCGGGCTGTTCCAGGCCGAGCTCAACCGGCTGCTTTAGTCGCCCGCCGCCCGCTCACGGCGCGAACACCACCGTCGTGGCGCTGAGCGGGGCGAGCGTCACCACGGCCATGTCGCCGGTGACAGGAACGTCGCCCACCGCCTGCGGCGTGGGCGTGGTCCCGGCCAGACGATAGAGGCGCGCCACGGTGAAGGTCTGGGTCTGCCAAACCCGCACCGCCGCCTTCAGGGGCCGGTCCGAGCGGTTGACCAGCACCGCGACCATGCGTTTGTCGGAGCCGTCGTCGACGCTGGCGTAGACGCTGGTCTCAGCCGGGTCGCTGGTCGACGCCGCCACGCTGACATCGCCGAAATGCCCGCCGCGCCCATCGTAGTTCACATAAAGGGCCATGCCGCCCAGAATGAAATCATAGCGCGCGAACGGCGGCCACAGGGCGGCGGCGAACAGGCCCTGCTGACCGAACACGCCCAGCACCTCGGCCTCGGTCACCCCGCCGGAGATGTGGCCAGCGCCGCCGTAATAGTACTCGCTGATCGACAGTAGGGTGTCGGGATACAGTCGATCGATCTTGTCCTTCAGCCTGGGGATCAGCCGCACCGCGCCGGCGCTCTGACCGATCCAGCTCGGTTCGATGAAGGTCGGGTCCCACAGTGAACGGGGCGCCTCGAGCCGCACCTTGACCACCGCCGGCGAATTGTCGGCGTCGCCATTGGCGCGCACGCCGCCGGCGCGATCCTCCGGGTACCAGTGCACGTCCAGCACATCGAGCAGGCGTTTGCCGTAGATGGCTTCCGACTGACGCATATGGGTCAGGTAAGCGTCGATGAAGTCGCCGCCGGCGTAGAGGCTGTCATGGGCGTCGGACGCGCCCTGCAAGTCGCGAAAGCCGTTCCAGCCATAGTTGGCCGCCCCGAACACCAAGGCGCTCGGCGCCACGTCCTTGATCGCGCTGGCGTAGGCGTCGGAGCGGGCGAACAGTTCGGCATAGGTCAGCTTGGCCCCGTCGCCGTGGGCGCCGCCT
>Ga0302196_10001587_pt1 | contig 21702 bp, 18 predicted proteins | sample II_Bog_N1_3_FD_198794 | JGI IMG/M metagenome (GOLD analysis project Ga0302196, IMG submission 198794) | Peat permafrost microbial communities from Stordalen Mire near Abisko, Sweden - II_Bog_N1_3 | ecosystem: Environmental > Terrestrial > Soil > Wetlands > Peat | place: Sweden: Abisko...
GCTCGTTGAGGAAGGCGTTCAACCGCGCAGTCTTCCCGCGAATGTCGCGGTAGGCCTCGCGCGAACGCTTGCGAACGAAGTTCACGACGAGCCCGACGATGGGGAGCGCCGCGAACGTGATGAGCGACAGACGCCAGTCGAGCACCACCATCATCACGACGATGCCGCTCAGCGCGATCATGTCCCCCATCGCGTTGAGCACGCCCGACGCGAACAGCTCCCCGAGCGCATCGACGTCGTTCGTCGCGCGCGTGACCAGGCGCCCGACCGGCGTGCGGTCGAAGTAGCGGAGCTGGAGCCGCTGAAGGAAGAGGAACACGTGCGCGCGCAGGTCGGCCATGGCGCGCGCGCCGGCGATCTGCATCGTGTACATCTGCGCGAAGTTCATCGACTGCACGGCGACGATGAGCCCCGTGAACACGAGGACGTCGCGGAGCATCGCGTGCCCGTCGCCACGATCGGCCTGCCGGACCACGTCGGCCATCACCAGCGGCCGCACGATGTTGGCGACCGCCACCAGCACGAGCGTCCCGAGCGACACGAACAGCCAGCGCGCGTGCGGCTTCACGAACGGCCAGAGACGAATCATGAGGCGCGTGTCGTACGCCTTGCCGAGCGCGTCTTCCTCGTGGAAGGCCCGGAGCTTCTCGTTGGCGCGGGCCTGGTTGTGCCCGGTCGCCGCGCGGGGAGCACGGGCGGTCACGCCGCACCTCCCGTGGGGACGGGAGCAGGCCCGGTCAGATTCGCGTCGATGTCGTCGAGGTCGGTCGCCGCCTTCTGCTCCTCGGCGAAGGCCGCGTACAGCCCCCCCGCGCGCACCAGCTCTTCGTGCGTCCCGCGCTCGATGACCTTGCCCTGATCGAGCACGATGATCCGATCGCATCGAGCTGCCGCGGCCACGCGGTGCGTGACGAGGACGACCGTGCGCTTCTCGGCCTGGCGCTCGATGGCGTCCAGGATGGCGCGCTCGGTCTTGGCGTCGACTGCGCTCAGCGGATCGTCGAGCACGAGGATCTTCGGCTCCCAGACGAGCGCGCGCGCCAGCGCCATCCGCTGCTTCTGCCCCCCCGAGAGCTGCACTCCGCGCTCCCCGACCACGGTGTCGAGCTGCTCCGGGAGCGAGAGCGCCTCTTCGAGGACCTGCGCCTCGGCCGCAGCGTCGCGCACGCGGCGTAGCGACTCGGGCGAGTCCGGATCGTCGAAGGCGAAGCCGATGTTTCGCGCGACCGTCGTCGAGAAGAGGAACGCGTCCTGCTGCGCGTAGCCGATCGTGCGCCGCACCGACGACAGCGGCAGGTCGCAAACATCGTATCCCCCGAGGAACACCGTGCCGTGAGGCGTCGGCAGCAGGCGGGCGAGGAGCATCGCGAGGGTCGATTTCCCCGACCCCGTCCTCCCTACGATGGCCAGCGACTCCCCTTCCTTCACGTCGAAGGCGACGTCGTCCAGCACCTTGCGGTCGCCATAGGCCAGCTCGAGCCCCGTGACACGGAGCGTCCCGTCCATCGACGCGGGCGCCGGGCTCGGCCCGTCGACGACCTCGGGCTTCGCGTCGAAGATCTCCTTCAAGCGGGAGTAGCCGGCGCGCCCGCGCTGAACGATGGCCAGCGCGAACCCGAGCGCGATCATCGGCCACATCATTCGCCCCATCGCCGACCAGAACGCGAAGAACTCCCCCTTGGTGAGCCCTCCATGCTCCGGCCCGTCGAGAAGCATCTGCCCGCCGTACCAGAAGAGGACGAGCGTTCCGATGGCCGCGATGCTGCCGAGCAGCGGCTGCATCGAGCCGCGCAGACGCGCGAGCCCCAGGCTGGCGTCGAGGTACTCCTTGTTCGCCGCCTGGAAACGATGGAGCTCGCGCGTCTCCAGCGCGAAGCTGCGCACGACACGCACGCCGGCGAGGTTCCCCTGCACCATCTCGCTGAGGCGCCCGAGCGCGTCCTGGTTGGCCCGCGTGCGAGCGAAGAGCGACTTGGAGAACTTGCGCGTGACCGCGACGAGCAGCGGAAGCATGACGAACGACGCGAGCGTCAGCTTTCCCGAGATGCGTGTCATCACCTGAAGCGCGCTGGCGAACGCAAAGACGACGTTCACGATGTTCAGCACACCGAAGCCGAAAAGCAGACGCACTTGCGCGAGATCGCCGGTGGAGCGGCTCATGATCTCGCCCGACGACATGGTCCGGTAGAACGCCGCGCCCAGCCGATGCAGTCGGTCGAGCAAGACCGCGCGGAGCTCGTACTCGACGTCGCGACCGGCGTTGAAGATGAACCAGCGGCTGGCGATGCGCGTGAAGAACGCGACGAGCGACAGCCCGAGGATGATCGACGCAGGGAAGATCGCGCTCCGCGGATCGTCGCTGAAGATGCGGTCGATGGCCGTCTTCGACGTCCAGTCGATGCGATTCATCGCCAGCTGGAAGCCGGCGAGGACGACGGTGCCGAGCGCGTACGCCGGCAGGTGACGGCGAAACTGCGCCCCGAGCGTCATGGGCAGCTCTGCGGGGTTCACTTGTCGCACGCGCGGTCCTCTACCACCGATGCTCGCCGGGTGTATCCCGTCGCGCCGCACCGTGCGGCTACGCCGCGATTCGACTCAGGAACGAACCCCCATCGGCTTGCGATGCGACGACGCGAGGGCGGGCCGGTCCTTCCCCTCGGCGGCAGCGATCAGCTCCTTGGCATCGACCCGCGTGCCGAGGAGGCCGAGGATCACGCGCGCTCCTCCCCGACCGTCGAGCTCCTGCACGACGCCGACCTTCCCGCGAAACGGCCCGGAGAGGACCTGCACGCGCGTCCCCTTCTCGATGGGAACGCTGGGGTCGACCTCGGTCACGAGCGGCCGCCGGGTCATCATCCGCGGCACGGTGCGGATGGTTTGCACGCGGGGTGGCGGGGGCGTCGCTTCGATCGACTCCTGCTTCGGTGGCTCGTCGCTGGCTTCCCGCGCGAGATCCATCTTGCGCTCGCGCTCGTCCTGCTCGACGCGCTCGCGACGTGCCTGCGAGGCCGCTCGGTCACGCGGGCCCTCGTGCCCGCGCGCGCGCTCGTCCTTCGCGACCTCCGGCTCGCGGGCCAGGTCGATGCAGTCGTTGTCCGGCGCCCAGGCGATCAGCTTCTCGATCGGCCCCAGCGCGACGATTGCGTCTTCGAGCTGCTCGTCCAGCAGCTCCGAGTGCGTGACCGCCACGTCACGGGGGATCGTCCACCCGATCCAGAGGGCCTTGTTCTCGCGCTCCGCGCGCGACGCCAGCTCGCGCACGCGATCGCTCGTCGCGTCGGCGGCCGGGGTCCGCTCGCTGTCGTTCGACAGACCGATCGTGAACTGGAACGGGAGCGCCTCGAGAGCGCTCGTGAGCTCGAGGGTGCGTGCCGGCTCGACCAGGATGGCGCGAAGGTTCCGGACGTCCACCCACGCGTCCGGGTGAAGCTCGACGCTCACTTCGACCTTCGCGGCGTCGATTCGTAGCGCGAGGAAGGGGTGTCGTTGCTGCGGCGCCGGATCGGCGAGAGCGTCGCTGAGCGGGCGCTTCTTCTCGACCAGGCGCTCGATCTCCGCGCGGGCGGCGGTGTCGCGCCAGAAGAAGACGCGCTGGCTGTCGACACGGCGCCCGTTGCGCAGGGTCGGATACTCGTCCGACGCGGTCACCTGGACGGAAATGCCGAGCTCGGCGAGGCGCGTCACGACCCCCTTGGCCCACGCCAGGGTCCGCTCCTTGAGCGCAAGGCGCGGCTCCGTATGAGCATTCGACGTCGCCCGTTCGGGGAGATAGGCGTCGAAATCGGCGCTGGTGAGTCGGAGCGTAGCGTCGTCGGACTGCGAGGTCATTGCGGCGTAGGCGCCCGCCGGCCCGCGAACCGAACCGGGACGGCGGAGCGTGTCATTCCGCTCGAGGAGTGTCAATCGAGGCCACGGCGCCTTCACCGACGCTTGACGCCCCACCCCGCCATGTCAGAACGTGGACGAGCTTCGCTCTCGTTACGTGATTGCGCGTGGCCCGTGCCACGCGCGTCACCCGGGCGCCCCCGTTCGCGCCTCACCGCGCCTCCAATTCCCACGCGATTTCGCGACCCCGCCTGCTGCACGAAGGGCACGTTTGGCCCTCGACGCCCGAAGAAAGAGACCCGATGAGCGACCAAGAGATCACGTGCGCCGAGTGCGGCAGCGCGTTCCTGTTCCGTGAGGCCGAGCAGCTGTTCTACGCGGAGCGGGGCCTCGCGGCGCCGCCGAAGCGGTGCAAGCCGTGCCGACAGGCGCGCAAGGCGCAGGCCGAAGGGAGCGGAGGAGGCGGTCGAGATGCACGCCCGCAGCGCGGGGGCGACCGGGGCGCACCGAGGTCCGGCGATCGAGGCCCCGACCGCGGCGGCCCCAACGGGCGCCCCGCGTACCGCTCGGGAGGGGGGTTCGGGAGCCATGGCGGCGCCCCGCAGCGTGGTGGATTCGGCAACGGCGCACCTCGACAAGGGGGGTTCGCCGGTGGCGCTCCTCCGCGCGAGACGGGTGGATTCGGCGCCGGGGCTCCGCGCGGAGACCGTGGCGGCTTCGGCGCGCCGCAGGGCGACCGGCGGAGCTTCGGAGCGCCGCGTGAAGACCGCGGACCGCGTCAGAACGGGTTCGCGGGTCCCGCACGTGCCGCGGCGGCTGCACCGCGCGAGTCCGCGTGGGGGACGCGACCGACCGATGGCGGCAATCGCCCCCCGCCGCGCCCCCCGCGGCATCAGGAGGAGCCGGCCCGCGCCGCTACGCCGGAAGGGACCGAAGCCCCCCGAGAGCGCGCCGCGCGAGCTCGGCCGGAGCGCCCGAAGTTCGAAATCACGTGCGCCGAGTGCGGCACGAAGTCCCAGGTGCCCTTCAAGCCACTCGAGGGGCGGCAGGTGTTCTGCCAGCCTTGCTACAAGGCCCGCAAGGGGACGGCGGCGGCACCCGAGAGCGCTGGAACTAGCGAAAACGACACTGGAATCGTCGAGTAGCGCGCTCGAGAGCGCTGCACCTACACGCGCTCACCAAACGTCATGACGCAAGGTTGACGCGAAGCGTCGCCGGCTTAGCTTCCCCTTCGAAAGGAGGGACGAAGCATGAGCTCTCCCAATCCGAACCTGAGGAACGGCGAGGCGCGTGAGCTACTCACGGCAACGCTCCTCGGACTCAGCCTGATGGCCACATTAACGACGTGGTGGTGGTACGCAATGCGGTGACGCGGCATCGAATCGCGGGTGACGCAGTCTCGTGCTACGACGCCGCTCCCCGGGAGGTTTCGAAGAGTGCCCAGAACGCCGAAGAGCGACGTGCCTTCGAAACGAAAGGCCGCGACGAGCGCTAAAAAGCGCGCGAAGGCCGAGCCGAAGCCGGAGAACGCCGAGGATCGCGACGAGGCCGAAGCCGAAGAGGGGGCCGAGACCGAAGCGGAGTCCGAGGACTCCGACGACGAGCGCGAGCATCACGACGACCACGATTCGCCGCGGGAGAGCGAAGAAGCGCTCGAGGCCGCAGAGCCGACCGCCGAGGACGCGGGCGAGTCGGACGAGGGGGAACCGCCCGGAAAGGTCAAAGTCGAGTCGTCGGCCGGCTCGCTCGCCCGCTTCGACCCGATGGCGGCGTACTTGCGCGAGGTCCAGCGGCATCCGCTCCTCACGCCCGAGCAGACGCACGAGCTCGCGATCCGTTTCGTCCAGACGCAGGACCCCGCAGCGGCGGCGCAGCTCGTCACGAGCAACCTGCGGCTCGTGGTGAAGATCGCGTACGAGTACCGGCGCGCCTACAAGAACATCATGGACCTCGTGCAGGAGGGGAACATCGGCCTGATGCAGGCCGTGAAGCGCTACGACCCGTACCGCGGCGTGAAGCTGTCGTCGTACGCGGCGTGGTGGATTCGCGCGTACATCCTGCGGTTCGTGCTGAACAACTGGCGCCTCGTGAAGCTGGGGACGACGCAGGCGCAGCGGAAGCTGTTCTTCAACCTGCGAAAGAAGCGGGCCGAGCTCGTCGCGATGGGGATCGACCCGACGAACGCCGAGGTGGCCAAGCAGCTCAACGTGCCGGAGAGCGACGTCGCCGAGATGGACGTGCGCCTGCAGTCGAACGAGAAATCGCTCGACGCGCCCGTGGGCGACGCCGAGGGGCGCTCGATCGCCAAGGTCGACATGATGCCTTCGGCGGGCGCGGGCCCCGAGGCGCTGGTCGCCGACGAAGAGATGCAGGCGCTGCTCCGGGAGAAGCTCGCCGAGTTCAGAAAGACGCTCGCCGGCAAGGAGAAGGAGCTCGCCATCTTCGACGAGCGCCTGGTGGCCGAAGATCCGCTCACGCTCCAGGATCTGGGCGACAGGTTCGGCATCTCGCGCGAGCGCGTGAGGCAGCTCGAGCAGCGCATGACGAGCCGACTGCGCGAGTACCTGAAGGGCGAGATGGGTGAGGCGGCCGAGGTGGGGAGCTGAGCGGCTCCCACGCGCGGACGTATGATCGAGACCACGATGAAAGGGATCCTGTCCGTCGTCGCCACGCCGATCGGGAACCTCGACGACGTGAGCGCCCGCGCGATCGATACGCTGCGCTCGTGTGATCGCATCGCGGCCGAGGACACGCGACGCACCCGCGCGCTCCTCACGCACTTCGCCATCGCAGGGAAGCCGCTCGACTCGCTCCACGCGCACTCGTCGGACGAAGACGTCGCGCGCATCATTTCGCACCTCGAGGACGGTGAGCACGTGGCGCTCGTCACGGACGCCGGCACACCTCTGGTCAGCGATCCGGGGAGCGAGGTCGTGCGCGCGGCCGTCCTCGCGGGCGCGCGCGTCGTGCCGATCCCGGGGGCGAGCGCCGTGCTCGCGGCGCTCTCCGCGAGCGGCCTTGCGACCGACTCCGGCTTTCGCTTCATGGGCTTTCTCCCGCGCGATGGCGTCGCGCGGGCGCAGGCGATCGCGCGCGCGTGCGACACGCCGGAGCCGGTGGTGTTGTTCGAGGCCGCGAACCGCACGTCGGCGACGCTTCGCGAGCTCGCCACCGCGACCCCCGGCCGCGCCGCGTGCGTGGCCCGCGAGCTCACCAAGATTCACGAAGAGATCACGCGCGGCTCGCTCGAAGAGCTGGCAGCGCTGGATCGCGAGTGGAGGGGGGAGGTCGCGCTCGTGCTCGGTGCGCACGATCCCCACGCGCGCGAAGAGGCGATCGACGACGCCGCGATCGACGCGCGGATCGACGACGAGCTGGCGCGCGGGCTTCACGCCAAGACGATCGCCGAGCGCCTGTCGGCCTGGAGCGGGCGGGCGAAGAGAGACGTGTACGAGCGCGTCGTCGCGCGGAAGCGTGGAGCGTGAGGGTACGGGCGACGCTCGCCGTACTCGCCGCCTGCGCGGGCTGTCACGACAAGAGCGTCACCCCGACGGCGCCGTGCCCCGTCGACCTCGGGATGACGCCGATCCCCGAGGGGACCTTCATGATGGGCTCGGTCGACGGCGACTCCGATGAGCGCCCGGTGCACGACCTTCACATTCAGCCCTTCGCGCTCGCCCGCACCGACGTCACGGTCGCCCAGTACCGCGCGTGCGAGGCGGCGGGCGCGTGCACCAAGACTCCGGTGAAGCCCTACTGTAACGAGCACGAGCCTGCCCACGAGATGCACCCCATCAACTGCGTCACGTGGGCGCAGGCGACCGCGTTCTGCACGTGGGCGCAGGCTCGATTGCCGACCGAGGCGGAGTGGGAGTACGCAGCGCACGGAGGCGAGCGCCGACGCTACCCGTGGGGGGACCAGACGCCGACTAAGCAGCTGTGCTGGGACGGCCCCGCGAGCGAGCTCGGCCTCGGTAAGCGACGGAGCACGTGCCCGGTCGACGCGCACCCGGCGGGCGCGGGCCCGTTCGGCACGCTCGATCTGGCGGGGAACGTCTGGCAGTGGACGAGCGATCTGTATTCGCGCGACTACGCGTCTCCGCGGACCGGGCCCAAGCGCGTCGTGCGCGGGGGCACCTGGTACGCGTACGATCCGAGCGACGTGCGGACGACGCTGCGCTTTCAGGTGCGCGAGGACAAGGAGGACTACGGGATCGGCGTGCGCTGCGCGCGGTAGGACGCGCCCGCAGCGCCCGCTGCGTTCACGTTCGTGCGGCCGCGCGTCCCCTGACGCCCGGACGCTGCGACGTCCCGCGTGCCGTCAAGGCGGGGCATGGCAAGACGTTACGTCCGAGCATCGAAAGCCAGGCCGCCCTCCCGGCTCACTACGATCGCGTCCCCGACTGCCCCCACGGCACCTTCGCCCTCGACCACCCGTCCTCGGCCCGCCTCGCCCCCCAGATCGCCCGTCAGAGCATTCCACTGCTGTCCGACGTGATCCCACTGCTCTGCCAGACCAGTGAACTGCTCTGCCAGACCAGTTTTTTGCTCTGCCAGACCACCGCACTCTTGTCGGACACCAGTCCACTGCTCTGCCAGAGCAGTCCACTGCTCTGCCAGAGCAGTTCACTGCTCTCGCACATGATCCAACTGCTCTGGCAGAGCAAAATTTTGCTCTGGCACATGATCCCACTGCTCTGGCTAAGCAAAATTTTGCTCTGACGCTCGTTCGCGCCCTCGTCGGGCTCCGTGCGGCCCCGCTCCCTCCTCGCGGGTCGCGCAGAACGGCGTGAGCCTTGATCGAGCATCACGCTCGCTGATTTAGATCGGCTTCCAAATTGGACGGCGTTACAGCCCTGCTGTAGCGGCTGACAGTGTGGCTTCGTCGGCTTCGTCGCGCTCGCGACGTCCACGTACAACGTCTACCTCCAGCGCCAGCAGGTCCGCGCCGCGGTATGGCCGCGCCTCGCGGTGGGGACGAGCCTCAACGAGGGTGCGTTCTCGGTCACGGTCACCAACCGCGGCGTTGGTCCCGCCGAAGTCCAGCGCGTGCGGGTCCTCGTCGACGGCAAGCCAGCGGTCGACTGGCTCGACATGGAGGCCATGTTGAGGGGTCGGCGGCGTTTCTTCGAGAGCTCGTCGTTCGACGAGATCGCTGGCCAGGTCGTCAACCCGGGGCTCACCATCGAGAGCTTCAAGGTGAGCGATCGCGCGGAGGCTCTGGCGCTCTTCGCGGAGTCGTCGCGCGTCGCGATCGAGATTTGCTATTGCTCGTCTCTCGGCGACTGCTGGCTCGAGAGGATGCCGACCCCGTTCGAACCGCCCACGACCGATGCGATCGACGGCTGCAAGCCAGACGCGAACCCCTTCCGGGCCGCGGGGCCGGAGACGCTCGCCGAGATGCGCGCGGTGATCGCGCGCGTGTCCGCAGGTGGCGACGCGGGCGCTCCGGACGCTCACTAGCCTTCTCCGCCGGTAGCGAGCGCGCGACCCCCGCGTCGCGCTACGCTCGCCGTCCGTGACCGACGACCACGCCCCCCACGCCAAACCCCGCAGCCGCCACCGCGATCTTCTCGCCGCGCTCGTCAGCGGCTTCGTCGGCTTCGTCGCGCTCGCGACGTCGACGTACAACGTCTACCTCCAGCGCCAGCAGGTCCGCGCGCAGGTGTGGCCGTACCTCGTCCTGGGCGCCGACTGGGGGCACGAAGGCTTCACACTCGGCGTCACGAATCGCGGCGTCGGTCCGGCGGCGGTGAAGCGCGTCACCGTTACGGTCGACGGCAAGCTTGTCGAGGACTGGGTCGACGCGGAGGCGAGGCTCCTTCGAAGCGACCACCTGACGTCGAACTGGAACATCCACGAGATCGATCGCGCCTCACGATCCGACGATCGATTCCTCGGATCCGATCGAACCGAGGCTCGTTCTGTGCGTCTTGATCATCGATTCGAACGAAACGATCGCAAGAATGATCCGCACGCGGTGAGATCTTCGAAGCGTTTCGATCGATCGGATGATCCGTCGGATCGATCTTCGGGTCGTTTCCCCCGATTTGGGTGAAACGATCATCGGTTCGATCGGAATCATCATCGATTCGATCCGAATTTGGTTCGCAGCTCGAATCGGAATCACAAGATTGACGATCGGTTTGCTTGGAACGCTGCGCGCGAGGTCAAGAACGATCCGAATTTCGTTCCGAACGACGATCGCTTCGTTCCGGACGATACGGGGTTGATCAGAAAGGGTGCTCGGTTCGAAGGAAATCACGATCGGTTCGACCAGAACGATCCGAACGATCATCCGACTGCATCGAGCGATCGTCCGAACGCTCAGCGATACACGGTCGGGGCCGGATCGAACGTCGGATCGCAGGCAAACGACGCGCACCCGCCCGCGCTCGGCCATTGCGCCAGCTGGTACCCCGGATCGCACAATGGGACGTACTCCGGACACCGCGTCGGCGTCGTGCATCCCGATGCGACCAGGCATCTCGACGCGTCGCGCACGTACATCGCGATGGCGCCGTCCGGACATGCAGGGACGGTCGTCTTGCACGTCGTGTCGTCCGGGACGCGTAGGAAGACCGTGCTCGTGTCCAGGACGCGCCCGTCGAGGGGACCGACGAGCGAACCGGCGGCGACCGCGTTTCCCCCGAGCACGAGCGCCGAGAGCCAGACGGTGTCCAGAAGGCGCGGAGTCAGCTCGGAGAGATCCAGTCGCCCGAGCAAGGTCTCCTCGCCGACATTCACGGCGCTCGCCACGTCCCCGTCGGCTTGCACCCGGCCGACATAGAACGAGTCGTCGGCCGCCGCCGCGACGGCGGGCAGGGTGCGATACACGGCGCTCGCGACGAACGTATCCCCTCGCACGGCACCGAGGGCGACGACCGTACGTGGAACGGCGAGCGCGGACGCCAGATCGCGCGGATCGACTCCGGCGGCGGAGAAGTCGACCGAACCGACGTCACCGTTCTCCGTTCGCGCATTCAGCTCCGAGATTGCGTAGCCGTTCCCCGAGCTCTGCACGAAGACGAGCGACGCGCCTCCGTCGACCGTCTGCGGCACGCTCGGGTCTCCAGCGTTGCCCGGGCCAGCGGCAGAGCACGCTCCCGTCGCCGCGGCGAGGACGAGGAGCAAGAGACCCACGAGCCCCCTCCGCTCGAACCGCTCAGCTTCGGGACGTCTGGGAGCGGCGCGATCCAATGCAACGGGATCGGCTGGGCATGCGATTGCGGCGATCGGAGTTGGGTTCATGGCGCTTGCAGGACCACACAGCAAGTTCGAAGCCGTGAGTCTGAAGGCTCAGCGCGATCCGAACGTCGTGCGCTCGATCGCGCGCAAGATTCGACGTTCGCGTGTGAAGCGGCGGGCGAAGGGAGGTGGTCGCTGGCGAGGAGACGTCGCCGAGCCGTGGCGCTTTCGCGCCGCAGTGGCGCACGGGTGTGGTGACCGTGAGGAGCGCGGCACGCCAATCGCAAAAGATTCGCCGGCATGCAAGGAGCGGAACCCTCGCCGGATGGGCTCTCGAGCGACGAAGCGCGCGCGCGACTCGCGAAGTCCGGCCCCAATGAAGTGCCGGACACCGCCATGCGGCCGTGGCGCATGGCGGTGGCGAAGTTCTGGGCGCCCGTGCCGTGGATGCTCGAAGCCGCCGTCCTTCTCCAGGTGGTGCTTCATGAATACGTGGAAGCCGCGGTCATCGCGGCCCTGCTCGTCTTCAATGCGGCGCTCGGGTTCTTCAACGAAGGGCGCGCGCAGGCCACGCTCGCCGCCCTGAAGTCGCGCCTGGCGCTGACGGCCTCGGTGCGACGCGATGGCGCCTGGAAGAACATCCCGGCCAGCGAGCTCGTACCGGGCGACGTCATGAAGCTCTCGCTCGGCGGCGTCGTGGCCGCCGACGTCAAGCTACTGGACGGCTCGATCCTCCTCGATCAGTCGATGCTCACCGGCGAATCGGTCCCGATCGAAGCCGGACCAGGTCTGCAAACCTATGCGGGAGCACTGGTGCGGCGAGGAGAGGCCACGGCGGTCGTGACCGCGACCGGAGCGCACACGAAGTTCGGCCACACCGCCGAGCTTGTCCGCACCGCCCATGTGGTGAGCACTCAGCAGAAGACCGTGGTGCAGGTCGTGCGCAACCTCGCAATCTTCAACGGTGCGCTCATCTGCCTTTTGGTGATGTACGCGCTCGCGCGAAGGATGCCGCGCGGCGACGTCATCCATCTCGTGCTCACGGCCGTTCTGGCCTCCATCCCCGTCGCACTCCCCGCCACGTTCACGCTGGCCGCGGCGGTCGGCGCGAAGGCTCTGGCGCGCCTGGGGGTCCTGCCTACTCGACTGTCGGCCGTAGATGAGGCGGCCACTCTGGACGTGCTCTGCTCGGACAAGACCGGCACGTTGACGCTCAACGATCTCACGGTCACGGCCCTCCGGCCCGAGGCCGGCTTCGACGAGCCGCACCTCCTGGCGATGGCCGCGCTCGCGAGCTCCGACGGCGGGCAAGATCCGGTGGATGCGGCCATCCGGGCAGCCTCCGCGAAGCAGCCCATCGTCGATCCGCCGAAGGTGACCAAGCTCGTTCCGTTCGATCCGACGACCAAGCTGAGCGAAGCGACCGCCGTGGATGAGAAGGGGGGCGCGATCCGCGTGGTGAAGGGGGCCTTCGCGGTGGTGTCCAAGCTGGCCGAAGTCTCGCCGACGGCGGCTGCGACTGCGCCAGAGCTCGAAGGAAAGGGCTTCCGGGTCTTGGCGGTGGCCGTGGGCGCGACCACGCTGAAGCTCGCGGGAATCATCGCGCTGAGCGATCCCCCTCGCCCCGATGCGGCGAAGCTCATCGAGGAGTTGCACGCTCTGGGGGTGCGCACCGTGATGGTCACCGGGGATGCACCGGCGACGGCGAAGATCATCGCGAACGAAGTCGGTCTCGAGGGGGCAATCTGCCCGCCGGGCCCGATCCCCGACGGCGTGCGCCCGGAAGCTTTCTCCGTCTTTGCCGGCGTGATGCCCGAGGACAAGTTCCGCCTCGTGCAGGTGTTCCAGAAGACCGGTCACACGGTTGGCATGTGCGGTGATGGCGCCAACGACGCCCCCGCGCTGCGGCAGGCGCAGATGGGGATCGCGGTATCGACTGCGACGGATGTCGCCAAGTCGGCCGCAGGAATCGTGCTGACGAAGCCCGGCCTGGAGGGGGTCGTGGCCGCCGTCAAAGAAGGTCGGATCACCTTCCAGCGCATCCTCACGTACACGGTGAACTCCGTGACCAAGAAGATCGTGCAGGTGTTCTTCCTGGCCGCAGGGTTGCTCATCACCGGGCAGGCGATCCTCACCCCGATGCTGATGGTCATCATCATGATCACCGGTGACTTCCTCGGCATGGCGCTGACGACCGACAACGTGAAGCCGTCTCCGACGCCCAGTGTCTGGCGCGTTGGCGACTTGACGTTGGCGGGCATCTTCATGGGGCTGTGCGAGCTCGTGCTTTGCCTGGCGGTCTTGCTCGTGGGCAAGCTCCACATGGGCTTCGGAATCGACGCCCTGAGAACGCTCGCCTTCCTCGTCATCGTCTTCGGCAACCAGGCGACGACCTACACCAATCGAGCACGCAAACACCTGTGGTCGACCGCCCCGAGCCGCTGGCTGGTGCTTTCATCGGCGGTCGATCTGCTGATCGCGTCGACGCTGGCGAATCGAGGGATCGCCATGGCACCTCTGCCCCTCGTCGTCATCGGAGCCACGCTTGCGGCGGCGGTGGTCTTCGCGTTCCTCGTGGACTTCGTCAAAGTCCCGGTCTTCAGGCGTCTCGAGATCGCCTAGCGCGTGAAGGGCCGGCTCCGTCGTCACGACTACGCCCTTGGGGCGTCCAGTCTCGGCGAACCAGCGCACAGAAGCGATCGCGTCGCGTTCCGGGGTGCGTCGCGCCGCAGCTGGCGCGCACTGGTTGCGCTCCGGCGCGCGGGGCGTGCGCGCTCATCCGTGACAATAGCGGCCGCGCGTCTCTCGGCGTCGACGCGTGCTCGTTGCGCCTCACCACCAGGCCGGCGCGGCTCGTTTTATGCACTTCGCGCACCAATGCTCCATGAATTCATTGCCGCGAACCGCGAAGTTCTCGTCGCGCGCACCCGCGCGAAGGTCGCTGCGAGACGGGAGCCTCGGCCAACGGAAGACGCGCTGAGGAACGGGGTACCTCTCTTCTTGGCGCAGCTGGTCGACGCCTTGCGGCTCGCGAACCAATCCGCAGAGAGCGGGGCCATCGGAAGGAGCGCGACCCTTCACGGAGCCGAGCTGCTGAAGATGGGCCTCACGCTAGGGCAGGTCGTTCACGGCTACGGGGACGTCTGCCAGGCGGTGACCGAGCTCGCGGAGGAAACGCACGCGCCCATCACGGTGGAGGAGTTTCACACACTGAACCGGTGCCTGGACGACGCAATAGCTCAAGCCGTGACCGAGCACGCCCGGCTGACGGAGATGTCGAGGCGCGAGGGAGAGACGCGCCGCTCAGGGGAGTTCGCACGAGAATTGCGCAACCGACTGTCCGCGACGACACTCGCCTGGGACATCCTGAGGAACGGGCATGTCGCGGTCAACGGCAATGTCGGCGCCATCGTCTCGCGAAACCTCGCGAGCCTCGTGGCGCTTCTCAATCGATCTCTGCTCGAAGTGCGCATGGACGCGCGACACGAGCAACGGCAACAGGTCGCGGTGAGCGAGCTCGTCGAGGAGGCCGCTTCCGATGGCGGAGGCGAAGCCGATTCTTTGCATGTCTCGCTCAGCGTCACTCCGGCCGACAGTCGGCTCTACGTGGACGTCGATCGCCACATCGTGTCCGGCGCACTTGGGAACCTCCTGCACAGTGCGTTCAAGTTCACGAAGCCGGGGGGACACGTTTCGCTCCAGACGTCTGCGACCCCGAGCCGCGTGCAGATCGACGTGGCGGACGAATGTGGGGGGCTCCCGACGGGCAAGTGCGAGGAGCTGGCTGCGGCGTGTGAACAGCGCGGCGCGGACAGGAGCGGCCTGGGCCTCGGCCTCTTCATCACCCGGAAGGCCGTCGAAGCGAGTGGCGGCGTCTTGCGCGTGCGCGACGTGCCAGGGACCGGATGCGTGTTCACGATCGACCTGCCGAGGGTTGCTTCGGATCGTATCGATAGGCTTCGCCAGTCGTAAGCCCCAGCACCCATCGCAGCGACCGCGGTCTCCAGGCTCCCCTTCTGGTGCGCAATCGTCCGTCAGTCGCGCCCGCAAGGGCTGGGAACGATCAGGGGGGTACCGCGACGAGGCACTCGCGGCACCTTGGCCGGGGGCTACCGATCGTCCCGGCTATCTGTCGCATCGACGCGACGACCCATCGGCGCGCACGGGTCGGACTTCGATCGCGACTTCGTGGCTGGGAGATTCGCTACGAGCACCGGCTCATGCGCCTCGTCGACGACGAGATGAGCGCGAACGCGAGGTCGCCAGAGTTGCACCGCTTGCTCCAGTCGCTCGCGCGACGATCGAGAAGCGCCGCGCAGCGGCGGAGGAAGTTCTCGTCGAACCTTCAGTAACTCCGCGCCGGGTGAGGCGCGTGCTCGTTCGCAGGCGAGGGCGCAAGCGTGGCCGGTGAGATCACCGTCGCGATCTTCTTCGGGAACCCGGCATCGTTCTTCGCGGCTTCGCATGACTGAATGTTGCGCGGCCCTGCAGTGCGCCATCCCCTGCGCCATCGGCGCTCTCCTCTCGCGAGCTCCTATGAGGCACGTCAGATGCGATCCAATGCACCGCATCACGCGTGCTCGACTTCGTAGTAGAGCGGCGCGCGGTGCTCGCAGAAGCGCTGGATGGTCCGTCGATCGTTCTCCTCGAGGTGCTCGAACGCGATTCCGACTCCAGGCGGCGATGAGTCCGTGTTCGCGCGATGCCATCGGACTCGTCCGCGCGTCGTGAGCTGGCCCTCGGGCAGATCGAAGACGACCTCGAGGTCGCTCCCGACCGGAAGATCCCGGTACGTCTGCACGAACACGCCCCCTTCTGAAATGTCACCCGAGAGGCCGGCGAAGAAATGCGACTCGGTCTCGAGCCCGATCGCGACCGCCACCGAGACACGCGGATGGAGGCGGTGTTCTTCGCCTCGTCGAGGCATCGTGGCGTGTATGCCGGAGCATGAAAGCGGCGGCTCTTCGGATTCTACATCGAAGAGTGCGGCGATAGACTCGACGACCGCCCCGACTGCCTGCTCCGGACTCGGTAACGCCCGCGCCGCGGCCACCGGAGACTCCACCCGGGTCGTCCTCGTCTTCTGCCTACTCTTCTTTCTGCGTTTGCCGCCCATGTCCGGCCGTAGTGCAAGAAGCGGGCACCGGTTCACTCTCGCGGCGAGCCGAGCGGTACCGGTCGTTCGGAGCACGTGCCGTACTCGACGAGCGGTCGGACGTTCACGAAGCGATCGTCAGCACCGGGAGATCGATCGTGAAGACACATCCCTTTCCGGCGATGTCGCGCGCGCGAAGCTCCCCCCCGCAGGCAGCGATTCCCTTGCGGCTGATGAAGAGCCCGAGACCTAGGCCCGTTCGATCCTGGCCACGCTGCGTAAAGGCGCCGAAGAGCTCTTCGAGCTTGCCGGGCGGCAGTCCTCCGCACTCGTCCTCGACCTCGATCTGAACCCGCGCGTCGACTGCCGCCGCCCGTACCGAGACGTGTCCCCCCGCGTGTGTGAACTTGAAGGCGTTCTGCAGGAGATTCGCGAGCGCCCCGGCGAGAATCTGCGGATCGGCGTTGACTGCGATGGCCGGGTCGACCGGTTCCACGCTCAGCGAGACGCCGTGGACCCCCGCCTCCAGTGTGCCGCCGACCTCGGCTTCTTCCACGAGGTTGCGGACGTTCGTCCTCTGATGTCGAGTCATCCCCGAATCCAGCCGGACCTCGACGAGCGTCTGACTGATGATCGACGTCATGCTCTGCAGGCTTCGCGCGAGGACGCTCGCGACGCTTCCTCCGATGGGCGCCTTTCCACTTCGGATGGCGTGAAACGCAAGCACGGCCGACGTCAGCTGATTTCGCAGCTCGTGCGAGAAGACCCCAAGCCGTTCGGTCTCCCCCGCCGACGCGCTGAGATCGCGAAGGCGCGAGTACTCGGCGACGGCGGCCGCGATGACCCGGTCGAGCGACAGGTTGAGGGTCTGAAACTCGTCTGCGGTGATCGCCGCTCCGGTCTCGTGCGCGAGCTGGGTAATCGCCTGGCAGACGTCGCCGTAGTCGTGAACGACCTGCGCCACGGTGTAGCCGCGGCCGAGAAGTGCTGCACCGTGCATCGCGGCGCCCGCCTCCATCGCCCCGATCATAGCGGCGGGCACGTGGCGCAGCGTTTCGACGAGCTGATCGAGGAAGAGAGGTATGCCCGTCGTCAGCTCGCCTTCCGTGGCTCGAGGGGCGAGGCGCTTCGCAATCTGGGCGCGGGTCCGCGCGATGATCTCCTCGCGATTGGCAACGATGAAGCTCACCAGCATGAACCCTCGCGATCCCCCCCCACACTGTTAAGTCCGCCAGCCGAGACGTGCAACGTTGAGGGCGTGTGGTGACGTTCGTGTCGTTGCGAGGCGCTTTTGGGGGGCTCGAGAGCGAACGCCGCGTTCGAACCGCTGGTTCGTTCGTTGCTTAGGTGTCAAACGCGCGCGCCGCGGAGAGCACCCTCTCGTCGGTGGCGCCGAAAAAGAGGCGAACCATGAATGCCCTTCGCGTGCCTGTGGACCGCGCTTCGCCCGACGACAGCGGAAGCCGCCCCGTGGCGGGCGGCGTCGCGCTGCATCCCGGCGACACCGTGGGGGGAAAATACCTTCTGCTGCACCAGCTGAGCGCAGGCGGCATGGGGCAAGTCTGGTGCGCCCAGAACTCGTCGACAGGCGCCGAAGTGGCAGTCAAGACGGTGCTCTCTTCGCTCGCCTCGTCGAGCGAGGCCGTGGAGCGCTTCCGAGACGAGGCCCGCGCGACCGCGCAGCTCGCCCATCGCGGAATCGTCCGGGCGTTCGACCTCGTCGAACCAGAAGACGAACGGGGGCCCGTGCTCCTCGTGATGGAGCTCCTGCGGGGGCATACGCTCGCGCAGCGCCTCGCGAATTTCGGGCCGCTATCGATCGACGAGACGCTCGCCATCGCCCTGCCGGTCCTCGCAGCGCTGTCCCATGCCCACAGCGCAGGCGTCGTGCACCGCGACGTGAAGCCCGACAACATCTTCCTCGCGCTGGACCCCGATGGTGAGCTCTCTCCGAAGGTCATCGACTTTGGAGTCTCCCAACTGCGCTGCTGGGGCAGGTCGACCCGACGTGACGCGCTCGCAGTCGGTACCCCCTGGTACATGTCGCCGGAGCAGGCGCGCGGCGAGGAGGTCGACGGACGATGCGACGTATTCGGCGTCGGAATCCTCCTCTACGAATGCCTCTCCGGTACCCACCCATTCCGCGCGCTCGGGGGTCGGCGGAGCACCGATCGGCGACGGGCGCCACCTCGCATTCCCACGATTCCGGCGACACTCTGGGCGGCGATCGCGCGCGCGCTCGCCGAGCGGCCGGAGGATCGATTCTCGAGTGCCGCCGATCTCGCCCTGGCGCTGAGCACGGTGCGGGCGAAGTTGCACGCACGGCGGCCCGTTCGACTCGTTCACGCCCTTGGCATCCTCGCCACGGCGCTCGTCGTTGTGTCCTTCCTGTATGGGCCGGCCGTCCCCTCCGTCCTCGCGCAAACCACCGTCGCGTCGCCCACTCCCACGTGCGCGTGCGAGCGCTGATGAACCCAAGATTCGCATCGCGCGGAGTCCCCGACGTCACGGGCTTCGAACTTGCTGTGTGGTGCTGTAAGAAACATGAACCCCACGCAGATCACCGCTACCGCACACCCGGCCGATCCCGCTGCGTGGGATCGCGCCACGACCGTTCTGCTCGCCGACGACGACGACGACTTCCGCGAGATGGTCCGCCTTCGTCTGCTCGCGGAGGGGTATGAGGTGAGCGTTGCCCTGGATGGTGGTGATGCTCTGGAGCGGCTCGGAACGCTGCTCGACGCCGAGATGCCGCTCCCGGATGTCCTGATCCTCGACTTCGTCATGCCGAAGCTCAGCGGTCTCGGCGTACTGCGAGCCCTGTGGCGCCTCGGGCGCGTGCCGCCGACCTTGATCATCACGGGCTTCGGAGATCGATCGGTCGACGCCTTCGCGAGGAACCTCGGCGCGTTGCACGTGCTGCGAAAGCCGATCGACGAGATCGCGCTGAGCGCCGCAGTCGCCGAAGCCGGAGAGCTGTCACGTCGGCACGATGAGAGCCGCCGATGACTTCGGCGCACGCATCGAATCGGCAGCCGCGCCCAAACCACCGATTCGCTGCGGTGTGGGGTTCGCGGTGTCCTGGCGCTGACATCGAGATACTCAGCTCGAGCTCGCTGCAGTCGTATCCTGCCCTCCGAAGCCCTCAACAGCGTCGCGACGTTCACAGGCAACGCATCGCGCGACGCCGCACGTGCACGCGCGGTTGCTGCGGCGCGCTCGTCCGAGGGAGTGCGGGACGTGAACGACCACATCACGACTCCGCCGACGCCGGTGAGCGCGGGTTCCAGGCGCAGGGAAAGCAACGACAAGCTCTCGAACGCGATCTACCGCGACTCGCGTTGGTCGTCGAAGTGAACGGCGCGCACGCCTCGCAGCAGCGGCCGAGCGCGCGACGTGTTGAACAAGAACATCGGGTAGCGCGAAAAATGCTCGCTCATCGGAGCAAGCGCGGAGAGACAGGGGCATCATGATTGAATCTACCGCTACGCGCTCGACGCTCGATACGGAGTCGCTCGACGTACTCATCGTCGACGACGATCAAGACGCCTGCGACACTGTGGCATTCACGGTTCGTGGCCTGGGACACTCCTGCAGGCTCGCCCAGAACGGGGTCGAAGCCTGGGAGATGCACGCCGCTCACAATGCGGACGTCATCATCTCGGACTGGAACATGCCCAGGATGAACGGCCTCGCACTGTGCCGGAAGGTAAGAGGCGACGACCCCGATCGCGCCTATACGCACTTCATCTTCGTCACCGGGAGGCGCGACAAGGCGCACTCCACGGAGGCCATCCGCGCCGGGGCCGACGACTACCTCACGAAACCACTCGACGTCGATCAGCTCGAGACCCGACTCGCTGTCGCGCGGCGCTTGCTCGCCCTTCATCGGACTCTTCGCGCGAGCAACACGGCTCTTCGATCGGACAGCGAGCGCGCGCTCGCCGCGGCACGCACCGACCCGCTCACCTCGGCCTTCAATCGCCTGGCTCTCGCCGAGGATCTCGAAGCGCTCGTCGGGCGCGCGGTTCGATACGAGCATCGCTACTGCGCCGCCCTCTGCGACCTCGACGGTTTCAAGGCCTACAACGACTGCTTCGGCCACCTCGAAGGTGACGAGGTGCTTCGCACCATTGCTCGTGTAATGCAGGGCCAACTGCGGCGCGGCGACGGCTTCTACCGCTACGGGGGGGAGGAGTTCCTCGCGATTCTGCCGGAGCAATCGCTCATCGAGGCCGCTGTCGGCATGGAGCGCGTGCGGTTCGCGGTCGAGCAGCTGCGGATTCCGCACGCGCCCGATGCCGGCGTTCCCTTCGTCACCATCAGCATCGGGCTCGCGGCGCTAAGCGCCGGTTCATCCGGGTCGATCGACGACTGGCTGCGACGCAGCGATGCCGCTCTCTACACCGCGAAGGCGCAGGGGCGCAATCGCGTCGAGGTGCTGCACCCCTCGGGATGACCCACGAAGCAACGACTAACTAAGCGATCTTCGCCACCGGAGCCTCCTCTGGTCTCGTGGCGCGGAGCCGCGACGCCGAAGCCGGCATCTGCTGTTCGCTCCATCGCTCGATCTTTCGATAGAGCGTCCGCCGGTCGATGCCGAGGCTCTCCGCGGCGCGCGCCTTGTTGCCCCCGAGGAGCACGAGCGCGCGGGTGACGTACCGCCTTTCGAGCTCGTCGAGCGCGATGATCTCATTGGCATCATTCGCCACGACGACGAACTGCTCCTCGACGTACGAGCCGACCTTCTCGGGCAGATCGTCGATCGTGATCTCGTCGTATCGCGCGAAGGCCAGGGCGCGCTCGATGCAGTTCTCCAACTCGCGCACGTTCCCAGGCCAATCGTAGGCGGTCAGCTTCTTCGCCGCCGGCATCGAGATGCGGCGCGGAGTCTCTCCGCGACGCTCGGCGTGACGGCGCAGGAAGTAATGAGCCAGCTCGAGCACGTCCGAAGGTCGCTCGCGCAAAGCGGGTACGCTGATGCGAACGACGTTGATGCGGTAGAAGAGATCTTCGCGGAAGCGTTTCTCCTCCATCTGCTCTTCGAGGTCGCGGTTCGTCGCGGCTACGACGCGCACGTCGAACGGTACCTCCGTGCTCTTGCCCACCGGGCGCACTTTTCGTTCTTGGAGTGCGCGGAGCAGCTTCGTCTGCATCTCGAGAGGCATCTCGCCGACCTCGTCGAGGAACAGGGTTCCGCGATGCGCCTGGACGAAGAGGCCCGTGCGCTCGACCTTCGCATCCGTGAATGCGCCTCGCGCATGGCCGAAGAGCTCACTCTCCAGCAGCGCCAGCGGGACCGCCGCGCAGTTGATCGCGACGAACGGACCGTTCTTGCGCGGCCCTGTCGCGTGAATGCGCCTCGCGACGAGCTCCTTGCCGGTCCCGGTCTCGCCGCAGACGAGCACCGTGACATCGCTCGGAGCGATGCGCACGATGGTCTCGTTCACCTGGCGCATCGCGGCGCTCGAGCCGACGAGGTCCGAGGGTGCCGCGGCCGCCGCGACTTCGATGCGCAGACGTTTGAGCTCGACGCACAGTCGGTAGTGCTCGACGGCGCGATTGACGGCGAGCGTGATGAACAACGGGTCGGA
>Ga0302196_10001590_pt1 | contig 21681 bp, 7 predicted proteins | sample II_Bog_N1_3_FD_198794 | JGI IMG/M metagenome (GOLD analysis project Ga0302196, IMG submission 198794) | Peat permafrost microbial communities from Stordalen Mire near Abisko, Sweden - II_Bog_N1_3 | ecosystem: Environmental > Terrestrial > Soil > Wetlands > Peat | place: Sweden: Abisko, Stordalen...
CGGCTGGGGCGAAGTGGACGTCGACGTCCAGGCCAATTCGTCGATCACCACCAACGGCGTGGGCGCCGACGGCGTCGACGCCAGCAATTCCAGCGGCAACGCGGCGGTGGGTAACGGCGATGTCATCGTCACCGTCGATCACGGCGCCTCGGTCACCGCGGGCGGCACCGGCGTGTTCGCGCTGACCACCAGCAATGACGATGTCGACGTCACCATTGGCGACGCGACCGGCGGCGCCACGATCCTGGCCGGCACGACCGGCGCCTTCGACGGCGTTGAGGCGCTGAACGTCAGCAAGCAAAGCGGCGTGGTCAACGTGACCACCAACGGCGCGACCACCATCGGCTCCGCCAAGTCGCCGGTCGGTGACAACGGCATCGAAGCCAGCACCAACGGCGCCGGCGCGGTCACCGTCGACACCAGCGCCGCGACCCAGATCTGGGCGCAGAACGACGGCATCACCGCGACCAACACCTTCACGTCCGGCAACTCAGGTCAGGTGACGGTCGACAACGAGGGCGCCATCGTCAACGCCGGCAACATCGGCATCAACGCGACAGAGTCCAGCGCCACCAACGACGCCAGCGTGTTCGTCACCACCGGCTCGATCGCCTCGACCAACGACGGCGTGTTCGCCGAAACCAACGGCAGCGGCAACGTCACCGTCCTGGTCAACGCCCTGACCAACGGCGTGGCCACCGAAGTGGTCTCCGACACCAAGAACGGCATCGAGGCCCGCGCCCTCGGCGGCGGCAACGTCAGCGTGACCAACAACGGCGCCGTTACCGGCGACCCGGGCATCATCGCCTCGGCGGTCGGCAACGGCACCGTCACCGTCAACGCCAACGCCAACGTCACCTCCACCGGCGTGGCCGCCGGCAGCGACGCGATCAACACGACCACGGTCAACGGGCTGAACAACGTCAACGTCACCGGCGCGGGCGTGGTCGTCCAAGCCGACCACAATGGCGATGGCATCGACGCCACCACCTCAGGCAATGGCTCGATCCTGATCCAGACTGGCACCGGTACTTCGGTAATCGGCGGCACCCACGCCGGCGGCGCCAACAACGGCATCTTCGCCAGCGTCAGCGGCAACGGCACCATCGGCGTCGACTTCAACGGCGCGGTCACGACCGACGCTCCGACCGACAGCTGGGGCGTCAACGCGGTCGGCAATGGCGGCAAGGTGACCGTCACAGAAGGGGCCACCGGTTCGGTGACCGACGGCGGCATCACCGCCACCAACACCACGCTCAACCATGGCAACGTCGAGGTCGATCTCGGCGGCTCGACAACCAACACACAACGCCAGGGCGTTCTGGCCAAGGTCAACAGTGGCAGCGTGCTAGTCAGCCTCACCGGCACGGCCAGCGTCACCGCAGACTCGGTCGCCAATCAGGTGGGCGTCGAAGCCGACGCCACCACTGGATCGGTCAATGTTCAGGGCACGGGCGGGACCAGCATCAACGCGTCCGGCGACGGCATCCTCGGCCAAGCCACCGTCGCGCTCGGAACTGTCACCATCAACGACCAGGGTGCGGTTACCGGCGACGCAGGGGCGGGCGGCGGCACGGGCGACGGCATCCACGCCCTCACCGTCAATGGCGCGATCAGCGTCACCACTGGCCTCGGCCCCATCCAAGGGGCCAGCGGCATCGTCGCCCACAACGGCGGCGGGGCGATCACCGTCCAGACTGGTACCGGTGCGGTCACCGGCACGGTGCTCGACGGCATTAACGCGACCACCAGCGGCCACGGCCTGATCCAGATCAACACGGGCTCGGGCACGGTCTCGGGCACGGCGGCGAACGGCCACGGCATCTTCGCCCAGAATACTTCGGGTGGGGCCGGTAATATCGTCGTCAGCGCCATCGGCGAGGTTGACGGTAATGTCGCGGGCATCGCCGCCGACACCTCCGTCGGCGCCGATACGGGCTCGGTCAATGTTCACAGCGGCATCGTGACGGCGACTACGGGTGTCGGGATCCTGGCCACGTCCAACGGCGGCGGCGTCACCGTCACGTCCGACGGGGCGGTCACTGGCAACACCAGCCACGGCGCCGGCAACCCCGGCGGCGGCATCAAGGCCACAGCGGGTCTCGGCGGCAAGGTGACCGTTACGGCCCATAGTTCGGTGACCGGCAACACGGGCATCGGCATCGACGCGGTCAGCACCGGCGGCAACGGCAATGTGTCGGTCACCGACGACGGCGGCGCCGGCGCGACTGTGAGCGGCATCGACGGCATCGTCGCCAGCTCCGGCAATGGCGCGGGCTCCGGCGTCGGCACGGTGACCATCGACACCAGCGGAGGCGACACCGTCACTGGCACTGGCAACTCGGGCACCTTCGGCATCGAAGCGAACACCGAGCAGGGCGCCATCAAGATCACCACCAACGGCGTGTCGGACGCTTCAGGCACGGGCATCTCGGCGGTGATCGGAAGCGCCGGCCTGCCGGAAACCAGTGGTAAGGCGATTACCATCGATGCGCAGGGCGCGGTCTCGGCCGGCCAGGATGGCATCAGCGCCGACGACAGCATCTCCGGCGGCAACGGCTCAATCAACATCTTGGCCGAATCCACCGTTTCCTCAACGCTGAAGAACGGCATTAACGCCACCGCGGGCAGCGGTGCCCTCGGCGTGAAAGTGCAGGCTGACGGCGCCGTCACCACCAGCCTCGGCTTAGGCGGAATCGGTATCAACGCCTCGGCTCAGGGCGGCCCGGTGACGGTGATCGCTCAGGGCGGCGTCGACGCCAACACCATAGGCATCAACACCGTTGCCATCGGCACAGGCGTGACCACCGTCACCACCACCGGCGGCACAGTGATCGGCGAGACAGGCGACGGTATCAGTTCGACCACGAGCGGCCTGGGCAAGATCACTATCAAGACCGACGCGGTGTTTGCCGACAACACCAGCGGCAAGAACGACAACGCCATCAACGCCACGTCCACCGGCGGCGGGTCGATCGCGGTCGACTCCAGCGGCAACATCGGGGGCGGCACGGCCGGCGGCGCGGGGATCTTCGCATCCAGCACCAACGGCAATGGCGTCCTGTCGATCACCGTGGACAGCTTGGCCAACGTGACCGGCGGCAGCGGCATTGTCGCCAGCACTCAGAACGGTTCGTCGACGACGGGCACGGGCACGATCACCATCGACACCAGCGCCGGCTTCCTGGTTCACGGGGTCGGCGCAGCCAGCACCAGCGACGGCATCAACGCCACCACTGGCCTCGGCTCGATCTCCGTAACAACCAACGAGGTGGAGTCCGACCACGGCGTTGGGATCAACGCGCTCATCGGCGGCGCGTCGGCCGGCGCCACAAGCATCACCGTTGACGCCAAGGGCGTAGTGGATGGCGCAACATTCGGTATCAACGCCAACGACAGCGCCGGCGCAGGCTCGATCAAGATCACCGATGCACAGGTCGACGCCTCGCTGGCGGGCAGCACCGGCATTCAGGCGAGTGCGGGCAGCGGCGGCGTCAGCGTCACTTCCAACGGAACAGTGCAGGGCGGTGCGATCGGTATTAGCACCACGACGTCCGGAACCGGCACGACCGTGATCGACACGACAAATGCCCTTTTCGTTGGCGGCAATACCGGCGACGGCATCGACGCATCGACCACCGGCAGCGGCAAGATCACCGTCAACACCGACGAGGTGTTCGGCAACGACGCCTCCGGCACCGACGCCACAGCGATCAAGACGTCATCGACCGGCGGCTCGAGCATCACTATCGGCGTCGGCGGCACGATTAGCGGCGGCTCGGTGACGGGTGTCGGCATCAGCGCCACGACGAGCGGCGGCGCTGGCAATGGCAACGTCATCATCACCAGCACCAACGGCGTGAGTGTGTTTGGCGGCAGTGGCATTGTGACCTCGACGCAAGGAGCGACGCCCGCGACGGGCAGCGGCTCAATCACCATCGACACGGCGGCCGGCTTTACGGTGCAGGGAGAAGGCGGCGTTGGCACTTTCGCCATCGAAGCCAACACCGGCCAGGGTGCGATCAACATCACCACGTCGCAAGTCGAGGACGACAATGGCACGGCTGTCTTCGCCATCTCCAACGGAGGCAATGGTGTCATCACCATTACCGATGAAGGTCGCGTATTCGGGGGCGTTGCCGGCGTGGTCGCTGACAATCACACCGGCTCCGGTTCGATCGGCGTGCACACCGAATCGACCGTCAACGTAACGGCCGGCGACGGCATCGACGCCACCGCCGGCAGTGGCGGCGTTGACGTGGTCGCCGACGGCTTGGTGACCGCCATCGGCGCGACCAGCGTCGGCATCAACGCCACCACCAACGGCGGCAACGTCGTGGTCACGGCGGGCAACGGCGTCACCGCCGGCGACACCGGCATCAACACCGTCACCTCCGGCGCGGGCACCACCCTGGTCACGACCACGGGCGGCTTGGTGATCGGCGACGGCGACGGCATCGACTCGACCACCACGGGATCCGGGGCGCTGACGGAAGACACCGGCGCCGTCACCGGCACGGGCGCCAACACCAACGGCATCAGCGTCACCTCCACGGGCCTCGGCTCCAACATCACCGTCGACGCTGACGGCGCGGTCACCGGCGGCCTGCCGGGCAGCGGCACCGGCGCGGCCATTCTGGCCACCAGCACCAACGCCGGGGTGATCCAGGTCACCGTCACCGGCGGCGCGACCAGCACCGTCACCGACGGCAACGGCATCATCGCCGAATCCGGCAGCGGCGCGGTCACCGTCAACACCACGGCGGGCGGCCTGGTCACCGGCAACGGCGCCGGCAGCTTCGGCATCGAGACCTCCACCACCGGCCCGATCACCATCAATACCAACACGGTGACCGACAACGCCGGCGGCGTGGGCACGGCGATCTCGGCGCTCTCCTCCACCGGCCTGATCCAGATCGACGCCACCGGTCAGACCTCCGGCGGCATCGCCGGTATCGTCGCCACCAATGGCGGCGCCGGTTCGATCCTGATCACTACCGCCGGCGTCAGCGCCGTGACCGGATTGGCGATCAACGCCACCGCCGGCACCGGCGGCGACACGGTCACCACCAACGGCGCCGTCACCGGCGTCGGCGCCATCAACGCCACCTCGACCGGCCCCGGCGCGACCGTTGTCACCGTCAATGCGGGCGCCGACGGCACCACCGGCGTGGGCGGAGTTGGCGTCAACGCCACCTCCGGCTCCGGCAACGTGACCGTCACGGCCACCAACGGGACCGCCGACAACATCAAGGGCACCACCGGCGTCAACACCTCCACCAGCGGCTCCGGGGTCACTCAGATCACCACCACCGGCGGCTCGGTGACCGGCACGGTCGCGGACGGCATCGATGCGACCACCAGCGGCACCGGCCTGATCACCGTCGACACTGGCGCGGTCACCGCCACCGCCGATCCGACCGGCAAGGGCATCGACGCCAGCTCCACCGGCGGCGGCTCGGTCACTGTCGGCGCAGCCGGCAACGTGGCTGGCGGCTCGACCTTCACCCTCGCGCCACCGGCGATCGGCGTCGGCATCCTCGCCACCAGCACCGGCGGCGCGGGCAACGGTTCGATCAACATCTCCACGACCGCCGGCGCCACGGTCAGCGGCTTCAGCGGCATCGTCGCCTCCACCGACAAGACCACGTCGGCGACCGGCAGCGGCTCGATCACCATCGACACCAGCGCCGGCGGCACCGTCACCGGCCAGGGCACCACCCCGGCCAGCGTCGGCATCGGCGCGAACACCGGTCTGGGCGCGATCACCATCACCACCAACAGCGTGCTCGACAACACCGCCGGCGGCGGCACGGCCATCTCGGCCGCGATCAACGGGGCCAGCGGCGCGGCGATCACCATCACCGCCGATGGCGCGGTCTCCGGCATCACCGGCGGCATCAGCGCCACGGAATTGGCGGTCGGCAGCACCGGCTCGATCAACGTGCACGCCAAGTCCACCGTCGCGGCCACCACCGGCTTCGGCGTCAACGCGCAGGCGGGCACAGGCGGGGCTACCGTCACCACTGACGGCGCGGTCACTGGCGACGGCGGCATCAACGCCACCTCTACGGGCGGCGGCGCGACCCTGGTCACCATCAACGGCACCGTTGACGGCACCACCGGAACTCCGGCGCCGGGCGGCGTCGGCGTCAACGCCACCTCGGTCAGCGGCAATGTGACGGTGCAAGCCGACGCCAGCCCGACCGACACGGTCACAGGCACCACCGGCGTCAGCGCCACGACCGGGACCAACGGCGCGATCAGCGTCGATCTCACCGGCACGGTCACCGGCACGGTCGCCGACGCGGTCGATGCGACCAACACCGGCGGCGGCAACGGGACCATCGCCATCACCACCGCGGCGGTGAGCGGCGCCGCCGGCACGATCGCCGGCGACTTCGGCAACGGCGTCTTCGCCCAGACCACGGGTTCGGGCGCCATCACCATCACCGACAACGGCAACGTGACGGCGGGCCTCAACGGCATCGACGCCCAGAGCAAGGCCGGGGCGATCACCATCACCACCCAGGCGGTCACCGGCAATTCCGGTCTCGGCGCGCCCGGCACCGGCGACGGCATCCTCGCCGACAGCACCGGCGGCACCATCACGGTGACCGCGAACGGCGCGGTCAGCGGCGATCCGGGCATCATCATCAACGTCAACGGCGGAGCGGGTAACGCCAACGTCACCAGCTACGCCAACGTCACCTCCACCGGCGGCAACGCCATCGATGCTTCGATCACCGGCGCCGGCAGCGGCAACGTGCAGGTCACGGTGAACAACGCCTCGACGATCTCGTCGACCGGCCCGACGGGCAATGGCGACGGCATCTCGGCCACCACCAACGGCAGCGGCCAGGTCGGCGTGTCGTCGAACAACACCGGTTCGGCGGCCGACGGCTTCGGGGCCGGCGACGGCATCATCGCCAAGTCCACCACCGGCAACCTGACGGTCGACTGGGCCGGCACGGTCTCCGGCGGCGCGACCGGCGAAGGCCTGGTGACCGTCGCCACCACCGGCGTCACCAATGTGCAGGTGGCCGGTCTGGTCACCGGCGGAACCGGCGCCGACGGCATCGATTCCTCCAACAACTCTGCTTCCTCGATCACCATCGAGTCTGGCGCGGTCACCGCGGGCGGCACGGCGATCAGCGCCGTCAGCACCGGCGGCGGCAACCTGATCGTCACCGCGGACGGCGCGCTCGCCGGTGCGATCGGCGTCAACGCCACCACCAATGGTGCTGGCTCGGTGAACGTGCACACCAAGTCCACGGTCACCGCCGCCACCGGCCTCGGCATCAACGCCACCTCCGGCACCGGCGGGACGACGGTGACCACTGACGCCCTGGTGAAGGGTGTGGGCGGCATCAACGCGACCTCGCAAGGGAGCGCGACCACCGACGTCACCGTCAACGGCGGTGTCGACGGCACCACCGGCGCGGGCGGGGTTGGCGTCAACGCCACCTCGGTCACCGGCAATGTGACGGTGCAGGCCACCAACGGCTCCGGCGACACCATCAAGGGCACCACCGGCATCAGCGCCTCCACTAGCGGTGCGGGTCAGATCAACATCTCCGACTCCGGGCTGGTGACCGGCACCACGGCTGACGGCATCGACGCCAGCAACACCGGCGGCGCGGGCTCGATCACCGTCGATACGGCCGCGGTCACCGGCGCCAACACCGGCATCGATGTCACCGCCGCCGGCGGCGGTCTGGTGAACGTCGACGCCACCGGCGCGGTCAACGGCGGGACGGCCTTCACCGGCATCCTGGCGACCAGCACCGGCGGCACAGGCAGCGAGTTCCTCACCGCCGAAGCCGGCGTCACCGCCGGCAGCGGCGTGGTCGGCTCGGTCACCGGCTCCGGCAATATCTCCATCGACACCACCGGCGGGCTGGTCACGGCCAACAACGCCGGCGGGGTCGGCGTCAGCGCCACCACCACCAGCGGCAACATCACGGAAGACACCGCGGCGGTGACCGCCAATACCGGCGGCGCGGCCAGCACGGCGACGGGCATCTTCGCTCAGAGCACGACCGGCCAGGGCAACATCGGCATCACGGCCGGCGGGGCGGTGCAAGGCGGCAAGTTCGGCATCACCGCCGACAACAGCACCGGCAACAAGGCTAGCTCTATCAACATCCTGGCCACCGGCGCGGTCTCCGCCTCCAACGGCGCGGGCATCAACGCCACGGCGGGCACGGCGGGCGACACCGTCCAGGTCGACTCGACGGTCTCCGGCACGACCTACGGCATCAACGCCACGGCGGATCTCGGCGGCCCGGTCAGCGTCACCACTTCCACCGGTCTGGTCAGCGGCGGCACGCAGGCGGGCATCAACGCCTCCAGCGTCACCGGCGGCGTCACGGTGCTCGCGGTGGGCGCCGTCAGCGGCGCTCAAGGCATCACCACCTCCACCGGCGGCGCCGGCAACACCTCGGTCACGGCCGACAGCCAGGTTACCGGCACGGTTACCGACGGCATCCACTCCACCAACACCGGCACCGGCTTCATCACCATCACCACCGCGGCGGTGACCGGCAACGCGGTCAACGGCAACGGCGTCTACGCCAAGGGCGGCGGCACGATCAGCGTCACCACTAACGGCATCGTCCTGGCCGGCCTCGACGGCATCCACGCCGAGACCACCAGCACCACCGCCACCGTGACCGTGCTCAACCAGGCGGCGGTCACCGGCGGCGAGGCCAACACCGGCGGTGACGGCATCAACGCGCTCAGCCAAGGCGGCACCGTCACGGTGACCTCCAACGGCGCGGTGCAGGGCGATCCGGGCATCAACGTCAACGTCAACGGCGGCGCCGGCAACGCGCTGGTCAACGCCAACGCCAATGTCACCGGCACCGCCGGCGACGGCATCTCCGACACCATCACCAGCGCCGGCACCGGCTACGTGATCGTCGACGTCAACGGGCCTGAGACCATCCTGGGCGCCACCAACGGCATCCAGGCCGAGACCAACGGCGGCGGCGCCGTCACGGTCAATGCTCTCAGCGCCGGCAGCAGCATCACCGGCACCTCCGGCGACGGCATTGACGGCTTCGCCAACGGCGGAGCGATCCAGGTCGCTACGGCGGGCCCGGTGAAGGGCGGAACGAACGGCATCGTCACCAAGGACACCGGCGTCGGCGCCACCACCATCCAAACCACCGGCACGGTGACCGGCACGTCGACTGACGGCATCAACGCCTCGACCACCGGCAGCGGCCAGATCGCCATCACCACCGGCGGGGTTCCCGGCGGCGGCACGGGCGCGGTCACCGGCGGCGTCACCGGCATCTCCGCCACCTCCACCGGCGGCGCGGCGATCAGCGTGACCAACAACGGCACGGTGGTCGGCGGTTCGACCGGCGACGGCATCCAGGCGCAGACTTCGGCCGGCAACGGCGTCGTCTACGTCGACGTGCAGAACTCGGTGCAAGGCGGTATCGGCATCCTCGCCGGTTCCACCGGCGGCACGGGGACGACCACCATCCTCGACACCACCCCGGCCTGGTTCGTCACCGGCACCACCGGCGACGGCATCCAGGTGATCAACGGGGCCGGCGCGGCCACCGTTGGCCTCGGCACGGGCTCGCGCTTCAACGCGCCGGTCACCGGCCACACCAACGGCATCGACATGACCGGTCTGGGCGCGCTCAGCACCTACACCAGCCAGAATGTGACGGCGGGCGTTGGCGCGCCGACCGTCGGCGCGATCGGCTGGGGCATCACGGACCGCAGCACTGGCGCCGGTGGCGCGGTGACGGTCGATGTCATCGGCGGCACCATCACCGGTGTCGGCGCGACCGGCGCGGGCAACGCCAAGGGCGGCATTCAGGCGCTCTCGACCAACGCCAACGCGGTCAGCGTGACGAACAACGACTTCATCACCGCGACCACCGGTGTGTTCTCGCAAGGCATCGACGCCGAAAGCTCGGGCACGGGCAATGTGACCGTGCTCTCGGGCAACGTCGTCTCCGGCCTCTCGATCACCGCCGGCGGCACGGGCATCTACGCGGCCTCCGCGGGTGGCAACATCGTCGTTGGCGGCGCCGGCGGGATCACGTCGAGCTTCCTGGGCATGAACGGCCTGGGCAGCGCGGGCATCCAGACGGTGGAAACCGGCAACGGCGCGACGACAGTGACGACGACGGAAGTCGCCGGCGCCGGCGCCGACATGTCGACCCTGGCCAACGCCGACTTCGGTATCGAGTCCTCGAACACCGGCATCGGCGCGATCACCATCACCTCCGCCAGCGCCATCGGCTCCTCGGCGCCGGGCGGCGGCGTCAACTCGGCCGGCATCTTCGCCACCGAAAGCAATGCGCTGAACACCGGCGGGATCAATATCACCAACACCGGCGCGATCTGGGTCGACAACGTCGATCCGGTGGGTGTGGTGCCCTCGACCTACGGGATCTACGGCTTCAACGCCGGGACCGGCACGGTGCAGCTGACCAACTCCGGGGTCATCGATCCGGCGGGCTACGGCATCTACATGAAGGGGGGCGGCAACGCGATTTCCGCCACCAGCGCCAATGTCACCGGCGGCGTGGGCATCCACACCGAAAGCACCGGCAACACCCCGTTCACGGCGACCACCACGGTCACCGGCACGGCGGCGATCACCGGGACCACCGGCAACGGTATCGAAAACCTGGGCAGCGGCGGGGCCAATGTGGTGGTGAACGACACCTCCACCGGCGCGATCCTCGGCCAGACCAACGGTGTCTTCACCTCGGTGACGGGCGCCGGGACTACCAACATCACCACCACGGGCACGGTCACCGGCACGACGGCTGACGGCATCGACGCCACCACCACCGGCGCCGGGGCGGTCACCATCGCGACCGGCCCAGGCCTGGTGAAGGGCGCCACCAACGGCATCGTCGGAACGAGTTCGGGCGGAGCGACGATCAGCGTCACCACCGGCGGCACCACCACTGGCACCGGCGCGACCGGCATCACCGCCACCAGCGCCGGCGGCAACGGCAACGTCACCGTCGTCACCAGCGGTCCGGTGAACGCCGGCACCACCGGCGTGCTGACCAGCGCGGCGGGCACGGGGGTGACCAATGTCACCACCACCGCCGGCCTGATCACGGCGGCGGCGGGCTCGGGGATCAACTCCACCGGCGCCAACGGCTTCATCACCATCACCAGCGGTCCGATCAATGCGACCGGCGGCGACGGCATCGATGCGACCGGGGTTGTGACCGTGGCCACCGACGGCGGCATCACCATAAACGACGATGGTCTGATCGCCGGCACGGCCAACAACGGCATCGTCGCCAAGGAAACCGGCTCGGTGCTCAGCGGCGCCATCACCGTCAACCAGAACGCCGATATCGGCACCTCGGCCGACGGCATCGGCACCGGCGCCAACGCCGCGGCCGGTATCGCGGCCCTGGTCACCAACGCGGGCAATGCGGCGAACATCACCGTAAACGCCGCCGCCAATATCTACGTCCAGACCAGCACGGTGACCCCGACCTACGGGATCGAAGTGAGCAGCCTGGGCGCCGGCAACGGCACGGTGAACAACACCAACGCCACCGCCAAGGTCATCGACCCGGCTTCTTACGGGATCTTCGACTCGGTCGGCGGCAATGCGTCGGTGAACACCAACTCGACGATCACCGCCGGGACCGGCATCAGCGCCACCACCACCGGAGCGGCTACGTCGGCTCTGGTAACGGTGACCGCCAACGGCGCCAGCCCGCAGATCACCGGCAACGTCGGCATCGCCGGCGGTGACGGCAACGCCATCGAGGTGTTCGCGACCAATGTGGGCTCTACCAGCACGGCGACGGCCAACGTCGGCGCGCCGGTCCTCTCCACGGGCGCCGAAGGTATCCTGGTGAAGACCGCCGGCTCCGGCGCGGCTCAAGCGACCGTAACCGGTGGGCTTGGCAGCACGGTGACCAGCGTGGCCTCCGGCCTCAACGCCAGCAACGCCATCGAGGTCGACTCCACCGGTGGCGGCAACGTCGGTGTCAACACCGCCGCGGCCGGCAATGTCTCGGGCGCCACCAGCGGGGTCGTCACCTCGGTGACCGGCGGCAACGGCACGACCACCGTCAACACCCAGACCAGCACAAACGCGGCATTCCTGGCGTCCGTGACCGGCAACGCTGGCGATGGCGTGCACGCCTCCACCACCGGCTCCGGGGCGATGCTGATCACCACCGGCATCGTCACCGGCTCGGGCGCCGCGGGCAACACCAGCAGCGGCATTCTCGCCAACTCGACGGGCGGTTCGGCGATCACGGTCTCCACGATCGGCTCGATCACCGGCGACCTCACCGGCAATGCCGCCGGCACGGGGGCGGCGGGCATCAAGGCCACTACCTCGACCGGCAACGGCAACGTCTCGGTCACCGTGGCGGCGCCAACCAACGCCTCCAGCGCGGTGCGGGGTGGCAACTACGGCATCTTTGCCTCCTCGGCCGGCACTGGCGCGACCACGGTTACAGCTGGCGGCGCCGGCGCGAACCTGACGCCGGTGACGGCCACCGGCGCGGTGACCGACAATGGCACCGGCCCCGTGGCGATCTCCGCCACCGGCGGCACGGGCGGGGCGACGCTGACCAAGGCCAACGGCGTCGTGGTGACCACCTACTCCAACGTCACCGCGGCCGCGGGCCGGGCGATCGTGACCAACAGCGGCAATAACGCCGCCATCACGATCAACGACGACACCATCGGGGTCACCTTGAACCAGACTGTGGTTCAGGGCCTGGGTGACACGACCCATGCCGTGATCGATGTGACCGCCGTCACCGGCGCGACCACCACGATCAACAACAACGGCTTGGTCGAGTCGATCCACGGACCGGCGTTCGCCTCCTACGGCGATCTGGCGATCAAGGGCACGACCGGCGCGGTGACGGTGAACAACAACGCCACCGGCACGCTGCTCGGCCGGGTCAACTTCTCGGGCCTGACCACCACAAACGGCGTCACCATCAACAACGCCGGCACGTGGCACACCACGGGCGCCGACACCCTGTCGCCGACCGGCAATGACGCGATCACCAACACCGGCGTCATCGATACGGCCGCCAACGCGGCGGCGACCTCCATCGCCTTCGGGACCGGGACCAACACCTTCGGCAACAGCGCCGGGGCGTTCCTGGTCGCCGGCGAGGCGCCCCTCGCGGGCACCGCGGCGGCGCCGGCGGTGACGACCATCTCCGGTACGGTGGCCTTCACCAACAACGGCACGATCGTCCTCGGCGGCTCCACGGCCGGCTCGGACGGCAAGATCGACGCCGTGCTGCTGGCCTCCGGCACCACGCTCGGCGGGACCACCGGTCTGATCGACCTCGACGCCAACCTCTGGAGCGATATCCAGAGCGCGTCGAACTGCACCACCACCGTGCTCAACGCGGCGGATTGTGTGGTGATCGCCGGCAGCACCGGGACCAACGCGATCAAGGTCACCGACACGCTCACCCATGCCCTGGGCGCCTACAACCCCACCGGCATCACGATCGTGGTCGGCTCCTCGGCCGCCTCGACCTTCAGCCTGTCGCCCGGATCCACCTGGTTCAACCCGGGCGGAACCAACCAGTTCGGCGGCGCGACCAATGTCCTGGCGAAGCCCGGCCTGTTCTTCTACTCGCTGGAATACTTCGCCGCGGACAAGACCGAGCGCCTGATCGGCGTGCCTGAAGCTCCCGCGTTCGAATTCGCGGCGCTGGGCGGAGCGGCCGACGATCTCTGGTACGCCACCACCCAGACCTGGTTCGACCGTCAGGCCGACCTGCGCGATGGGATCGACGGCAAGGGTCTGGGCTCAGGCCCCGGCATCTGGATGAAGATGATCGGTGACTGGTCGAACCGTAACCACACCACCGTCTTCACTCCGCCAGGCGGCACGCAAAGCTTCACCTACAACACCAGCTACGATCAGGACTCTGCGGCGATCGTCGGCGGCATCGACCTCCTCAACATCACCCAGAAGGATCAGGCCTGGGTGCTGGGTGTCGATGGCGGGGACGTGGACTCCAACGTCAACTTCCGCGCCTCGCCCGACCGGGCTCACCTGACCGGCGCCAACATCGGTGGTTACGCCACCTTCGTCGGCGGCGGCCTCTACATCGACGGCACGGTCAGCGCCAACCTGCTCGACATGAAAGTGTCGCTGCCGGGTCTGCAGACGACGCCGAACCCCTGGACCGCCACCGACAACGTCAAGTCGATCGGCGGCAAGGTCGAGGCCGGCTACCAGATGGCCCTGGGCGACATGCTCTTCTGGGAACCGCTGGGCGTGATCTCCTACGTCAACACCAGCTTCTCCAACCTGGCCATCCCGGGCGGAACGCAGCAGCTGGGCGACACCGACAGCTTCCGGGGCAGCCTGGGCGCTCGGGTCGGGGCGACGACCTCCTTCCAGTACTACAAGGTCAAGCTCTCGCTGACCGGTCGGGTCTGGGATGAGTTCAGCGACAACAACCTGTCGACCCTGATCGTCCCGAGTGGCCCGAACTTCACCAACACCGACAGCCTGAAGGGGATCTTCGGCGAAATCTCCGGCCAGGCGAACCTGTTCTCCACCAACACCGGCTTCTCGGCCTTCGTGAACGGCGGGGTGAAGTTCAAGTCGTCCTATACCGACGCCAACGTGACCCTGGGCGCGCGGTACCAGTTCTAGTCCAGGAGGCCCTTATTCGGCCGCTTGGTTGTCAGACGAGAGAGGCCGGTCCCGGAAGGGGCCGGCCTTTTTCCTGACCCGGCCAACCCACTGAAGAGAGCGCCGGTACAGCGCATTGTGTTTTCCCGCCGCGGCGCTAAAACAATCAGCGGGGGCAAAACCATCAGCGTTCAAGCAACGCGAACCGACGCCGCCAATCATCACCGGAAGTAGAAGGAAGACGCGCCGCATGGCGACCAAGAAAGCTGAAACCCCGGGCCTCGCCTACGATGATCGTCCTGATCTCCTTGAGACCTTCGCTGACAACGTCCAGCGCATGACCTTCGATGGCCGCACCCTGCGGATCGAATTCTGCGTCGCCCGGCGCGACGATCCCGTGGCTGACAAGCCCCGCTCGGGCAAGTCGATCCCCGTGGTCCGTCTGGTGCTCGACCTCGACGGCGCCGTCGACCTGTTCAACAAGATCAACAGCCTGCAAGCCGCGCTGGAAAACGCCGGCGTCATCCGCAAAAACGCGCCTGCCGCGGCGGCTTGAAAACAGCCTCGCCAACGCGCGCCCACCCCGAATTCGGAGACTATAGACTCATGCGTGCTCTCTTCACCGCCGCCGCCCTGACGCTCCTGCTCGCCGGCGCCGCCAGCGCCCAAGGCGACGATTCCGCCGGCAAGGCCGGGGCCCCCGAAGGCCCGCCGCCGGCGCCGCCGCGGATCTTCCAGGCCGCCGGCTATTCCCAGCCCGACATCACGCCCGGCCTGTGCAAGACCGTTAACGACCACGCGATCCAGTGTGTCATCCCCGAGATGACCGTCGGGCGCTACTTGATCCAGGCCAGCGGCACCTCGACCATGCTGACCGCCGACGCCGCCCAGCAGTTGTCCATCTACGTGGGCGACACCGGCTGCGGCGCGGCCACCTACCGCGGCACAACCGCCAATCCGCCGAAGGTGGGCGCCGCCAAGACCCTGAAGTTCAGCTGCGTGACCACGGTGATCACCGACCGGCCGTTGACCATCACCGTCACCTACGCGGACGAGCACGCGACCAAGGATCCGAAGGGCCCGACCCTGTCGATCCGCAAGGTGCCGTGGGGCGGCGTGGTCAGCGCCGCCGGCTTCGTGCCGGCGCAGGGCCAGTAGCCCACTCTTCGCCGCGGTCGCTATCCAGCCGGTCCGGGTCATTTCGCCCGGGCCGGCTGTCGGCGACGGGCGTCGTGGCGTAGGCTGCCCGGCGAGCCAGTAGAGGACGCGGCGGATGCGATCGGTCCATCATTTCATCGGCGGACGCTCGGTCCCGGGCGCTTCGGGCCGGTTCGGCGACATCTTCGATCCCAACCTCGGGACGGTGCAGGCCAGGGTCGACCTGGCCACGGCCCAGGAAGTCGACGCAGCGGTCCGGGCCGCCGCCGCCGCCCAGCCGGCCTGGGCCGCGCTCAATCCGCAGCGCCGTGCGCGGGTGCTGTTCGAATTCAAGCGGCTGGTCGAGGCGCGGATTGACGAGCTGGCCGAGCTGCTCTCCTCCGAGCACGGCAAGGTGGTCGCCGACAGTCGCGGTGACATCCAGCGCGGCCTTGAGGTGGTGGAGTTCGCCTGCGGCATCCCGCATGCCCTGAAGGGCGAATACACCGAGGGCGCCGGTCCGGGCATCGACGTCTATTCCATGCGCCAGCCCCTGGGGGTCGGCGCCGGGATCACCCCGTTCAACTTCCCGGCCATGATCCCGATGTGGATGTTCGCCGTCGCCGTGGCGGTGGGCAACGCCTTCGTGCTGAAGCCTTCCGAGAAGGATCCCAGCCTGCCGGTGCGTCTGGCCGAGCTGTTCATGGAGGCCGGCGGCCCGGCCGGGGTGCTGAACGTCGTCCACGGCGACAAGATCGCGGTGGACGCCATTCTTGGCCATCCCGGCATCGCGGCAGTGAGCTTCGTCGGCTCGTCGGATGTGGCGGCGCACGTCTACGCCACCGGCGCGGCGCAGGGCAAACGCGTCCAGGCGATGGGCGGGGCCAAGAACCACGGCATCGTGCTGCCGGACGCCGATCTCGACCAGGCGGCGCGGGACATCGTCGGCGCCGCCTATGGCTCGGCCGGCGAGCGCTGCATGGCGCTGCCGGTGGCCGTGCCGGTGGGCGCGAAGACGGCCGAGGCGCTGCGCGAGCGGCTGCTGGGCGAGATCGAACATCTGCGGGTCGGCGTCTCCACCGACGCGGACGCCCAGTACGGACCGGTGGTCACCGCCGCGCATCGAAAGCGGATAGAGGATTACATCGCCTTGGGGGTCAGCGAGGGCGCCGAGCTGGTGCTGGATGGCCGCGGCTTCGCGCTGCAGGGGCATGAGGACGGCTTCTTCCTCGGCCCGACCCTGTTCGACCACGTCACCCCGTCGATGAAGACCTACCAGGACGAGATTTTCGGCCCGGTGCTGCAGCTGGTCCGGGCCGAGACCCTGGACGAGGCGATCGGCCTGGCGTCGGACCACCCCTACGGCAACGGCGTCGCCATCTTCACCCGCAACGGCCACGCGGCGCGGGAGTTCGCCGCCCGGGTCAATGTCGGCATGGTCGGGATCAATGTGCCGATCCCCGTGCCGGTCGCCTACCACACCTTCGGCGGCTGGAAGCGCAGCGCCTTCGGCGACACCAACCAGCACGGCATGGAGGGGGTAAAATTCTGGACCAAGGTCAAGACCGTCACCGCCCGCTGGCCGGAGGGCGATCCGACGGAGGCCAGCTTCGTCATCCCGACCATGAGGTAGGGCGTGGATTTCGCCCTCACCGACGACCAGCAGGCCCTGGAAGACGCCGCCCGCGCCTTCGCCGCCGCCGAACTCGCGCCTCACTCCGCCCGCTGGGACGCCGAGGAGATTTTCCCCGTCGAGGTGCTGAGAGAGGCCGCGGGCTTAGGCTTCGCCGGCCTCTACGTGAAGGAAGACGTCGGCGGCTCGGGGCTCACCCGGCTGGACGCGGCGATCATCTTCGAAGCCCTGGCGCACGGCGATGTCTCCACCGCCGCCTTCCTCTCGATCCACAACATGGCCGCCTGGATGATCGACCGGTTCGGCGATGAGGCGCTTCGTCAGCGCTTCCTACCGTCGCTCTGCCGGATGGATCTGATCGCCTCCTATTGCCTGACCGAGCCCGGCGCCGGCTCCGACGCCGCCTCGCTCAGCACCCGGGCCGAGCGGGATGGCGACGCTTACGTGCTCAGCGGCGCCAAGGCGTTCATCTCCGGCGCGGGGACCTCGGACATCTATGTGGTCATGGCCCGCACCGGCGGCGAGGGCGCTGGCGGCGTCTCGGCGATCGTGGTCGAGAAGGATACGCCGGGCCTCAGCTTCGGGGCGCCGGAACGGAAGATGGGCTGGCGCAGTCAGCCCACCGCCATGGTGCACTTCGACAAGGTGCGCGTGCCGGTGGCCAACAGGATCGGCGACGAGGGGCAGGGGTTCCGCTTCGCCATGATGGGCCTCGACGGCGGACGGTTGAACATCGCCGCCTGTTCTCTCGGCGGCGCCGGCCTGGCGCTGGAAACCGCCCAGGCCTACCTCACCGAACGGCGCCAGTTCGGCCGGCCGCTGAAGGACTTCCAGGCGCTGCAGTTCAAGCTGGCCGACATGGCCACCGAGCTGGAGGCGGCGCGGCTGATGGTCCGCCGCGCCGCCGCGGCGCTCACCGCCGGCGACCCGGCCGCCACCCGGCTCTGCGCCATGGCCAAACGTTTCGCCACCGACGCCGGCTTCGAGGTCGCCAACCAGGCGCTGCAGCTGCACGGTGGCTACGGCTACCTGAAGGATTACCCGCTGGAACGGATCGTCCGCGACCTGCGCGTCCACCAGATCCTCGAAGGCACCAACGAAATCATGCGGGTGATCATCGCCCGGGAGCTGCTGCGCTCGTGAGCGAAGTCGAGGTCTTCGTCACCCGCGAGGGCGGGATCGGCCGTCTGACCCTCAACCGTCCCGAGGCGCTGGGCGCGCTGACCACCGGGATGTGCGAGGCGATGATCGCTGCCCTCACTGCGTGGCGGGACGATCCGGACGTGCGCGCGGTGCTGATCGACCACGCCGGCGGCCGCGGTTTCTGCGCCGGTGGCGACATCCGGGCGCTCACCGAGAGCATGGCCGGCGACGGGGTGGCCGCGCGCCGGTTCTTCTTCGTCGAGTACCAGCTCGACCATCTGATCTTCGACTACCCCATGCCGGTGATCGCGGTGATGGACGGGGCGGTGATGGGCGGCGGCGTCGGCGTCAGCCTGCCGGCCCGCTACCGGATCGCCACCGAGCGGACCACCTTCGCCATGCCCGAGGCCGGCATCGGCCTTTTCCCGGACGTCGGATCCGGCCGATACCTGTCGCGGCTGCATGGCAAGGCCGGCGCCTGGCTTGCGCTGACCGGCGCGCGGCTGAAGGCGGCCGACTGCGAGTTGCTCGGCATCGCCACCGATGTCGTCGAGTCCGGCCGGCTCGATGAGCTCAAGTGCCGTATCGCCGCCGATCCCGACGCCACCGAGACCATCCTCACGGAGCTGGAGGCCGATCCCGGTCCGGCCCTGGCCGCCGGCCCGCATCGCGATGAGATCGACCGGCTGTTCGGCGGCGAGAGCGTCGAGGCGGTCGTGGCGGCCCTGGCGGGGAACGCTTCACCCTGGGCCACGGCGCAGCTCGAAGCCATTCGCACAAAATGCCCTGCCAGCCTGAAGGTCGCCTGGCGCCTGCTCGAGGAGGGCGCGCTGATCGCCAACTTCGCCGAAGACCTGGAGCTGGAATACCGCATCGCGCTACGCATGATCGCCAGGCCGGACTTCGCCGAGGGCGTCCGCGCCGTGATCCTCGACAAGGACAACGCCCCGCGCTGGCGTCCGGACACGCTGGAAAGCGTCACCGACGCCGATCTCGACGCCATCTTCGCCCCGCTTCCCGCCGGCCAGGAATGGTCGCCCCTGCAGACATCGGAGCCTGCCCCGTGAGCCTGGAAACCCTGATCGTCGAGGCGCATGGGCCGGTGACGCTGATCCGCCTCAACCGCCCCGAGGCGCTGAACGCGCTGAACGCCCAGTTGATGGACGAGCTCAGCGGCGTATTGGACGCCGCCGAGGCCGATCCCGCCGTCCACGCCATGGTCATCACCGGCTCGGACCGCGCGTTCGCCGCCGGCGCCGACATCAAGGAGATGGCCCCGAAGTCCTACGCCGACGTGTTCACCGAGGACTTCATCACCCGTAACTGGGAGCGGGTGACCACTTGCCGCAAGCCGGTGATCGCCGCGGTGGCCGGCTATGCGCTAGGTGGCGGCTGCGAACTGGCGATGATGTGCGACTTCATCATCGCCGCGGACAACGCCAAATTCGGCCAGCCGGAGATCAATCTCGGCGTCATGCCGGGCGCCGGCGGCACCCAGCGGCTGACCCGCTTCATCGGCAAGTCCAAGGCCATGGAGATGGTGCTCACCGGCCGGATGATGGACGCCGCCGAGGCGGAGCGCTGCGCTCTGGTCAGCCGCATCGTGCCGCTGGCCGAGCTGGTCCCGAACGCCCTGGAGACCGCCCAGAAAATCGCCGCGCTGTCGTCCCTGGCGGTGATGATGGCCAAGGAGACGGTGAACGCCGCCTACGAAACCGGTCTCGCCGAGGGTGTGAAGCTGGAACGGCGGCTGTTCCACTCGCTGTTCGCCTTCGACGACCAGAAGGAGGGCATGGCGGCTTTCGTCGAAAAGCGGAAGGCCGATTTCAAGGGTCGGTGACGGCCGAGAGTCCCCTCACCGTACCTCTCCCCGTGGCCGGGGAGAGGGATACTGTTGGGTCGGTGCGGGTTTCGACGGTCCATCACTTCTCCGCCCTCTCAATATCCCTCTCCCCGCCAAAGGTGGGGAGAGGTACGGTGAGGGGTGGGCCGAACGATCAACAACCGGCCGGAGGAAATCCATGACGCGAGCTTTGGTTCTGGGGGGCGGTGGGCCGGTGGGGATCGCCTGGGAGGCGGGGCTGCTGGCCGGCCTGGCCGAAGGCGGCGTCGATCTCGCCGAGGCCGACTACATCCTCGGCACCTCGGCCGGCTCCTTCGTCGGCTCGCAGTTGGCCATGGGCAAGCCCGCCGCCGAGATCGCCAAATCCATCCTGGCCGAGGCCGATCGGCCGCGGCCGGCGCCGCCGCCCGTGGACGGCCAGCCGGCGGAAGCTCGGGCCGCGCCCAACCTCGGCGCGCTGATGGTGATGATGCAGCAGGCCCGCTCCGGCGCCCGCGACCCGCAGGTGGTCCGCCAGGAAATCGGCGCCTTCGCCCTGGCCGCCCAGACCGTCGACGAAGAGACCTTCATCAAAGGTTTCGGCCGCCAGCTCAGCGAAAGCCAGGCGGACGTCTGGCCGCAGCGCGGCTTCGCCTGCACGGCGGTGGATGCCGAGAGCGGCGAATTCGTCATCTGGGACGCCGCAGCCAAGGTGGGGCTCGCCCGGGCGGTGGCTTCGAGTTGCGCCGTGCCCGGGGTCTTCCCGCCGATCGCCCTCAACGGCCGCCGCTACATCGACGGCGGCATGCGCTCCGCCACCAACGCCGATCTGGCCACCGGTCACGAGCTGGTGGTGGTGGTGGCCATCCGGCTGGGCGTCGATCCGGCGATCTCCGCCCAGATGCAGGCGCCGCTGGAGGCCGAGCTGCAGGTGCTCCGTGACGGCGGCGCGCGGGTCGAGCTGATCCTGCCCGACGACGCCAGCGTAGCGGCGTTCGGGGTCAATCTGATGGACGGCCGCGTCCGCCCCGCCGCCTGCGCGGCCGGCCTAGAACAGGGCCGGGTTCTGGCGGCGGCGCTGAAGGGGGCGTGGGGCTAAGGGGCCACGTTGGTCCGGATCTGGCCTTCCTCGCGATAGTCGACCGCCTCCCAGCCGATGTTGGAGAGCGCCTTGCGGCGCGGGCCCATGTAGCCGAACAGGAAGGCGCCGACCTTGCGCATCTGGATCTCCTCCGAGCCCTCGGTGATCCGGTAGCGGCGGTGGTGGCGGTAGATGTGCTCGAACGGCTTGTGGCGCGAGTA
>Ga0302196_10001592_pt1 | contig 21649 bp, 12 predicted proteins | sample II_Bog_N1_3_FD_198794 | JGI IMG/M metagenome (GOLD analysis project Ga0302196, IMG submission 198794) | Peat permafrost microbial communities from Stordalen Mire near Abisko, Sweden - II_Bog_N1_3 | ecosystem: Environmental > Terrestrial > Soil > Wetlands > Peat | place: Sweden: Abisko...
GGGCCGGCCGCAGGGATGTCGCGGGCGAGATTCTGGGCGAGGAGGGACATGGGCTGGCCGGTGCGAGCCACGGACTTGCGAAACACCGTCACCCAGTGCGAATCGGGCATCAGCCAGGCCAGGAACGCGGCGCCCTCCTGGGGAATGTACAGGGCGTCACAGACCAGGATCATCGGCGCATCGTCCGCGGTGCTCGCCAGCATCTCCGCCATGCGGGCGGTGGCATAAAGCGCCGCCGGAGCCATCGCGCGGGCGTCCCGGCCGCGCGCGCGGGCGTAGTAATAGAAGGAGAGCATGGCCTGCCGCGCTGTGTGGGTAAAATACATCGGCCCCTCGGTGTAGCCGCCGTCCGGGAGGAGGATGTTCGCCAGATTGTCGCGCAGGTCGGCCAGCGCCAGGTCGGTGTAGGGGGCGACGCGCGATGTCGCGGACCCGGCCCGGGCCTCCCGCTGCACGGGCATCGTCCGCTCCAGCACCAGGTAGGCCAGCATCCGCCCGGGCAGGAACCACGCCGCCTGGTTGCACCAGAAGATATAGGTGTACCACCACGTGTTGAAATTGTTCGTGCCCTGCCCTTCCTCCGCCAGGCGGCGCAGGATCAGCTCGCGGCCGTAGTCGGTGAACCACTCGCCGCACAGGTCGAGGATGAGCGCGCAGTCGTACATCACGAGGCTCGGGACAAAGGCGCGGTGCTCCCACCGGCAGCCCGTCATCCAGCTGAGGAACGACGGATCCCAGCGCGTGCAATGCGCCAGCGCGATGGCGTAGCGGGCCGCGAGGCGGCCGAGCGAGGCGTCGCGGAAGAGCACCGCCGCCTGTGCCGCGTTGGCTCCGTGCGTCAGCAGGTGCTTCCCGGTGTCCCGCTCGCGGCTGAAGCGCGTGTCGTTCCAGAAGTTCACGTACTCATTCACCATGGCTTCCGGCACGAGGCGCCGCGCGTCCTCGGCCAGCTCCCAGAGGGGCGACGAGCGCGGGCCGCCCGATCGCTCCAGGGCGGCGCGCGCCTCCGCCAACTCGTCGGCGGTGAGATGCAGGCCGTAAACGGGCGCGAAAGCCGGAACGAATGTCGCGGGCTTGAGGTAGCCTTCCCAGCGCTCGTCGAAGCGCGCCCACTGGCGCAGGTGACGCTCCAGCAGGCCTCCGTGCTGCAACCCCAGCCAGTTGAGCCAGCCGCAGGCCGACCCGGGCGCCGCTCCGGGATCGGCGTAAACCTCGATCGCCAGGCCCAGGACCCGCCGGGCGCCCTCGAGCGGCAAGCGGATCTCGCGCTTCTGGTGGGCGAAGGGCGTGCTGAGATGGCGGCGCATCCCGGCATCGGTCTCTGCGACCAGCGCCACGCGGGCGCCCGGCGGCGCCGCCAGCGAGAGCAGGAGCGTGTCGTAGTCCGCGCAATCCAGGTCGTAGCAGCGGCTCAGCCGCAGCGCGGGCATTGCCGGATCGGCCGGCGCGCGCTGCCAGTCATATTGCACCCAGGCCCATTTCTGCTGGAGGCAAAGCCCGTCGGCTCCCGCCGGATCGATCTGCCATTGCGGCAGCTGGCTCAGCGTCTCGTCGAAAAACGCCTCGAAGATCGCCTCGGCCGCGTTGATCGGGGTGGTCAGCATCGCGATGAATCAGGTGTCTCGTGCCACGTCTCGGGCGGGGCGAAGCCGCGGTCGCCGCCCAGCGTCCGCCACTGGCGGTACACCAGGAAGAGGGCGATGAAGCTCAGCGTGGTGCAGACTCCGCTAAAGATGAAAATGTAGCGATAGTTGCGCAACATCCCGAGCAGCAGGCCGCACAGGGGCGGCCCGATGACGATGCTGCTGTAGCCAAAGGATTGGTTGGCGCTCAGGAACTGCCCGTACCGGCCCTGGGGCAGCAGCCGCGGCGCCAACGCCGCGCCGGCCCCGAAGAACACCGCGTTCATTCCCAGGTTCAGGCCCCACCAAAACAGCAGGCTGTTGGCCCCGTGGATCAGCCAGAAGCAGCCGAAATAGGTCACGCTGGACAGAAACAGCCCCACCAGTCCCACCCGGATGGCGTGGAAGCGGTCGATCAGCGGGCCGACGATGAAGTACACCGGGATCTGGATCAGGAAGGTCCACCCCTTCACCCGTCCGAATTCGCCGAGCGAGAGGCCCAGCGTGGGGGCGTAGCCCGGCTGGCCCGCCTGGGTCGCGAAGAAGACCATGAAGGCCAGCGGGACGAGGGAGCTCCACAGGAAGAAACTGACGCTATAATAGGCCAGATAGAAGGGATGGGTGTAGCACTCCTTAAGATAACGCCGGGCCCCGGCCAGGCGGCGTCCGGGCCGTTTCGGCGGAGGCGGGGGATAACTGCCCTCCTTGACCTTCCACACGATGAGATAGAAGGCGCTGGCGTAGAGGAGGCCGACCAGGATGCAGATATAGAGGGTGTGCGCCCTGGCCTGGCCCAGCATCCAGCGGTTGAAGGCGAGGCTGCCCAGCGCGCCGATCACGCGATAGAACCCGATGAATTTTCCCATCACCTCCGCCGGGATCACGTCCACGAACAGGTAGAGGTAGACCTGCTGGATGTAGGAGTTGAAGATCACGAAGACGATGGAGCAGACGCTGATCCAGGCGATCGTGCAGCCAGCCACCGTCAAGCCGGACCCAAAGCCCAGCGCGTGAATGAACCAGCAGCACCAGGCTCAGCACCACAGGCGGCGTGCACCAGAGAAGAAATGGACGCCGGCGCCCCAAGGGGCCCCGGTGGCGGTCGCTCTGCATCCCGATGAAGGGGTAGAGGCAGAAGGCGAACAGCGCCGTCGGACTGGTGAGGAGGCCGATCATGGTGTCGCTGGCCCCCTCCCAGCGAAGCTGGAGGGGCATGAGCGCAGGGGTGATCGTTTCCAGCAACTGAAAGAAGAAGTCGCCCCAGAGCATCCAGAACATCACCTGCAGGAGGGCTCCCTTGGTGTAGGTGAGCGTGCCTACGCGATAGAACCTGCCTGTCTGGGGTGCGACGGGGGTGGAATCCACGAAAGGGGGCGATGGGGGTGCTTAAATCTGGACCACGGTGTGCATCAGCGCGTTGGCGCGGGAATCGGGGGTCAGGCCGAGGCCGGGAGCGGTCGGCACGGCCAGGACGTCGGCCCGGGGCGCGAGCTCCGCGCCGACCAGGCTGTCGGCGAGAAACTGCGGGCCGTTGAGCGCGCAGGGCCGGTCGAGACCGCTCCAGGCGAACAGGTGGGCGGCGCCGGCGAGCGAAAAATCGGGATCGGTCAGGCCGGAGCCGAGGATCATCAGTCCGTGCCCGCGCAGGAGATTCGCAATCTGCACCGAGGGCCAGAGTCCGGCGTTGCGCGCGGGTTTCATCGCGATGCCGTCCATCATTTCCAGCGCGATGAACTCGGCGGCAACCTCGGGCGCGAGGATGCCCTCGTCCATCAGGATCGGCAGGGCGCCCTGCCGCCGCAGGGCCTGGTAGCCCCGGATCTGCGTGGGCGGGAGCGGGGATTCGAGCACGTCGACGCCCGCCTCGCGCAGCCGGGGGGCGATGGCGAGCGCTTCGGCCGGCGTGTATCCCGTGTTGGCATCGGCCCAGAGAAAGCCGCCGGGGGCGAAGGCCCGGACCCGGCGCGCAAGCGCGAGGTCGTAGTCGGCCGTCTGGGGATACCCGACCTTGATATTGAAATTGCGGTAGCCGCGGGCGCGGCCCTCCTCGAGCTGGCGCTCGATCACGGCCGAATCGGGCGAGGCGACGGTCCAGCTGAGCGTGAGCTCGTCGCGGGCGGCCGCCGGCGGTCCGAACAGCCGCCACGCCGCCACGCCCCGTTGCCGGCCCGCCAGGTCGTGGCAGGCGAGGTCGAGCGCGGCCTTGCACAGCGGCTGGCCGACCGAGAACGCCGGCCGGATCGCCGCGTTCATCGCGGCGTGCAGGCCCGCAAAATCAGCGGGATCTCGGCCGAGCGCGACCCGGGCGAGATGAAACTCCAGGGTCGTGAGCACGCTCTCGACGGTCTCATAGGTCCAGGCCGGCACGGGCACGGACTGGCCCCAGCCCACCCGGCCATCCGCGTCGGTCAGCCGCACCAGCACCGACGGGCGCCGCACGCGGCCGTCCGGCCCCGGCGGGAAGAACTTGAATTCCCCGGCGACGGCGTAGTCAAATCGGCCGATCTCGACCTGGACGATGCGGCTCATCGCGCGTCACACCGACGGATTCAGCGCGGGACTGCGTTCGAAGCGCGCGTGGACCTCGCGGATGTATTCAAGGGAGCGCTGGGCCGTGAGATAGGCGTCACCGCCGAGGTCGTAGCCTTGCGAGACGATCGGACCGGCGTAGCCGCGCGACCAGAGGAGACCGAGCGCGGCGGCGATGTCGATGTTGCCGTCGTCGAGCGGACGGGTGCGGAACGGCTCGGCCGGCTTGGGCCAGCCGTTGAGCACCGCGAAGTAGCCGAGGTTTTCCATCCCCGGCTGCCGCATAACCTCGGGAAAATCGGGCACGCCGAGATGGAAATGCGCGTGGAAAAGCGCGAGGCCGGGACGGATGACCCGGGCGCCGGACTCCCGCAGCAGCCGCAGCTCCGCCGCCGGGGTGTCGACCATGAACCAAACGTGGTTGTAGAGGTTGCCCGCCAGCCCGCGGGCGGCCAGATGAGCGTCCACCTCGCGGATGATCCGGGCGGTGCGCTCCCAGTGCCGGGGCTCGGCTTTGGCGGAGCCGGCCTCGCGATAATCGGGCGGCGAGTGGCCCGCCGGGTTGCTGAACACCGTGAAGTTGACGTAAGCGTGCGGGTCGATCGCCGCGAGCCGGTCGATGATGCCGCGGGTGCGGGCGAGGTCGGCGTCGAGCCCGGGGAATTCCGCGTCGGTCGCGCCTTTGCCCACGATGTAGACTCCGGCGTGCCGGAGCCCGCTGGCCTGGAATGCCGCCGCCGCCTCGTCCCACGTCCGGTCGTCATCGGGCTCGATCGGGTGGAATTCGTAGCCATCGTAGCCGAGGTCGGCGGCAATCGCCAGGCGGGTGCGGTAGGGGTAGTTCCGGCGGTGGCCGGTGAAATGGTTGTTGAAGAGGATGAGCGGGTTCTTGATCGGCATGGGAAGGATCAGTCCTCGATCCGGACGGCCTGCCGGGTGCGCGCCGAGGCGTGGACCGCGTCGAGGATGCCGTGAATGCGGAGGCTGTGCGCGGGGGTGTTGGAGGGATCGCGGTCGTCGAGAATGGCCCGGCTGAAGTCGCGGATGGTAAACACCATGGTCTCCTGCCAGTCGGGCAGCGACTCGTCCAGCGCGGCGGCCTGCATGCCCTCGGCGCCGACGTAGGCGAACCGGTGCAGCCCCTGCTTCGCGCCCATGGGCACGAAGCAGGTGTCGAGGCCGGCCCGGGTGCCGCGCAGCTCGATATTGTGCCGGTCCGGGCCGTGCTCGGCCGCGCGGCGCTCCCAGTGGATGGTGAGCCCGTCGTCGCAGATGATCTCGGCGCAGACCCGGCCGTCGACGTCGAGGCAGGGCGGCACGCGCTCGGCCGTGAGCGGAAAGTAATTCCCCAGGGTCGCGAAGACGATCCGGGGGCGGAACCGCTCGCCGAGCACGAAGCTCAGCCAGTCGAGATCGTAGACGCCCCAGTCGAAGGAGATGCCGCCGCCGTTTTTCGCCGGATCGTTGCGCCAGGGCGGGAGCGTGGTGCCGGGCTTGGGAGGCGAGGTGACGTGCTCGAAGTGCACGCGATAAAGCGCGCCGAGTTCGCCCCCGGCGACCATCGCCCGGGCGCGGCGGGCGGTGCCGGAATTGTGGAAGCGCGAGGAATTGCAGGTGACCTTGAGCCGCGGCGCGGCCTGCTGCGCCGCGATGACCTCGCGCACCTCGGCCTGGGTGAGCATGAACGGTTTCTCCACGCAGACGTGCTTGCCGGCCTGCAGGGCAGCCAGGGCCATGGGCCGGTGAAGGAACGGCGGGGTCGCGATATAAAACGCATCGATCCCGGGGTCGGCGAGCAGCTCGCGGTAGTCGGCGACGACCCGCGTGACGCCCAGCGTTGGGGCCAGCTTCCGGGCCGCCTCGATGTTCGGGTCGGCCAGGGCGACCGCGACCGAATCGCGGTCCTCCGTGAAGGCCCGGGCCATGAGATTGGCAATGACGCCCGCGCCGACGATGCCGTAGCGAATCTTAGTCATGCAGGGAGGAAAGCGCCTCGCCGGCAGGCAGCGCGACATCTTTCTTGCGCGCCGCCGCTTCGGTTCAGCTCGATTGCCAAAGGGAAACGGGGACGAGGGGTGACTGGGTCAGGGGGAAAAGCTCGCGGCGTGCGCCGGTAAACGGCAATCGCGAAAAATTCAGCGACGTCGCGCCGGGCCCGTCGAAGACCAGGCCGCGCTCGGGAGCCGCGTCATAGCCGGCCCGCCAGCCCATCAGGCTTTTGACCTGTACCCCCAGGGCCGCCTCCGGCGCCAGCCCCAGGCACTCAAAGAAGGCCGGGTCGGCCCCGAGGGTGCCCCGGCTGCTGACGACGATGCGCAGCTGGCCGGCGGCGAGCACCACCGCCCGCCCCATCGAGAACTCCTGCCCGGTATAGGCCCGGCCTCGCGCCCGGTAGCGGCCTTCCCCGGCGAAGACGACCGCGGCCCCGTCCACGGCGAATTTCTGATCCCCCAGGCACAGCCGGGATTCCCCGCGCTCGGCCGCCGCGACCGCCGCGGGATCCACCACCCAGAGCAGGACCTCGCCGGGGAACTCGTTCCGACCGGGCCAGAGCTGCGCGAGGGCTTCCGCGCTGGCGCCGCTCGAGCCTCCGGTGGTCGCATCTGCGGAATCGACCAGAATCCAGGGCCCGGACCCATGGGCGCGGAGGCTTTCCCGGATCGAATCCCAGGGGCGGAGCAGCGTCCGCCACCTCCCGCGCTGGGCGTACCACTCCTCCGCCAGGGCCGCCGCCGCTCCGCGGACATCGGCGGCCTCCGTCGCGGTCACCACCACGCTGGTGCCCAGCTCCGCGATGTCCATCCACGGCTGCACCGGAAAAACGCTCACCTCGAGCACACCCGGCCGGGTCTCCAATTCCCGGGCCCGGGCGAGGATTTCCGCAAAGGGCCCGTGGGCATGGTAAGTGTCGGTCGGCGGAATGAGCGCGGCCATCTTCGCCAGCGTGCGCACCGTGCGGCGTCCGTCGAGGACCAGGGCGGCGGCCCGCTCCCCGGTCGCGCGGAAATCCACATGGGGAAAGGTCCGATAGGCGGTGACCGCATCGGCGTGGGCCAGCATGCGGGGCGTGACGTTGGCATGCAGGTCGAGCGAGACCACCAGGCGGCCGGTAAATCCGAGCTCCCGGCGCACCATCTCCAGCAGGTTCCCCTCGACGTCGTCCTCGCCGACCGCGCAGACCGCGCCGTGCAGGTGCAGCAGGATGGCATCCGCCGGCAGGGCGGCGCGCAGGCGCTCGCGCAGGGTCGCGCGAATCGTCTGGAAGCACCCGGGACTGAGGCGCCCGCCCGGCGCCCCGCAGACCGCCGCCCACACCGGGCGGGTCGTCCAGCCGGCCGACTCCAGCACCGTCAGGCTGCCGGCCAGCTGCGAATCCGCGCGCGCGCACCAGTCCCGCACGGCGGCCTCGTCGTCGAGCCAGGTCCCGCCCTGGGTGAAAAGGTCGAGTTCACCCGCCCTGGGATTGAACGTGTTGCTCTCAAAAATGAACTGGGCGAGCGCCGCTCTCACCGCGGGCCCCCGCGGGAGTTCGCCGCCTTGCCGGAAATCGCGGTCATTGGTTCCTTCCGGTTACGATCCGCCGCCCCGGGAGGCGATAATAAAATCCCCCGGGGACGAAGCGCGTATCGGCAAATTGCCGGTAGCCAACTGTCTGTGCGTGGCACGGGCATCCTGCCCGTGTTTTCCATTGAGGTGGGCCTCCGGCCCACATCATTGAGATACACGGGCTGGAAGCCCGTGCCACGCACAGACAGCTGACTGCCGGATTCGCGCGGGGCGAGGCGAATGCCTGCTTGATCAGGGCCGCCCCACCCATCCAGTGTGCGTCCCATGGAAGCGGACGCCGCATTCGAGCAGTTCTGGGCGGATGCGCTGCGGCCGAACTGGGCCGACAAGTCCGAAGCGTCCCGCCGGCGCCTGGATTGGTGGCGCGACGCCAAGTTCGGCATGTTCGTGCACTGGGATCCCTCCAGCGTGGCGGCCAGCGAAATCAGCTGGAGCAAGCAGTTCTACGACGATACGGGGGATGAACTGCGGGACAACCCGCGCCCCGATCCCGGCCTCTACAATATCCAGGAGCATCATGAATGGCTCGACTGGTTCAAGCCGGCCGTTCCCCGGGAGGTGTACGACAACCTCCCCAAGTCGTTTTATCCTGGCATGTTTGACGCCGACCGCTTCGTCGCCACCGCCAGGGAGGCGGGGATGAAGTATCTCGTGCAGGTCACGAAGCACCACAACGGCTTCTGCATGTGGGACACCCGGTTCACCGACTATAATGTCATGAACACTCCGTTCCGCCGGGACATCCTCGGCGAGATGGCCGGCGCCTGCGCCCGGGCCGGGATCAGGTTCGGCATCTATTACTCCCAGCGCGACTGGCGGCACCCCGATTACGGGCCGGAGCGCATGCCGCGGTACAATGCGTTCATGTACGACCAGATCGAGGAGATGCTGGTGAAATACCCCAACATCGCGTCGATCTTCTTCGACACCGAGGAATATTACCGTTGGGAGCTGTGGAACGGGAAGGAACTCTTCCGGATGATCCACCGCCTGCGCCCCGACATCGTGATCAACGACCGCTGCGGCGTGCCCGCGGATTTCGCCACGCCGGAGCAAAGCCTCGGCGCCTACAACCTGGAGCGCGACTGGGAATCCTGCATGACCTTCACCGGCTTCTGGTCGTGGCACGGCTTTCATCTGCCGGTGATCCCGTACGAGGAATGCCTGCGCCGGCTCATCCGGTGCGCCGGCTGCAACGGCAATTTGCTGATGAATGTCGGTCCCCTCCCCACGGGGCAGATCGATCCCCGCGAGGCCGACCGCCTGCGGCGGGTGGGCGCGTGGCTGTCGGCGCACGGCGAGAGCATCTATGGCACGCGCGCCGGGCCCTTCCCCGCCGGGGACTATGGGGTGTCCACCCACCGGGGTGACACGATTTACGTGCATGTGCTGCAGTGGCCGGAGGGCGAAGTGCTGCTTCCGGTGCCGCCCCGCCGCGTCATCGCGGCCCGCGTGCTCTCGGGCGCGCCGGCCGTCGTCCGGCAGTCCGACGCCGGGTTGCGCCTCTTCGTCGCCCCGGCGGACCGTGCGGATCCCGACACGGTGGTCGTCCTGGACCTGGCGCGCGGGTGAGCCGGCAGGCTTTGGGTTGATCACCCCATGGCGCGCGCGCCAGCCGCGGAGTACTGTGCGCGCATGAAAAATCCCATCGTTGGTGTCCCCTCGCCTTTTGTCCCGAATCGGGGCGCCCGGCTGGTCCCGTCCGCCCTCGCCCTTTGCGGCGCCCTCGGTTTCCTGCTCGCCGGCTGCTCCTCGGAACCGGATTCACATCTGGTGTCCGCGCCGCCGCCGGCAGCGCCCATGCGGGCCGAGACGACGACGACGGTCATGACCACTCCCGCCGCCGTAAATACCCCGGTGATCGTGGCCAACCCGGGATATCCGGCCTACGTCGCCAATTCCAATACCACCCCCGTCGTCAGCACCACGGTGGTGACGCAGGCCCCGCCGGCGATGCAAACGGATGCCGTGGTCTCCCAACCCAACCCGCAGGACGTCTGGCTGGCCGGCTATTGGAGCTGGCGCAACGAACAATACGAGTGGGTGGCCGGTCATTGGGAAATGCCCCCGGGGCCGAGCTCCGTCTGGGTTGCTCCGCGCTGGGAACAGGAAGGCAATGCCTACCGGTTCCACGAGGGCTACTGGAATTGAAGCGTGACTCCCTCCGTCCGCCCCCGGATTGCCGCCGCGGATAATTTCGACCCATCATGCCCGACGCCCCTCCTCCGCCCGCTCCCCCCCCGCCCGCCCCGGCGGGGCGGCCCTGGCTGGCTATCACCCTCGGTGTCCTCGCCGCCGTCTTTTTAATCGCCGCCGGCGCTCTCTGGAGCGAGGTGGGCGATCGCAACACCTCCATCCTGGAAAGCCAGAACCGGCTGGCCCAAACCCAGGCTGCCGTCTTGGTGCTGCAGGGCCAGGCGGCCACGGCCAACGCCGCCACCGCGCGGATCCAGAAGCGAATGGACGAGGTCAGGGCGGAGTCGGCCCAGCGCCAGACCGACATGGACGGAATCAAGGCCGGCGACGTCGAACTGCAGGCCGACCTGGACAAGACCCGGGTGAATGCCACCGTTTTTCAGACGCAGATGGAGAATGCCAAGATCGCCTCGATCAAGCACGAGGGCGAAGCGGAACTGGCGCAGACCAAGGCCTCGTTGATGGAGGCCGACCTCGACAGCGCCAGATCCAATGCCGCCCAACTCGCCGGCGAGCTGGCTGAAGCCAAGGCTTCGGCCGCCGACCTGCAGACGAAGCTTGAGACTGCCGAGGCCCTGATCGCGAAGCTGCAGGCCAAGACCTAGGCGACGGCATTTGCTTCCGGCCGCGAGCCAGGCCGGCGCCGGGGATTCCGCCGGAGGGATCCAAGAGAATGATGCACCGTCCCTCCTCACATTGGCCGAGCTGGATCGTCCGGCAGACCCGTCCGCGCCCCCGCGCGGGCGAGCCGCCGTTGCGGGCGGAATTGTTCAGCACGGAGCAGCTGGCGCGCCATGCCCGGGCGCTGGCCGGAAGCCATCGGCCCGTGGCCCGCTACCGATCCAACGGTCTCCTGGACCGGCTGGAGGGGAACGAGGACGGCCTCAGGGCCTTCAATCGCGCGACTCTCGCGGTCGATCCGGCGCGGCGCATCACCCCGGCCGCGGAGTGGCTGCTGGACAATTTTTACCTGCTCGAGGAGCAGATCCAGATGGCCCGGCGCCATCTGCCCCGGGGCTACAGCCGGGAACTGCCCTGCCTGGCCCGCGGCCCGTCGGCGGGACTTCCGCGGGTCTATGATCTCGTGCTGGAACTGATTTCCCACGTCGACGCGCAGATCGACCCCGGCTCGCTTGGCGCCTTCATCGCCGCCTACCAGGGGGTCGAGGTTCTTCGGCTTGGGGAGCTGTGGGCCATCCCGATCATGCTGCGCCTGGGATTGATCGAGAACCTCCATCGCATCACCGATCGCCTGACGCTGGGCCGCCAGGATCGCGACCTCGCCGACCAGTGGGCGGACCGCCTGCAGACGGTGGCGGAGAGCAACCCGTCCCGCCTGGTCATCGTGGTGTCCGACATGGCCAAGTCCGACCTTCCGCTGACCAGCTCATTTGTCGCGGAATTCAGCCAGCGCCTTTCCCGGCAAAGTCCGGTCCTGAATCTGGCGCGAGGCTGGCTCGAGCAGCGGCTGGCCGAGGCGGGGCTTTCGGTCGAACACCGGGTCCAGCAGGACAGCCAGAACCAGGCGGCCGACCAGGTCTCGGTGAGCCACAGCATTGCCAGCCTCCGCCTGCTCGGCACGACCGACTGGAAGGAGTTCGTCGAGACCCACAGTGCCGTGGAACAGACTTTGCGCACCGATCCGGCCGCCGTGTACGGCCAGATGGACTTTGCGACGCGCGACCGCTATCGCCATGCCGTCGAGTTTTTCGCCCGGCACGGCCGCCAGGAGGAGGCGGACGTGGCGCGGCACGCCGTCCGGCTGGCGGAGGAGCGCGCCGCGCTGGCCGGCCGCGCCGACCGGGCGGCCCATGTGGGTTTCTATCTGATCGACCGGGGGCGCCCCGCGCTGGGCTCGGGCGTGGGCGTCCGGTGGCCCTGGCGCACGGTGGTCGAGCGGTGCATCCTGCGCTTTCCGGTCGCCTATTACGTGGGCGGGATCGCGACCCTCACGGTCCTCGCGACGCTCGGGGCCCTTCGGCTGGCCCACGCGCCGGAGGCCTCCGCCGGGAAGATCGCCGCCTTCGCGATCCTGGTCGCCCTGGGCGCGAGCCAGCTGGCCGTGGCGCTGATGAACTGGGCGTCCACGCTGCTGGTGAAACCCCGCCTGCTCCCCCGCCTGGACTTCTCCGCCGGCATCGCGCCCGGTTGCGCCGCGATGGTCGTGGTCCCGACCATGCTCTCGAGTTTGGACGGCGTCGACCAGCTGATCGAGACCCTGGAGCTTCACCACCTCTCGAATCCGGACCGGCACCTTCATTTCGCCCTGCTGACGGATTTCCGCGACGCGGCGGAGGCGACGGACCCGACTGATGGCCCGCTGCTCCAGCGGGTCCGGGCGGGAGTCGAGCGGCTGAACCGGAAATACCACGCGGCGGAAGCGGACCTCTTCTTCCTGTTCCACCGCCCGCGGCGCTGGAACGCCTCCGAGGGCCGGTGGATGGGGTATGAGCGCAAGCGGGGGAAGCTGGCCGAGTTCAACGCCCTGCTGCGGGGCGGGGGCCGGGAGAATTTCTCCGACATCATCGGGGCGGAGTCCGTGTATCCGGAGATCAAATATGTCATCACCCTCGACACCGACACCCAGCTGCCGCGCGAGGCCGCCCGCCAGCTGATCGGGGCCATGGCCCATCCATTGAACCGGCCCGTCTTCGACGCCGGGCGCGGGATCGTCATCGAGGGCTACGGCATCATGCAGCCCCGCGTCGGCGCGAGCCTGCCGAGCGCCCGGCGGTCCTGGTTCGTGCGGCTCTTTGCCGGCAGCGTCGGCCTCGATCCCTATACGCGGGCCGTGTCCGACGTCTACCAGGATGTCTTCCAGGAGGGCTCCTTCATCGGCAAGGGGATCTACGATGTGGACGCCTTCCAGCGGGCGATGCATGGGCGATTCCCGGATAACCGCGTGCTGAGCCACGACCTGCTGGAAGGGTGCCATGCCCGCTCCGCCCTCGTGAGCGACGTGGAGTTTTACGAGGACCATCCCTCGCGTTACAATGTGGACGTCGCCAGGCGTCACCGGTGGATCCGCGGCGACTGGCAGGTCGCCCCCTGGCTCCTCAGCCGCGTCCCGGGACCCGGCGCCGGGCGGGTGGCCAACCCGCTGTCCCCCCTGTCGCAGTGGAAACTCCTCGACAATCTGCGGCGCAGCCTGGTCCCCGCCGCCCTGATGGCGCTCCTGCTGGGCGCCTGGGCGCTTCTCCCCGAGCTCGGACGCCTGGCCACACTGCTGGTCCTCGCCGTCGTCCTGCTTCCCGGGGCGCTGGCGACCCTGACCGATTTGCTGCGAAAGTCGTCCGACCAGCCCCTGGCCATTCACCTCGGCGAGGTGGGCGGGGCGGCCGCGCGGCAGCTCAGCCAGATTCTCCTTTCCCTGGCCTTTCTGCCCTACGATGCGTTCGTCAGCCTCGACGCCGTGGGCCGGACCCTGCTTCGCCTGCTCGTGACCCGCCGCCGGCTGCTCGAATGGCGGACCTCCGGGGATTCCGAGGGGACGCTGCGTTCGGACCTCGCCGGATTTTATGCCACCATGTGGATCGCTCCCGCGGTCGCCCTGCTGGGCGGATTCCTCATCATCCGCTTCCATGCCCTGCCCTGGAGCTGGGCCGCGCCGCTGCTCGGCCTTTGGCTGGCGGCGCCGTGGATCGCGTGGTGGATCAGCCGCCCGATCCCGGCGATTCGCCCGGACTTGACCGGGGCGCAGGAGGATTTCCTCGGGCAGATCGCCCGCCGGACCTGGCATTTCTTCGAAACCTTCGTCTCGGCGCGGGAAAACTGGCTCCCGCCGGACAATTTCCAGGAGGTGCCCGAACCGCGCATCGCCGCCCGCACCTCTCCCACCAACATCGGCCTTGCGCTGCTGGCCAATCTCGCCGCCTGGGACTTCGGCTACCTCACCGCCGGCCGCCTTCTGCAACGAGTCGAGGACACCCTGGCCACGATGGGGCGCCTCGAGCGGAAACAGGGGCATTTCTATAATTGGTACGATACGCGCACGCTGCGACCGCTCCTGCCCCTCTACGTGTCGAGCGTCGACAGCGGCAATCTCGCGGGGCACCTGCTCACGCACAGCTCCGGGCTCAGGGAATTGCCGGACGGGAAGATTCTGGCCCCGCAGGCCTGGGGCGGCCTGCGCGACACGCTGCAGGTGCTCCTCGGCCTGCTCCCGGGAAATGAGGTGCTCACCCGGCTCGACGCGGCGCTGGCGGCCGCGCCCTCCGGCCTGCGCGCGGCGCACACCCTGCTGGCCACGGCCGCCGGCCAGGCCGCCGGGGTCGCCGGGGCGATGAAAGGTGACGAAGCGGAGCCCGGGATCTGGGCCCGGGTGTTCCAGCGCAGCTGCGAGGAACATCTCGAGGAGCTCCGCCACCTGGCCCCATGGCTGGTGCTGCCGTGCGTCCAACCGGGCGGGAGCCACGCAGGGTCCGCGACCGCGCTCGAGGCGCTGCTGGCGGAACTCGATCCGGCACCCACCCTGCGCGAGCTCGCGGCCTTGGGTCCCCCGCCCGGGGCGCCCGCGGAGCAGGACGCCGACCTGGCCGCGGTCCAGGGCTCCCGGCGCGAAGCCGGGGACCGCGCCCGGCAGCGGTTGCTCGCGGTCGAAGCCCTGGCCATCCGGAGCGATGAGCTGGCCAATATGGACTTTTCCTTCGTGTTCGACCGGGCGAGGAATCTGTTCTGCACCGGCTTCAACGTCACGGAAGGCCGACCCGACCCAGGCTACTATGACCTCCTGGCCTCGGAAGCGCGGCTTTGCAGCTACGTCGGGATCGCCTTGGGACAGGTTCCCCTCGACCACTGGTTCTCGCTGAACCGCCTGCTGGTCGCATCCCACGGCGAGCCGCTCCTGGTCTCATGGAGCGGATCGATGTTCGAGTACCTGATGCCGCTGCTCGTGATGCCCAACTTCGAGAACACCCTCCTCGATCGCACCTGCCGCGCGGCGGTGCGCCAGCAAGTCACTTATGGCAACCGGCGCGGCGTGCCGTGGGGAATTTCCGAGTCGGGCTATAACCGGACCGACGCCGAACTGAACTACCAATACCGCGCTTTTGGCGTGCCCGGGCTCGGCCTGAAGCGGGGTCTGGCCGACGACATGGTGATCGCCCCCTATGCCACGGCCCTGGCGCTGCCGGTCGATCCGGTGGCCGCCTGCACCAACCTGCAGCGGCTGGCGGCCGAGGGGCGGAGGGGCGCGTACGGCTTCTTTGAAGCAGTGGACTACACGCCGGCACGGCTCCCGCCCGGCGAGACCAATGTGACCATCCGATCCTTCATGGCCCATCACCAGGGCATGAGCCTGCTGGCCCTGGTGAACCTGCTCCGGGATGGCCCGATGCCACGGCGCTTCATGGCCTGCCCGCTGCTCCGGGCCGCCGACCTGCTCCTGCAGGAGCGCGTGCCCCGGGCCGCCGCCAGTGTGCTGGAGGAGGATCTGGCGTTTGAGACGTCGCGGACGCCTTCCGGGGACGTCGAAGGCGTGGCGCGGGTGTTCCCGAACCCCGGCCTGCCCGCCCCGGAGGTTCACCTCCTGTCGAACGGCCGGTACCATGTCGCCATCAGCAGCGCCGGCGGCGGCTACAGCCGCTGGCGGGACCTGGCGGTGACCCGTTGGCGCGAGGATTCCACCTTGGATTCGTGGGGCACCTTCGTCTACCTGCGGGACCTGGAGACAGGCGAGTTCTGGTCCACGTCGCTGCAGCCGTCCCTGGCCGCGACCGAGGGCTACGAGGCCATCTTCACGCAGGCGCGCGCTGAATTCCGGCACCGCCATGCCGGCCTGGACGTCCATACCGAGATCTGCGTCTCGCCAGAGGACGACGTCGAACTGCGGCGCATCACCGTCACCAATCGGTCCGCGGAGGCGCGCACCATCGAATTCACCAGCTACGCCGAGGTGGTGCTGGCGACCCCCGCCTCGGACGATGCGCATCCGGCCTTCAGCAATCTCTTCGTGCAGACCGAGTTTGCACCCGAGTCGTCGGCGATCCTGTGCACCCGGCGCGCCCGGTACCCCGAGGAGAAACCACCCTGGCTCCTGCACCTGATGCTGGCCCAGGGCGGCAGCCCGGGGTCCGTTTCGTGCGAGACCAATCGGCTCAAGTTCGTCGGTCGCGGCGGGACCCTGGCCGCCCCGGAGGCGATGCGGGCCCGGGCGCCCCTGTCCGACACCGTTGGCTTCGTGCTCGACCCGATCGTCGCCCTGCGCCGGGCGGTCGTCCTGGCGCCGCACGAGACCGCCGTCGTCGACCTGGTGCTCGGCATGGCGGACAGCCGGGAGGCCGCGGTCGCGCAAACGGTCAAATACCAGGGCTCCCGCATGCCGGAGCGGGCCTTCGACCTCGCCTGGACCCACAGCCAGGTGACGCTGCGCCAGCTCGGCATCACGGAAGGCGAGGCCCAGCTCTACGGCCGGCTGGCCAGCGCGCTGATTTATGCCGATCCCGCGCGCCGGGCCAACCCGGGCCAATTGAGCCGGAACCGGCGCGGCCAAAACGGCCTGTGGAGCTACGGGATTTCGGGCGACGCGCCGATTGTCCTGCTGCGGATCAGCGGCGTCGAGAATATCGAGATCGTCCGGCAACTCGTCCAGGCGCACGCGTATTGGCGCACCAAGGGGCTGACCGTCGAGCTGGTCATCGTCGGCGACGACGTCTCGGTCTACCGCCAGTCGCTGCATGACCAGATCACCACCCTGGTCTCCGCGGGGATGGAGGCGCAGATGTTGGACAAACCGGGCGGAATCTTTGTGCGGCGCCTGGAGCAGGTGCCCAGCGAGGACCTGACCTTGCTGCAGGCCGCCGCGCGGGTCGTGCTGGACGACGAGAACGGGGCCCTGGCCGAACAGCTGAAAGGCCGCCGGCTGACCGAACCGCCGGTCGCCGCCTTCGTTGCCACGCGCAACGCCCGGACGGAGCCGGCCGCGCCGGAGCCGGCGCGCGAACTGATTTTCTCCAATGGCCTCGGCGGATTCACGCGTGACGGGCACGAGTACGTCATCGTCCTCCAGCCGGGCCAGGTGACGCCGGCGCCGTGGGTCAACGTCCTGGCCAACCCCACCTTCGGGACGGTCGTCTCGGAGTGCGGCAGCGCCTACACCTGGGCGGAAAACGCCCACGAATTTCGGCTGACGCCCTGGAGCAACGATCCCGTGCGCGACACCACCGGAGAGGCGCTGTACCTCCGCGACGAGCAGACCGGGCAGTTCTGGTCCCCGACACCCCTGCCCGCGCGCGGCCCGGCGCCGTATGTCATCCGCCACGGCTTCGGGTACACGGTGTTCGAGCACAAGGAGAACGGCATCGCCTCCGAGTTGTGGGTCTACGTGGCGACGGATGCCCCGGTGAAGTTCATGGTCCTGAAACTGCGCAACACCTCCGACCGGGCGCGCCGGGTCTCGGTCACCGGCTATTGGGAATGGGTCCTGGCCGATCTGCGCCAGAAAAGCCTGCTGCACGTGCGCACCGAGGTGGACCCCAGGACGGGCGTATTGCTGGCGCATAATCCCTACCACCCCGAGTTTGCCGACCGCATCGCGTTCATCGACGTCAACGCCGGGGCGCGCACCGTCACCGGGGACCGGAGGGAGTTCCTTGGCCGCAACGGCAGCATGGCGAAGCCGGCCGCCCTCCGCCGCGCGCGGCTCTCGGGCAAGGTCGGCGCCGGGCTGGACCCCTGCGGCGCGGTCCAGGTCACCGTCGACCTGCCCGATGCCCAGGAGCGGGAGGTGAGCTTCCGCATCGGGGTCGGCCGCGGTCCGGCCGATGTGCAGGCCCTCGTCCAGCGTTTTCGCCGGACCGGCGCCAACCGCGCGGCGCTGGAAGCGGTCTGGGCCTATTGGAACCGGACGCTCGGCACCATCAACGTGGACACGCCCGATCCGGCGGTAAATGTGATGGCGAATGGATGGCTGCTCTACCAGGTCCTGAGCGCCCGGCTCTGGGGCCGGACGGGATTCTACCAATCCGGCGGCGCCTTCGGCTTCCGCGACCAGCTGCAGGATGTGATGGCGCTGGTCCACGCCGAACCCGCCCTCACCCGCGAGCACCTGCTGCGCGCCGCCGCCGAGCAGTTCCGGGAGGGCGACGTGCTCCACTGGTGGCACCCGCCGGCGGGGCGCGGCGTGCGGACGCACTCCTCCGACGACTATCTCTGGCTGCCCTACGCGCTCTGCCGCTATGTCTCCTGCGTGGCCGATACCGGCGTGCTCGACGAAAAGATCCCCTTCATCGAGGGGCGCCTGGTCAAGCCGGAGGAAGAGGCGTACTATGACCTGCCGAATCGCGCCGACGAGTCGGCCACGCTTTACGCCCATGCCGTGCGCGCAATCAAGCGCTCGATGCCGCGGGGGGCGCATGGGCTGCCGCTGATGGGCGGCGGCGACTGGAACGACGGCATGAACCGGGTGGGAAGCCAGGGCCGCGGCGAGAGCGTCTGGCTCGCCTTCTTTCTCTACGATGTCCTGACCCAGTTCTCGGAACTGGCGCGCGCGCATCTCGATCCCGCATTCGCCGCGCTCTGCCTCGCGGAGGCCCGGCAGCTCCAGCTGAACATCGAGCAGCATGCCTGGGACGGCGCCTGGTACCGCCGGGCCTATTTCGACAACGGCGATCCGCTCGGGTCCCAGTCCGACCCTGAATGCCAGATCGACTTGCTGCCCCAGTCCTGGTCGGTGATCAGCGGCGCCGGCGAGCGGTCGCGCTCGGTCCAGGCCATGGCGTCCGCCGACCGGCGGCTCGTCCGCCGCGATCTCGGGCTGGTCGAGCTATTGAGCCCGCCCTTCGACCACTCCCGGATGAATCCCGGCTACATCGCCGGCTATGTCCCCGGGGTGCGGGAGAACGGCGGCCAATACACCCATGGCGCGGTGTGGACCGCCATGGCTTCCGCCCTGATGGGCGAGAACGAGCGGGCGTGGGAGCTGTTCGGAATGCTCAACCCGATCCGCCACGGTTCGACCGCGCCGCAGATCGCCATTTACAAGGTCGAACCCTACGTCGTCGCCGCGGATGTCTACTCGGTCGCGCCGCACGAGGGCCGCGGCGGTTGGACGTGGTACACGGGCGCCGCGGGCTGGATGTACCGGTTCCTGCTGGAGACTCTCCTGGGGGCGAACCTGGAGGGCGGGCAACTGCGCCTGGCCCCCCGCCTGCCCAAGGCCTGGACCGGGTTCAAGATGCATTACCGGTATCGCCAGACGGTTTATCACATCGCGATCACCCGGCTCCCGGCCGACGTCGCGGCGGCCGTCCGGCTGCGGATCGACGGGCAGGAGATCCCCGGAAATTCAATCCCCTTGCAGGATGACCGCCGCGAGCACGCGGTTGAGCTGGCGGTCCGCTGATCTATCCCTTGGACCGGCGCCCCGCCGGGCCCGCTGGCCCCAGGGGAACGAGCACTTCAATCCGGGTGCCCCCTTCGGGGCCGGACTTGATCTTGAGCGTGCCGCCCACATAACCCGCGCGCTCGCTCATGCCGAGCAGACCCAGGCGCCCCCGCGCCTTCCGCGCCGCCGGTCGATCGGAGACAAAGCCCACGCCGTCGTCGCTGATCGCGAATCGGGCAAACCCACGGTCGCGGCTCAGGCACACCGCAACATTTCGGGCCGAGGCATGCTTCTCCACGTTGCGCAGCGCCTCCTGGAGGATGCGATAGAGCGCCAATTCGGTGTCGGGGGGCAGTCGGTCGGCCAGGCGCACGGAGGTCAGCGTAACCACCACCCCGGTCCGGGCCTCGAACTCCGTTCCCACCTCGCCCAGGGCCGCGATCAGGCCCAGGTGATCGAGCACGTGCGGCCCGAGATTGTGCGAGATGCGCTCCACCTCCTCGGCCGTCCGCCCCAGCATGTCGCGCAGTTCCATCGCTTCCTGCTTCAAGTTCCCGTCGCGTCCGGAGAGATGGTTCGCCAGCGCCTGGCTGCGAAACAGCAGGCCGCAGACCAGCTGGGTGATATTGTCGTGCAATTCCAGGGCCACCCGCCCGCGTTCCTCTTCCTGCACCTGCACAATCCGGCGCGCCAGGGCCCGCAGCATTTCCTCCGCCCGCCGCGCCTCGGTCAAGTCCGTCACCACCAGGCCCATGACCGCCCGGTCGCCCCGATTTCCGGCCAGGGGCCAGACCGAGATCTGCACCGGCAGCTTCGCGCCTTCGCCGGCAATAAGCCAGGACTGGATTTTCGCGCCTGACTTGGTCCCCCGCACGAGCAGCGGTCGGAGGGCGGTCCGGTCTTCCGACGAGAGGAAACGACCCAGGGAACCGCCGATCACCTGCTCCAGCGGCGATCCGACCATCAGGGCAAAGCGCCGGTTGGCGTACAGGATCATCTTGTCCGACGCCAGCGTCAGCGCCCCCTCGTTCATGGACTCGATCAGCACCCGGTAGACATCCGCGGCGCCCTCCAGGGTGAAGACCTGCGGACCCCGCAGGCCCGTCACGACCACGGCATCCACCTCCCCGCTGCGGATGGCGCGGAGGGTCTCATTCGCCTCGGCCAGGCGCACCCGGAGATCCGCGGCCTCGCTGAGCACGGCACGGAAGCCGTCGTGTCCCGGCCGGAGCATTTTCATGCCATGCCTTTGCGCCACAACGGCAGGACGACTCCGTCGAACAGCGCGCTGAGATTTGAAAGATTGCCGATGAAACGGCGCACCGGCGGGGGCAGGTATTTGACCAGCGTCGGAGTCGCAATGATCTGGTGTTCGCGCGCCAGTCCCGGCTGCTGGTAGACATCAATCACCTCCAGCTCGTAGCATTCGCCCAACTCCGCGTCGCACTGCTGCCGGACGTGCCGGAGCGCGCTGCGCGATCGATCCGTGGCCCCGGCCACGAAGAGCCGCAGGCGCAGCTGATTTGCCGGCTTTCCGGCGCCCGCCCTTCCGCGGGCTGGCAGGGAACGGCTTTTCCGGGGACTTTTCAGCGGTTCAGGCCCGGTCTAGCGTTACTCGCAGGTCCAGTCCGACGAGAACGTTGTCGATATCTGAAAGGTTGCCGATAATGGTGCGGATCGGGGTGGGCAGTTTGCGGACCAGCGTGGGCACCGCCAGGATCTGGTCGCCCTTGGCGAGCCGGGGATGTCTCAGCAAGTCGATGACCGTGATGCGATAGCGCCCCTTGAGATGGACGTCGCAAATGCGCTTCAGGTTGGAAAATGCCACCCGCGACTTGTTTGTCCGATCAGTCACGTACAGGCGCAGCTGCCAGAACTCAGCCGGGGTGGGCTGCGGGGCGGAGGCGGCCCGGGATCGGGCGCGGGACTTCGCCTTCATCGGGCGGCCTTCCCGTTGCGCTGGCTGTGCCCCGCGGAACCGGGCACCTGCTTGTCCGCCTGACGCAGGCGGCCGAGCTCGGTGCGATCGGCGCCCAGCAGCAGGGCTCGTTTTCCCACCTGCGTGTCGACCTGCCGCAGCTCATCAGCGGTTGCCTCCTGCTCGGAACAGAGCCCGCTGATCTGCTGTTTGAGCGTCGCTCCCTTGCGTTTGAGCTCTCGCTTGCGGCGGGCGGCGTCCTGCTGGTTGATCAGCGTCTCCGCCTTCTCGCGGGCGGCCTGCGCCGCCCGCGCCGATCCGGTCAGGACGCCGCTCGGGCCGATATAGGCGTCCACCAGGTCGATGCCGTGATTCGAGATCAGGAACTCCCGGACCTGGTTCGAGTGGGCCATGCCGCGCGCCTTCAGCACGTACAGCACCCGATTGCGCTCCCCGTTGCCCTCCAGGTCCTGGAGGAGCAGCCAGGCGTCCATC
>Ga0302196_10001593_pt1 | contig 21640 bp, 17 predicted proteins | sample II_Bog_N1_3_FD_198794 | JGI IMG/M metagenome (GOLD analysis project Ga0302196, IMG submission 198794) | Peat permafrost microbial communities from Stordalen Mire near Abisko, Sweden - II_Bog_N1_3 | ecosystem: Environmental > Terrestrial > Soil > Wetlands > Peat | place: Sweden: Abisko...
CTTCTTCTCCGTCGCCTTCATCGCCTCGTCGAGCGCCGCGCGGCCAGGGAGGATCGAGCTCTGCGGCGAGGCCCAGGCGGCCAGCTGGCTCGCGCGGGGGCGGCCGTGGAAGTAGGCCTCGCTCTCCTCCCGCGCCACCTTGGACACCGGGCCCTCGATGATCACCTGGCGCTCCAGCGGGAACCAAGGGAAGAGGTAGGCCGCCCGGGGGTTCGCCTCCAGCTCGCGGCCCTTCCGGCTGTCGTAGTTGGTGAAGAAGACGAAGCCGCGGCCGTCCAGTCCCTTCAGGAGCACCGTCCGGGCCGATGGCCGGCCCTCCCGGGTGGCGGTCGTCAGGATGCCCGCGTTGGGCTCGTGGATCTTCGCGGCCTCGGCCTCCTGGAACCACTTCTCGAACTGCCGGAACGGATCCCGCGCGAGGTCCTTCTCCGCCAATCCGGCGAGCGAGTATTCCTGCCTCAGGTCCGCGAGGGTCATTGGGGGGCACCCTGTGGCCGCGCGCATCCCCTGTCAAAACCATCTGCGGAAACAGGATCGCGGGGGCCCATTTCGGGTCATTCCAATAAAACAGGCTGCGTCCATGTATCTTGCTGGCAATGACCTGCGCGAATCCGACCCCCCTCAGCGGCCATTCGGGGCTTCCCGTTCCCGCGCCAAACGGCGAGGATGGGAGGATGGAGCGCGTGAACACCTTCATCGATCAAAACACCCCCGGCTTGGTCGGGCGCCTGAAGCGGTTGGTCGAGTTTCCGACCGTCAACCCGCCCGGGCAGGATTATGACGGCATCACCTCCTACCTGACCCGCGAACTGGGGCTGGTCGGGCTAAATGCCCGACGCTTCACCATCCCGCCCAAGGTCGCCCAGGCCCACCTGCCGCCGGACCAGCACGCCTACCCCCGGTACAACGTCCTCGGGAAGCTGAAGTCCCCGGGCGCCAAAAAGACGATCCACTTCAACGCCCATTTTGACGTCGTGCCCGTCTCCGGCGCCTGGCGCCACGGCAGCCCCTTCAGCGGGGCGATCGAGAAGGGCCTGATCTACGGCCGCGGCACCGCCGACATGAAGGGCTCGATCGCGAGCCTGCTCGGGGCGCTCGACGCGATCCACAAGACCGGCACCAAGCCCCGGATGAACGTCGAGGTGTCCTTCACCGCCGACGAGGAGACGGACTCCTTCCTCGGCACCCGCTGGATGGTCGAGCAGGGGCCGATCAAGCCGGATTACGCCGTCGTGATGGAGGGCGCGGAGGGCGACGAGGTCTGCTGCGGCCACAACGGCAACGTATGGCTCGAGGTGACCGTGCAAGGCCGCGCGGCCCACGGCTCGACCCCCCAGGAGGGGATCAACGCGCTGGAGAAGATGGCCGCCCTTGTCCTCGAGCTGGACGCCTACCGCCAGCAGATCGCCAAGACCACCTTCGTCACCCCGGAGGGTAAGACCATGACGCCGACCATCAACCTGGGCGGCGTCTTCGGCGGGGGCCCCGGCGCCAAGATCAACACCGTCCCTGCCCTGGCCACGTTCTCGATCGACCGCCGCGTCCTCGCGACCGAGGACCACGGGAAAGCCGAGAAGGACCTGCGGGCCTTCCTTGCCGCCGCGGCCAAGCGGATCCCGGACTGCCGGATCTCGATCGCCAAGATCTCGGAGAACTTCTCCAGCTTCACGAAGCCGGGCCTGCCCTTCTTCAAGGCGGTCGCCGCCAGCGTGCAGGCCGTCCGCAAGAACCCGACCAAGTTCCGGGTCTCGACCGGCTTCAACGACATCCACTTCTTCAACCACTACCTGAAGATCCCGACCCTCGGTTACGGCCCGGGCGGCGACGACATCCACGCGGTCGACGAGAAGGCCCGGATCTCGGACCTGGTGGACAGCGCGAAGATCTACGCCCACCTGCTGACCACCTTCGCGGGCTGAGGCCCGCTCAGGGGGCGGCGAAGCCGCGGCGCACGATGTGCACCGCGATGGCGGCGAGGAGGAGGGCGATGATCTTCGAGACGGCCCGGAGGCCCGTCTGGCCGACCAGGCGCTCCAGCCGCTCGCTCGAGGCGAAGGCCAGGGCCACCAGGGCCAGGTTGACTGCCAGGGCGAAGAGGGTCATCCACAGGCCGACCGACTGGGAGATGACGAGGAGCGTCGTGATCGTGGCCGGCCCGGCGATCAGCGGCATGCCGAGCGGCACGACCCCGAAGTCATCCGGCAGGCTCTTGCGCTCCTGAGTGGGGCTCTGGATCAGCTCGCGCGACGCGAGGATGAAGAGGATCAGGCCGCCCGCGATCTGGAAGTCACCCTCGCCGATCCCGATGGCGGCAAAGATGCTGCGCCCAAGGAGGAGGAAGAGGAGCGCCACGATCCCCCCGGTCCAGGTGGCCTGGTTGGCGATTCGCTTGCGCTTCTCCACCGGGACGTCCCGTCCCAGCGCGAGGAAGATCGCCGCGAGCCCGATGGGGTCGATCGTGACAAACAGGGGGATGAAGCACTCGAGGAACCGCCGGCCGAAATCCATCCCCGGGAGCCTGCTCCCGGCCGGGGGGAAAGGCAATCCAGCTTGCTTCCCGGGTCACCCCTTGAGCGCCTTGAGGCGCGCCGTCGCCAGCTTGTACCAGGGCCGCTCGCTGCGGCGCCAAGCCGCCCCGGTCTTGCGGTACTTGAGCCGGATGTCCCGCCAGAGCGCCGCGGCCTCGGCCGTTCGCCCGGTCTGCTCGTAGAGGGCGGCCAGTCCCGCCCGCGGCGCCTCCCCGACATAGACGCCGTTGAGTCCGAGGAAGGCCGCCTCGGCCTCCGCCGCCCGCCCGAGGCCGGCCAGGGCCTTGCCCTGCTGGAGCTCGAGCTCCGGGCCCAGCATCCGGTTGCCGGTCAGGTCCACCCGCTCGAGGAGCGCGCAGGCCTCGGCGTAGCGCCCGACAGCCACCGTGTACTTCGCCACCTGCACCATGGTCCACGGGTCGTTCTTGAACACCCCGTGCAGGCTGCCGGCCGCCACGTCGTGCGCCGCCGGGAACTCGCCGGCGGCATAGAGGGCCTCCGCCAGGGCCATGCGGTTCTTGACCGTGTCGCTCTCCTCCAGGGCCGCCCGCAGGTCGGCGATCCGCCAGCGGCGGGGCTTGAGGGACTGGAAGAACCCCAGCGGGCTGTTGATCCCCGGCAGGAGCTCCACCACCACGTAGGCCACGCCGCCGATCACCGGGGCGCCGAACAGCACCCAGATCCACCAGTAGGGCCGGCCGGTCCGCAGCGCGTGGACGATCAGGACCAGCTGCAGGAGCCATAGGAACTGGCCGAGCGTCGCCAAGGGCGACCCCGAAAAAAGGTGGGTGAGCTGACTCAAGGGGCCCCAGACCTACCATGGTCGCCCGGCCCGCTCAAGCGCGCACGGCCGCGCCGGCAATCCCCCTTGCGCCGCGCCCCCGGCCGGCCTTCAGTGCGAGCCTTGGATTCACCGCCGACCGACCTCTACGGCCTCACCCGACCCGAGCTCTTCGCGCTCGTCGCGTCCTGGGACTTCAGCCCGGTCCACGCCGCCCGCCTGTGGAAGTACCTGTACCTCGGCCTGGCGGGCGACCCGGGGGAGTTCACCGCGCTGCCGGCGCGGGTGCGCGCGCGGCTCGCCGCCGGCACGCGCCTCGGCGGCCTGGCGGTCTGCGAGGCCGCCGCCTCCTCCGACGGCTTCACCCGGAAGTTCCTCCTCGGGTTGGCCGACGGCGAGCGGATCGAGGCCGTCCTCATGCGCTTCAAGGGACGCGCCACCGCGTGCGTCAGCAGCCAGGCGGGCTGCGCGATGGGCTGCGTCTTCTGCGCCACCGGCCAGATGGGGTACCGCCGGCACCTGACCACCGCCGAGATGGTGGCGCAGGTCGTGCACGTCGCCCGCGAGCTGGCGGCACCGGCCGAGCCGCGGCGCCTGCGCAACGTCGTCTTCATGGGCATGGGCGAGCCCCTTCACAACTACGACGCGGTCATGAAGGCCGCCGACATCCTGCGCGACCCGAGCGGCCTCGGGCTCAGCGCCGAGCGGATCACGATCAGCACGGTCGGGGTCGTCCCCGGCATCCGCCGGATGGCCGACGAGGGCAGCCCGGTCCACCTGGCGGTCTCGCTGCACGCCGCCACCCAGGCCGAGCGGGTGGCGCTCGTCCCCGCCGCCCGGAAGTGGCCGCTCGACGAGCTGATGGACGCCTGCCGGCACTTCTCCGCCACGCTTGAGCGGCGCATCTTCTTCGAGTGGACGCTGATCGACGGGCGCAACGACAGCGCGGACCACGCCCACGCGGTCGGGCGCCTGATCCAGGGGATGCCCGCCCACCTGAACCTGATCCCGCTCAACCCGACGCCGGGGTACGACGGGGCGCCGTCGCGGAGCGAGGCCTCCCGGCGCTTCCAGCGCATCCTGGCCGACGAGTACCAGGTGCCGAGCACTGTCCGGCTGCGCCGGGGCATCGACATCGCGGCCGGCTGCGGCCAGCTGGCCGCGGCCGATCAGTCGTAGCGGGCGGCCCGGCCGAGGTAGTTGAGCGTCCAGATCTCCTTCCAGACGCGGTAGCGACCCTCGCTCGAGATCTTGCCGTGGTCCTCCCGCGCCCCGCGCGGGTTGAGGAAGCCGAGCTCGGTGTTCACCTGGTCGAGCTCGCGCTGGGAGTCGTTCAGGTCGGCCATCGGCTCGGTCGTGAGCGGCACGAGGCCGCGGCCCATCGCGGCGACCCGGCGGCGGTGCAGCGCCAGGAGGCGGGCGAGGGAGCGGCAGCACGGGCGGCGGTCGACGAACCAGTTCTCGGGGTAGAAGCCGCCGAAGGGGATGTAGAGGTTGTCGGTCACGTAGCGCGAGCCGTCGAGGGTCGTCGAGGTGAGCGCGTAGCAGACGTCGATCGCGCCGTTGTTCTGGGGCAGGAAGGTCACCTGCACCCGCAGGAGCGCGGCCTCGTCCTGGTAGACCGAGACCCGGAGGTAGATGTCGCCCGCGATCTCGGCCTTGAGGGCCTGGACCTGGCGGAAGCCCTGGGCGCGGAGCCACTCCCGGATCTTCAGGAAGCGCGGCTGGATCGGCCACTCCTCGCCGGTGGTGTTGACGGAGTAGCGCGGGAACAGCGGGAAGGGGCTCAGGCTCAGCGCGGCGATCCCGAGCCAGTTGTAGACCGTCTCGACCATGAACCAGAGGATGAACCCGGCGACCGCGATGACCCAGATCGGCCGGTTGATGAGGTCGAAGTAGCGGCAGGACCAGGCCCCCATCACCGGGAAGATGAACCAGCGGAGCCACCGGTCCACGATCGCGATCACGGGTGAGGCGAGGCGCTGGTTGATGCGGACCAGCAGGACCGAGACAGCCATGGCACCGATGATGAGGTAGCGGAACATGCCGTTTAGACAGCCGGATTCGCCCCGGTGCCCGGGGTCTCAGCCTTCAATTCTCCCTCGGGGGCGAAGCGCATCGATATATCCCCGAGCGTACCCCCTGGGCGCGGGCGAGGCAAGCCCCCATCCTCCCGCACCGCCCGGCCTCCATCCCCTTGCCGCCCCGCGTCTTGGACTGCCCGTCCGCCGCGTTCACCTTGCCATTTCCAGCTCCGCTTTGCCCAACCAGAAACAGGCGAGCGGCGCCGGGATCTTGAGAAGCTCCTCAATTCGGGCGTCCCGGAACCGCGCCTAAATCCAGCTTCGTGCCGCAAGCCGCTACTTGCCAAGCCTCAGGGGATCCGGCACCCGAAAATCTCCAAAGCCATCGGACGGCCGGACGACCGGCTTGCCCCCGAAAACAACCGCCCTGCAGCGGGGCCCGTGGAGGATCCCATGCCGAGCGACCCGGGATATGACGCCCTCGTCACCTCAGGGCCCTACGCTCAGCTCTGCCGCATCGGCATGATGACGCAGATGAAGTTGTCCAGGGTCTTGAAGACCCCGGGACTCACCTCGTCCTTCAGCTCCAGGAACACCTCGTCCTTGGCCAGGGCGCGCAGCGGATCGATGACAAAGGCGGGGTTGAAGGCCACCTGCAGGTCCGGGCCGCTGTAGCCGATCGCCATCGACTCGTGGGCCTCGCCGAAGTCCGGGCTCTGCGCCGTGATCTCGAGCAGGTTGCTAGTCAGCTTCATCCGGACGGAGTTGGACTTCTCGGAGCAGACGAGCGCCGCGCGGTGCACGCACTGCAGGAGGAGCTCCCGCTCGAGCTTGATCCGCTGGTGGGTCTCCTTCGGGATCACCTGCTGGTAGTTCGGGTAGCTGCCCTCCACCACCTTGGAGTAGAGGTAGACGCTGTCGACCAGCCCGCTCGTGTCCTTGTCGGTACCGATCTGGAAGGCGCAGCGGCGGTCGTTGAAGTTGATCTTCACCTTGTCGCCCTTGTCGAGGATGCGGGTCAATTCGCTGACGGTCTTGGCCGGCAGGATGATGGCGCCCGTGCCGGAGGCCGGGACCTCCATGTCCTTGGAGACGAGGGCGAGGCGGCGGCCGTCCGTCGCCACCAGCGTCAGGCTGCCCTCCTTGAAATTGAAGTAGACGCCGTTCAGCGTGTAGCGGGTCTCGTCCTGGGACTGGGCGTAGGAGACGCTCTTCAGCATGGCGGAGAGCTCCGACTGCTGGAGGGTGTGGGCCTTCTCGTCGCCGAACTCCGGCAGGGGCGGGAACTCCTCCTTGCCCATGCCCATGATCCGGAAGGTCGAGCCGCCGGAGGAGAGCTTCACCTGGTGGTTGGGGGAGGCGTCGACGACCACGTCGGAATTCGGGAGCTCCCGCACGATGCTCGCCAGGCGCTTCACCGGCAGCGTCACCGAGCCGCCCTCCTTCACGTCCGCCTTGATCTTGCACCGGATTCCGAGGTCCAAGTTCGTGGTGGTGAGCGTGATCTGGTCCTTCTCCGCCTCGATCAGCACGTTGCTCAGGATGGGCATCGTCGCCTTCGAGCCCACGACATTCAGGACCTGGGAGAGGCCATTGGCAAAGTGATCGCGGTTCGTCTTAAATTTCATGGGTAGGGGGCAACTCCCGGTTGAAAACGGGACAAGCTAACAAAGTCCTAATGACTGTATGTTCAATAATGAAGTATAGCAGTAGTCGTATAAGGGGCTAGAAACACCAACAACCGGCCCCGGCCGCTCTCAGGAAGGGCGATTTTCCGGGGTGAGCAATTATCGGGCGGATGTCGGCAAGTGGGGGGTTATTCGCAGGATCCGGGTTGCTCGGAACCGGCCGACACGTTCCCGACAAGATGCTCGCAGGGCCTTGAGGAGCGGGCCTCACCGCGCGGCCTTCGGCACCCGTCGGCGCCGCCAGTGGCGGATCAGGCCGAAGAAGATGTACCCCAGGCAGAGGCACATGAAGGCGACCTCCCGGAAAAGGAGGACGAACCCGATCGCGACCAGCATGAAGACAAAGGTCCGCATGCGGGTCTGGGTCTGCAGGTCCACCTTCTTGCCGCTCGGGTAGGGGACGACGCTCATCATGAGCCAGGCGATCAGCACCATCAGGAAGGGGAGGGCGAGCGCGAACCAATTGAGGGACTTGTCCGTGTCGTCGAGCTTGAGGAGGAAGAGGACGAGCGAGGCCACGGTCATGGCCGCCGCGGGCACCGGGAGGCCCTTGAAGTCCCTGTTGGACTCCTTCTTACCCTCGTGGAGGAGGGGGTTCGTGATGACGTTGAAGCGCGCCAGGCGCATGGCCGCGCAGAGCAGGTAGAAGAACCCCAGGCCGCCGCCGATCTCCCGGAACCAGGGGAACTGCTGGGAGGGCTGGAGGATGAGGAAGAACATGAGGAGGGCCGGCGCCATCCCGAAGGACACGACGTCCGCCAGGGAGTCGAATTCCGCCCCAAAGAGGGACTCCCGGCCCCCCATCCGGGCGAGGCGGCCATCCAGGGTGTCAAACCCGGCCGCGAGGAAAATACAGTAGACGGCGTACCGATAGTAATGGGTCGCGGTATCCCCCAGGTAGAGCCCGTCATCGGCGCTGCTGGCCAATCGGGCCTCGATGCACTGCCAGACCGACAGAAACCCGCAGAGCAGGTTGCCCGCCGTCATCATGTTCGGCAGGATGTAGATGCGGCTGGCGTTGGCGGCGTTGTACGGGTCCTCGCGCGAGGCCAAGTCCTCGTCCTCCCGGTCGGTCCGGGTGCGGCGGGGGAAGATCATTTGGTCAGGCTTTCCAGATACTTCCAGAACTTGGAATGCTGCTCGACCAGCTGCTGCTCGGAGACCGGCAGGCGGTTGCGCAGCAGGAAGTCCTCCAGGGAATTCTTGTGCAGGATGTAGTTCACGTGGAGCGTGTCGCCCGCCACGTCGAAGTAGAACCGGTGCTGGCCGGCCCGCAGGCGGTAGAAGGGCTTCCCATGCCGCTGGAACCGGCCCAGGGGCTCCCGCGGATGCTCGAGGTCGATCGCCTTGATGCTGCTGATGGGCTCCACCACCTCGAGCTGGGCCAGCGTCTCGAGCTTGTTTAATTCCTGCATGGCTTGCTCTGAAAAAGTAACCTGATACATCGGCATTTGGGGTCTAGTCCGCTCCCGGTTACCCGCAACGCTATTCCTTGCAAAACGATGGCAGCAAAGCCCGTTAGTCTCTCCGATATCCGGGCCGCCCGCCGCCGCATCAGGGGGGGCGTGATTGTCACGCCCTGCCCCGACTCGATCCCCCTCAGCGAGATCACGGGCGCCCGCATCGCCTGCAAGCTCGACAACTTCCAACGGACGGGCTCGTTCAAGGAGCGGGGGGCCCGGAACGCCCTCCTGCGCCTCACGGCCGCCCAGCGGGCCAAGGGCGTCGTCGCCGCCTCCGCCGGCAACCACGCGCTCGGCCTCGCCTACCACGGCAAGCTGCTCTCGATCCCGGTCACGGTCGTGATGCCGGAGTACGCCCCGCTGATCAAGATCACCACCTGCCAGCGCCTGGGGGCCCGCGTGATCCTCCACGGGGTCGACTTCGTCGAGGCGCGGGCCGAGGCCGACCGGTATGTCGCGGCCGAGGGCCTGACCTACATCCACGGCTTCGACGACCCGGACATCATCGCCGGCCAGGGGACCCTCGCCCTGGAGATCCTGGAGCAGGTGCCGGACGTCGACGTCATCATCTGCCCGGTGGGCGGCGGCGGCCTCCTGGCCGGCCTCTGCGTGGCCGTGAAGGCGCTCCGGCCCCGGGTGAAGGTGATCGCGGTCGAGAGCGTCTCGACCGGCAACCTGACCGCGGCGCTGAAGGCCGGGAAGCCGGTCCGGGTGCCGCGCCGCCCGACGCTCGCCGACGGCCTGGCGACCCTCTGCATCGGCGAGAATTCCTTCCAGCTGATCCGCGGCCGGGTCGACCAGGTGGTCCGGGTGGAGGAGAAGTGGATCTCGCTCGCCATCCTGCGGATGCTGGAGCTGGAGAAGACGGTGGTGGAGGGCGCGGCCGCGGCCCCGCTGGCCGCCATGATGTCCGGCGCCGTCACGGGGCTGGCCGGCAAGCGGGTGGCCCTGGTCGTCTGCGGCGGCAACATCGACCCGGTGATCCTCGGCCGGGTGATCGAGAAGGGCCTGGTGCACGACGGCCGCCTGACGCGCTTCACGGTCCGGATTGTCGACCGCCCCGGCGGCTTGGCGGAGCTCTGCCGGGTGATCGCCGCCTGCGGCGCCAGCGTGAACCAGATCGACCACGACCGGGCGTTCAGCGGGCCCGACGTCAGCGCGACCCACGTCGTCTGCACGGTCGAGACCCGCGACCATAAGCACGCCCTCTCCCTCCAGCGCGCACTCCGGAAGGCGGGCTTCCGCTCGTGAGGGCGCGGGGGATCGCGCGCCTCGCCGGCCTCGTGCTCCTGGCGGCCGGCGCCGCCCGCGCGGCCGCGCCGGTGGTGCTCGACGTCCCGGTGTTCCAGGGGGGGTACGGGATCGCGTTCTACGAGGAGACGGCCCGGCTCTTCGAGGCGGAGCGCCCGGGGGTCCGGGTGCACGTGTACGGCAACCCGCGGATCCAGGAGCAGGTCCGGATCCGGATCATCGACGGCCACCTGCCGGACCTGGTGTCCGCCCCCTACATCCTCTGGACCTCGCTCGTCCGGGCCGGGAAGATGGTCGACCTGCGCCCGGCGCTCGCCGGCCCGAACTGGGAGGGCGATGCGCGGTGGGGGGACACCTTCCTGCCCGGGGCCCTCGAGAGCTGGCAGATCGACGGGGGCACCTACGGCCTGCCGTTCGTCTACTCCACCTGGAGCATCTTCTACAACCGGGGCCTGTTCCGGGAGCACGGCTGGACGGTGCCGCGGACCTGGGACGAGTTCTTCGCCCTCTGCGACCGGATCCGGGCCGCGGGCCTCTCGCCGGTCAGCCTGCCCGGGACCCGCTGGCTCTATCCCGACGCCTTCTTCCGCGCCGCCTACCACAACCTGGCCGGCCCCGACGGGTGGCGGGCGATCAATGACCTGACGCCCGGGGCCTGGGCCGACCCGCGCCTCATCCGGAGCGCCGCCCTCCTCCAGCGCCTGACCCGGGAGGACCTGCAGCCCGGCTGGGAGGGCGAGACCGCCCAGGGGGCGGAGCTCTACTTCCTGGAGGGCCGCTCGGCCATGACGGCCTCGGGCTCCTGGTTCTTCAACGAGATGGCGGGCAAGTTCCCGGCCGGCTTCGACGTCGGGACCATGAACTTCCCCGTCTTCCCCGACGGCGCCGCCGACCCGACGACGATCCAGTCGGGCAGCGACTGCTTCTTCGTCTTCCACACCGGCGACCCGGAGCGGGAGCGCCTCGCGGTCGACTTCCTGCGCTTCCTCACCTCGCGGTCCCGCGCCGAGGCCTTCGTCCGCGAGACCGACGCGCCGGTCGCCGTCCGCGGCGTGCCCGCCGTGGCCTACTCCGAGCGGATGCGGCCGATGGCGGCGATGATCGCCCGGGCCGGCGCCGCCTTCAACATGCCGCAGACGATGATGCTGCCGCCGGTGGTGCGCCAGGTCCGGGTCGACGAGACCCGCGCTCTCATGACTGGGAAGGTGTCGCCGGCGGAGTTCTCGGCCCGGCTCGAGGCCGCGGCCGCCAGCGACCGCGACCGCCTCGCGCGGCCCGGGGTCGTCGCCTACCACCACCCGGTGGCGGGGACGCTGCTCCTCTCCGGGGTGGCGGCGCTCCTCCTCTGGCTCGCCGGCCCGGGGCTCCGGCCCCTCCTGCGCCTCGGGGCCGCCCGGCCGGCGGCCCCGGAGGAGGGCTTCGGGCGCCTGCGCGCCCCGATGGCGCTCGGCTTCATCGGCCTCGCCTTCGCGCTCTACGCCGCGGTCGTCCTCGCCCCCGCGGTCGTCGCCTTCCTCTGGGCCTTCACCCACTGGGACGGCATCGGGGCCCGGACCTGGGCGGGGCTCTACAACTTCAAGTCCCTGCTCTTCGAGAGCGACGTCCTCTGGACGGCGCTCGCCAACAACCTCTACCTGATGCTGGTCCCGGCGGTCGTCGTCGTGCCGTTGGCGCTCTTCTTCGCCCTCCTGATCCACCGCGGGGTCTGGGGGGCGAAGGCCTTCCGGATCATCCTGCTCTTCCCGAACCTCCTCGGCGGGATCGCGGCGACCCTCATCTGGCTCAGCGCCTACCAGCCCCACGGCGGCCTCGTGAACGCTGGCCTGGCGGGCCTCGGCCACCTGCTGCACTGGGGCTGGCTCGCCTCCTTCGCCGACTACGCCTGGCTGTCGGAGGACCACCTGTACGCGGCCCTGATCCCGATCTACATCTGGATGGCCTGCGGCTTCAACCTGATCCTCTACCTCGCCGCGATGGAGGGGATCGACCCCCAGCTCTACGAGGCGGCCGAGATCGACGGGGCGCCCCCCTGGCGACAGTTCCTGACGATCACGCTGCCGTTGATCCGCGGGGTGATCGCCATCTCCGCCGTTTTCCTCGTCATCGCGGGCCTGAACGCCTTCGAGATGATCTGGCTCCTCACCTCCCAGGACCCGTCGGCCTCGGTCAGCACGCTGGGCACCCTCCTCGTGACGACGATGTTCAAGGACTTCGACGTCGGGCGGGCGGCGGCGCTCGCCGTCATCCTCTTTGCGCTCGTCCTGGCGGGGAGCGCCGGCGTCCTCCGCGCGCTCCGGAGCGAGCCGGTCGAGTCATGAGGGCGTTCGACCATTCCCGCCGGTTCCGGTTCTCGCGGGGCGTCGCCCTGGCCGCCCTCTTGGGCTACGCCGCGTGGCTCGTCTTCCCGATGATCTGGGTCGCCTACTCGTCGCTCAAGGCCGACGACCAGATCTTCCGCGACACCTTCGCCTTGCCGCCCCTTAGCGCACTCCGGACCGACAACTACGCCCGGGCCTGGACGGAGGCCCACTTCGGCGAGTACTTCCTCAACTCGGTCGTCGTGACGGCGACTTCGGTCGCGCTCATCGTCGGGCTGGGGTCGATGGCGGCCTACGCGCTGGCGCGCTTCACCCACCCGGCGAGCCGCTTCGTCTTTGGCCTCATCCTCGCCGGGCTCACGATCCCGGCCCAGCTGGCGGTCGTCCCGCTCTTCTTCGAGCTGCGCGCGGTCGGCCTCCTCAACTCGCGGCTGGGCCTCATCCTCGCCTACACCGCGAACGGCCTGCCCTTCGCGATCTTCATCCTCGCCGGCTTCTTCAAGGCGCTCCCGCGCTCCCTGCACGAGGCGGCGATCGTCGACGGGTGCGGGGAGTTCCAGGCCTTCCGCCGGGTCCTCCTGCCGCTGGCCCGGCCCGCGCTCGTCACGGTGGCGATCTTCCAGTTCATCGGCGTCTGGAAGGAATACTTCTACGCCTTCATGCTGGTGAGCGGCGACACGACCGGAAGCGCGCGGACGATCCCGCTCGGCCTCGCCAACCTCTCGATCGCGGCGGAGTACCGGACCGAGTACGGGATGCTCTTCGCCGGGATCATGCTGGTGACGATCCCGATCCTCATCGTCTATGTGCTCCTGCAGCGCCACATCGTCCGCGGAATCGCGGCCGGCGCGCTGAAGGGTTAGGCCGGCTTTAGCATCGCGCCGAGGCGCGCGGTGAAACGGGCCAGCTCGGCGATCCGGGCGCCGACCTCGGCGTCGACGATCCGGCCGTCGGCGAAGGCGTCGCCGGTCGCATAGACGAAGCGGGGCACGATGACGCAGCGGAAGTCCAGCATCAGGCACGTGGCGAGCCCCATGATCGACATGTAGCTGCTGGCGCCCCCGGCGGCGCAGAGGAACCCGACCGCCTTGTCCTGCCAGGCGCGGCCGGTCAGCTCGATGGCGTTCTTGAGGGCGGCGTTGCCGCTGTAGTTGTAGATCGGGGTTGCGACCACGATGGCCTGGGCCCGGGCGACCAGGTCGCGGACGCGGGCGACGTGGGGATGGCTGTAGGAGTCCCCGCCGTCGCAGAGCGGCAGCGGGGCGTCGCGGAGGTCCAAGTAGGAGACCTCCCGTCCGTCGAGCTCGAGGACCCGGCGGGCCTCCTCGGCGGCCAGACGGCTGTTGCTCTCGGGGTTGAGGCTGCAGGAGAGGACGAGGATCATGAGCGGCCGGGGGTGGCGGCGGACGCCCGGCCGCGCGCGACGCGGGCGCGGATCGTTGCCGCCCGGCTGCCGAAGGTGCCGAGGGGGACCACGCGGGTCTGGGCCCGCACCGAGAGGGGCAGGCGGCCGAGCATCTCCTCCAATTCGAGCGGGGCGGAGACGCGGGCGATGAAGGTGAACCCGGCCGCGGCGAGGTTCGTGCCGCCGGCGACGATGCGGCCCTCGGCGACCAGCTGCTCCAGCGCCTCGATCGACGGGAGGGCCAGGTTCTCGGCAAAGGCGACCGCCTCCTGCGGGGTGGGCAGGGTGGCGAACGGGGCGAAGGTCATCTCGACCAGGTAGTCATGGGCGGGCGTGGGGGACGGGGATTGTGTTTTCATGCGCTGGGGCCACGGTAGGACCTCAACCTTACTTGAGGTCAACCGGAGCCATGAAAAAATCTGAGCAGGGTCCATTCCAGTCCGAGCTGGGCGTCGGCGAGGTGGCGCGGCGCTGCGGCGTCGCCGTCTCGGCCCTCCACTTCTACGAGTCCAAGGGGCTGATCTCGAGCTGGCGCAACGCCGGCAACCAGCGCCGCTACCCGCGCGAGGTCCTCCGCCGGGTCTCGATCATCAAGGTGGCCCAGCGCCTGGGGATCCCGCTCGCCTCGATCAGGGCCGCGATCGACTCCCTGCCGAAGGGCCGCACGCCGACCGACCAGGACTGGCGGAAGCTCTCGTCGCAGTGGCAGTCCGACCTCGACGAGCGCATCGGCCGCCTGAGCCGGCTGCGCGACCTCCTGGGCGGCTGCATCGGCTGCGGGTGCCTCTCGATGCGGGCGTGCCCGCTCCGCAACCCGTGGGACCAGCTGGGGGGCAACGGGCCCGGTCCCCAGCTGCTCGAACCGGGGCGGGGAGGAAACCGCGGGTGATTTCATACGTCTTTGTTACCGATTCGGGCTTCCGCATGAAACTTTCCTGGGCTTAATAGGTCGCATTCCCTCCGTGCCCCTGCGCCGCCTTGTCCCCGGATTGATCCTCATTGCCCTTGGAATGGGCGCCACGTCGGCGGGTGCCGCCACCACCGACCCCTCCCGGAAGGCCTTCCCCGACAGCATCCGCCAGGTCCCGGCGACCGCCTCCGCCCTCCACCAGGCGTTCATCACCCGGACCGTGCTGACCGCGGCCGAGACCGCGGCCGTCATGCCCTTCGAGGTCGGCCTGCGGATGCGGAACTTCGACGAGCTGCAGGCGCGGATCGCCAAGGGTGAGGTGATCTCCGACGCGGAGAAGGCCCAGAGGTATTTTCCCCTCGCGGCCGACCACGAACAGGTGGTCGCCTGGCTCCAGTCGCAGGGCCTCGAGGTCACGCGGACCGACGCCAACCACCTCGGCATCTTCGGCCGGGGCTCGGTCGACGCGGTCGCCAAGGCATTCCAGGCCACGTTCGCACGGGTGACCGCCGCCGCCGGCGGCGAGTACACCTCCGCAATCACGGCCCCCAGCCTGCCGGCCGACCTCGCGGCGAAAGTCCTGGCCGTGCACGGCCTCCAGCCCCACATCCGGCGCCACCCGCTCTCCGCTCGCCCCGCGGCGCGAACGCCAGGGAACGGACCGATCGTGAACGTCACCGGTTACACCCCGGCCCAGATCGCGACCGCCTACGGCGCCAGCACCCTGCCGTCCTCGGTGACCGGAGCCGGCCAGACGATTGCCATCTACGCCCTCGCCTTCCCCGCCTCCACCGACCTGACGGGGTTCTGGAGCGCCGTCGCCTCCCCGGCGGTCATCGGCAACGTGACCGACATCAGCATCGCCGGCGGCCCCGGCTCCTCGCCCTCGAATGATACCCTGGAGGAGGTGACGCTCGACGTGGAATGGGCCTCCGCCCTGGCCCCGGGGGCCGCGATCCGCGTCTACGGGGCCAACGAGTCGGACCCGGCGGAGAACGACGAGATCCTCCAGCAGGTCTATGACGACCTGCCCAACAACCCGAACATGCACATCCTCTCGATCTCGATTGGCGGCAACGAGCTCGATGTGCCGAAGGACTACCTGGAGCTCGAGGGCCAGTACATGGCGAACCTCGCGAGTTCGGGCGTCACCGTGCTCGTGGCCTCCGGCGACACCGGGGCGACCGCCAACGGGGTCGTCCAGACCTCCTATCCGACCTCCGATCCCGATGTCACCGGGGTCGGCGGCACCACCCTCACCCTGACGCCGACGACCAACACGATCAACACGGAGACCGCGTGGAACGGCAGCGGCGGGGGCATCAGCGTCGTCTTCGCCCGGCCTTCGTGGCAGGTGGGCACCGGGATCGGTACCGGGCAGGCAACGGGCACGATGCGCCTGACGCCGGACGTGGCGGCGGCCGCGGATCCCAACTACGGGGCACTCTATTATTATCAGGGCGGCGAAGCGAGCGTCGGCGGCACCAGCTGGGCCACCCCGACCTGGGCCGGCTTCGTCGCGCTCCTCAACCAGTCGAAGGGCACGACACTCGGTTTCCTGAACCCGAAGCTCTACCCCCTGATGGGCACTGTCACCCATGACATTACAACCGGCAGCAACGGCGCCTATTCCTGCACCCCAGGCTATGACCTCGTGACCGGCATCGGTTCCCCGAACATCGCCGCGCTGGCCGCGGCGACCTTGTCCGCGACGGCCACCGCGCCCTCCATCCCCGGGACGACCGGCAACCGGTTCACGACCGTCGGCCAGCAGGCGACCTTCTTCGTGATCGGCAACGGGGCCGCGCCCCTCACCTACCAGTGGGTGCGGCAGGCGAACGGCACGAGCGGCTATTCCGCGCTCTCCAACTCGACGACCTACGGCGGGACGACGACCAACACGCTGGTGGTCAGCAACGCGGCGGTCGGGATGACCGGCGACTCGTTCGAGTGCGTGGTCACGAACGGCACCGGCACCGCCACGTCGGCCGCCGCCACCCTGACCGTCGGCAACGTGGGGGTGAGCACGATCGCCGGCTGGCCCGGCGGCTCCGGCCACGCCGACGGCACCGGCAGCGCGGCGCGCTTCGGCGAGCCCGGGGCTGTGCGGACGGACAGCGCCGGCAACATCTACGTCGGCGACACCACCAACTACACGATCCGGAAGATCACGCCCAGTGGCGTCGTGACCACCGTGGCCGGCATCGCCGGGACGAGCGGGAGCATCGACGGGCCGGTGGCCACCGCGACCTTCAACGCCATCGGGGGCGTGGCGGTCGGCCCGGACGGGACGCTGTACGTCGCCGACTCCGGCAACTACACGATCCGGGCGATCTCGACCTCCGGCATCGTCTCGACCCTGGCCGGCGTCGCCGGCAGCAGCGGGGACAACGACGGGACGGGCGCGGTGGCGCGGCTCAAGGACCCGCAGAACCTGGCGATCGACTCGGAGGGCAACATCTATGTCGCCGACGGCATGGGCAATGTGGTCCGCAAGATCGTGGCCGCCACCGGCGTCGTCACCACCTTTGCCGGGAACGGCGCCGCCGGCTCCGCCAACGGCACGGGCATCACCGCCCAATTCAATGACCCGACGGGCATCACGGTCGACCCCGCGGGTAACATCTACGTGGCCGACTACGGCAACGACCTGATCCGCAAGATCACCCCGGCCGGCGTCACGTCGACCCTTGCCGGGAGGAGCGGGGTCACCGGCAGCGCCGGCGGGACCGGCACCGCGGCGACCTTCGACGGGCCGGCCGGAGTCGGGGCGGACGGATTCGGCAACGTCTACGTCGCGGATCTTGGCAACAACACGATCCGCAAGGTCGACCCCACGGGCTTCGTGACGACGGTCGCGGGTTTGGCCGGCTCGAGCGAGGGCACCGACGGCCTGAGCGGCAACGCACGCTTCGACGGTCCGGGCGACGTCTGCGTCTCCGCGTCCGGCATCGTCTACGTCGCCGACTCCCTCAACAGCACGATCCGGCGCATCATCCCGGGACTCGACTCGATGCCGTCCTTCGACCCGGAGCCGGCCAACCAGTCCGTGAACGTGGGCGCCTGGGTCGCGATCACGGCGGGGGTCGAGGGCACGGCGCCCTTCACCTACCAGTGGTACGAGAACGGGACGGCGATCCCCGGCGCCACGGGCCCCAGCTACGTGATCCAGAACGCCCAGGTGTCCAACTCCGGCGCCTACTCGGTGGAAGTCACCAACCTGGACGGGTCGGCCGCCAGCTCGGCGGCCACCCTCACCGTGAGCGTCCCGACCGGCGACCCCGACATCTCGGCCCAGCCGGTCGGCGGCTCGCTGAGCAACGGCACCTTGACCCTGTCGGTGACCGTCTCCGGCACCGGGCCCTTCACCTACCAGTGGTACCTGAACGGCACGGCCATCGCGGGCGCCACGGCGTCGACCTACACCGCGACCGCGGACGGCAGCTACACCGTCGCGGTGACGAACTCGGCCGCCACCGTGACGAGCAGCACCGCGGTCGTCAGCCAGCAGAGCCGGCTGATCAACATCTCCAGCCGGGCCCAGGTCCTGACCGGGTCGGGCGTGACGATTGCCGGGTTCTCCATCTCCGGGCCCTCCGGTTCGACCAAGGAGGTGCTGATCCGGGGCATCGGTCCGTCGCTCGCGAACTTCTCCATCTCCGGCTACCTGACCAATCCCACCCTGACGCTCTTCAACTCGAGCAACACCCAGATCGACACCAACACGGTCTGGGGCACTAACCCGATTGGGGCGCAGCAGATCGCGACGATCTCGGCCAATGTCGGGGCCTTTGCGCTCAACGTCGGTACGCTGGACAGCGTGCTGGTCGAAAATCTCGCGCCCGGAAACTATTCGGTGGAACTCTCCGGGGTCGACTCAGGGACGGGTGTGGGGCTGATCGAGGTCTACGAGGTCAACACGGCGGACGCGTCGCAGCTCGTCAACATCTCTACCCGCGCTGCCGTGGGCACCGGTGCCAACATCCTGATCGCCGGTTTTGTGATCCAGGGCACCCAGCCGATGAACGTGCTGGTCCGCGCCGTTGGTCCCGGGCTGGCCGCGTTCGGGGTCACCGGCGTCCTGGCGAACCCGGTGCTCTCGGTCCTCGACTCCAACTCCAACGTGAAGGGGACGAACACCGGCTGGCAGACCAGCGCCGACCCATCAGCGATCACGACCGCCGGCTCCTCCGTGGGGGCCTTTGCGCTCGAGACCACGAATGCCGACAGCGCGGTGGTCCTGACCCTCCCGCCGGGCTCCTACACCGCCGAGGTGTCGGGGGTCGACGGGACCTCAGGTGTTGCGCTTGTCGAGGTATACCAGCTGCCGTAGGGTTTCCGGCACCGATGAGTGCCTTCACCCTTGAGTCCATCCGGGCCGCGCAGGCGCGGATCCAGGGCCGCGTCCACCGGACGCCGGTATTGACGAGCGGCCGGCTGGACGAGCTCGCCGGGGCGAGCCTGTTCTTCAAGTGCGAGAACCTCCAGAAGACCGGGGCGTTCAAGGCCCGCGGCGCCCTGAACGCCGTCCTGTCGCTGACCGACGCCGAGGCCGCGAAGGGCGTCGTCACCCATTCCTCCGGCAACCATGCGGCGGCGCTCGCCTGGGCGGCCAAGGCCCGGAACATCGGGGTCACGGTCGTGATGCCGCGGACTGCCAGTGCCTTCAAGGTGGCCTCCGTCGAGCGCTACGGCGGCCGGGTGGTGTTCTGCGAGCCGAACCACAAGTCCCGCGAGGAGACGGCCGCGCGGATCGGGGCGGAGACGGGCGCCCGCATGGTCCATCCCTACAATGACCTGGCGGTGATGGCCGGGCAGGCGACGGCGGCCCTCGAGCTGCTGGACGAGGTCCCGGACCTGGACGCCGTCGTCTGCCCGGTGGGCGGCGGGGGCCTCCTGGCCGGCACGGCCGTGGTCGCCAAGAGCCTGCGGCCGGGGATCAAGGTCTATGCCGGGGAGCCGGAGGGTGCCGCGGACGCGAGCCAGTCGCTGGCCTCGGGGCACCGGACGCCGGTGGCGAGCCCGGCCAGCATCGCCGACGGGCTCCTCGCCTTCGTGGGCGACCTGACGTTTCCCGAGATCCAGCGCCACGTGGACGGGATCGTCACGGTCTCGGACGCGGAGATCGTGGCGGCCGCGCGGCTGCTCCTCGAGGTCCTGAAGGTCGCCGTCGAACCTTCAGGCGCCGTCAGTTACGCCGCGGTGGCCGGGGGCAAGCTGGACCTGGCGGCCCGGCGGGTCGGCATCATCCTCTCCGGCGGGAACGTCGACCTGGAGCGGGCGCCCTGGGCCCCCCCGGGCAGGGTTTGACCCCGCGCCGGGCGATCCGGTTTGCGTTTGGCCGGGGGCGCCTGAACGTTTCGCGCCGAAAAGCAGCCCAACAGGAGCACCAGAAAGGTGTTCCGGGTGTCAGGGCTGCAGCCAACCATGGAATTCGACGTCGTCATCGCCGGGGGTGGGTTTGCCGGGGCCTACTGCGGGCGCGCGCTGGGCCGGGCCTTTGCCAAGGGGGAGGGCGAGAAACGGGTGGCGCTGATCGCGGAGCAGAACGTGCTCGTCTTCCAGCCGATGATCCCGGAGGTCGCCGGCTCGTCGCTGGCCCCGCTCGACGTCGTCAACCCGCTGCGGCAGTTCTGCCGCAACGTGAACGTCCTGCAGGGCACGATCCAAAAGATCAACTGGGCCGAGAAGACGATCCTGATGGACGGCGGCCGGTTCACCCGGGACCACACGGTCGGATTCCGGCACCTCGTCATGGCGCTGGGCAGCGTGACCAACCTGGCTTCCGTCCCCGGCATGTCGGAATACGGCTGGCCAATGCGGAACGTGGCCGACGCCATCCGCCTGCGGGCAGCCATCATCAACCGGCTCGAGGAGGCCAACCTGGTCGAGGACGACGCGACGCGCGACCGGCTCCTGACCTTCGTCGTCGTCGGCGGCGGCTACACCGGGGTGGAAACCGCCGGGCAGATGCTCGATTTCGTGAAGCAGGCGATCCGGCTCTACGCCAACCTGGAGGAGGCCAAGTTCCGGATCGTGCTGGTCCACTCCCGCGATGAGCTCTTGCAGGAGATCGGCCCGAAACTCGGCGCCTACGCCCGCAAGGTCCTGACCGAGCGCGGGGTGGAGATCATCCTCAACACCAAGGTCTCCGCCGTCACCTTCCACCGGGTGGTGCTGGACAAGGGCGAGGGCATCGAGTGCAACACGGTCGTGACGAGCGTCGGCAATGCGCCGAACCCCGTCCTGATGGACCTCTGCAAGCAGATCGGGATCGAGGCCCCCAAGGGCCGGGTGCCCACCGCCCCCACCATGCGGGTGGCCGGCATCGAGACCCTCTGGGCGGCCGGCGACGGGGCCGCGGTCCCGTGGAACGACAAGGGCGTCACCAAGGTCTCGCCCGGCACCGCGCAGTTCGCGTTCCGGCAGGGCGAGCTCCTCGGCAAGAACGTGTTCGCGGCCCTCAGCGGCCACGAGCCCCAGCCCTTCAAGTACACCTACCTGGGCCAGCTCGCGGTGATCGGCGAGCGGCAGGCCGTGGCCGAGATCTTCGGCTTCCACTTCAAGGGCTTCCTTGCCTGGTGGATGTGGCGCTCGATCTACCTGGCGAAGCTGCCGGGCATTGCCCGGAAGCTCCGCGTCATGATCGACTGGACGTTCGACCTCGTTTTCCCGCGCGACATCAGCCAAATCATGCCGCCGGCCATCGACCTGGTCCGCTCCATCCATCTGGAGAAGGGCGAGACCCTCTTCACCCAGGGTACGCCCTGCCGGGGATTCTTCTACATCAAGGAGGGGTCGCTCACGATTTCGGTCAAGGGGCTGCCGGACCGGGTCGTCCCCAAGGGGACCGTGATCGACCAGGCTGAGCTCGATTCCTCCAACCTCTGGGAGGCGACCGGCACCGCCGCCGAGGCGTCTGACCTCCTCGTGTTCCGGGGCCGCCTGCTGGAGTACCTGCGGAAGGAACTGAAGCTGACGAAGCGGACAAGCTAGGGCCCGACAACGGCGTCGCGGACCAAGGCGGCGATCGCGGGCGGCAGTTCGAGCGCGGCGGCGAGCTCCTGGGCCCGCGGGCTCAGCTTCCGCCAGCTTTTGCGCAGGATATCGATGAACTTCTCCCGGGGGTAGTCGGCGTGCTGCGCCGCGAAGGCCGCGATCTCGCTCTCCAGGAACACGAGGACGGCGGCATCCTCCAGGGCCTGGGTGCCGGGATTGGTCTTCAGCCCCGTCTTCGAGACCCAGGTGGCGACGTCGGCGGCCTGGGCCGCC
>Ga0302196_10001604_pt1 | contig 21555 bp, 20 predicted proteins | sample II_Bog_N1_3_FD_198794 | JGI IMG/M metagenome (GOLD analysis project Ga0302196, IMG submission 198794) | Peat permafrost microbial communities from Stordalen Mire near Abisko, Sweden - II_Bog_N1_3 | ecosystem: Environmental > Terrestrial > Soil > Wetlands > Peat | place: Sweden: Abisko...
GCGAAACCAGCGCCCAGTTGATCGACGCGCAGCCGCAGCCAAACAGGGCGAGCGACAGGAACAGCACGACCAGCCGCGGGCTGGTCACGTAATTGGCTCCGATAATGCAGGTCGAGAGCAGGAGGCCACCGACCAGCGGCACCTTGCGCGCCACCGTGGCCGACACCCCGCGCCGCAGGAGAAAATCGGACAGCAGCCCCGCGAGGATCGTCCCGCAGAAGGCCGCCAGGAAGGGCAACGCCCCGAGCCAGCCGGCCTGCTTGAGGTTGAAATGCCGGTACCTCACGAGGTAGGTCGGGAACCAGGTCAGGAAAAACCACAGCATCGAGCTGTTGGCGTATTGTCCCACGTAAATGCCCCACAGCTGGCGGTGCCGGAGCACCCGCCCGAGGTCGGACCACGAGAATTTCGCCCGCCCTGAGCCGGGCCGAGGGGCCTGCCCCTGAATATGCTCAAGCTCCGCGGCATTGACCCGCCGCGACTGCGCCGGATCGCGGTAGCAGCGGTACCAGACGGCCGCCCAGCCCAGCCCGAGCGCCCCCGTGAGGATGAAGACCGCCTGCCAGCCGAATTTCCGCTGGGTCAGCATCAGCACCGGGGTGAGAAACGCCAGCCCCACGAACTCCCCGGCGATGTAGCCGCCCGTGGCGCCGGCCCGCTCGGGTTCGGGAAACCACTGGGTCACGACCCGGCTGCAGATCGGAAACGCGGGCGCCTCAAAGGCTCCCAGGAGCAGGCGCATGGCAAAAAGCGCAAGAAACGACCCGGCGAAACCCTGCAGGACCGTGGCGACGGACCAGAGCAGGCAGGCCAGGGCGTAGAGTCCGCGCAGGCTGAACCGGTCCGCCAGCCAGCCCCCGGGGATCTGCAGCAGCGCGTACGCCCAGCCGAAGGCCGAGAAGATCAGCCCCATCTGCCGCGGGTCGAAATGCAGGTCGCCCGCCAGATTGGGGGCGGCGACCGCCAGGTTGCTCCGGTCGAGATAGTTGATCGCGATCGTGACAAACAGCATCGCCAGGACCCCGAAGCGAACGTGCGTCGGGCGTGCGGCCGGGGTGAGGGGGGGCATGGGGTCGGCGAAGATAAGATTGCTTTCGACGTCCGCGCCGTAGCAATAGAAAACCCCGAATCCATTTTATGAGCGAAAAAATGCAGGCCTTGGTCAACTTTTCGGCGGAACCCCACAGCGTCGAGCTGCGGGAGATCCCCGTGCCCGATATCGGGGACGACGATGTGCTGTTCGCCGTGCAGGCCGTGGGGATCTGCGGCAGCGATCTCCACCAGTTCACCGGCAAGCAAAGCTGGAAGGTGAACTATCCGGTCGTCCTCGGGCACGAGTTCTCCGGCGTGATCGCCCGGAAGGGCCGGAATGTCCGCGGCTTCGCCGAGGGCGACCGGGTCGTGAGCGAGACGGCGGCCGTGATCGACGCCGCATCGCCCTATTCGCGACAGGGGCTGTACAACCTCGATCCGCACCGCCTCGGCTTCGGCTATGGCGTCAACGGCGCGATGACGCGCTTCGCCCGGGTGCCCGCGCGCTGCCTGCACGCCATCCCGCCCCAGCTCTCCTTCGAGAAGGCGGCGCTGACCGAGCCGTGCTGCGTCGCCTACAATGCCACCTGCGGCAATTCCCGCATCCGGCCGGGCGACACCGTCGCGGTGATCGGGCCCGGCCCGATCGGGCTGCTCTGCGCCCTGATGGCGAAGATCGCCGGCGCCGGCCGGCTGGTCGTCATCGGCATCCCCGCCGACGCCCGTCGGCTGGAGGTCGCCGCAAAGCTGGGCGCCGATTTCACCCTCGGCGCCCGGGGCGAGAACATCCCGGAGTGGGTGAAGAACTTCGGCGACGGCTACGGTTTCGACCTCGTGATCGACGCCGCCGGCGTCTCGGCGACGCTCAAGCTCGCGCTCGAGATCGTGCGGCCGGCGGGCCAGATCACCAAGGTGGGCTGGGGGCCGCAGCCGCTGAACTTCTCCCTCGACCCGCTCGTGCAGAAGGCCGTGACCCTCCAGGGCAGCTTTTCGCACAACTGGCCGATCTGGGAGAAGGTCATCGCCCTGCTCGGATCCGGGCAGCTCAACCTGGACCTGGTCCTGAATCGGATTTCGCCGCTCGGGGAGTGGCGCGAGGCCTTCGAGGAGATGCATGAGGGCAAGATCGTGAAAGGCGTCCTTCTGCCGCAATGAAGCCGCGCCTCGCCGCCTTTCCCAAGTGCTACATAGATGCGCTGGTCGTGGACCGCACGATGTCGCTGGACGAGTGGATCGGAATCGGGGCGACCCTCGGAGTCGAGGGCCTCGAGTTCTACTCCGGTTTCCTCGACGACGACCCGGCTTTTTTGGAGAAGACCAAAGCCGCGCTGGCGCGGCACGGCCTGCAGATGCCCATGCTCTGCTGCTCGCCGGACTTCACCCAGCCCGATCCGGCGCTCCTGCAGCGGGAGATTGACCGGGAGAAGCGGATGATCGAGCTCACGGCCTATTTCGGCGGCCGCTTCTGCCGGGTGCTGTCCGGCCAGCGCCGCCCGGAACTCTCCCGCGCCGCGGGCGTCGCCCAGGTCGTCCGGGTGATCCGGGGCCTGCTGCCCTTCGCCGCGGACCACGGGGTCGTCCTGACGATGGAGAATCACTACAAGGACAACTACTGGCAGCATCCCGAGTTCGCCCAGAAGATGGACGTGTTTGTCGAGATCGTGGACCAGATCGAGTCGCCCTGGTTCGGGGTCAATTACGATCCGTCCAACACCATCCTGGCCGGCGAGGATCCCCTCGTGCTGCTGGAAAAGGTCAAGCACCGGGTGGTCTCGATGCACGCCAGCGACCGCTACCTCAAGTCGGGCACGATCGAGGACCTGCGGCGGGAGGAGGACTCCATCGGCTACGCCAGCCGGCTCTCGCACGGCGTGATCGGCCGGGGCCTGAACGACTACGACAAGATCTTCTCCACCCTCCACGCCGTCGGTTTCAACTCATGGATCTCGATCGAGGACGGCATGAACGGCCGCGAGGACCTGCTGGAGTCGGTCCGCTTTCTCAAGGCCAAGATCGACCAGCATTTTTAAACATGATCATGGCGCGGCGTGGCCGCCAATTTTCCGCTTTTGAACAGGAAGTTCGGGAAGGACGGGAAGGCGGCCCGCGCCGCGAGGGTCCCTTCCCGATCTTCCTGTTCAAATTCGGATATCTCGGGACTTATTGGCTCACCAAATGAAATACCGCCCGTTTGGAAAGCACGGATTCTCCTGCTCGGAAATCGGCTTCGGCGCCTGGGCCCTCGGCGGCCAGTGGGGGCCGCAGTCCGACGCCGACTCCCTGGCCGCGCTGAACGATGCGCTGGACCGCGGAGTCAATTTCATCGACACGGCCGCCGGCTACGGCGACGGGCGCAGCGAGCGCCTCATCCACCGCGCCCTGCGGGAGCGCGCCGCCGCCGGGAAGAAGGAGTCGATCCTGGTCGCGACCAAGACGCCGCCCGCCCCCGGCATCTGGCCCCCGTCGCCCTACTGCAGGGCCGAGGATCGGTACTCCGAGGCCTACCTGCGCCGGAACGTCGCCGAGCGCCTGGCCAACCTGGGAGGCACCCGGATCGACCTGCTGCAGCTGCACACCTGGACCCAGGCCTGGAACCGCAACCCGACGCCCTTCAAGATCCTCCGGCAGCTGCAGCGCGAGGGGAAAATCGGCCTGGTCGGCATCTCGACCCCGGAGACCGACCAGAATTGCGTCATCCCGCTCATGCGCGACGGCTGGGTCGATTCCGTGCAGGTGATCTACAACCTGTTCGAGCAGGAGCCGGCCGCCGCCTTGCTCGACGCCGCGCAGGAGTGCGGGGTGGGGATCATCGTCCGCGTCGTCTTCGACGAGGGCGCGCTCACCGGGCGGTTCACTCCCGAGACGAAATTCCACCCCGACGACTTCCGCAGCCGCTACTTCGCGGGCGACCGGCTGCCCCGGGCGGTCGCGCGCGCCGAGGAGGTGCGCCGGGACCTCGTCGGGTCGGGTTTCACCATGCCGCAGGCCGCGATCAAATTCGCCCTCGCCCACCCGGCCGTCTCCACCGTCATCCCGGGCATCCGCAACGTCGCCCAGTCCGAGGCGAACTGCGCCGTCAGCGACCTGCCCGACCTTCCGCCGGCCCTGCTCGTGCGACTCCGCCGCCACAACTGGCGGCGGGCGTTCTGGCACGAGGGCAAGTAAAAGTAGCGCAGGCGTCCCGCCTGCGCTACTTTTTTTGTCCGTAATACGCCGCCGGCCCGTGCTTGCGAAGAAAGTGCCGGGCATGCAGGGCCCGGTCCAGTGCCGGCGACGCTGACTTCAATTGCAGGGTGTAATACGCCAGCTGCGCGCAGAGTTCCACGGCCACGGCATTCTCCACCGCCTTCCCCACCGTCGGCCCCCAGGCGAAGGGCGCGTGATGGCGCACGAGCACGGCGGGCACTTCCGCGGGATCGAGCCGGGCGAATCGCTCGCAGATCACCCTGCCGGTCTCGATCTCATACTTTCCCGTGATTTCGCCCCGGCGCAGCGCCCGGGTCACCGGGATTTCGCCGAAGAAGAAATCCGCGTGCGTCGTACCCAGGGCCGGGATCGCCCGGCCCGCCTGCGCGAACGCCGTGGCGTAAAGGGAGTGGGTGTGGACGATGCCCCCGAGCGACGTGAGCTTGCGATAGAGCTCGAGGTGGGTCGGCGTGTCGGACGATGGCCGCAGCCTGCCCTCGACCACGCGGCCCGCCAGGTCGATCAGCACCATGTCCGCCGGGCGCAGCCCGCGGTAATCCACCCCGCTCGGCTTGATCGCGAAGATCCCCCGCGCCCGGTCCAGCGCGCTGGCATTGCCGAAATTCAGGTGCACCAGCCCGTGCTCCGGCAGCCGGCGGTTCGCCTCGCAGGCCTCCCGTTTCAATTCCGTGAGCATGGCGGGTCAGGGCGCGAGGCGATGATAGGCCTCGTTCCAGCGCAGCTCCTTCTCGAACTCGAGGAGCTTCGTCCCGCCATCAATGACCACGAGCTCGATCCCGGCGAGATCGGCCAGGTCCTTGAGGTGCTCCGCCGTCACGGCGTAGCTGAAGCCGGTGTGGTGCGCGCCGCCCGCCCGGATCCATGCCCCGCAGGCGGTCTTGAAATCCGGGCGGCAGCGCCAGACCGCCCGGGCCACCGGCAGTCGCGGCAGCGGGCGCGGCGGCGCCACCACCTCGACCTCATTCACCACCAGCCGGAACCGGTGCCCGAGGTCGACCAGGGAGGCGTTGAGCGCCGGCCCCGGCGGGGCGTCGAAGACCAGGCGCACCGGGTCCTCCCGGCCACCGATGCCCAGCGGATGGACCTCCAGCGCGGGCCGGCCGGCCGCGATCGACGGGCAGACCTCAAGCATGTGCGCGCCGAGCACGAGATAGCCGTCCGGAGCGAGATGGTAGGTGTAATCCTCCATGAACGAGGTGCCCTGGCCCAGGCCGTCGCCGATCACCTTCATCGCGCGCAGCAGCGCGCAGGTCTTCCAGTCGCCCTCCGCGCCGAAGCCGTAGCCGTCCGCCATCAGCCGCTGGACCGCGAGGCCGGGCAGCTGCCGCAGGCCGTGCAGGTCCTCGAAGGTGGTCGTGAAGCCCTTGAACCCGCCCCGCTGCAGGAACGCCCGCAGGCCCAGCTCGATCCGCGCGCCCTCCCGGAGCGAGTCATGCCGGTCGGCTCCCCGGCGCAGCTCCGCAGCCACCGCATAAGTCTCCTCGTATTCGGCGCAGAGCCGGTTGATGGCGCGGTCGGCCACCGCGGAGATCTCCGCGGCGAGGTCGCCGACCCCGTAGCCGCTCACCGCCCAGCCAAACTTCATTTCCGCGGCCACCTTGTCTCCCTCGGTGACCGCCACCTGCCGCATATTGTCTCCGAACCGCGCAAACCGGGCGCCCTGCATGTCCTGCCAGGCCCGCGCCACGCGCATCCAGGCGCCCAGCCGGTCCTGGACCTCCTCGTCCTCCCAGTGCCCGACCACGATCTTGCGCGCCAGGCGCATGCGCGTGTGGAGGAACCCCGCCTCGCGGTCGCCGTGGGCGGCCTGGTTGAGGTTCATGAAGTCCATGTCGATCGTCTCCCACGGGAGGTCGCGATTGAACTGGGTGTGGAAGTGGGCGAAGGGCTTGCGCAGGGCGGCCAGGCCCCCGATCCACATCTTCGCCGGCGAGAACGTGTGCATCCACAGGATCAAACCCGCGCAGCGCGGCGCGGCGTTGGCCTCGAGGCAGACCGCGCGGATCTCATCCGGGGTGGTGACCACCGGCTTGAACACGAGCTTGAGGGGCAGGCGGGGCGAGGCGCCGAGCCCGGCGACGATGGCGCGCGAATTCGCGGCCACCTGGCGGAGCGGTCCCGGGCCGTAAAGGTGCTGGGAGCCGGTGAGAAACCAGATTTCGGAGGGGGCGAGGTCGGTGATCACGATGGGATGCCCTACCCCCTAGCCGGTGGCGGCCTTGATCGCCAGCAAGTCTTTCATCACGCCGGAAAAATCCGCCGCCCGCCGGCGGCCGCCGAATCCGTCGTGGAGCAGCCGGTAATGCCGGTACAGCCGGTCGTAGGTCTGCCGCGCCGCCGGGCGCGGCTGGTAGCGCCGCTTTTTCAGCCGCGTCATCGCCCGTTGCGCCGCGGGAAAATCGCGGTACGCCCCGGCCAGAACGGACGCCGCCACCGCCGCCCCCAGCGCGCAGGCCTGGGACGAACCGGCCACCAGCATGGTGCAGCCGATCACGTCGGCGTAGATTTGCATGAGCAGGGGGTTTTTCTCCGCGATCCCGCCGGCGCAGACCACGCGCCGGATCGGCACGCCGTACTCCCGGATCCGCTCGATGATCGCCCGCGCGCCGAAGGCGGTGGCCTCGATCAGCGCGCGGTAGATTTCCGCCCGGGTCGTGTGCAGCGTGCACCCCAGCAGCAGGCCCGACAGCCGCGGGTCCACCAGGATCGTCCGGTTGCCGTTGTGCCAGTCGAGGGCGAGCAGGCCGCTCGCGCCCGGCGGCTGCCGCCCCGCCTCCTGCATCAGCCGGCCGTGCAGCGCCGCGTCGCCGCCGCAGATGCCCTCGACCCACCACTTGAAGATGTCGCCGACCGCGGACTGCCCGGCCTCGATGCCGTAGAACCCGGGCAGGATCGCCCCCGGCACGATCCCGCAGATCCCGGGAATGTCCCGGACTTTCTTCCTCGCCGACACCACCGCGCAGTCGCAGGTCGACGTCCCGATCACTTTGACCAGGGTGCCCTCGGTGATGCCCGACCCGATCGCGCCGTAGTGGACGTCGAACTCGCCGATCGCGATCGGAATGCCGTGAGGCAGACCCAGGCGCTTGGTCCACTCCAGGCACAGCGAGCCCGCGGGGATCGTCGCATCGTGGGCGCGGTCGTAGAGGCGGTCGCGCAGCGCCGCCAGCCGGCGATCGAGCTTCGCCAGGAATTTTTTGTCGGGCAGCCCGCCCCATTCGTCGCTGTACAGCGCCTTGTGCCCCGCGGCACAGACGCCGCGTGCCACCTGGCGCGGGTCGTCCACGCCGGCCAGGACCGACGGCACCCAGTCGGCCAGCTCCACCCACGAGTAGGCCGCGGCAAAGACCTCCGGGGCGGTCCGCAGGCAGTGCCAGATCTTCGACCACCACCACTCCGAGGAGTAGGCATCGCCGCACTTCGCAAGGTAGCCGGGCCGGAGCTTCGCCGCGAGCTCGGTGATGCGGGCGGCTTCGCGCCAGCTGGTGTGGTCCTTCCACAGCCAGCACTGGGCCGCGAGATGCTTGCGCCATTTGGCCGAGAGGGCCAGCGGCCGGTTCCGCCGATCGACGGGGATCGGGCTCGATCCGGTCGTGTCGACCCCGAGGCCGATGACGTGCGCGGCGGAGAACCCCGGGTGCCGCCGCGCGGCCGCGAGCGCCCCCTGCACGCTTTTCTCCAAGCCGAGGAGAATGTCGCCGGGATATTGGCGGGCCAGCAGATGGTCGCGCGGATCGAGCAGGATGCCTTGCGCGCCGCTGGGATAGTCAAAGACGCAGCTGCCGACTTCCCGGCCGTCGCGGCAGCGCACGACCAGCGCGCGCACCGAATTGGTCCCAAAGTCTATGCCCAGGGTAAATGAGGCAGTCTGCAAGGGCCCGAATCATTAAGGCTTGGGACGGAATTGCCAAGCTTGCATGGCTCTCGGTATCATTTTGAAAGAAGGTGGACGCGACGTTCCGTCGCGTCCGGAAGCGGCAACATGCCGCTTCTACCTTTGGCGAGCCTTTCCGGCCAAAGTGACGCACGACCTGGCTCTTCCCGGAGATTGATCTGCGCCGGTCTCTGTGCCATCACTCCGGCCACCACCGTCCGCGATGAAACCCGGCTCGCCTCCCTCCTCCCCGTTCCAGCCCGTCTCGCGCGGCTACCCGCTCGACGCGCGGGAGTTCGGCTCCCTCGCCGACTCGTCGCACTTGCTGGGCCACCCCGTCTCGCTCCGCCAGCAGGTCGCGGACGACGGCTACCTTTTCCTGCCCGGATTCTTTGCGCGCGACGATGTCATGGCCGCGCGCCGGGTGGTGACCGACCGCCTCATGGCCGAAGGCTTTCTCGACCCGGCATACCCGGCGATCGACGGCGTCGTGGCCGATGTGACCATCGTCAACTCCAAGAGCGCCTTCAAGCCGCCCGTCGGCCACAATCCCGACCAGGTCAAGACCTACAACGCGGACACGCTGACCCGGCAGAACCGCCCCCTGCTGGACCTGCTGCACCAGGGGAAGCTGATCGATTTTTTCACGGGGTATTTCGGCGGCCCGGTGCTGCACTATAATTATATCTGGTTCCGGGCCGTTGGTCCCGGCATGGGCACGCCGCCCCATTGCGACATGGTCTACATGGGGCGGGGAACCTCCAACCTGATGACCACCTGGGTTCCGCTCGGCGATGCGCCCCTGGACCTGGGCGGCCTGATGATCCTGGAGAATTCCCACCGCCAGGCGGGCCGCCTGCAGTCCTACCTGTCGCGGGATGTCGACGAATACTGCAGCAACGGTCCGGACGCCGAGAAAATCAGGTCCGGGCAGCTGCTGTACGAATGGGACGGCGTCCTCTCCAAGAACCCCGCCTCGCTCCGCGAGAAGCTGGGCGGCCGCTGGCTGACGGCGGAGTACCAGGCCGGCGATCTCCTGATTTTCACCATGCGCACCATCCACGCCAGCCTGGACAACCAGTCGAATCGGGTGCGCCTGTCGGTCGACACCCGTTACCAGCTGGCCAGCGAGCCGGTCGACGAGCGCTTTGTGGCGGAAAATCCCGTGCCGTACGCCGTGAATTTCAAAAAAGGTCGCGTTTGCTGAGCGGATTCAAGTTCCTGAGCCATGCCGCCAGCACCGCTGATCCATCGACGTGATTTCCTGAAAACCTCGCTGCTGGCGGCGCTCGCCCCCACCCTCGCGACCCGGGCGCTCGGGCCGGCCCCGGGGCCCGGCCCGATCCGGCGGGAGCTTTTTCTCCCGGCTCCGCCCAACGTCAGCGTCGAGGCCGCCAGCTATTATACCCAGCGGTCCGGCACCCACCTCCTGTCGATCCACCAGTATCTCTCGCGCTCGGACACGATCGACGTGGCATATTTTCGCTACTCCGCGGACAACGGCCGCACCTGGACCAACCAGAACGAGATGCGCACGCTGGAAACCCGGCCCGGCGGCAAGCGCCGGCGCACCCCGCGGGGCTGCGTGCTCGACCCGGTCACCGGGCGCTTCCTCTATTTCTGGCTCGAGGCCACGCTGCCGACCGACGATCCGCTGGAGGGTATGTGGCAGTGGAGCGTTTTTTACAGCATCTCGGAGGACGGCGGCTACAATTGGTACTTGAGCGAGGAGGCCATCCAGGATGGCGGGGAGTTCAGCGCGATGCATCCCTTCCCGGGCATCTTCATCGGCCACAATATGATCATGATCGGCGACGCGGCCTGCAACCCGATCGTGCTCCGGGACGGCACCTTTCTGCTGCCCGTCATCACCAGCCTGATCGGCCCGGATGGAAAATATTTCAACCCCGGCGGCGGCTACACCTACACGCGCGCCGGCGCGCTGCGCGGGCGCTGGGCGCCGGACGGGCGCCACCTGCAGTGGGAGCTGTCCGCACCGGTCGAGACCGATCCCGCGGTTTCCACCCGCGGCACCGACGAGCCGACGCTGGCGGAGCTGCCCGACGGCCGCATCCTGATGGTGATCCGCGGCTCGAACCAGGGTAAGCCGCAACTGCCGGGCCGCCGCTGGGTGGCCTATTCCAGCGACCAGGGGCGCAGCTGGACCCGGCCGAAACCGTGGACGTATGCGGACGGCGGCGACTTCCATTCCCCGGCCTCGTCCTCCCAGCTGATCACCCACTCCACCGGCCGCATTTTCTGGCTGGGCAACATCTGCCCCGGGAATCCCCAAGGCAACAATCCGCGCTACCCGATGATCATCGGCGAGGTGGACCGGGAGACCGGTTTGCTCGGGCGGGACAGCGTGCGCGTGGTCGACGACCGCGGCCCGCACGAGAGCCCGCTGCTCGCCCTCGCCAGCCCCTGCGCCCGCGAGGACCGGGAAACCGGCGAGATCGTGGTCAACATGACCCGGTGGGCCGAGCTTTCCACCGACACGGTCTACAACTGGACCGCCAATGCCTACCTCTACCGCATCCCGGTGCTCTGACATGCCGCTCCCGACCAAGATCGTCGATTCCCACCAGCACGTGTGCTGGCACCAACGCAACACGCGCGGCCTGGCGGCCGACCTGGACGCGCACGGCGTCGCCTACGCGTGGCTCCTGACCTGGTGCATCGGCCCGGCCGAGGAGGACCGGGAATACCACCGTTACTTCAACCCCGCGCTGGAGAGGCGCGACGGCACGCACCCGGGGATCCCGCTGCCCGAGCTCCTCGCCGCCGAGGAGAAATTTCCCGGCCGGTTCGTCCTCGGCTACTGCCCCAATCCCGCGTGGCCCGAGGCGCCCCGGCTGCTCGAGGCCGCGCACCACATGCACGGCGTCCGCGTCTGCGGCGAGTGGAAATATCGCCAGCCGTTCGACGACCCGCGCAGCCTGGAGATTTTCCGGGTGGCCGGCCGCCTGGGCCTGCCGGTCGTGCTCCATCTCGACGTGCCCTATCTGAAAAACGCCGCGGGCGGGGCCGACTACCAGCCGCTCTGGTTCGGGGGCACCGTGGCCAACCTGGAGCGCGCGCTGGAGGCCTGTCCCGGGACCAACTTCATCGGCCACGCGCCGGGCTTCTGGCGCGAGATCAGCGGCGACGCCGACGCCTGTCCGCAGCAGTATCCGAATGGCCCGGTCACCCCGGGGGGACGGCTCTTTCCCCTGTTCGACCGCCACCCCAACCTTTACGCCGACCTCTCCGCCGGCTCGGGCCGGACCGCGCTGGCGCGCGATCCCGGGCACGCCGCGGGCTTCGTCGAGCGCTACGCCGACCGCCTGCTGTTCGGGCGGGACTACTACGGAAACGAGCTGAATACCTTCCTCCAGACGCTGCCACTCGCGCCGGAGACCGTGGAAAAGGTCTACTGGCGCAACGCCGAGCGCCTGGCGGCCGCGCCGGCCCGCTGATCTTCCCATGTCGCTCCTCCGCCTCGGCCTCATCGGCCTCGATACCTCGCATGTCGAGGCCTTCGCCGCCAAGCTCAACGACCCGTCAAATCCGGAGCATGTCCCCGGCGGCCGGATCGTCGCGGGATTTCCCGGCGGCTCCCCGGACTTTGCGCTGAGCGCGGACCGGGTCGGGGGCTTCACCCGGACGCTGCGCGAGAAATACGGCGTCGCCCTGCTGGGCTCGCCGCGCGAGGTGGCGGCCGCGGTCGATGCGGTGCTCCACACCTCGGTGGACGGCCGGGTGCACCTGGCGCAGTTCCGGGAGATCGCCGACCTGCGCCGCCCCGTGTTCATGGACAAGCCCTTCGCGGTCACCAGCGCCGACGCCCGCGCCATGGCCGCGCTCGCCCGGGAGCGCGGGGTGCCGCTGTTCAGCAGCTCGAGCCTGCGCTTCGCGGGGCCGCTCCAGGCGGCGCTGGCGGACGCCGCCGGCGGCCGGATCATCGGCGCCGAATTCTTCGGGCCGCTGCACCTGCAGCCCACCCAGCCGGGCTTCTTCTGGTACGGGGTCCACGCCGCCGACATGCTCTACGCCGCGCTCGGCGCCGGCTGCGTCCGCGTCCGGGTCGTCGCCACGGCCGACCACGAGGTGGCAGTGGGCACCTGGCGCGACGGCCGGATCGGCCTGGTCCGCGGCGACCGCGCCGGCAACAAGGCCTTCGGCGGGGTGATCCACCGGGAGCACGCCAACCAGTGGGTCGACGCCACCACCGGCCGCGCGCCGGATTACGGCCTGACCGTCGCGATCATGGCCTTCTTTCAGGGCGGCCCCCCGCCGGTCGCGCTCGACGAGATGGTCGAGGTCGTGCGCTTCCTCGAGGCCGCCAACGAGAGCCGCGACCACGGCGGGCGTGAGGTCGAGCTCTGATCCATGACCGAGGACATCTTTGATGTGGTGAACGATCGCGACGAGCCCGTGGGGCGGGCCCCGCGACGCGAGGTGCACGCCCGCGGCCTGCTGCATCGGGCGGTGCACATCCTGGTCTTCGACGGAAGCGGGCGGGTGTTCCTCCAAAAACGCTCGCTGCGCAAGGACACTTGCCCCGGCCGGTGGGATTCCTCGTGCTCGGGCCACGTCGACGCCGGCGAGGAGTACGATCACGCCGCCAGCCGCGAACTGCAGGAGGAGCTCGGCCTGGCGGGGGCCCGCCCGGTCCGGTGGTTCCGCCTCGACGCCTGCGTGGAAACCGCGGGGGAATTCACCTGGGTCTACCGCCTCCGCTCCGCAGGCCCGTTCGTCCTGCACCCCGACGAAATCGACGGGGGCGAGTGGCTGGCGCCCGCCGAGGTGAGCCGGCGGGTCGCCGCGCGACCGGACGATTATGCGCCAGCCTTCCGGCTGGTCTGGACGCGGGCGGTCGCCCTGGCCGGCCGCGAAGGCTGAGGAGACTCCGACCGGGATTTCTCCCAGTCCCGGATAGGCCCCGGGACGATGCGGAACAGCGGATGGGGATCCGGGCGGGCGGTCTTCTCCCATTGTGCGTGAACCGCGGGGGCCCGCGCCCGCAACTTCGCGCCCAGGTGCTCCCATTCGTGCATGAGCTGGCCGCGGGTCTCCGCGATGGGCGGGACGGGACGGGCCCGACGGATCTTGGTCGCGTCAAAATGATAGCCCCGGCGCCGGGCTTCCGCCACCACGGCCCGGAGGAAGCTGGCGATCGCGTCCCTCGGGCGGGACTGTGCCTGAAACCGGGCGAGCTGCGGATGATGGCGATATCCCCGCGTTTCCCCGGCCAGGACCTTTTGCGCGAGCAGGCCCTCCCGCCAGAGGGCGACCAGCCCCTTGGCATCGAGATAGGACGGATGCACGGTCCAGAGCCTCATATTGGGACCACCGCCATTTTTTGGGTTTTGCCAGCCAGCTGGGACATAGCTTTAGGGATAGGATGCTTTGCTCGGTTCGCAAGTATCCCGCACGGGATGAATTGATTCCCAGCCATGACGCTTGACGAATTTCGACAATCGGCGGCCGGGCCGTCCGCGGCGCCGCCGCCCGGGTTGGGCGGGGCGGTGCAGGCGCTGTGGTTCGACGCCCGCGGCGAATGGGAGAAGGCGCATGAACGGGCCCAGGACGACCGGACGCGCAGCGGCTCCTGGGTCCACGCCTACCTGCACCGCAAGGAGGGCGACTCCGGAAACGCCGACTATTGGTACGCCCGGGCGGGCCGGCCCCCCGCGCGGGGACCCCTGGCGGACGAGTGGGAGTCGATCGCGACGGAGCTTTTAAAGTAGCGCAGGCGTCCCGCCTGCCGTCGTCGATACGGCAGGCGGGACGCCTGCGCTACTTTGTCCGAGCCGCGACTTTCCCACAATTGGACTGCCGCCGATCTTGTGCTAGGCTCGCTGCGCTCATGACCCTGATCCCGACCAAAGATGCCCCCATCCGCTGAACCGAGACGCCGACGCATGCTTTTTTTCCTGGCGGTCGTCCCGGCGATCCTGCTCGCGGCGACCGGCTTCGTCAGCGCCACCTGGATCCACTTCTGGGGGTTTCCCCGGCCGGGCTGGCAGCTGGTCCCGATGCTGCTGACGGCGGGATTCATCCCGCTGACCCTCCTCGGCACGCGGTGGCGCAGTCCGCTGCTGCGCATCGCCTACGCGGTCTCCAGCGTCGCCCTGGGCCTGCTGAGCTTTGGCCTGTTGGCCGCGGCCGGCTGCTGGATCGTCGCGGGGGTCGCGCGGTTGGGCGGCTGGCCGCTTAACCCGCGATGGCCGGCGGGAATTTTCTTCGGGGGTGCGCTCGCCGCCACCGCCTACGGCGTGATGAACGCGGCCTGGATTCGGGTGACGCGCTTTGTCGTGCCGCTGCGCCACCTGCCCGCCGCCTGGCAGGGCCGGACCGTCGCGCTGGTCACCGACCTGCACCTGGGCAACATCCGCGGGCTCCGCTTTGTCCGCCGCCTGACCGCCCGCCTGAAGCGCCTGCAGCCGCACGCGGTCTTTGTCAGCGGAGACATGTTTGACGGCACGGAGGTCGACGCCGACCGGCTCGTCCAGCCCTGGATGGATTTTCGCGCGCCCGCGGGCGTTTATTTTTCCAGCGGCAATCACGAAGAATTCATCGATCGCGCCCGCTTCCTCCCCGCGATTGCGCGCGCGGGGATCCGGGTGCTCAACAATGAAAAGGTCGTCGTCGACGGGCTGCAGATCGTCGGCGTGCACGATGCCGAAGCCGGCGATGAGCGGCTTTTCCGCGAGATCCTGCAGGCGGCCGCGCTGGACCGCGGGCGGGCCAGCATCCTGCTCACCCATCAGCCGGCCAACCTGGCGGTCGCCGAGGCAGCCGGCATCTCCCTGCAGCTCTCGGGCCACACCCATGGCGGGCAATTCTGGCCCTGGACCCGCGCGGCCGCCCGGGTCCACCGGCAGTTCGTCTACGGGATGAATCGCCTCGGGGGCCTGATCGTGCTCACCAGCAGCGGCGTCGGGACCTGGGGCCCTCCCCTGCGCGTGGGCACGCGATCCGAGATCGTGCTGATCCGCCTGGAGGACGCCGAGGCAATCCCCTTCAGCGGCCCGGCTTGCCGAAAATCGGCTCCATGATCCCCTTGAGGTAGCCGATTGCAAAGATGTTGCCCGGCAGCCCGTAGCCGTCGTTCTCGCCGGACTCGACCGCGAGGCGCGGCACGTGGTCGGAGCGGATGAACCCGGTGTAGCCGATGTCGCGGTAGGCGCGGAAGACCGCGGGCATGTCGGTCGGGCCGTTGTCGGGGAAGGTCTCGCGGAAGTCGGTCAGCGGGCCGGCCACGTCGCGGCAATGCACGAAGTGGATCCGCGGCCCGAACCGGCGGATGGTCGCCGGCAGGTCGACGCCCAGCTCGCCGAAGCAGCCCTGGCAGAAGGTGAGCCCGTTGACCGGGCTGGGCGCGAGCGCGAAGAGCCGCTCGAAATTCTCCACGCTGCGCATGATGCGCGCCAGGTGCCAGAGGGGGGAAAGCGGCGGGTCGTCCGGATGCATCGCCAGCTTCACTTCCGCCGCCTCGGCCGCGGGCACGACCCGCTTCAGGAAATACTCCAGGTGGTCCCACATCTGCTCGTCGGTCGTGCGGCCCGCCGGGGTGAGGCGCCCGCGGTCGAACGCCGCCAGGGCAAAGCTGCTGGTGAGGGCCCCGCCGCGCTCGGGGGTCGCGTACGAGGTGCGCATCACCATCGCGTCGCCCGTGATCTGCGGCATGAAGTTGTAGCAGAGCGTCCGGATCCCGAGCCGGCCCATGTCGCCGAGCGCCCGCTTGTAGTCCTCGATCTGCGCGTCGCGCCCCTGCTGGCCCAGCACGATCCGGTCGATGGGTGGCCCGCCCTCGACCACTGAGAGCCTCAGCCCGCAGCGCTCCACCCGCTGCTGCTCCTGCCGCAGCCGCTCCAGCCCCAGGGGCATGGTCGCCATGTCGTAATAGACCAGGTCGCCCACGCCCAACTGGGCGAGCAGGCGCAGGTTCTTCTCGCTGGCGGGGCGGACGACGGCGGCGATCTTCACGGAGTGGCGAGGGTGGCGGAAATCTCATTGACAGGTCCAGTGAAGAATCTGGGTGTGTACCCCGCGCATTCCATGACGGACTCCCTTTTCGCATGACCACCGCCCCCCGCCGGCTCCGCCGCAGCCGCGTCCTCGAGGCCCTGCGGGCCGGACGCTCCGCCACCTGCTTCAAGCTCAACCTGTCCGACGCCCGGGTGGCGGAGATTGTCGCGATGGAGGGAGTGGACGCGATCTGGCTGTGCCAGGAGCACGTGCCGAGCGACTGGATCAACCTCGAGCACCAGATCCGCGCGGCCCGGCTGCACGACGTGGACACCTTTGTGCGGGTCGGCAAGGGCGGCTACAGCGATTATGTCCGGCCCTTCGAGGCCGGCGCCGCGGGCATCATGGTGCCCCACGTGACCACGGCGGACGAGGCCCGCCAGATCGTGGAGTGGACCCGCTTCATGCCCGTCGGCCGCCGCGCCCTCGATGGCGGCAACACCGAGGGCGCCTATTGCTCGGTCCCCACCGGAGACTATATCGCCCACACCCTGCGCGAGCAGTTCATCGTGCTGCAGATCGAGTCGCCGGAGGGCCTGGCCCAGGTGGAGGAGATTGCCGCGGTCCCCGGCTTCGACCTCTTCTGCTTCGGCCCCGGGGATTATGCCCACCGCGTGGGCAAGCCCGGCCAGGTCTTGGACCCGGAGGTGGTCGCGGCCCGCCAGCGGGTCGCCCGGGCGGCCCGGGCCCACGGCAAGTGGGCCATGGCGGCCGGCATGCTCGCGCCGCGCGCCGCGCTGGAACAGGAGGGGCACGCCCTGTTCAGCCTCGGCGCCGATGTGATCGCCGTGGCCGATGCCGTGCGCCGAGGGGTGAAGAGCTTCCACGACGCCGGGTGAACACGCCCCCCCCAGCAGGACGCAGCGGCCAGGAACTCTACCGCCGCGCCAAGCGGCGGATCCCGGGCGGTACCCAGCTGGTGAGCAAGCGGCCGGAGCTCTTCCTGCCCGACGAATGGCCGGCCTACTACCGCCGGGCCCAGGGCTGCACGGTGTGGGACCTGGACGGCCGGCCCTATACCGACTTCACGTCCTGCGGCATCGGCTGCTGCCTGCTCGGCTACGCCGACGCGACCGTCAACGCCGCGGTGGTCGACCAGGTCGGGCGCGGCAGCATGTGCACCCTCAACTCGCCGGACGAGGTCGCGCTGGCCGACCTGCTGTGCGAGATCCACCCCTGGGCGGAAAAGGTCCGCTACGCCCGCGCCGGGGGCGAGGCGATGGCCGTGGCCGTGCGCATCGCGCGCGCCGCCACCGGGCGCGCCCGCCTGGCCTTCTGCGGCTACCATGGCTGGGCCGATTGGTACCTCGCCGCCAACCTGGGCGAAACCGACGCGCTCAACGGGCATCTCCTGCCCGGCCTCGATCCCGCCGGCGTGCCGGCCTCGCTGCGGGGCACCGCGCTGCCGTTTCGCTACAACCAGATCGCCGAGCTTGAGGCCATCGTCGCGAGCCATCGCTCCGACCTCGCCGCCATCGTGATGGAGCCGATGCGGCACGACCCGCCGCGCGACGGGTTCCTGGAAAAGGTGCGCGCGCTGGCCGACGCGGCCGGCGCCGTGCTGATCTTCGACGAGATCACCGCCGGCTGGCGCAGCCACCACGGCGGCATCCACCTTCGCCTCGGGGTCGCGCCGGACATGGCGGTGTTTGCCAAGTCGATCTCCAACGGCTTCCCCATGGCCGCGATCATCGGCCGCGGCGCGGTGATGGAGGCCGCCCAGCAGACTTTTGTCAGCAGCACCTACTGGACGGAGGCGATCGGGCCCGCGGCCGCCCTGGCCACGATCCCGAGACTGCGGGAGGTCGGCGCGGTGGCGCGGATCGCCGAGATCGGCAACCTGACGCGCGACGGCTGGCGCGCGCTGGGTGAGCGCCACGGGCTCCGCCTCAAGGTGGGCGGGCTCCCGGCGCTCTGCACCTTCGCGTTCGACCACGGCGACGAGAGCCGGGCGCTCATGACCCTCTTCACCCAGCAAATGCTCGACCGCGGATACCTCACCAACGGAATTTTCTACCCGACCTGCGCGCACACGCCCGCGATCGTCGCGGATTATCTCCGCGCCGTGGACGGGGTCTTCGCCGCCCTGGCCGCCAGCAGCCGGCGGGGCAGCGCAGCGGGTGAACTGCGCGGGCCGGTCGCGCATTCCGGCTTCGCCCGGCTCACCTGACGCCCGGCCGATGAAGATCCTGCAATTGGGTTCGGGCTCGATGGGCAGCCGCCGCCTCCGGGACCTCAGCCGGCGCGTGGATGTCACCCTCGCGCTTTATGACGAGCGCGCGGACCGCCGCCAGCGCGCGCACGAGCGCTTCGGCGTCACGGTCTTCACCCGCCTCGAGGACGCCCTCGCCTGGGAGCCGGCGGCGCTGGTCGTGTCGACGCCGCCCGGCACCAAGGCCGGCTACCTGCAGCTCGCCCGCGATCGCGGCCTGCACCATTTTCTCGAGGCTGACATCTGGACCCACGGCGCGGCCGGCCTCGAGCGCGCGGCGCCCGGGGGGAAAATCGTCAGCGCGCCCTCGGCCTCGTTTGCCTTCCTGCCGCTGGTCAAGGCGCTCGCGCCGGTCGTGCGCGACGAGCTCGGCCCGCTGCTCAGCTACCAATTCTACATGGCGACGTACATGCCGTCCTGGCATCCGACCGAGGGCGCCGAATACTACGCGCGCCACCGCAACACCGCGCCGGCCCGGGAGATGATCGCGTTTGAGCTGCAGTGGCTGATCCCGATCTTCGGCCCCGCCGCCGCCGCCGCCGGCCACTTCGAGAAATTCGGCCGCCTGCCGGGCCCGACCGAGGACACCTGGAGCCTGTCCCTCCGGCTGGAGCGCGGCGGCGTCGGCCAGCTCACCATCACCATGGCGTGCCCCGTCGACTACCGCCGCGGCTGCTGCTTCGGCGCGGCGGGGATGGCGACCTGGGATATCTATGCGGGCGACCTGGTCTTCCAGGCCGCCGGCGGCGCCGCGCCGCGCCGGGAAAACTACGGGGCGATGAGCGCCGTGCTCGAGGCCGCCTATGCCGACGAGATCAACACCTTCGTCGACGCCGTCCTCGGCCGGGCGGCCTGGCCGCACCCCCAGGCCGACGCCCAGGTGTCGAGCGCGACGCTCGCCGCCGCCGAGCGCAGTTGCACGACCGGCCGGTGGGAGCCGGTGGACCCCGACGCGGAGCCGGACATCGCCCCGCCCGCCCCCCTCCCCTGATGTCTCCCGCGCTTCCGGCCATCGTGCCGCACAATTTCCGCCCCCTGGACTGGGCCGTCGTCGCCCTCTACGGGCTGGTGGTGCTGGGCATCGGGTTCTTTTATTCGGGCCGGCAGAAGTCGTCGGCGGAGTATTTCACGGCCAGCGGAAAAGTGCGGCCGTTCATGGCGGGCATTTCCCTCTGCGCGACGCTGCTCAGCACGATCAGCTACATCGCGGTCCCCGGGGAGATGGTGCAGAACGGGCCGATCTTCGCCTGCGTCTATGCGGCGGCGGTGCCTTTCACCTACCTGCTGGCCGGCTGGCTGCTGATTCCCTCCATCATGAAGCTGCGCGTCACCAGCGCGTACGAGCTGCTCGAGGCCCGGCTCGGCCTGCCGGTGCGGCTGCTCGGCTCGATCATCTTCATCCTGACCCGGCTGCTCTGGATGGCCCTCATCCTCTACACCTCGTCCCGGATCATCGTGGACGTGATGGGCTGGCCGCCCACCCGGGGCTTCACCGTCGCCGCCGGGATCGGGGTGGTGACGATGGTCTACACCCTCTTCGGCGGCATCAGCGCGGTGGTGCTGAACGACGTGATCCAGTTCTTCATCCTCTTCATCGGCGCCGTGATCACCCTGGCGTGCATCTCCCATTCGCTCGGCGGCGTGTCGGCGTGGTGGCCCGATCATTGGCTGCGCCACTGGGCGTCCGAGCCGTTCTTCAGCCGGGACGTCCACGTGCGCCTGACGATGGTGGGCACCTTTCTCAACACCGTGATCTGGTGGGTGTGCACCTCCGGCTCCGACCAGATCGCAATTCAGCGCTACCTCACCACCCGCGACGCCCGCACCGCGCGCCAGGCCTTCCTGATGAACAACATCGCCGACGTGAGCGCCACCATCCTGCTCAGCCTCGTCGGCCTCGCGCTCATCGCCTTTTTCACCGCGCATCCCGAGGCGATGCGCGCCGGCGCGACGTTTGCCCGCAACGGCGATTCCTACTTTCCGGTCTATATCAGCCATTACCTGCCGCTGGGCGTCACCGGCCTGGTCATGGCCGGGTTGATCGCGGCCTCCATGTCGAGCACGAGCTCGGGCATCAACGCGGTCATCGCGGTCTTTTCCAAGGACATCGTCGAGACGTTCTGGCAGGGGGCGCGCGAGACGGAGAAAACCAAGATCAAATCCGCCCACCTCCAGGCCCTCGCGGTCGGCGCGATCATCGTCGGCTCCAGCCGGCTGATGGCGGCGGTGCCGGGCGATCTCCTGGAGGTCGGGTTCAAGACCGCGAATCTCTTCCTCTGCCCGATCTTCGGCCTCTTCTTCCTGGCGATGTTCATCCGTTTCGCGACCCCGTTCGGCGCCTGGTTCAGCGCCATCTACAGCTTTGCCGCCGCCGTGCTCATCGCCTACTGGGACCTGATCACCGGCCAGCCGCGCCTGAGCTTCCAGCTGATCGCACCCGTCGCCCTGGTCGTCAGCCTCGGGACCGGCTGCCTTTTCAGCCTGCTGCCGACCCGCGGGCGCCCGCGGCCCGTGCTCGTCGGTTACGCCCTTGCCGCGCTGGTGCCGGTTGCCGGCGCCTACGTGTACGTGTGGAAATAGCGGCGGCCCGGAAAATCGGCGGGTCCGGTTTGTGCTTCCGGCTCCGGCCATGCATGGTTGGAGGTTCCCTAAACCCCAACCCCCTCACTTCGATGCAAAAATCCCACACATGGTCCGTGACGATCAGCGTGCTCATGATCCTGGCCGGCCTGCTGGCCGTCATCGCCCCCGCGGTGGCGGGCATTGCGGCCACGCTCCTGATCGGCTGGCTGCTGCTGATCTGCGGCGGGTTCCACCTGGTGTTTTCCTGGCACCGCCGGGGGGCCGGGGGCACGCTCTGGGAGGTGCTGGTCGGCCTGCTTTATATCGCCATCGGGCTTTACCTCGTGGCCAATCCGCTGGCGGGCCTGGCCTCGATCACGCTCGGGATCGCCTTTTATCTCCTGATCGAGGCGGTCCTGGAATTCACCCTCGCGGCAAAAATGCGCGGGACCAGGGGCACCGGCTGGCTCTGGCTGGATGGAATCGTCAACGTGATCCTGACCTTCGTCATCTGGCGGACCTGGCCGGCGAGCAGCGTCTGGCTGATCGGCACCCTGATCGGGATCGGAATCATCTTCACCGGCTTTGTCCGGCTGATGCTCACGATGGGGGCGCAGCGCCTCACCGCCTCACCGGCCACCCTGTAGCCGCG
>Ga0302196_10001606_pt1 | contig 21546 bp, 20 predicted proteins | sample II_Bog_N1_3_FD_198794 | JGI IMG/M metagenome (GOLD analysis project Ga0302196, IMG submission 198794) | Peat permafrost microbial communities from Stordalen Mire near Abisko, Sweden - II_Bog_N1_3 | ecosystem: Environmental > Terrestrial > Soil > Wetlands > Peat | place: Sweden: Abisko...
CTCAGTCGCTTCGCGCCAGCTCCCCCAGCGGGGGAGCAATTTAGTCGAGGCGAGATCGCGTGGGTTCCGCGAGGACCAAGGTTTCTCTTGAGACGAGGGGCCTTCAGTCATCACCAATTGTACATCGTCCCATCCTCCAACCGGTTGATCGGCAGGCTGGCGGGTCGATACGGGTATTCCGCGGCCAGGGCCTCGTCGATCTCGACGCCGTGGCCGGGCGCCTCGCCGGGGTGCAGTTCCCCGTCCGCGAAGCTGTAGGCGTGAGGGAAGACCGCGTCGGTCTCGGCGGTGTGGCGCATATATTCCTGGATGCCGAAATTGGGGACCCACAGGTCGAAATGCAGCGCCGCGCCCATGCAGACCGGCGAGAGGTCGGTCGCCCCGTGACTGCCGGTGCGGACATTGTAAAGCTCGGCCAGGTTGGCGATCCGCCGCAGATGGGTGATGCCGCCGGCATGAACCACGGTGGCGCGGATATAGTCGATCAGCTGCTCCTCGATCAGCTGTTTGGCGTCCCAGATCGAGTTGAACACCTCGCCCACCGCCAGCGGCGTGGTGGTGTGCTGGCGGATCAGCCGAAACGCCGCCTGGTTTTCCGCCGGGGTCAGGTCTTCCAGCCAGAACGGCCGGTAGGGTTCCAGGTCCTTGCCTAGCCGGCCAGCCTCGATCGGCGTCAGGCGATGGTGGACATCATGCAAAAGGTGGATGTCCGGTCCCAGCGCCTCGCGGGCCGCTTCGAACAGCTTGGGCACCGTCGGCAGGTATTTGGCCGTCGACCAGACGTTTTCGGTGGGCACGGCCGCGTCGGCTGGCTCGTAGAACAGCTTGTCGCGCGACACGCCATAGGTCGAGGCCAGCCCCGGCACGCCCGATTGCAGCCGCACCGCCTTATAGCCCATGGCCTGGTAGCGCTTGGCCTCCATGATGGTGTCCTCGACGGTGGCCCCGTTGGCGTGGCCATAGACCATCACGCCAGTTCGGCTGGCGCCGCCCAGGATTTGATACAGCGGCAGGCCCGCCTGTTTGGCCTTGATGTCCCATAGCGCGGTGTCGACCGCGCTGATCGCCGACATGGTCACCGGCCCGCGCCGCCAATAGGCGCCGCGATAAAGGTACTGCCAGATGTCCTCGATCGCCTGCGCGTCGCGGCCGAGCAGGGCCGGGATCACGTGGTCGGTCAGATAGCTGGCCACCGCCAACTCCCGCCCGTTCAGGGTCGCGTCGCCCAGGCCGGTCAGCCCATCGGCGGTTTCGATCTTCAGCGTAACGAAGTTGCGGCCGGGACAGGTGACGATGACCTTGGCGTGGCTGATCTTCAGCATCAGGACTCCTGAGGGTGGGAGACGGCGACGGGAACTATGGCCCCCGGCGAGGTGACGACGCGAGCGGCGACGGCCAACGCGGCTTCGGCGGCTTCATCGGGAGACGATCCGGCTAGGCGCGCGGCCAGATAGGCACCGTTGAATGAATCGCCCGCGCCGGAGGTGTCGACGACGTGCGCGGCAGGCGCCGCCAATCCGTCGCGGCCTTGCGCGGTGATGACCAGGCAACCGTCCGCACCCGTGGTGAGCGCGATTTCGCGGGCGCCCAGCCGCCAGAGCTTGGCCGCCAGAACTTCCGGTGCGGCGTGTCCATAGAGAAGCGCCAGATCATCCGTACTCGGCAGAACGATGTCGGCCAGGCCGACCGCCGCCTCGATCACCGCGTGCGCCGTCGCCAGGTCCGGCCACAGGGCGGGCCGCACATTGGGATCGAAGGCGATGAGGCCAACCCGCCCGCGCAGCCATTTCATCAGCATCAGCGCCTGTTCGCGGTCCTCGGGCGGCAGGATCGCCAGCGATATCCCCGACAGATAGACCAGGTCCGCGCCGCTTAAGGGATCGCCGCCGCCGGCCCGCAGCCGCTGCATCCACTGCCGCGCCGCCGAGGCCTGACGCCAATAGTGAAACCGCCGCTCGCCCGCCGCGTCCAGCTCGATCAGGTAGAGACCCGGCGTGCGGTCGGTGTCGGTGAACGCCGCTTCGTCCTCGACGCCCTCGGCGCGCCACGCCGCCCGCATCGCGTGGCTCAGCGGATCGACCCCGGTCACCGTCAGGAACTGGACCTGGACGCCGGGCGCCGAGCGCTTCAGATAGACGGCGGTGTTATAGGCGTCGCCGGCGAAACCTTTCGACAACAGGCCATCGCCCGCATCGCGCAGTTCGACCATGCATTCGCCGATCGAGACCACACGCATCAGCCCGCGCTCCTCAACAGGGTGCGACGCAGCGCTGGTTCGGTCCGAAATGCGTCTGGAAACAGCGACGAATCTTCCAGAATTTTCGCCCCGTCGCAGCCTGAACTGGTCCAGGCCTGGAGGCGGTCGGCTTGAGGGTCCGCGACTTGCCCCTGACCAGCCAGGTCCAGCCACGCTCGGATGACCGTTTCCATATGCTTTGTCGAGCGCCCCGCGTGGGCGTTGGCGATCAGCAGGGGGTAGATTCGCTGGGCCAGCTTGCTCGAACCGTCCTCGCCGATCTGGGTCAACCGATGATCCAGCCGGGGGTTGGCGAAACGCGCCCGAGCCGTGCGCCAATAGTCCGCAACCGGAAGATCGGGCAGCGCCGGGGCGATTTCCTCGGCCATCAGGGCGTCGACGAACCTGGATATCTCCGGATCGGCGATCGTCTCGCGCACCAGGGCGCGTCCTTGTTTCAAGCCCAGATAGGCCAGGGCGGAATGGGCGGCGTTCAGAACGTGCAGCTTCAGCCGCTCATAGGGCGCCACATCCGCGACGAATTCGACGCCGGCCAGCTCCCAGGCTGGACGCGGGCCGGCGAAACGGTCCTCGATCACCCATTGGGCGAAGGCCTCCCGGCTGACGCAGGCCTGGTCGCGCAGGCCCAGTGCGGCTTCGATACGCGCCCGGCTGATCTCGCTGGTCGCGGGGACGATGCAGTCGACCATGGTCTGGGGAAAGGCGACCTCGGTCTCTATCCACTTCGCTAGTGTAGGGTCCCAACGGTCAGCGAGGGTCCGCACCGCTGCTTCGAGCTTGCGGCCGTTGCCGATCAGGTTGTCACAGCTGATCACTGTCATCGGCGCGCCGCCTTGGTTGCGCCGCTGGGCCAGGCCCAACGTCAGCCAACCGACCGCCGACATTGGCCTGTCGGGCCGCGCCAGGTCGTGCACGATTTCGGGATGGGCCAGATCAACTTCGCCAGCCGCGTCCAGGCGATAGGCCTTTTCCGTCACTGTCAGGCTAATGATGTGGGTCGTGGGCGCGGCCATCACTGCAACTACGCCTTCAGGGTCAACACCTGCCGCCAACGCCTGGCGCAGTACGCCGACCACTCTCAGCGCGCCCGATTCGGCCAGGGTCTCGACCGCGTAGAGTCCATCCTGCGGGTTGAGCGCCTCGGCCGCATCGGCGTGGCGCAGGGAAACGCCGGCTATGCCCCAATTCCCGCCGGCGGCGTGGATCGCGTCCTCGGTGAACACCGCCTGGTGGGCGCGGTGAAAGGCGCCCAGGCCCAGATGGACGATGCCGACGCCCAGGTTGGCGACGTCATAGTCCGGCCGCCCGATCTCGGCGGGAACCTGATCCAAGGTCCGAAGGTTTAGCCGCTCGCTCATAACCGATAGGCCTGTTTGGCCAGATTATAGGCCAGGTCCCGGGCCAGGTCCGCCGCTTCGTCCTCGTCCAGTCGTTGGGTCGCGACCAGTTCGGCCAGGTAGCTGCAATCCATCCGCCGGGCCAGGTCGTGGCGCGCGGGGATCGACAGGAAGGCGCGGGTGTCGTCGTTGAACCCGACCGTATTGTAGAAACCGGCGGTCTCGGTGGTTTGACGGCGAAACCGCAGCATGCCTTCCGGGGAATCGTTGAACCACCAAGCCGGGCCAAGCTTCAGGCACGGATAGTGGCCGGCCAAGGGCGCCAATTCGCGGGCGTAGTTGCTCTCGTCCAGGGTGAATAGGATCAGGCTGAAACCCGGATGTTCGCCGACCCGGTCCAGCAACGGCTTCAGCGCGCCGACATAGTCGGTCCGGGTAGGGATGTCGGCGCCCCGGTCGCGGCCGAACCGGCGCATCAGGCTGGGGTTGTGATTGCGCCAGGACCCTGGATGCAGCTGCATCACCATGCCGTCGTCGCAGGCCATCAAGGCCATTTCGGTCAGCGTCTGGGCGCGGAATAGTTCGGCGTCCAGCGGCTTGGCCCTCCCGCCAATGACCCGGTCGAGCAGGGCCTGGGCCTCGACCTTGGACAGGTCGGCGGTCCGCGCGGTCGGATGCCCATGGTCGGTGGCCGTGGCGCCATGCCGGCGAAACACCGCGCGCCGCGCGGCCAGGGCGGCCAGATAGCCGTCCCAGTGGCTGACATTCTCGCCGGTCAGCGCTCCGAGCTGGGCAAGGTTGTCGGCGAAGTCGTCGCGGCTTGGGTCGGTGACGTCGTCCGGCCGAAAGGTGGTGATCACCCGGCCCGGCCAACCAGAGGCTTCGATCGCGCGGTGGTGCTCCAGGTCGTCCAGCGCGCCCTCAGTGGTCGCCAAGACCTCGATCCCGAAACGCTCGTAAAGCGCACGAGGCCGGTAGTCTGGCCGCGCCAGGGCCTCGCTGACCGCGTCGAAATAGAGGTCGGCGGTTCCGGGTTCCAGCCGGACATCCAAGCCGAACACCGTGGCGAATACATGATCGAGCCAGAGGCGCGACGGCGTTCCGCGAAACAGCCGGTAATGCTCAGCGAAGCGCCGCCAGATCACCCGCCGGTCGGTCTCGAACGCCGCCGCGTCGCTTGGCCGCACGCCCAGGCTCTCCAGCGACACACCCTGGCTGAACAGCATGCGCAGCAGGTAGTGGTCGGGCCACAGCAGCAGGCTGACCGGGTCCTCGAAGGCCTGGTCATAGGCGAACCAGGCCGGGTCGGTATGGCCGTGTGGGCTAAGGATCGGCGCCGTTTCCACCGCCGCGAACAGCCGTCGCGCGATCGCTCGGACCGCGGAGTCCGCTGGCAGGAATCGATCGGGGTCCAGGTGCAGCGCCGCGCTCATGCAGGCATAGAGCTTGTCCGGTCCGCCCCGGTCAATCATCTTACTTGGGCTGTCGTTGCTCGCGCGGCGCAGGCATTCGTTAACCATCCGGGAACCGGCCGAGCCGCATGAATGGGCCGGCGCCGCGGGCGAAGCTCCGGCGATTTCAAGTGGCGGCGCGGACTTCCAAACCATGGGCGAGAGCCTCGATCCAACCGATTGGCCAGAATTCCGCGCCCAGGGCCACCGCATGCTCGACGACCTGTTCGATCATCTGGAAAGTCTGCGCAACCAGCCGGTCTGGCGGCCGATCCCACAAGCGGTCCGTGACCAGCGGCGCACGCCGTTGCCTGTGGCGCCGCAATCCTTGGCCAGCGTCCATGACAGCTTTCTGAGCGAGGTCCTGCCCTATGCCGGCGGCAATCTGCATCCGGGATTCATGGGCTGGGTCCAGGGCGCCGGGACCCCGGTCGGCATGCTGGCCGACATGCTGGCGGCGGGGTTGAACGCCAATTGCGGCGGCCGCGACCACATGCCGATCGCGGTCGAGCAGGAGGTCGCCGGCTGGGTTCGGCAGATGTTCGGGTTTCCCGAGGATGCGGTCGGCCTTTTGGTCACCGGCGCCTCGATGGCCAATTTCATCGGCGTATTGGCGGCGCGTCAGCACGCGCTGGGACCGGCGGTTCGCGCCAAGGGGATTGCGGACGGGGGTGGCAAGCTGACCGCCTATGTCTCGCTCGGCGCCCATAATTGCGTGCCCCGCGCCATGGAAATGGCCGGGCTGGGCCGCGACGCCTTGCGCTTGATCCCGGTCGACGATCATCACCGGATCGATCCGGCCGCTCTGCGCGCGCGCCTGGCCGCCGACCGCGACGCCGGCCTGAAGCCATTCTTGATTGTCGGCAATGCCGGGACGGTCGACACCGGCGCTATCGATGACCTCAATGCGTTGGCGGATATCGCGGCCAAGGAAGGTTGCTGGCTGCATATCGACGGCGCCTACGGGGCTTTGGGCGTGCTGACGCCGGACCTGGCGCCACGCTTGGCCGGAATCCAGCGGGCCGACTCGATCGCTTTCGACTTCCACAAATGGGGTCAGGTCCCCTATGACGCCGGTTATATCCTGGTGCGCGACGGCGGCCTGCAGCGCGAGGTGTTCGCCGCCTCCGTCGATTATCTGAAGCGCGAAACGCGCGGCATGGCGGCCGGCGACTGGTGGCCCTGCGACTACGGGCCGGATCTGTCTCGGGGATTTCGCGCCTTGAAGGTCTGGTTCACGCTCAAGGTGCATGGGGCTGACGCGATCGGGGCGTCGATCGCCCGATCCTGCGCGCTCGGCCGGGCCTTGGGCGACCTGGTGACCGAGGCGCCGGAACTGGAGCTCCTGGCGCCGGTTCAACTCAACATCGTCTGTTTCCGCTACCGCTGCGACGACCCGGACCCAGTCAACGCCGCCATCGTCGCCGACCTGCAGGAGGCCGGGCGCGTGGCGCCGTCGCTGACCCGCGTGGGGGGCCAGGTCGCCATCCGCGCGGCCCTGTTCAACCATCGCACCGACCAGAGCGATATCGAGGCTTTAGTCCGGTCTTGCGTCGCGTTCGGCGACGCTGCTGTCAAATCGGATACTGCATGACCGACATCCCGCTTCGGCCCAGCATCGGGCTGGCCGCGCTGGCGCGCATGATCTTCGAGCAACTCGACGTACAACCGCTGTGGGGCCAGTTGGTGGAGCGGGCGACTGGCGATCCCACCGACGCGGCGGCCCTGATGGACTTGGCGACCCTGCTGCTGTTGTCGGGCAATCGCGACGACGGGCTGAGCGTGCAGGCTCAAGCCCTGGAGCGGGGACGTCTCTATCGCCGGCCCGGCGTCGGCGGTCCTGGACTGCGTGTGCTGGCCCTGCTGGCGGCTGGCGACACCATGGCCAACACGCCGCTGGATTTCCTGCTGGAAGGTTCGGACATCGAACTCTTGACCCTCTATGTCGACCCGGATCACCCGCCGGCGAGTCCGCTCCCCGACCACGACGTCGCCTTCCTGGCCGTCGGCGAGTCCGAGGCGAATATGGCCAGCCTGGGTAGCTTGGAGGCCGTGCTGCCCTCATGGCCCAGGCCCCTGATCAACGGTCTGCCGGGGCGGATCGCCGAGCTGACCCGCGACGGGGTTTGCGCGCTGTTGAGCGGCGTCGATGAGGTGGTGGCTCCGTCGACGGGCCGGGTGTCGCGCGATCTGCTGGCGGCCATCGGACGGGGCGAGGCGGCGGTGGAAAGCTTGTTAGGCGGCGCCGGTTTTCCGATCATCGTCCGGCCGATCGGCTCCCACGCCGGGACCGGGTTGGAAAAACTCGATGGTCCCGAGGCCATCGTCGCCTATCTGGCGGCCCAGAGCGTCGACAGCTTCTATATCGCGCCCTTCGTCGACTATGCGGGGCCGGACGGCCAGTTCCGCAAGCAGCGCATCGCGCTGATCGAGGGCCGCCCGTTCATCTGCCACATGGCCATCTCGCCGCGCTGGATGGTGCACTATCTGAACGCTGACATGCTTGAAAACCCGGAGAACCGGGCGGAGGAGGCGCGGTTCATGGCGTCCTTCGACGACGACTTCGCCCAGCGCCACCGCGCCGCGTTCGAGCGGCTGTATGAGCGGATCGGGCTGGATTATTTCGCCATCGACTGCGCGGAGACCGTGGATGGGCGGCTATTGCTGTTCGAGGCCGATGTGGCGATGATCGTCCACGCGATGGATCCGCCGGAACTGTTCGCCTACAAACAGCCCCAGATGCGCAAGGTGTTCGACGCCTTCCAGGCGATGCTGCGGCGGCGAGCCGGAGCTGGCGCCAGCGGCGGTTGACCAGGATCTCCAGTCTTTTTTAGTCCTCATCCTGAGGCGCTCGCCGCTTGGCGAGCCTCGAAGGACGCACTTTCCCAGCGGCCCTTGCGTCCTTCGAGGCCCGCTTCACGGGCGCCTCAGGATGAGGACCGAAGGTTGGGCTCAACGGCCGCGGCTATCGGCTCAGCTATAGATTCGTCCGGCCTGGACCAGGCGGCCCGTCACGCGGGCGGCTTCGTCCAGCACGGCCATGGCCTGCGCGATCACAGCGTTCGGGTCGGCCACGCCTTTGACGATCAGCCGCGCGCTATTGCACAGTCGAAGGGCGCTGATCGGTGCGCCGTCGCGCTCGCCGCAGGACACAGGTTGGCCCAGCCGGGCGCGCATCACGTCCCCGATCCCGCCGGTCGCCAGTGAGCGATAGACGTTCTCGGTCGCGGTCACGCTCAGGAACGGCGCGTTGGCGCTGGGCCGTTCGCGCAGCAGGAACGGAAAGATGGTCGGCGTGGCGTCCCAGCCGGCCGAGGCGCCAATAGCCTCGCGGTCCAGCGCGCGGACGGGCAGGGGTTCGAACAGCGGGTCTTGGCTCAGCCGGGCCTGGGCTGCTTCGGCGAAGCGGACGACGAAGGCTTCGACCGCGGCTTCCGGCAAGGCGCGAAAGGCGCGGAATTCCTCCAGCGCCGCCTCCCAGCGCAGCAACAGGCCCTCATTGGCCGTGTCGTCCAGGGCCCGGCCGGCGAACCAGGTCTCGGGCCAGTCCGCGCGGGCGGAATAGGGCTTCAGGGCAGGGCGCAGCAGGCGTCCGCGCAGGCGTTCCGCCGTGGCGGGCGGCACGAACAGGGCGCCGGAAAAAATTGGGCCGGTTAGGAACTTCGACCCGGTCACCGCGACCATCAAATCGTTGTCCAGATAGGCGCGCAGGGTGGCGGCCGACAGCCGGAACTGGCAGGCGTCGACCAGCACCTCAAGCGTGTGCGGGAACCGCCGACGCAGGGCCAGTACGGTGTCGAGGCCGGGGGAGATCAGGCCGGTTTTGGAGACGTCGGCGACGGTCAAGAGGACGCGGCGGCCGGTCTGGGACGCGTGCAGGCACAGCGCGTCCAACTCCGCCTCGATGATCGCCCGGTCGCGCAGGCGGCCGTCGGCCTTGCGGCCTCGAATAGCGACATAGGCCCCGCCGCCGGGACCGATCGGCGCGCCTTGATCGACCGCTTCGCCGAGCGCGGCGCGATCGCTGAAATGCCGCCCTTCGAGCGCCGCCGGAACCCCGCTGCCGGTCTCCTCCGGCTCGATGCCGAGGCAGAGCAGGGGCGCGGCGGGCGTGCCGCCGACCAACTCGCGGACCAGAAGATGCAGGTCGCTGCCGGACGCGGCGAACACCACCTCGACCGGCGACCCGGCCAGGCCGCACAGCGCCTTCAACTCATCGCGGATGCGGCCCATTTCACGGGCGTAGACCTGTGGGCGCGACTGTCCCGGCTCGGCGCGTAGGCGCGCGCGCAGGGCGTCGGCGGCGGCATAGCCCTGCGTCGAAATGACTGAGGCCGTGGAGGAGCCGAAATCCGCCAAGGCGGCGTCGGGCCGGGGCGCGCAGCCATAGCGGTTAACACCGCTGGCCGGATCGAGACTCAGCCGCCCGTCGCCGCCGGCCGCCAGCAAAGCGCTGGTCGTCGCCTGGTCGAGAAACCCATCAACCTCCGGCGCGGAAAGGGAAAACGCCTCGACATGGCTTTGAGGGCCGGACGACCGGGGATTGATCACGGGACAGAACTCACGCTTCAAACGCGGCCGAAAATCGGGACGCGGCCCTAGAATGCGACGCTCTCATTGCGAGACGATTAACCAGACTGGGCAGTTCTTGGCCGTATTCGTTGATCGGCCGTGTAACCAAGCCAGGTTCAGCGGCGAACTACCCCCCGAAGTCGTCGGGAAAGATCAATAATGGGCCAGCGAACATCTGGGTTGGGCGCCGCAGCGCTCGCGGCGATCTGCCTCGCATGGAGCAGCGGCGCCCAGGCCGCCGACGCCGGCCATCCGGTCGTGGTCGAGTTGTTCCAGAGCCAAGGTTGCTCGTCCTGCCCGCCCGCCAACGCCAATCTGATGGCCCTGAGCCAGCGCCCGGACGTCTTGGCCTTGAGTTTCGGGGTCACCTATTGGGACCAACTCGGCTGGAAGGACACCTTCGCCAGCCCGCAATATACGGCGCGCCAGTGGGACTATGCGCACGCGCTGCATCACGACAACGTCTTCACGCCCCAGGTCGTGGTCAACGGTCGTCTGGACGGCGTCGGCGCGGGTCGCGGCGAGATCGAACAGTTGATGCGGCGCGCCGATCGTACGGTGGCCGGGCCTAGCTTGACGATCGCGAGCGGGGCGGTCCTGGTCGGCGCGGCGCCGATGTCCGGCGGGGCCGCCGATGTCTGGTTGGTGCGCTATGACCCGCGCATCGTCCAGGTCGCCATCCGGCGCGGGGAGAATGGTGGCCGGACCCTGCCGCACCGCAATGTCGTGCGCGAACTGGTCCGGCTGGGCGGTTGGAACGGGCGGGCCGCGCGGTTCGATATTCCGGCCAGCCGTGATCCGGCGCTGCGCGCCGCGGTGCTGGTCCAGACCGCCGGCGCGGGTCCGATCCTGGCGGCGGCCAAGGGGTGAGCCGCCGAGCCCGACCGCCCATCGAAAGACGCAAGTCTCGCCTTCCGCGAGACTTCTTCGCGACCGTTTGCACTCAAGGCAAACGCCAACCCGCGCTTCGGATATTCCGGACCGCATTATCTCAGAAAGAGCGAACCATGACCTCCAAATTCAATCGCGTGCTGCGTTTGGCAGCCGTATCGACCGCGGCGATGGCGTTGTGCCTTGCCGGCTCCGCTTCGGCCCAGCAGGGCGCGATGGCGTCCGGCGCCATGTCGTCGGACCATATGGCCTCCGATCATATGGCTGCTGACCACATGACTTCCGATCATATGATGGCGAAGAAGCCGATGGCTAAGAAGACCGCCCACAAAAAGCCGATGGCCAAGACGGGCGCCATGGCCGCGACCGGCGCGATGTCTTCCGGCGCAATGTCCTCCGGTCCCACGAGCCACTAAGCGTGTCGCGCGCGCCGGCGGGGCAAGCGTCCGCCGGCGCACCTGCGGTTCACGCCTGTCCGTGTGCGATGTTCATGATAGGGTCAAGCCCGTTTCGGGGCGGATTCTGAGAGGGATGATCGAGGTATGTCGAACGACGGTCCGTCCAGCCCAAGCCCCGCGCTGAAGCCGGCCCACGAGGTGATCTACCGTCACACCCTGGCGGTTCGGGTCACCCACTGGATCAATCTTTTCTGCATCACGCTGTTGTTGATGAGCGGCCTGCAGATCTTCAACGCCCACCCCCGGCTCTACTGGGGCCAGTACGGCGCCGATGCAGACAAGGCCTTTATCGAGATGATGGCCACGGGCGCCGATCCCGACCACCCGATCGGCGTCACCAGAATCGCGGGACACGCCTTCACCACCACCGGGTTTCTGGGCGCCTCGGCCGGCGACGACCATACGATCGTCCCGCGCGGTTTTCCCCGCTGGGCGACTCTGCCCAGTTTTCAGGATCTGGCGGTCGGGAGGCGCTGGCATTTCGCCCTGGCCTGGCTGTTCGTCATCAATGGGTTGGCCTATCTGGGCTTCGGACTGCGCAACCGGCATTTCAGCCGCGACCTCGCGCCCACGCGCGAACAGATCAAGCCCAGCCACATCCTGCGGGACATCTGGGATCACATGCGCCTGAAGCATCCGCGCGGCGAGGCGGCCAAGTCCTATAATGTGCTGCAAAAACTGACCTATCTGATCGTCATCTTCGTCCTGCTGCCGCTGATGATCCTGACCGGATTGACCATGTCGCCGGGCATGGACGCGGTTTTGCCGGGCTTGTTGAATCTGTTCGGCGGACGTCAGTCGGCGCGCACCATCCACTTCATCAGCGCCAACCTGATCGTATTGTTCGTCCTGGTCCATGTGGTCGAGGTGCTCCTGGCCGGGGTGGTCAACGAGATTCGTTCGATGATCACCGGCCGCTATGTCGTTCCGCCGGAGGTCAGCCAATGAGCGGTATCGAACTGCCCCGTCCCGGCTTCGCGCGCCCGGACTTTTCGAGGCGGGGCCTGATCACCGCCGGGACACTGGCCCTTGGCGGGGTTGCGCTCAGCAGCTGCGATCAACTCAGCCGATCGCCCGGCTTTCTGAATAAGATCGGCGCGGCGGAAAGCGTCACGTTGAACGTTCAGCGCCTGCTGCTGTCCGCCAAGCCCCTGGCGCGGGAGTTTTCGGCCAGGGATATCTCGCCGACCTTCAAGGCCAACGGCTCGCTAATGCCCAGCGACGACGACTATCAGGCCGCGCTGTCCAACGGGTTCCGCGACTGGAGCCTCAAGGTCGACGGCCTGGTGAACCGGCCGCTCAGCATCTCGATGGCCCAGCTCAAGGCGATGCCGGCGCGCACCCAGATCACCCGTCACGACTGCGTCGAGGGCTGGAGCGCCATCGCCGGCTGGACCGGGATCCAGCTGGGCCGGGTGTTGCAGGCCGCTGGGCTGAAGCCGAACGCCCGCTACGTGGTGTTCCATTGCGCCGACGACCTGGAACCGTCGCTGGACGGCAGCGGCCGTTACTACGAGAGCATCGATCTGGTCGACGCCTTCCACCCCCAGACCATCCTGGCCTACGCCATGAACGGCCAGCCCCTGGCCGTGCCGCATGGCGCCCCGATCCGCCTGCGGGTCGAGCGCCAGCTTGGCTACAAACAGGCCAAGTATGTCATGCGGATCGAGGTGGTCGACCGGTTCGACAAGATGGGCGGCGGCAAGGGCGGTTTCTGGGAGGATCGCGGCTACGAGTGGTACGCCGGAATCTAGCCCCGATCGCCAAGCCATGTTTTGCCTCGCGCCCGCGCCGGTGTAACGCTTGGCCTGTCCACGACGTATTGCGAAAGAGCGGATGTGACCGACGAGGCCCGGCTGAAGGCGCTGATGCTGCGCGGCCTGGCGGGCGACGCCGCGGCTCACGCGGCGCTGCTCTCGGCGATGAGCGGCTATCTGCGCGGCTATTTCAGCCGGCGCCTGGGCGCGGGCGCGGCGGATGTGGAAGATCTGGTGCAAGACACGCTGCTGGCCATTCACTTAAGGCGCGCCACCTACGATCCGGCGCAACCGTTTACGCCCTGGGCCTACGCGGTGGCGCGCTACAAGCTGCTGGATCATTTCCGGCGGGTCGGGGTGCGAAAGACGGTCCCGCTGGAGGACGCGGGCGACCTGTTCGCGCACGAAAATCCCGAGGAGGGAGCGGTGCGCCGCGACGTTGGCAAATTGTTGGATGCCTTGCCGGCCCGTCAGCGCCAGTTGATGCGCGACGTCAAACTGACCGGGCTCTCTATGGAAGAGGCGGCGGCGAAGTCGGGCATGTCGGTGACGGCGGTCAAGGTCAGCGTGCACCGGGGCATGAAGACCATGTCCGGAAAGGTTCGCGATGAAGACCGATGACCTGATCGCGGCCTTGGCGGCCGACAGCGCTCCGGTCGCGCCGATGGCGGTTCGCGGGCGGTTGGCCCTGGCCAGCCTGGTCTCCGCGGCCGTCGCCACGGCGATCGTGCTGCTGTGGCTGGGTATGCGGCCCGATATTCATATCGCCATGCGGACGGCGGCCTTCTGGATCAAGGCCGGTTATACGTTGTCCCTGGCCGCCTGCGGCTTCGCCCTGACCCTGCGCATGGGGCGTCCTGGCGCCAGGCCGGGACCCGCCCTGGCCGTCGCCCCCGCGATCTTCGCGGCCTTGGCGGCCCTGGCGGCCGTCGAATTGCTGCTGGCGCCGGCCGGTCAGCGCCAGGGCGACTGGCTGGGTCAGAGTTGGCGGGTGTGCCCGGTGTTGATCCTGATTGTCTCGGCGCCGGTCTATCTGGCGGTGGTCTGGGTCTTGCGCGGTATGGCGCCGACCCGGCTGAGGCTGGCCGGCGCGGCGGCGGGACTGTTGGCCGGCGGCGTCGGCGCGAGCGTCTACGGCCTGCACTGCCCGGAGATGGCGGCGGCCTTCGTGGTCACCTGGTACAGCCTGGGGGTCGCCGCCTGCGCCGCGGTCGGCGCCCTGCTTGGGCCGCGCCTGCTGCGCTGGTGATCGGACGCCCTTGGGCGGCTTGTCGCGCCCGTTGGCGCGCCCTACATCAGGATTGGGCAGGCAGCCGCGCGTATCGGCGGCGCGATCAGGGGACTTCGAAGCGTTTGGCGACTACCTGGACCCATAGGATGGCGCGGGTCGTCGTGCGGCCGTTGATCGGGACGGGCGTCACCCCCAATCATCTGACTACGCTCAGGCTGGTCACTGGCCTCGCCGCCTGCGTGGCCGTGGCGTTGGGAACGCCGGCTGGCGCCTTGTGGGGTGGGGTCCTGTGGCTGATCTCGGCGTTTCTCGATCGGGCCGACGGGGAATTGGCCCGCATTGGCGACATGATGAGCGCGCGAGGCCACGCCTATGACTATTTTTCGGATGTTCTGGTCAATTCGGTGATCTTCGCCGCCGCGGGAATCGGCGCGCGGCATGGCTGGCTGGGCGTCTGGGCCGCGCCGATCGGGGTGCTCGCCACGGTCGCCATGCTGGTCAGCTGGATCGTCGGCGAATGGTACCAGAAGCTCGAGGGATCGGGCCAGAAGGCCTATGCCGGACGATGGGGCTTCGATGTCGACGACGGGCTCTATCTCATCGCGCCGTTGATCTGGCTTGGCCTGATGAGTTTCGTTGTCGTCGGCGCGGCGGCGGGGACCTCGATCATGGCTGTCATCATCGTGGTTCGATTTCAGCGCCTGCGCGCCAAACGGGCCTGAGGCTCTAGATTAGACCCGGAATCGATAGTCAGTTCCTGGCGTTCGCTCGACGTCCGGCGGGAAATTGGCGCGCTTTTCCGCGAAATAGCGGCTGCGATGATCGCCCGCGCTCTTGGCGTTATAGGTGATGTAGAGGATGCGGCGGGCGCTGTCGGTCCGATTGGGTTTGGACGCGTGCGGCGCGTAGCTGTCGAAGAACAATACGTCGCCGGGCTCCGACGGGATCGAAATCAGCTTGAAGCTGGCCATCTGCTCGGGCGTCAGCGGGGCCCACTCCTCGCCGATCAGGCCGGCGAAGCGGGGGGCGTCGGCCATTTCCAGGCATCCGTTCTCCAAGGTCGCCCGGTCGATACAGACCAGGGCGGTGACGAACAGCGGCGCATAGCTGGACCAGCCGGCCTGCTGGTCCTGGTGCGGCTCGAACCCCGCCCCGCCGGCCATCTTGAAGTTGATCTTGTCCTTGAACATCACCGCCGGCTCGGCCAGCAGGGTTTCGACCGCCGCCCGCAGCCGCCCATGCACCAGCCGGTCAAAGCCGTCGTGGAACGGGCAGAAGTTCTCGATCCGCTGGATCAATCGAACGCCCGGGTTGGCCAGGCTCGGTTCGGAATAGACCATCTGCACGCCGGGTTCTTCCGGACGCGCGGCGATTTCATCGGTCCAGGCCGAAATTCTGGCGACTTGCGCCGCCGAGAAGAAGCCGGGCGCCGCGCACCAGCCGCGCCGGGCGTACTGGTTGATCTGGTCGGCGGACAGTCGCACGCTTGAAGCGGTCTCGGTCAAGACGGTGGTCATTCGGCGATGATCGTCATGGACGCCTCAATCAAGCAGTTGGGGAAGGATGACATCACGGGCGTGGACCACGTCCTCTGGAAAATCGATCTCGGTCCAAGGAAGATCGCCGACGTCCTCCGCGCCGAACCGGTGCGGCTCGGCGAGGATCAGATCGCGGATCGCCTCTTCATATTCCAGATGCCCGCCGCCGGCGTCGGCCAGGGTCTGGCACCGGGCGGCGAGGCGGCCCGCCATCTGGGGCGAGAAACGGAAAAAGCCCACCGATTCGCCGTGCCGGTCGTGCGGGTGTTCCGGACGCTTGCGGAAGTCGACGATGACGTCGCCGCGGAAACAGACCTTGACCGGCTCGTCGCCAGGTTCGAGTTCGGGATCGACTAGAAGGACCACCTCGCCGGACCCGGTCAACAGGCGCTCGATCATCCTGCCGTCGTGCAGCACGTCGCCGTCCATCACCAGGACCGGCCTGCCGCTGTCCAGGACTTCCCGCTGCACCAGCAGCGACAGCAGACTGCCTTCTCGGTAGCGTGGATTCTCGACGAAGCCGACATCGAGCGAGGGGGCTATCCGCGAGACCGCCGAGCGGACCTGATCGCCGTCATATCCGACGCTGATCGACACTGCCCGCACGCCGCATGCTTCCAGCGTGCGCAGCCGCCGCTCCAGCAGCGAACGGCCGTCGAACTCCAGCAATACCTTGGGGCCGTCGTGGCTGCCGCCCAGCCGGCGACCGTAACCCGCCGCGAGAATGATCGCCGTGAGATCTGCGGGAGGATGTGACAATTCGATGTCTGCTTTGTTACATTACTGTGTCGACGCCATATATGTTGCGGGTAGGCTTCAGGCAAACCCCCGTGTGGGATCAACTTGGAAAAGGGGACCATGAACAAGTTCGCTCGCAAGCCCGGATTGTCGCTCCCGCTGGGAACGGCGCGCGTGGCCGATAAGCCGACAAAGGCTCTGCGTCGGGAAATCTTCTCGCCGACCCTGTCCTTCCTGATGGAGGCGCACAGCGGCCTGTCGGCCAAGCTGGCCGAGGAGGCCGGTTTTCGCGGGATCTGGGCGTCGGGCCTGTCGATCTCGGCCAGTCTGGGCCTGCGCGACTCCAATGAAGCGTCCTGGACCCAGGTGCTGGAAATCCTCGAATACATGGTCGACGCCACCACGCTGCCGATCCTGGTCGACGGCGACACCGGGCACGGCAATTTCAACAATGTCCGCCGCTTTGTCAGAAAGCTCGGCGAACGCGGGGTCGGCGGCGTCTGCATTGAGGACAAGCTGTTTCCCAAGGCCAACTCCTTCATCGGCGAAGCCCAGCCCCTGGCCGATGTCGAGGAATTTTGCGGACGCATCCAGGCCGGCAAGGACAGCCAGGTCGACGACGACTTCGTCATCGTCGCGCGCACCGAGGCCCTGATCTCGGGCTGGCCGATGGACGAGGCGCTGCGCCGGGCGGAGGCCTATCACGCGGCCGGCGCCGATGCGATTTTGATCCATTCGAAAAAGGCCGACGCAGACGAGATCTTCGAGTTTCGCCGCCTCTGGGGCGACCGCGCGCCGGTGGTGATCGTGCCCACGTCCTATCATTCGACCCCGACGGACCTGTTCCGCCAGGCCGGCGTCTCCACGGTGATCTGGGCCAATCATCTGCTGCGCGCGTCGCTGACCGCCATGCGCGAGACCGCCATGCGCATCCACCGCGACGAATCCCTGCAGGAGGTCGAAGGCCGCGTGGCCGGGGTCAAGGACGTGTTCCGGCTGGTCGGCAATGACGAGCTTGAGGCCGCCGAGGCCCGCTATCTGCCGGCGCCGCAGCGCCAGCGCGCCATCGTGCTGGCCGCTTCGCGCGGCGAGTTGGGCGAACTGACCCGCGACCGGCCCAAATGCATGATCGATGTTCGCGGCCAGCCCCTGCTGCAGCGGCTGGTATCGACCCTGGCCGAGAGCGGCGTGCGCGAGACCCTGGTGGTGCGCGGCTATCGCAAGGAGGCCGTTAGCGCGTGGGGCGCCAAGCTGGTCGACAACGACCGCTACGCCGAAACCGGCGAGGTCTATTCTCTGGGCATGGCCGGTCAGGCGCTCGAGGGCGAACTGGTGCTGGCTTACGGCGATGTGCTGTTCCGCCGCTACATCCTCGACAGCCTGCTGGCCTCGCGCGCCGACGTCGTGCTGGCGGTGGACGCGCGTCCGTGGACGCCCGCGTCCGCGTCCGGATCGCGCGACCTGGTCGAGGCTGATCACCGGTTCTCCGGCGACTATCTGGATGACGCGCCGGCGCATCTGATCTCCATGGCTCCGGCCTTGGCGCCGACGCCGACGACCGCGGGCGAATGGATGGGGCTGGCGCGGCTCAGCCCGCTGGGCGCACAATGGCTGGTCGAGGAGATCGAGGCGCTGAAGGTCGAGGGTCTTTACGAGACCGCCGACCTGCCGACGCTGCTGACCCGGATCGCCGCCCGCCATCCGGTGCGGATCAAATATTTCACCGGCCACTGGATGGACGTGGACACCCTGGCCGACCTGGCCGACGCCCGGAACTTCACCTGAGTAATGATCACCGCTGACGCGTTCATCAGCGCGGCCGGCGCGCGGGGCTTCGACTTCTACACCGGCGTGCCCTGCAGTTTTCTGACGCCGCTGATCAACGGTGTGCTTTCCGACCGCGCGCTGCGCTATGTCGGCGCCGCGAGCGAGGGTGAGGCGGTGGCGATTGCGGCCGGCGCCTGGTTGGCGGGGCGCCGAACGGTGGTGATGTGCCAGAATTCCGGCCTCGGTAACGCGGTCAATCCGCTGACCTCGTTGAACGCGCCGTTCCGCATCCCGACCCTGCTGGTCACCACCTGGCGCGGCCAGCCGGGTCTGGCGGACGAACCCCAGCACGAGGTGATGGGCCAGATCACTCACGACCTGATCCGGTTGATGGGGCTTCCGCTCGAGGATGCTCCCAATACCGACGACGCCGTGGGGCCGGCCTTCGACCGCGCCATCGCGGCCATGGATGACGCCGGCCTGCCCTTCGCCTGGGTACTGAAAAAGGGCGACATCGCCGATACGCCGCTGAACCAGCCGGCGCCGAGCCTCCGCCCCACGGGCCGCCGCGACCGTTTCGAGCGCGGCGGCGAGCGCCAGACCCGCGGGCAAGCCCTCGCCCGGGTTCTGGACCTGGTCGACGACCGGGCCGCGATCATCGCCACCACTGGAAAGTGCGGGCGTGAGTTGTTCACGCTCGCCGACCGGCCGCAGCATCTTTATCAGGTCGGCTCGATGGGCGGGGCTTCGGGGATGGGACTGGGCGTCGCGCTGAACGTGGACCGGCCCGTGGTGGTGCTGGACGGTGACGGGGCGGCGCTGATGAAGCTGGGAAGCTTCGCCACCATCGGGGCCTATGCGCCCGCGAACCTGATCCATGTCGTGCTCGACAACGGCGCGCACGACTCCACCGGCGGCCAGCAGACCGTCTCGGCCTCGGTCGATTTCGCCGCCATCGCGCTGGATTGCGGCTACGCCTACGCGGCTTCATGCGACGATCTTGCGGGGTTTGAACAGGCCTGGCGCGGGGCGTCCCAAAGCGGTGGCCCCAGCCTGATCCATCTGCGGATCGCGCCGGGCTCCATGGCCAAGCTCGGCCGCCCGACCGTGTCGCCGACCGAAGTGGCGCGGCGGTTCAAGTCCTTCCTAGCGTCCTGAGGCCAGCGTGACCAAACCGCCCCTGCTCCTCACGCCCGGCCCGCTGACCACCGACGATCGGGTGCGCCAGGCGATGATGCGCGACTGGGGCTCTCGGGACGAAGCCTTCATCGCCCTGACAGCCGAGCTTCGCGCCCGCCTCCTGGACGTGGCCGCCGGCGCCGCCAGCCACGTCGCGGTTCCGATCCAGGGCAGCGGCACCTTCGTGGTCGAGGCGGCCATCGCCACCCTGGTGCGGCCCTCTGACAAGCTGCTAGTTCTGATCAACGGCGCCTACGGCCGGCGGATCGCGCAGATCGCGCGGCGCCTAGGCCGTCCGGCCGAGATATTGGAGTGGGCCGAGAACGCGCCGGTGGATGCCGAGGCCGTCGCGCGGGTGCTGGACGCCGATCCGACTGTCACCCATGTGGCGCTGGTTCACTGCGAGACCACCTCCGGTCTGCTCAATCCGCTGGCCGAGGTGGCGGCGGCGTGCGCGCGGGCCGGCCGGCCGCTGATCCTCGACGCCATGTCCAGCTTCGGCGCGTTGCCGATTGACCTGACCACGACACAGGTCATGGCGGTCCTTGCTTCGAGCAACAAATGCCTCGAAGGCGTTCCTGGCCTCGGCTTCGCCCTGGTGGAACGCGCGGCGCTGGCCGCCGCGAAGGACGTTTCGCCGTCGCTCAGCCTGGATTTGCACGATCAGTGGCGCGGCTTAGAGGCCAACGGCCAGTGGCGTTTCACGCCTCCCGTCCAGGTGGTCGCCGCTCTGGTCGAGGCCCTGCGGCTGCTGGACGAGGAAGGCGGCCCGCCGGCTCGATTGGCGCGCTATCAGGCCAATCTCAGGGTGTTGGTCGAGGGTTTTGTGGGCCTGGGTTACCCGCTGTACCTGGACCCGACCCTGCAGGCGCCGATCATCGCGACCTTCCGGCCGCCATCCGGTCGTCCGTTCGATTTCCAGAGCTTTTATGACGCCCTGGCGGCGAATGGCTTCGTCATCTATCCGGGTAAGCTGACGCGCGAGCCGAGTTTCCGCATCGGCTGTATCGGCGCCGTCCGTCCCGCCGACCTCGAACGCCTGGTCGAGGTCGCCGTGGCCATTATGGTCTAGGCTGGAGCGCTTCGCCGGGGTCTGGCGTCGCGGCCGGCGCCGCCGTTGTCGCCGTCGGCGCGGGGGCGGGGGCGGGTTCCGGCGTCGTAGCCGGGGCTGGAGCGTCGCTGGCTGGCGGCGGACTGGCGGCCGGATGCGCGTTGGGTGGGCTCGTCTCGTCGAAGTCAGGCAGGGATTGCACGGGCGGGGCGTCGCCGTCGATCAAGCTCTGCTGGTTCTGCATATAGGCCGATCGAAGCGTGGCGTAGGGATCGGTCGCGTCGTTGAGCAGGGTCTTCAGCGCCCCATCCGATTCCGCCCGTAGATCCAGGCCATGGACCAGTGTCCGCGAGAGGCTGATGGCGGTCTTGTCCGGATAGCGAATCCAATAGAGGGGATCCAAGGCCGCGCCGACGCCGGCGCCAACCAGGGCGCGGACGGTCGATGGCCCGACGACCGGCAGATAGATGTATGGTCCGGTTCCCACGCCATAATGGCCCAGCGTGATGCTGAAGCTGGTGTCCTGATGCGGCAGGTTGGCGGTCGCCGCCACGTCGAGCAGGCCGGCGATTCCGAGCGTCGAATTGAGCACGAGCCGCCCCAGCGCCTGAGCCGCGCGCTTCGGCTTGACCTGCAGGACGTCGTTGATGATGACGCTGGGCTCGGTCAGATTGCTGAGAAAGTTTCGGATAATCAACCGAAGCGGCGATGGCAACGCACGGCTATAACCTATCGCCGCGGGACGAATGATGGCGCGATCCAGGCCCTCATTGAAACTATAGACGTGCCGATTCCAGTGTTCCCAAGGATCTCCATTGGACGCGCTGGCAGATTCCGCGGCCATGGCCGAGGCGCTGTTCAACAACATCGCGCCAACAACCGTGGCGAAAAACAATCGACGCACTGCGTCCCTCCTTGCAAGTCTCAGCCATACGGACGCGGGACGCCATCGCGCAACTTAAAACCGTCGAACCGTCGATGGGCTCGATCGATCTGGGGTTGATTTGGGCGCTCGGGACGATCAATTCTAGTGCCGCCGAGCTTGAAACATCCGAAACCGGTTTTGGCTAGAGCGCGATAGCTTTAACCGGCAGCCGCTTTGAGCGGCCATCGCGCTCTAGCTTCAATGAGCTAGGGCCTTTTTTTACGCTTCGGCTGAAGCCATCCGAAGCTACAAGGCTTTGAGCGACTTTTCTCCATCGAGCCCCGTCGAGGTTCGCGAAAATACGCTAGGAGAGGACCTTCTTCCTGCTAGCGGCGTCATGAGGCCCCCCGTTGACCGCAAAACCATCCGTGATCGCCCGTGTCGTTGCCTTCAG
>Ga0302196_10001607_pt1 | contig 21545 bp, 21 predicted proteins | sample II_Bog_N1_3_FD_198794 | JGI IMG/M metagenome (GOLD analysis project Ga0302196, IMG submission 198794) | Peat permafrost microbial communities from Stordalen Mire near Abisko, Sweden - II_Bog_N1_3 | ecosystem: Environmental > Terrestrial > Soil > Wetlands > Peat | place: Sweden: Abisko...
CGCCGTCAGGGTGAAGCGTGACGGCGTCAACCCTTGCCAAGACGGCGTCAGGGTGAAGCGTGACGGCGTCAACCCTTGCCAAGCCGCCGTCAGGGTGAAGCGTGACGGCGTCAACCCTTGCCAAGCCGCCGTCAGGGCGAAGGTTGCTGCCGTCAACGCTTGCCAGGCGGCCGCCCTGGTCAAGCATGGCTCACGGCTCCAAGGCCAGGACGCCCTCGTTGCTCCCCGCGACCCAGATCGTGTCACGTCCGCCGGCCGTCCGAGCGCCGACCCACAGCGCCTGGATCGAGACGTTGTCCGACACTGGGATCGTCCACGTGGTGAGCTCGCTCGCTGTCGCATCCCACCGGGCGACGCTCTCCCCGGCCGACGTGGTGTTGCCCAGCCAGTAGACGCCCTGCGCCGTGACTTGCAGCGCCTGGGCGGCGAGTGGGCCAACCTGCGGCACCGGCGCCCACGTCGCACCCTCACCGAGGCGCCACAGCGAGGTTCCCACCACCCAGACCTCGGTGGCACTCGTCCCGCCCACGGCCGCCACCGATCCGCTCGCGCCGAGCCACTGCGCGGACCACGCCGAGCCGTCCCAGTGCACGATCGCGGGCGGGGTCGCGGCCGATCCACAGGGGACCGTGGTTCGTCCGTTCGCGGCAACCCATGCCTCGGCGGGCCCAGCGACCCAGATCCCCACGGGGTTGAGCGGCGGCCCGCTGCCACCGACGGTCTGTGGAAAGGAGGGCGCGTACGCCGACCAGCGTGTCCCGTCCCATCGAGAGACGAGCCCCCCGGTATCGATCGCCCACACGTTGGTCGATGACGTTCCACCGAACGCGACGATCTCCTCGGTCGTCGAAAGCGCATACGAGGTCGTCGTGCCGCCCTCGGTGTGGCTCGCGGCGCCCGCCGTGGCTACCCAGAGGTCGTCAGGCCCTGCGACCCACGAGGGACCGACGGGGCGCGAAGGTGCTCGTGCCGGCGCGGCGAAGGCCCACGCGGCACCCGATGCGGAGGCCGTGCGGCGTCCGACGTACCCCGCCTGACCGACCGCGAACGTGGGCGGCCCGCCGGGGGTGCCGTCGAGGCCTACGATGCCATCGCGCCACGTGAGCCCTCTCGTGTCCCAGCTCGTCCCCGACCAGGGCACGAGGTCGCCCGCCGGCGTCACGAGCCACCCCGTGCCACCCGGAGCAAAGTCGATATCCGCGTACGCGGACGCTCCGACGAGGCCGGCGGACGATGGCGATGCGGAGACCGGGGATAAGGTCTGCCAGCTTCCCGCGTTCCATCGGTAGATGCTCCCCATGGCGCTGTAGTCGAAGACGACGAAGGAGCCGTCGTGGGTGACGCGAAGCCTGTCGACATCGGCCCATCCCGCAGCAATGGGTGCCGGGAGCGGAAGGCTCTGCCAGCCGTTCCCATCCCAGTAGACTCCCGAGTACGCCTGCGCGTTGTAGTCGTAATAGGGGGCCCAGACGTCTGTCCCGAGGCCACACGCGAGCCCGTCGTCGAAGCGTTGAAACTCCTCCGGCAGCGAGAACGACTGGGTCCACGAGGTGCCGTCCCAGTGGAGGATGGCCGTCGGATCGCTGCCCACGTTCTGGTCCGCTGCGGTCGCCCAGACATCGTTGATCCCGCGGACGCACAGAGCGCCGATGGTGTAGTTGGCAGCCGGGGCAGTGGCCGCGCTCCAGGAGGTGCCGTCCCAGTGGAGCGCCGTGGTGGGTCCGTCGTCCCAGCTGAGCGCCCACACGTCCTCGGCGCTGCTGCCGCCCAGCCACGAGTAGTACGTCATCCCCGGCTTCATCAGCTGCCACACGCTGCCGTCCCAGTGGAGGATGGCCCCCCTCTCCGTGCTTCCGGAATCGCTGTTCGGAGTGGCGACGGCCCACACATCGCTCGCGCCGCTCCCCCAGAGACCCGTGATGTCCATGACGGTCGGCTGAGGCTGAAGCGACCAGCCTGCAGCTCCGAGCCGCAGAAGCGCGCCGTGACCCCCGGCGGCCCAGCCATCGGTCGCGGTGTCGAGCCAGACGCTGTCCAGCGCGTCTCCCTGTGGCCTGGGCGACTCCCAGCACCAGCTTCCCTCCACGCAGGTCGGCGCCATGCTGGTGGCGTCGCCGGCGGGCCCGGAGACGGGGGCCGGCGCTGCGTCGAGGTCGGGAGAAGGCAGGTCGTCGCGCACGGCTCCGCATCCGCCGAGCAGAGTGAGGGCAACGGTCGCGGCAGCGTAGAGACTCGTACGTGTCATGGTCAGGCTCCGTGTTGAAGCGACCATGCGGTGCGGCCTCGCCGCACGCACCTTAAGCGACCTTAAACTTCGCGGGCCGTCCGGAAAAAACGGCGACGACACTGTCCGGCGGAGGCGTACCCTCAGGATCGTCGAGATGGTCCACTGCTTCACCGACCAACCACAGCACCGGCGACCCGATCCGAGACCGAGACGCGCGCCGAGCGTCGCAGGCGCCATCGGCCTCGCCCTGATCCTCCTCTCCCACCCGGCACGCGCCCAATCCGCGCCTCTGCCAGCGCCGATCGCGAGTGACGCAGACCGCCTGAACGCCCGGGATCTCTTCGACAAGGGCCTCGAGCTCCAGCAGAAGGGACGCTGGGCAGAAGCGCTGCTCGCCTTCCAGCGGGCGCAGGTGCTCTTCTCCGCGCCGACGAACATGCTGCACATCGCGCAGTGCCTGGCGCAGCTCGGGCGGCTGATCGAGGCCGAGGAGACCTACCATGGTCTCGCGAGCCTCGCGCTCCCCAAGGACGCGCCCGCGCCGTTCGTCGCCGCGGCGACCCAGGGAGCGGCGGAGCTCCAGCAAGTACAAGCCCTCATCCCGAAGCTCCGTATCGAGGTGACGCCGTCGGGCATCGCCAACCTGACGGTCACGCTCGACCAGCAGCCCGTCAACCTGCTCCTCCTCGACACGGACCGCCTGGTCGATCCCGGCAGTCACACCGTCAAGGCGCTTGCCCCGGGCTATGCTCCGAAGGAGGCGGTGTTCACGGTCCGCGAGAAGGAGGCCAGGGTCGTGGTCCTTGCTCTCCAGCCTCTCGAAGGAGTCGCCCCCGCGCCCGTCATGCCGCCGGCAGCGCCTGTGATCGCGCCGCAGCCCGCGCCTGCGATCGCGCCGCAGCCGCAGCCGCAGGCCGCGCCCCCGGTCGACGCGATGCCCAACGCGCCACGAGGGATGGTGCGCGTGACTTTCGTGACGGCTGGCCCCGCGCGATCGTGGAGCGTGCTCGATGGCGAGCGGACCCTGTGCACCACGCCGTGCACACGCATCCAGAACCCGGACGTACCCGTCGCGATGAGGCTCATCGAAGAGGGCCTCCTGAAGGACCGCGTCACGTTGTTGGGCGCGGATCTGCGCCCCTACGGTCCGGGCCCGCTGACCGTGGCAGTCCACCCGCGCTCCGACCTGGAGCTCGTGGGAGGCCTGCTGGCGACGACGTTCGGCGGTATCGGCCAGGCCACCGGCATCCCTCTCATGAGCGTGGGTTGCTCGCAAAACGACACCACCATGTGCCGGGCCGGCGTCATCACGACGGCCGTGACCGCGTTTCTCCTCGCCGCTGGCATCTCGCTCATGGTCGACGCCGGCGCGCGCCTCGAGGTCCGCCCGGCGACCGTTGCCGTCCTGCGCTAGGAGGATGCCCTAGATCCCGGCGTCGAGGAGCGCTTCTCGCTCGCGGCGAAGCCGCTGGAAGCCGACGCTGCGCTTTCCGGTCGTCAGGAAGCTCGAGAGCACCGGCAGGTCGCCGCGCAAGGTGGCGCCGGCCACCCAGCGGAGCAACGTGGTCGTCGGCAGCACGGCGAAGGGCGAGATCTCCCGGTCGGCTTGCCTTGCCATGCGGCGGATCACCTCGGGAGATTCACGGGCTCGCTCGTAGACGAGCCGGTTTAGCGCGTTGACGTAGCCCGGGTCACCCATGTCCTGTGCGAAATGGAATAGATCGATCGAGTCCACGTCGCGCTGGCGCCAGTAGTGGACGAGGGCCTGGTCGCTTCCGACCAGGATGGCTCGCGCGAGGGCCTTCGCGTCCCGGAGCGCGTCGGTGATGCCGAGGCCAGGGGTGGGGTCCTTGTGCAGCCCCGCGTCGCCCACGAGGGCGAAGCCTGGTCCAGCCGCCCGGCGGAAGAAGAATCGAAGCGAGAGCATGCCGACGAGGTTGCCTTGCCGCTCGTTGCCCTCGACGTGCGGGGCGGTGACCGGCGACGCCCGGAGCGCTTCGAGGTACGCCTGTTCGTACCGACCTCTCCAGCGAGGGAGGTCGGAAGCGGCGGCCATGACACCGATGAGAAGGAGGTCACCGTCCGTCTGGAAGATGAGACGGGCCGTCTTGTCGTCCGCGAAGGCGACGATCGAATCGAACGCGCGGGCCGGATCCCGCCACGCCGCCTGCATCGGCCAGTACGCCCAGTAGCCGAAGCGCGGGCTGTCGTAGCCAAGGTACTCCTCGGCGCCGGCGAGATCGGCGACCGTCGAGTTGCGGCCGTCGGCTGCCACGACGACGCGGGCGCGTATCTCCTCGCGCACGCCCGCGTGGACAGCTTCGACCCCCACGACGCGTCCGTCTTCGCGCAGGAGCGCGACCACCTTCGTCTGGTCGCGCAGGACGGCGCCAGCTCGGACCGCCGCGTCCTGCAGGAGCCGGTCGAGGTGCAGTCGGCGCAGGCAGTGGCCGGCGCGGCCCCGCGCGAAGGGGACGGTGATCCCGGTCCCCAGCATCTCGAGGCGGAGCGAGCGGCTCGCGGGCGACAGCCGCCGCACGTCCGCTCCCACGCCAAGCTCGTCGAGCCACTCGACGCCGACCGGCGAGACGAAGTGCGTCGAGAGGGGCTGATCGCTCGGCAGCTTGGAGGCATCGAGCAGGAGCACCTTCTGCCCGGCGCGGGCCAGGTGGACGGCCAGCGGGGCCCCGGCGCAGCGGGCCCCCACGATCACGGCATCGAAGTGCTGGGTCGGCATTCCACTCTCCTGTCATGGGTGCGCGCAGACGTCACCTGCCGCGGGACCGGACGCCCCGCCTCGGGCCTTCCGCAGGCGCGCGCGTGTGCCAAGCGCTCGGAACCTCTGCTGTCTCGCGCACGGCATCCGGGTTGCTGTGCAAGCTTACATGACCCTCAGGGCTCTCTCCGCCGGGTGCGTCACCGTCGCTGCCCTCGCCGGGTGCAACCCGTACGTGGGGCACTACATGAGCGGCGACTTCGCGGGTAGCGGCTCGTACGCGGCCACCGTCGAGGGCACGATGACCGGCCTCTCGGGTGCGGTGCCGCTCGACGTGAGCGTCGACGACGAGGTCGGCACGAACATCTACAACGAGCCTGTCGACGGCAAGGTGACCCTGAGCCTCGCGCCGGGGTGCGTCCTGTCGGCCGCGTACACGTCGCTCGTCTCGGAGAAGGGCGGCGGCGTGAGCTCGGTCAGCGTGGCCATGGACGCCGGTCAGACCTGCGTCCTGCCGGTTGGCGGCGGCGACGCGTCCTTCTCCGTGGAGCAGGGGCAGGCACAAAAGATCGGCGCCACGCTCAACGTCACGCTCAGCGGTAACCTCGCTTCGTGGGACGGCGCGCCCACCACTGGCTTCGTCAGCTTCAGCTTCGAGGGCTCCGACGCCTGACGCGCCGGGCGGCCTCACTCGGCCCCCCCCGGCCGGCGAGGACGGCCGAGGGCTACGGGTAGTAGTCCTTGCAGTGGCCGCTCGAACAGCTGTGGCTCGGGCACTCGGAGTCCGAGCCGCAGTTGCCGCAGTGGCCCGAGCTACACTTGCCGTTGCCCTTGCAGTCCGAGTCCGAGCCGCACGAGCCGCACATGCCGCTGGAGCAGTGACCGGTCATGCAGTCGGAGTCGGAGCCGCAGTGGTTGCACGCTCCGCTGCTACACTTGCCGTGACCCTTGCAATCGGAGTCGGAGCCGCAGAGCGCGCTCGGGTCGACGCGGCTCTCGAGCGGCGGCGCCGCGCGCGATGACTGCGCTCCCAAGACGATCCCACCGACAACCAGCAGCAGAAACCCTCCCAATCGAACGCTAGATCTCATAGGTGACCTCCGGGCCCAGCGTAGGGAGGGGAGGTCTCGCGCGCAAGGGCGGGCATCCCGCCCCTCGAGGCGTCCTTGTGCAGATGGTCTCGTGGCAGGGACTCGATCACCGCGCGACCGGGACGTAGGGGAACGTCTTGGACGGCTTCGAGGTGACCGATTCCCTGCCGATGCCGGGTCGAACCGGCGTGTTCGCGGCGATCGTGAACATCACATCGGGCGCGTTGTCGATCAGCGAGCGACCGTTCCAGTCGGCGAAGCCGAACACTGCTTGGGTGCCGACCGTGTAGGGGAGGATGTTGGGGAAGAACCGGTGCGCGACTCTCTCTGCGTAACCGCGCGGGTCCTGCTTCCGGGAACCGAGCAACACGCGCGCCATCGTGGGTCTCTAGAAGCGCCCGCTCACGCCGAACGCACCTCCCAGCGGAGTGATCTGCGCGACGGGAACCAGCGTGAAGCGCGGAGGTGGCGACTCCGCGGGTGCGCCTGGGTCCCACGAGAGAAACGACGCATCGACTATCGAGGCCAACATCGCGCCGACGAGGGCTCCGACCATGGGACCGTCGGGGCGCGAAGTGATGCAGCTCACGTAGAGTGCGTTGCAGGACGGCGACCCGGTCGCGGCTCCCCCGAGCACGGCCCCCACGGTCACCGCCCCGGCGCGCAGGGCGAGGTCGGCCGCACCGCGACGCCAGTATCCGTGCGCCGCGTGGACGATCGGCGGGCCCAGCACGTACCCCCAAGCGCTGGTGAGGAACAGATACGTGGCGGACGGCGTCCTCGCGAACGAGGCGCTGCTCGCCTCGAGCGGCATCGTGCCCAGCGAGGCCACATCGACGAGCGCGGTCTGCCACCCGTACCACTCGTGAGCGCCCAGTGGGGGAACGGGGGTCGCTCCGGGATCTGCGAACGCTGGCCGAGCGAGCGCCGCAACGGCGGCGACGGTGGCGAGCACGTGCATGGGTCGAGACATGAACACCTCACTCCCCCGTCAGGGCGGCACCATGAATCACCGCACGTGCCCAGGGGCTTCTCATGTCGACGAGGTTAAGGACCGGCTCGCCCGGGCACCGTCGCGCACCCGACACTTGAGAGCGATTCGCTCGCTTCGTCCGGACGCTGATGCCGGTACCTCACCCGCGAGGGGCCCGGCCATCCCGTGCGGCGTCGAGGAAGCCTGCCCCGCGGAGCGCATCGAAATCCTTGATCTCGATCCCGCCGTAGCCCTGTCGAACGATACCGTCGGCTTCGAGTGACCGAAGGGCAGCGTTGACGGACTGCCTCGAGCTGGACAGCATGGCCGCCAGCGTCTCCTGGCTCACCTTCACGAGCGTGTACGCCTGGTCGGTCCACTCGCCGTACCCCTCGGCCATGAGGAGAACGCGGTGCGCGACGCGCTCGCGAATGGTCGCTGTCGCGGCATCCTCCATTCCGAGCAGCGCGAGGCGGAGCTTGGCCGCAACGAGGCGACCGAGCTCTCGCCAGTAGCGCGGCTCCGTTTCCAGCAGTGCGAGGAGGGGAACGGTTGGCACCTCCACGACGACGGTGTCGACCTCCGCAGTAAACGCGTACGGGTGCGGGCCGTCGAACAGCGCGACCTCGCCCATCCAGCTGGGGGGCTCGACCACCGTGATGACCATCTCACGCCCGTCGCCGGCGCGGCGGCCGACGCGGACCTTTCCCGCGACGACCGCGAACAGGTCGCAGACTTCGGCCCCCGGCGACCGAGACGCCGGATAGACGAGCTGCTGCCCGGCGACCCGGCGTACGCGTGACATGCGAACGAGCGCGTCTTGGAACGGCTCGGGCGTGCCACGGAACCATCTGCCCGCGCGCAGAAGATCGCGGTAGTCGGCGGGGCTCTTTGCTTTTCCTGCCGCCCTTAGCGCGGTGCTCCGCGCGGTCGTTTCACGCGACGAGGTTGCTTGTCCCCGCTCGCCGACGTTGCGGCGGTCGTCGATGGGCGACCCGCCCGCGCCGACCTGGGGCGACGACCTTGCCGGGCTTCCTCGCATGGAGATGAGGATAGGGAGCGGCCCAGCCGGTGACTGTCGCGTACCCGACATTTGCCACCGATTGTCGTCCCGAGACTGGGCCGCCAGGCGGGCGTCGCCGCGCGCCTCGAATGCCGGTTCCCGCCACTCATGCATCACGAGAGGGCGTCGGCAGGCGCCCGCCCCTCCTGGCTCCACGGGAGCTCAGTATGGCTTGTCGCCCTTTTCCATCACGAAGCCCGAGGCAGCGCCGTAGACGTCGTTCACGGTCGTGCCGCCGTTATGGATGCTCGGAAACATCGGCTGCATGTTCTGCGGAAACCCGAGCGTCGGCTTCGTGAGCGCGTCGAGCCGACCGAGCTCCTCGGCCGACAGCCGCACGTCGAGAGCCTTGACGTTGTCCTCGAGCTGGGAGAGTCGCCGCGCTCCGATGATCGTCGATGTCACGCCGGGCTGCGCCTGAAGCCACGCAAGCGCCACGCGCGCAACCGTGCTGTCATGCGCCTTCGCGACGATCTCGAGCTCATCGACGAGCGCGTAGGTCTTCTCGTTGAGAAACGAGTTGATGAACAGCGCACGATCGGCTTTCAGCTGACCGGCGTTCTTTCGCGTGTACTTCCCGCTCAGCGCGCCGCTCTTGAGCGGTGACCAGGGCGTGATCCCGAGGCCGAGCTCGCGCGCCATCGGCACGAGCTCCTGCTCGACGCTGCGCTCGAGGAGTGAGTATTCGATCTGCAAGCCGACGAACGACGACCAACCGCGAAAGCGCGCCGTGACGTTGGCCTCGGCGACCTTCCATGCTGGTGTGTCGGAGACGCCGAGGTACCGAACCTTGCCCGCACGTACGAGATCCTCGAGCGCGGCCATCGTCTCCTCGATGGGCGTGTGAACGTCCCAGTTATGGAGCCAGTAGAGATCGATGTAGTCGGTCTGGAGGCGCCGGAGCGAGTTCTCGCAGGCGTTGACGATCGACTTGCGGCCCGAGCCGCCGCCGTTCGGATCGCCCGGGTAGAGGTTTCCGCTGAACTTCGTCGCGATGACGAGCCGGTCGCGCCGCGCGCTGTTGCGGCCGACGTGGTCGCCGATGATCTTCTCGGAGTGGCTCTTCGTGTAGAAGTTCGCCGTGTCGATGAAGTTGCCGCCGAGGTCGATGTAGCGGTCGATGATCTGCTGCGATTCTTCGACGCTCGATCCCCAGCCGAGGTCTTCACCGAACGTCATCGCGCCGAGGCACATTGGGCTGACGCGGAGGCCGGAACGGCCGAGCGTCACGTAGTGGTCGAGGGACATGGGGACTCCTCTGCGTGTTAGTTTGTACGGGTCACACTTGGTTCCAACACGACGTTGTTTACTATTGAACCATTCGACGTGCAAGAGGCCCATGACGAAGATCGACCCGGCGAAGATCTGGTCGCTCAATTACCAGCTCCTGATGTCGGTAATCACCAGCGTAGCACCCGCGATAGCTGCGCTCGGTCTGGAGACCAAGGAGCTATTTTTGCTCGCCGAGCTGGACGAGCACCCCTACCCGGCGGAGCTCGCTGCGACGCTCTGCATGCCCAAGCCGACCGTGACCGTGAACGTGAAGCGGCTCGAGGCCTCCGGGTTTCTACGCCGCGAGATCGATACGGGCGACCTCCGGCGCCACCGCCTCGTCCTCACCCCGGCAGGACGCAAGGCCATGACGCGCGGCCTCGCGCACCTGTCGGAGGCGTTCGGCGCCCGACTGGCTCGCCTCAGCGCGGCGCGGCAGGCCGAGCTGAAGACGCTGCTCGAACACCTGGCATGACCAGGCCCCAGCCGCAGGGTCCCGGCGACCTCCTGCCACAGCCGTGGTAGGCACACTTGCATGACCAAGAACGACGCGCACCCGCACCACCACACGGGAAAGCACGACCTCCGGGCCATCGCGCGGGAGGCGATGGTCGCGCGCGGTCTGCTGCCGGAGTTCGAGCCCGAGGTCGAGGCCGAGATGGAGGGGATCGCGAGGAAAGGCGCGCCCATCGACGAGTCGCTCCGGGACCTGCGCCCGCTCCTCTGGGCTTCGATCGACAACGATGACTCGCGCGATCTCGATCAGCTCTCCGTGGCAGCGCCGCTCGCGGATGGAGCGGTCAAGATACTCGTTGCCATCGCGGACGTTGACGCTCTCGTCAGACAGGGATCCGCGATCGATCTCCACGCCAGGGCGAACACGACGTCCGTGTACACGGCGGCGCAGATCTTTCCGATGCTCCCGGAGCGGCTCTCGACCGATCTCACTTCGCTCGGGGAAGGCGTCGACCGCGAGGCCGTGGTCGTCGAGATGGTGGTCCGGAGGGATGGGGCGATCGACCGATCCGAGGTGTATCGGGCGATCGTCCACAACCGCGCGAAGCTTGCCTACAACAGCGTCGCCGCGTGGCTCGACGGCACGGCGGACGCACCGCCGAAGGTTGCTTCCGTCCCCGGAATGGATGAGCAGCTTCGCCTGCAGGATGGAGTCGCAGGGGTGCTCCGCCGCCGCCGCTTCGAGCACGGCGCGCTCACCCTGGAGACGCTCGAGGCTCGGGCCGTCTTCGACGATGGCGTTCTTGCCGATCTGGTGCCCGAGGGCCGCAACCGCGCGAAGGACCTGATCGAGGACCTGATGATCGCGGCGAACGGAGTGACGGCACGGTATCTCGATCAGAAGAAGTTCCCGTCCCTCCGCCGTGTGCTCCGCTCTCCGGAACGCTGGGCGAAGATCGTGACGCTCGCGGAGTCACTTGGCGAAAATCTGCCACCCGAGCCGTCGAACACGGCGCTCGAGGAGCTCCTCGTCAAGCGCCGCGACGTCGATCCGTCCGGCTTCGCGGATCTCTCCCTTTCCGTCGTGAAGCTCCTCGGGCGCGGCGAGTACGATCTGGAGCTGCCCGGTCAACCCATCGAAGGCCACTTCGGGCTCGCTCTTCGCGACTACACGCATGCGACCGCGCCGAATCGTCGGTACCCTGACCTCGTCACCCAGCGTCTCCTGAAGGCGGCGATCTCCGGTCACCCGTGCCCATACGCTGTCGCCGAGCTGCGCGCTCTTGCCGTCCACTGCACCGAGCAGGAGGACAACGCGACCAAGGCCGAGCGACGGGTGAGGAAGTCCGCGGCGGCGCTTCTCCTGTCGTCCCATGTCGGTCAACCCTTCGTCGCTTTCGTCACGGGCGCGTCGCCGAAGGGGACGTACGTGAGAATTTCGCGTCCTGCCGCCGAGGGCCGCCTCGTCAGGGGCGAGCACGGGCTCAGCGTCGGCGACCGGGTTCACGTGAAGCTCGTTCATACGGACTTCGAGCACGGCTTCGTCGACTTCGCGAGGGCGTGAGCGATGGCGAGCGACCTGGCCGTTTCACCTGCCGCCCGCGACGAGGAATGGGGAAAGGGCACGCGCGATCCCGGGGAGCGAAGGTTTTTGCGCGGACCACGGCCCCGCGGTCTCGAGCTTGCCGAGGCCGGGCGCATCTTCGCCGAGTGTGTGAGAGGCTTCAGGGGGCTGCACTTCGTGGGCCCTTGCGTGACGGTCTTCGGCTCGGCACGCTTCAAGGAAGACCACCCATACTACGCGCTCGCTCGCGAGCTTGGGTCGAAGCTGGCGCAAGCCGGCTTCACCGTGATGACGGGGGGCGGTCCCGGCATCATGGAGGCGGCCAACCGCGGCGCGAAGGACGTCGGCGGCTATTCCGTCGGGAGCAACATCACGCTTCCCGTGGAGCAAGAACCGAACCCGTACCTCGATCGCTGGGTCGAGTTTCGCTACTTCTTCGTCCGGAAGATGCTGCTCGAGAAGTACTCGTACGCCTTCGTCGCCATGCCCGGCGGAATCGGCACGCTGGACGAGATCTTCGAGACATCGGTGCTCATTCAGACCGGCAAGATGAAGGAATTCCCGCTCGTGCTCATGGGAAAGGCCTTCTGGAGCCCGCTCGTCAGCTACCTGCGCGACGGCATGCTCGCCGCGGGGACCATCGACGAGACGGACGTGACGCGCTGGCTGGTCACCGACTCGCCCGAGGAAGCCGTCGACACCATTCGAGAGCGCGCGATGAAAGAGTTCGGGCTGACGTACGGACCGCGCGCGAAGCCTCGCTGGTGGCTCGGCGAGCGGTGAGGCATCGGTAAGGCGGGGAGCGCCACGGATCCCTCTCACCCGGAAGACTCGGTCGGTCGCCTCCGCGCTCGTGCGCCGCCCAGCAGCACCATCCCCGCGCCAATCCCCCACGCGCCGAGCAGCGTTGCCAGCTGAACGCCGTGGTAGAGAAGGGCGAAGGCCGCCGCCCGCGCCTCGGCCGCGCCAAGACGAGTGAGGGCGAAGGCGACCCCGAGCTCGAGCGCGCCGACATCCCCCGGAGCGGTGGGAATCGCACTCGCGAGATTTGCGGCCATGAGCACGAGGAGCGCCGCCGCCGGGCTCGCCGGCAGACCGGTGGCACAGAGGACAGTCAGGATCAGCGTGGCGTCGGCGACCCACGACGCGAGAACGAATAGGAATGCCGACAACGGCTGCCGAGCCGTATCGAAGATGCGGAGCCTGCTCGCCCAGGCGGCGAGCCGTTGCCACGCGCACAGCGCAGCGAGAAGCCCGCCCGTCAGCGCGAACGGCGTGATGACTTGGAAGCGCCGGAGCCAGGCCTCGTTGGGATACAACCACGGAAGCGGCGAGGGCAGGAGCACCAGCGACGCCATGTCGGCGACCTTCTCGAACGCCAGCGCCGAGCCGATCACCCCGAGCGGAATACCCTCCTGCCTGCTCAGGTAGAGGACCCGCACCGCCTCCCCGCCTCGCATTGGGAGTATCACCGAGGCGCCATACGACGAGACCGTGTACCAGAGCATCCTGCCGTACGGCACTCGCGCCACCGGAGACAAGATCGTCCTCCAGTATCCGACTTTCGCCGCGAGCATCGCAAGACTGAGGACGGCGGCGGCTCCGACCCATGCCATGTCCGCCGCCACGAGCGCCCCACGGAGTGCGTGGAGATCCATCTTTCGGGCGACGACCACCACCAACCCGACCACCACCAGCCCCATCGAAATAGAGCGTATCGGAAGGCCTAGGAAGCCTGGTGCGCCTGGCTCTGCCGGGTTCGATTGGCGGCTTTCCGGCGGTGGTCAGAAGCCGGCAGGGAGCACGGCATCGACCATCAGCGACGGGCGCGAGGCGGCGAGCCAGCAGAGCGAGCGAATGTAATTGGTTCCCCACGACGACGTGGGCAAGAGCAGGGTCACGCTCGTAACCGCGCTCTGCCCACCGCCGAGCATCCCTCCCGCGTGGCTACTGGCAGCTTCCGCTCACGCAGGTGGTGTTGCCGGGGCACTCCCAGCTCGCATTGCAGCCGTCGACGCACGTGCCGTTCTGGCAGAACTGCCCGGAACCTTCGCTCCCGGTATTGCAGTCTCCGTCGTTGGAGCATTGCGCGCCACTGCCCCCTGAAGGCGGCGGAGCCGACCCTGGGTCGGTCGCGCCGTTCGACGTGCAGCATTGGACGTCGTCGGCACCCGGACAGTAGCCGGGCGTCGACGTGCTGCCCATCGAAGCGCACGCCGAGGTCGTGATGCAGACCCCCGATTGCCCGAGCGCGCTCACGAAGCAAGAGGGGCCCGCGTTGCCACCAGCCCCGCCGGGAGTGGGCGACGGAGAAGGCGAAGACGAGCTGCCGGTCGGGCCCAGGGGCGTCGACGCATCGACCTGGACGGCGTGAATGAGGGCGTGATCGCTCCACCCCTCCTGCGATCCGAAGAGGTACATGATGGTCGGGTAGGAGACGTCGAGCACCCAGAAGTTGGCGTCGTTCTCGACCGTGCAGGAAGGCCCGTTGTCGAGGACCATCACGACGACCGACTTCCCGTTCACCGGGTTGGTCACCTGCAGGCGCGCCCCGCAGCCGAAGATCGCCCCGCCGACCGAGTACCAGTTGACGGTCCGCTGGCAGTCGGCGTTGCTCTGGCTGCTGTCGCAGACGCCCTCGGAGTAGCCGCTCTGAATGCAGGAGGCCGATCCGCAGGTGTCCCCCGGATCCGTGAATGCAGGATTCGACGAGCAGCCGAAGTCCGTGGCGTAGTAGGAGCCGGTCGGATTCGGCTTGGTGTCGAAGACCCCCGAACAGCCAGGAAACCCGTCGATGGCGGACCCGGTTCCCTCCACTTGGTCCGGCGCACGAGACGAGCAAGCGGCGACGGCAAGGAGTAGCGGCACGATCGCGAGACCCATCCGGGAGTGCATGACCGGACCTAGAGCACCGCCCGTGCCAGCTGGCACGGCAGGTGCGAGCAGGTGGGACGGGTCGCCACTGATGCGCCTTCGTCTGCCGCGGGCGGCAGGCAAATTCTCCTGGACGCGCGATGAAGCCACCGAGTCGCGGCCGCCGGTCGGCGCGCCCGTCGCTCGCGGACCCTCGCGGTAGCTCGCGGTCGATCTCGCGAAGACCGTGCGGGATCCACACCTCCGAGCCCACGCCGATCCATGTGGGACAGGGCGAGCACCGCGCCGTGCGCCGCCAGAGCTGCGGGAAGAACCGCCTCTCGGAGGGGTATCCTGGGCCGATGAGGATCAGGTTCGCTTTGGCAGCGGCAGCTACCGGGGCGCTAGTCGACGAGCTCGCCTTGGCGTCGGCTCGATTCGATCAGTAGGCCCGCGACAACCTCACGCGCGCGAGCGCGCCGTTGCGGTGGAGCGGCATCAGCACGACCTCGACGAGTCGGTGAACGGCCTCGCCGAGGTGGTGGTTGCGGTGGACGTAGACCCGGTTGATCCGGATGCCGGTCGACCCGGAGATAGGGCCCGTCGTGAACGAGGCGTGCGCTCCCTGAGCCTCCATCCTCGGCGCCGACGTCACGGTCGTTTGGGTACCAAAGAGGGCGACGACCCCCTCGAGGGTACGCGCGTCGACCCCTTGGCCCGTCCACCACAGCTCCACACCGAGCCGGCACTCGGCCTCCGGCTTCGCCGCGATCACATCGAAATACCGCTCGAGCGCAAAAGGCAGCGACGCGGCCCACGCGCGCTCCGCCTCGATCCCCGCGCGCGACGCCGCGGGCGCCATGAACAGGTAAAGGAAGAGGAGCCCGCCCGACGCGAGGAGGCCCACGACGGCGACCGGGATGAACGACATCCTCTTGAACACATCGTCGACGACCACGTTCAGGACGATCGTCCCCGCGACCAGCGCGACCACAGACACGACGAGGAGCACGAGGACCGCGCGCCTCATCGGCGCGCCTCGCACGGGGCCGATGGCCTCGCGGACGTTACGATCCGCGGCCGCCTGCGCGATCAGGTCCTGACCTCGATGGTCGGCTTGCAGACGCGCTTGCCCCTCCTGCGCGAGGCGAGCCAGCTCGTTGTTCGGCCCGCCGTAGGGTCGATTGGGATCGTTGCTCACGAGCGGAGGCTACCAGAATGGCTCGTCGTGCCTCAAATCCGACCGCGATTGCCTCGCGCGAGGAATGGAGGGCCGCAAAGTCGGCTTCACTCGACGATCTCGCCCACGAAGGCGGCGCTCGGCGGCCCGACCGGCCTCGCGGTCGCGTCGAGGCCGGCGAGTCGAATGAGCGCCACGCCGTCCCGCACGGCGACGACCTCGGCCTTCGTCTCGGGGTGCCCTCGGATCGTGACGCGCGCAGGCTCCCCCACGCCCGCCTCGCCGGAGGCGACGCTGCCGCAGAGCTATTCCGGCGGCACGGGCCCGTACGTGGTGCCGTGCTCGAGGTAGAACTTGAGCAGCGTGAGCGCCTCGCCCCAGCCGCTCGCGCACATCGCGAACGGCGAGTGGTCGTCCAGCTGGCCGGCGATCCCGGTGGGCCTCAGATCGGCCTCCGTGTAGCCGCTCTCCGTCAGCGTCACGAGGGTCCCGCTCCCACGCCGCGCGAGGCGGAAGTCGATGGTCGTGGGATGATCGGCCGTCGTCCCTCGAACGAGAAGCGCTGGTCCGGCTCGACGGCAACGACGACCCCACCGTTGTCGAGGTGGACCGGCCCCCAGACGGTGGCGCGGTGACGCTCGCGCTCGGCGTCGTTCCACCGAAGGCGGAGCTGGCCACCCGGCCGCGCGTCGAGCGTCGTGCCGCGCGTGAACCAGCCGTCCCAGCCTTCCGCCGTCGTGAGGGTGCGGAACACCCGCTCGACGGGGGTGGCGATGAAGGTCTTCCATTTGATGATGGGCAGTGTGGCCATGATTCACCTCGGGCTGCGGCGTCTACTTTGGCGTCAGGCTCTGCACGTTGCCCGCGCTGTAGTCCGCAAAGTACACGCTGGTGGCGTCCACGACGATCCCACGGGGGTAGACCAGCCCGCTCGCGAGAACCGTCGCCGCGCCGCCCCCCTTGGGAGCGCTGGCGACGTCGCCCGATCCGATGTCCGTCCAGTAGACGGCCGTGGTGTCCACCGCGATGCGGAACGGCACCCCGAGCCCGGAGACGACGGCGACGGGCATGCCGCCGCCCGCCTTCGCGACGCTCATCACCGCACCGCTCGTCTCGTCCGTCCAGTATGCGCTGGTGGCATCCACCCCGATGTCGTTCGGTGCTCCCTGGCTCGAGGCGAGGAGGCTCGGCGTGCCGCCGCCCAGGGGCACGCTCCACAGGTTGCCTGCGTTGAACTCCGTCCAGTACACGCTCGTGGCGTCCACGGCGATCCCGCTTGGAAGGTTCTGACCCGAGGCGAGAGTGGTCGCGACGCCTCCCAGGAGGGGCACACTCATCACGGAGCCGCCGCTGATGGCGTTCGTCCAGTAGACGCTCGAGGAGTCCACGGTAATCAAGAACGGCATGCTCTGCGCCGATGCGAGGGTCGTCGCGGGGCCGCCACCGACGGGAACGCTCATCACCGTGCCCCCCTCGTTCGTCCAGTACACGCTGGTGGCGTCCACGGTTATCCCGAAGGGCTGGTTCTGCCCCGATGCGAGCGTCGTCGGCGTACCCCCGAGACGCGGAATGCTCAGGACGTTCCCGTCGCCGGTGTCGGTCCAGTAGACATTCGCGAAATCCACGGCAACCCCTGCGGGCGCGCCCAGGCCCGAGGCGAGCACTCGTGGACCGTTGGTGATGCACGCGACCTGCACGCCGGTGATATTCGCCATACCCACGGTCCCCGATCCGGCGGAGACCGTGCACGTCTGCGACGGCGACGTCGGGTTGCTGAGGACGGAGACGCTGTACGCGTGCCCGCCGGCCACGGCCGTCACAAAGGAGAACGCCCCGTTCGATCCGAGCGTGACGTTGTCGCCCCCGTTGTCCTGCAGCACGACCGCGCCACCCGCCGCGAGGCCGCTCAGCGTGCCTCCGATCGTGAACGTCGACGAGACACAAGTCACCACCGGGGCGGTGACGTTCGCGGTGACCACGGTGCCTGTCCCCATCGTTACCTGACACGTCTGCGCCGCGGGTGAGGTCGGGTTGGCAAGGACCGTGACGTCGTACGGGTTCCCCGAGAGGAGCAACGCCGGGAACGTGAACGGCCCGTTCACGTCGAGTATCACGCTGTCGCCACCGTTGTCCTCGAGGACCACCGAGTCGCCGGAGGCGAGCCCCAGCACGGTGCCGCCGACGGTGTAGAACGAAGATCCGGCAGTACACGACACGAGGGGAGACGCGACGTCCGCGTCCCCGACGGTCCCGACTCCGCCCGTGACCACGCAGCTCTCCGCAGGGTTCGAGGGAGTCGCCTGAACCGTGATGTCGTACGAAGCACCGGTCGGCACGAGTCCGGGGAAGATGAAGGCTCCGTTCTCACCGACGACGAGGCTCGCGTCGTTGTCCAGCAGCGTGACCGCATTGCTGCCGCCGTCCGGCGCGACGAGGCCGCTAACGGTGCCGCCGATTGTGTAGAGCGGCCCACAGACCACCGCGATCGCGACGTTCGCCGTCGCCACCGTGCCGCCGCCCATCGCGACGGTGCACGACTCGGGCATGCTCGACACGACCGTGACGTCGTACGTTGCACCCGTGGGGAGGCGGCCCGGGAACGTGAAGCTGCCGTCGCCCGACACCGTAACGACGATGGGGGCGCCGCCTCCGCTCTCCATCAGAACGACACGACCTCCGCTCGTGAGCCCAGCGACCGTGCCGCCGATGGTGAACTTCGTGGGCCTGCACACGATCTTCACGGTCGTGACGTCGGCGCCGCCGATCGTGCCGCTCCCGCCCGACGTCACGTTGCACGTCTCCGCGACCGGCGACGAAGGGCTGGTGAGGACCGTGACGGCGTACGCGGCGCCGGACTGCACCGGCGTCGGAAAGGCGAAGGAGCCGTTGGCCGATACCGACAGCTGGTCGCCCCCGTTGTCCTCGAGGACGACGGACTCGCTGCCCACCAACCCCTGGACCGTCCCGCCCACCGTGAACCCCGCCCCGCAGTTGACGGAGATCGTATTCACGTTCGCGGCGCTGACCTGCCCCGAAGAAGCGTTGATGTCGCACGGGTGGCCGGTGGGCTGCGTCTCGACCGTCGCGTCGTAGGTCGAGCCGCTCGGGAGTGGCGTCGCGAAGCTGAAGGGACCGTTGACGCTCACAGTCAGGCTGTCGCCCACGTTGTCCTGGAGCAAGACACTTTCACCGGCGGCGAGCCCCGTCACAGTACCGCCGATCGTGAAGCTCGCAGTGGCGCACGTGACGACGACGGTGGTGACGTCTCCCTGATTGACCGTACCGGCCTCCATCGCGAGCGTGCATACCTGCGCGGCGGGCACGTAGGGCTCTGCGCCGACGGTGACCGCATACGTGGCGCCGCTCACGAGCGCTGTCGGAAAGGTGAAGCTCCCGTTGCTCGTCACGAACAGATTGTCGCCAGAGTTGTCCTCGAGCAGGACCGAGTCGCCACCATAGAGGCCGCTCACAGTGCCGCCGACGGAGAAGCCCTGCGTGCTCGCCACGCACGAGACGACCACGCTGCTCACGCTGGCGCTCGCGATGGTTCCCATGCCATGTGTCACGATGCACGTCGCAGGCGGGCTTCCTGGCTGAGTGAGCACGGTGACCGCGTACGCTGCCCCGGTCGGGAGTGGGGTTGCGAACACGAACGCCCCGTTCGCCGTCAGGCCGAGCGTATCGGTGCCATTGTCCTGGATCACGACCACGGCGCCCGCCGGAAGCCCCGTCACCGTCCCGCCGACGGTGTACTCCGGCGACGCCGTATCGGCGGGAGCCGAGTCGACCGTCGACGAGTCCTCCTGGGCGGAGTCGGCCGAGTCGAGCGTCGCGTCCGCAGATGCGTCGCCCGCGTCGAGGCCAGCGTCCGGGGTCGCCCGGCCGGTGTCTTCGAGCGCGTCCGGACCAGCCTCGGGCAAGCCTCCGGTCTCGGGCAACCCCCCGCCGCCGCCGTCCCCACAGACTCCGGTGCACGCGGGGACGGGACTGCACTGCGCCCCCGCATCCGGACCCGTGCCCACGGCCGTGCAGGTCGTGCCCGGTCCGCACGCAAGCCTCTCGCATGCCTCGGGCATGAGGATGTCGGCCAACAGAGTCGTGTGGGGCACGAAGGTCCAGCTACGCCGCTCTACGATGCAGCCGGTCGCGGCCCCCACCTGGTAGTTGTCCTGGATGCAGGTCCCGGCGGCCTGGTTGATCCCTGTGACGACGAGCACCTCGACGCGGTCCGACTCCCCGGCGCTAGGAGTGACGACGAGCTTGCCCAGGTAGTTGTCCCCCGCGCGCGATTCGCAGGCCGAGGAGGATGCGACGGTGTACGTCCCCCCTTCGAACAGATCCGCCCCGCCCAGGTGGATCTCCGTGCTTCGTACGCCCGCGTCGCAAGGAACGTCCGTCGTGACCGTGACGTCGATCTCGGTCGACGCGCGGCAGGCGACCAGCGTGAGCAGCGCCAGCGGCAGAAAGCAGAGGCGCACACATGCAACGCTATAGAACGCAGCCGCCATCAGCAACTCGCGCCGCGCGCGCGGACGTCGGTGTCGCCCTGCGGTCGCTCCGTCGGTACCGCGGTGCGTGAGGCGACGATCTACCCGAGCGCACCCTTGAACAGGGCAAGCAGCTCGCCCCACGCCTTCTCCGCAGCCTCGGGGTTATACACATGCGAATCCGGCGGACACCAGCCGTGCATCGTGCCTTCGTACACTTCGACCTTCGCGGACAGCGACGCTTGCGCGAAAGCCGCCTTGAGCGTCGTCTTCGCATCGGGCTGCTTCGCGTCGTCGTTGGCGGCGATCGCGATCAGGAAATGCGCCTTCATCTTAGGAATCAGAACGTGCGGGCTGTCCGGCTTGTCCGTCACGAGGCCACCGCCATGGAACGTCGCCGCGGCCCCGATGCGCTCGGGGTTCGTCGCTGCGGTGCGCAGGACGAGCGGCCCGCCCATGCAATAGCCGGTCGTACCCATCTTGCGAGACCTGTCGACGGACGGTTGCTGGTCGAGCCACGCCGTCAACGCCTTCGCGTCGGTGACCTCGGTCTCCGGCGTGAGCGTGTGTGCGAGCCCCATCAGCGCGTCGCGCGTCGCTGGATCTTCGAAGTCCGCGTGTGGAGACGAGGTCGGCGCCTTCTTCGTCCGGTAGAATGGATTCACAACGAGCACGGCATACCCGGACCCCGCGAGCCGCTTTCCCATCTGGCGGAACGCCGGACGGAGACCGAAGATGTCCGGCCAGATGAGGACCGCCGGAGCCGTTCCGGTCGTCGGATGAACGAAGTAGGCATCGCACGTACCATCCGGCGTCGTGATGCTGACCTCTGACTCCGTCGTCGCCACCGCGCTGTCGCTGGCCGACGGGGCGGTCGCCGCCGCCGTCGGCGCGAGGGCCGGACCCGAGGCGGGATCTGCGGATTTGCAACCGACCGGCAGGAGCGACACGAGGCCCGCGCCGAGCGAGAGAGTGCCAAAGCCTCGCCGCGACAGAACCTCGGGTCGTAGGCGGTACGCGACCATGTCGTCGAAGGAATCGCTGTCGCACATGGGGAGCGAGTAGACCCGCTCTTCAGCGGCGCAACAAGCGCCCTCGCATGCCCTCGGAGGCGGAACGACCGTGGCCTGGCTTCAGTGACTTCTTCGCGACCCGCGCCCTCAGCGCGTCACAATGGGCACCGCATCGTGTTCGAGCGAGCGAGCTCGTCCTTTTCTCCAGCCCGCGGGCTGCATCCCCCGCAGGCATCCGCGTGAGCATGGCGGAATCCCTCTTACCCGAGCTTCCGAGTGGTACGGGCGCACGCACCCACACTGGGAGCCCGCGCCGAGCAGTGGCGTCGGTGCGTCCACGCCACCGTGAGGCCGCGCCGGGTGATGGCGTGGGTACGTCCACGCCACCGTGCGCCACCGCCGGGCAACAGCGTGGGTGCATCCACGCCACCGTGCGCCCCCGCTGGGCAACAGCGTGGGTGCATCCGCACCACGGCATGGGCCCTCCAAGACCGGGGCGTGGCCGCGTTCGCACCCGCGACAGGCCGCTCCTGGACCGAGGGCGATCCCCGGTACCCCCGCGAGCATCCCTCGGCGCTGGCATGCTACCTATGGCCGCATGAATGCGCAGGCGACGCCGTGGACCGAGACGGACGGCCCCGACCAGGAGA
>Ga0302196_10001617_pt1 | contig 21486 bp, 17 predicted proteins | sample II_Bog_N1_3_FD_198794 | JGI IMG/M metagenome (GOLD analysis project Ga0302196, IMG submission 198794) | Peat permafrost microbial communities from Stordalen Mire near Abisko, Sweden - II_Bog_N1_3 | ecosystem: Environmental > Terrestrial > Soil > Wetlands > Peat | place: Sweden: Abisko...
TCGCGCTGGGGCAGCGGCCGCGGCCCGACCAGTGACATCTGGCCGCGCAGCACGTTGAACAGCTGCGGCAGCTCATCGAGCGAGAAGCGCCGCAGGGCGCGGCCCACGCTGGTCAGGCGCGGATCGCTGCGCATCTTGAAGAGGGCGCCGGAGGCCTCGTTGCGCTCCTCGAGATCGCACTGGCGGCGCTCGGCGTCGATCACCATCGTGCGGAACTTCAAACAGGGGAAGGGGACGCCGCCGATTCCGGGCCGCATCGAGCGATACAGCACCGGGCCGTGCGAGGTGAGCTTGATCGCGACCGCGATCGCCACCAGCAGCGGGCTCAGCACGATCACGAGGAAGGTCGAGACGACGAGATCGAAGCTGCGTTTGATGACGAAGTCGATGCCCTCGAAGACCGGCGGGCGCAGCTCGAACAGCGGCACCGACTGACCCGGCACGAACTCCGCGCGGTGAACGAGGATCTCGGTGGTCGACGGCGCGATCCGCACCCGCACGCCGCGCTCGTGCGCACGATCGACGAGTTCCAGCAGGTCGCGCTCGGGAAAGTCGGGATCGACGACGATCACCTCATCGACGCGGTTGGCGGCGATCGTCTCGCCGATCTGGGCGAGCGTGCCGAGCGAGCGCAGGCCGCCGCCGGCGACCTGCAGGCGCGAAACGAAGCCGACCAGCTCAACCGCCGGGTAGGGCCCCGACGAGAGCGCCTTGGCGACCGCGTCGATGTGCGGGCCCGTCCCCACGAGCACGACGCGACGGCGATAGCCGGCGGCGCGCAGCAACAACCCGGAAACCCGCTCGTAGAGCGCGCGGAACGACGTCACGTAGACGAGCGCGAAGAGAAACGACCCGTAGAAGGTGTAGTAGGAGCTGTAGTAGTGCGACTGAGCACCGGTTGCGATCGCGAAGATCACCGAGACGACCATCACCTGGAAGAGCGCGGCGAGGATCCTCGACAGCCCGGGACGCTCGCCGCGGTCTGCGTACATGTCCGAGCGGGCGAACAGCAGAAGCGTCACCAGGTAGGCGAAGGCGACGAAGCCCCGCGTCTGGTGAAAGGCCTGCGAGACCAGGCTCGATTTGCCGTGCACGATGTCCTTCAGCAACAGCGCGGTGAAGATCGCCAGGAACACGCCGGCGAAGTCGAGCGCCATCAGCACCAGGACGCGCGCGACCCGGCGCGCGGTATCCAGGCGCAGCACGAACGACAGCAGCGGCGGGCGCTTCGCGCGCACATCGCGGTCGCCGAGATTGAGCTGTTCCGAACGCTCCGGCTGCGCAGCGCTTTGGGACTCGTCCGCCACCGGGTCGGGGACGGCATGAATGCTCTGGCGGGGGGTCGACATCTCGCTCTTTCAACGCGCCACTCTGTCAGATGTTGCGGCGCACCGCCAGTGAATTTCCCCAGTTTGGAGGCGCGCGGCGCAGCGCCGGCATGGACGCCTCCGCGCCGAGCCCGCTAGCCCGCTTCGATCGTCCGGCGCAGTCCGTCGGCCAGCGGCACCTCGGGCGACCAGCCGAGCAGCCGGCGAGCGAGGCTGATGTCGGGCCGGCGCTGCTTGGGGTCGTCGACCGGCAGCTCTTCGTGCACGATCGCCGACTTGCTTGCGGTCGCCTCGAGCACCGCGTTGGCGAGCTCGAGCAGTGTGAACTCGTCGGGATTGCCGATGTTGACCGGCTCGTGGTAGCCGGACTCGGAGAGCGCGATCAGGCCACCGATCAGGTCGCTCACGAAACAGAACGAACGCGTCTGGGTCCCGTCGCCGAAGATTGTCAGCGGCTCCCCGGCGATGGCCTGGCGCACCAGCGTCGGGATTGCGCGCCCGTCGTAGGGACGCATGCGTGGACCGTAGGTGTTGAAGATCCGCACGATCGCGGTGTCGACCCCCTGCTGGCGGTGGTAGGCCATCGTCAGCGCCTCGGCGTAGCGCTTGGCTTCGTCGTAGACGCCGCGCGGCCCGATCGGGTTGACGTGGCCCCAGTAGCTCTCCGTCTGGGGATGCTCCTTCGGGTCGCCGTAGACCTCGCTGGTCGACGCGAGCAGGAACCGCGCGCGATGTGCCTTCGCGAGCCCGAGCGTGTGGTGGGTGCCGTGCGATCCGACCTTCAGGGTCAGGAGCGGCAGCCGCAGGTAATCGATCGGAGATGCCGGCGAGGCGAGGTGGAAGACCACCTCGACCGGCTCATCGACGAAGTAGGGCTCGGTGATGTCGATGTTCAGGAAGCGAAACCGCGGGTCGCGGATGTGGGCGATGTTCTGCAGCGACCCGGTCTGGAGGTTGTCCACGCAGATGACGCGGTGCTCGCGCGCAAGCAGCTCTTCGCACAGATGGGAGCCGAGAAAGCCGGCACCGCCGGTGACAAGGCAGGTCGCCATTGCATCCAGCCTACCGGCTGCGCATCGGCGGGTGGCCTGCGCGGTTAGTCTGCGGGCCGTGGACGTGATCGACGAATTGCTCGCAAACAACGCGGCCTTCGCCGCCTCGCTGCCGCAACGCCCGCTTGACGTTCGCCCAAGCCGCCGGCTGGCCGTCGTGACCTGCATGGACTCCCGGCTCGACGTGTTCGCCGCACTCGGGCTGCACGACGGCGAGGCGCACGTGCTGCGCAACGCCGGCGGCGTGATAACCGACGACGTGATCCGCTCGCTCGCGGTCTCGCAGCGACGGCTCGGGACGCGCACCGTGATGCTGATTCACCACACCGACTGCGGCATGGCGAAGATCACCGACGACGGCTTCCGGCGCGAGCTGCAGGAGGCGACGGGCGTCGCACCGGCGTTCGCGATCGAGTCGTTCACCGACGTCGACGCCGACGTGCTCCAGTCGCTGCTGCGCGTGCGCCGCTCGCCCTTCATTCCCCATCGCGACGCGGTCCGTGGCTTCGTCTACGACGTCGACAGCCACGCCCTGCGCGAGGTCCGCGTCCCCGGCGAGCAGTGAGCGCCGGCCAAGGGCCGGATATCCTGCGGCCGATGGCGCAGCCCGCAAGCGACGAGGAGCGCTCGACGATCGCTCCGCTCGTCGGGGCGGAGGACCCGCGCCGCTTCACCGACTCGGGGATCGAAATCGACGCCGTCTACGGCGCGCCCGAGCGGGAGACCGCGCTCGAGGCGCCCGGAGAGTTCCCCTACACCCGCGGCATCCATCCGCAGGGTTACCGCGGGCGGCTGTGGACGATGCGCCAGTACGCGGGCTACGCCTCCGCGAAGGAATCCAACGCCCGCTACCGCTATCTGCTCGAGCACGGCTCGACCGGCCTCTCGATGGCCTTCGACCTGCCGACACAGCTGGGCCTTGACTCTGATGACCCGCGGGCGCTTGGCGAGGTCGGGCGCACCGGCGTCGCGATCGACACGATCGACGACATGCGCACGGCGTTCGACGGGATCCCGCTCGACAGCGTCTCGACCTCGATGACGATCAACGCGCCGGCGGCGGTGCTGCTGTGCCTCTACGAGCTGGTCGCGGCGGAGCAGGGCGTCGGTCCGCAGAAGCTGCGCGGCACGAGCCAGAACGACATCCTCAAGGAATACATCGCGCGCGGCAACTACATCTACCCGCCGGGGCCGTCGCTGCGACTGACGACCGACCTGTTCGCCTACTGCAACGAGCGGATCCCGCACTGGAACACGATCTCGATCTCCGGCTACCACTTCCGCGAGAAGGGAGCCTCGGCGGTCCAGGAGGTCGCGTTCACGCTTGCCAACGCGATCACCTACGTGCAGGCGGCGCTCGACGCGGGCCTCGCGGTCGACGACTTCGCACCGCGCCTGGCGTTCTTCTTCAACGCCCACAACAACGTCTTCCAGGAGATCGCGAAGTTCCGCGCGGCAAGGCGGATGTGGGCGAAGATCATGCGCGAGCGCTTCGCTGCCACCAACCCGGCCTCGACGATGCTGCGCTTCCACACCCAGACCGGCGGCGTCACGCTGACCGCGCAGCAGCCGCAGAACAACATCGTGCGCGTCGCGCTGCAGGCGTTCGCCGCGGTCTGCGGCGGCACCCAGTCACTGCACACCAACGGCTACGACGAGGCACTCGCGCTGCCGAGCGAGCAGGCGGCGACGATCGCCCTGCGCACACAGCAGGTGATCGCCCACGAGTCCGGCGCCGCGGACTCCGCCGACCCGTTCGCCGGCTCCTACCTGATCGAGTCGCTGACAGATGAGATCGAGCGCCGGGCGGACGTCCTGATCGCACGGGTCGATGCGCTCGGTGGATCGCTGGAGGCGATCCCCTTCATAACCAATGAGATCGACGAGTCGGCGTGGAGCTACCAGGAGCGCTACCGGACCGGCCAGGACGTGGTCGTGGGCGTCAACGCCTACGTCGACGAGCACGAGCCGCGGATCGAGGGGATCCTGTCGGTCGATCCGGCGTCAGAGCGCGACCAGGTGGCGCGGCTGGCCGCGTTCAAGCGCGACCGCGACGGGGCGCTCGTCGCGGCGCGCCTGGAGGAGTTGGGTGCTTGCGCGCGGGGCAGCGCGAACCTGCTCGTGCCGATCGGCGCCGCGCTGCGCGACCGTTGCACGCTCGGCGAGGTCTGCGGAGCGCTGCGCGAAGTGTTTGGCAGCTACCAGCCGCACTGAGTAGGCGCTCGCGAAGGGTGCAGGATTCGCGGCGCCGAGCGCAAATACAAACGCTCATGGGTGTTGTCGAGAGCCAGCGAACGCTGGTGAAATCGGTGCCTGAGCTCTGGGCACAGCTCAGCGAGGTCGAGCTGCTGCGACCGATGCTCGGCCCCTTCGGCGAGATCGCGATCACGCGCCTTGTCCCCGAGGCGAGTATCGAGTGGCGCAGCGAACTGGCCGAAGGCAGCGTCGAGCTGCAACCGAGCGGCTTTGGCACGCGGGTGCGCCTGACCGCCCAGCTCGCGGCTGCCACACCGGAGCAAGCGCCGGAGCTGCCCCTGCGTCGCGGCTTTTGGGCGCGGCTGCGCCGGCGCGCGCCGGCGGCCGCGCCGCCGGAGCAGGCGCCGGCGCCCCCGGCCGACACGCTTGACCCCGGGCTTGCGAAGGGCGCGCTGACGGCGGTGCTCGACGAGATCGGGACCGCGCGGCACCGGCCGTTCTCGCGCGACGCGGGAGCCTCCCCGGCGATCACGTAGCGCCCGACGCAGCCGGCCGCGTAGGATCCTGCCCGCGTTGACCGAGCGAGCGCCCCATTCCTACGCCGAGAAGCTCGCACAGCTGCACGAGCTGCGCCGGGAGGCCGCCCACGCCGAGGGCCCGGCGGTCGCCAAGCAGCACGCCAAGGGCAAGTTCACCGCCCGCGAGCGGATCGAGAAGCTGCTCGACAGCGGCTCCTTCGAGGAGCTCGACGCCTTCGTGCGCCACCGCACGACCGACTTCGAGATGGACCGCACGCGGCCGCTGGCCGACGCCGTGATCACCGGCCACGGCACGATCGACGGGCGCCAGGTCTGCGTCTTCAGCCAGGACTTCACGGTCTTCGGCGGCTCGCTCGGCGAGGTGATGGGCGAGAAGATCTGCAAGCTGATGGATCTCGCCGCGCGGGTCGGCTGCCCGGTGATCGGCATCAATGACTCCGGCGGCGCGCGGATCCAGGAGGGGGTCGTGTCGCTCGGCGCCTACGCCGAGCTGTTCTACCGCAACGTGCGCTGCTCGGGCGTGATCCCGCAGATCTCATTGATCATGGGTCCGTGCGCGGGTGGCGCCGTGTATTCGCCGGCGATCACGGACTTCATCCTGATGGTCAGGGAGACCTCTCACATGTTCATCACCGGCCCCGATGTGATCAAGACGGTCACCGGCGAGAGCGTCGGCTTCGAGGAGCTGGGCGGCGCGATGACCCACAACACCAAGTCGGGCGTCGCCCATTTCGCGACCGAGGACGAGGAGCACTGCCTCGAGGAGGCGCGCTACCTGCTGTCGTTCCTGCCGCAGAACAACCTCGAGACCGCACCGCTGACGGACGCCACCGACGACCCCCGGCGGATGGACCCGGAGCTCGACTCGGCCGTCCCCGACAGTCCAAACAAGCCCTACGACATGCGCGGAGTGGTCGCCCGCATCGTCGACAACGGCGAGTTCCTCGAGGTGCACGAGCATTACGCGCCCAACATCGTCTGCGGCTTCGCGCGCCTGGACGGCGTCTCGGTCGGCGTCGTCGGCAACCAGCCGGCCGCACTCGCCGGGGTGCTGGACATCGACGCCTCGGCGAAGGCGGCGCGCTTCGTGCGCACCTGCGATGCGTTCAACATCCCGATCATCACCTTCGTCGATGTGCCGGGCTTCCTGCCGGGCACGGCGCAGGAGTGGGGCGGGATCATCCGCCACGGCGCGAAGCTGCTCTACGCCTACGCCGAGGCGACGGTGCCGAAGATCACAGTGATCACCCGCAAGGCCTACGGCGGCGCCTACGACGTGATGTCCTCCAAGCACCTGCGGGCCGACTTCAACTTCGCCTGGCCGACGGCCGAGATCGCGGTGATGGGGCCGGAGGGGGCGGTCAACATCATCTACAAGCGCGAGCTGGCAGGCAGCGACGGGCCCGCGGAGCTGCGCGCGCAGCTGATGGAGGACTACACAGCGCGCTTCGAGAATCCCTACGCCGCCGCCGAGCGTGGCTACATCGACGACGTGATCGAGCCTCACGAGACCCGCCCGCGGCTGATCACCGCCCTGCACCTGCTCGCCACCAAGCACGAGGCGGGACCCAGGCGCAAGCACGGCAACATCCCGCTCTAGGGGGAATTCGCGGACCCGAAAGGGCCCACTAGACTCAGCCTCGTGAACGCGTCGCCACCGCCGCCGCTGATCACGCCGGCCGCCACGCCGGCGCAGACCGCCGCGATCGTGGCGGCGATCGAGTGCTTCGTCCGCGACACCGCCAGGAACCCGCGTAAGGCGCAGCGGCCCGGCGGCGGCTGGCTGCGCGCGGCACGTCTGGAGGCGGTCAGCAGAGCCCCCGGCTCCTGCGCCGATCCGGCCGGCCGCCACCCGTGGCACGAGGGTACGCGGACGCATCCGAGTAAATACTAGAAAAGCACCTGGCTTTCGCTAGTATTCCTCTCCCACTAGCGGAAGAGGTTGTTGGATGGCGCATGGCCAAAACGGCGCGCGTGGCTCGCTCGCCGATCCCGAGGTGTACGAGAACGTACCCGGACACGTGATCCCGATCATCGAACGCGAGTTCGACGACTTCGACACGGAGGCCGGCGCGTTCCTGGCCGGCGAGCTCCCCGAGGATCAGTTCATCGGCTTTCGCCTCAAGCAGGGCGTGTATGGGCAGCGCCAGGTCGAGCGGCAGATGATCCGCGTGAAGCTGCCGTTCGGCGGCATCAATCCCGATCAGCTGGACTCCTTCGCCGATGTCGTCGAGCGCTACGTGCCGCTGCGCAAGGGCCACATCACCACACGCCAGAACGTGCAGCTGCACCATGTGCCGCTGCCCGACGCCGCCAAGCTGATCCGCGAGATCTCGCGCACCGGGCTCTCCTCGCGCGAGGGCTGCGGGAACACGATCCGCAACGTCACCGGCGACCCTTGGGCCGGGGTCTGCGAGAACGAGCTGTTCGACCCGACGCCCTACGTCGGCGCCTACGTGCGCTACTTCGTGCGCAACGAGGTCTGCCAGCTGATGCCGCGGAAGTTCAAGACGGCCTTCACCGCGACCGACGAGGACATCGCGATCACCGGCATCCACGACGGCGGCTTCGTCCCGCGGATCAAGGACGGGAAGCGCGGCTTCGAGATGCGCGTCGGCGGCGGCACCTCGATCATGCCGCGCGTCGCACCGACGCTCTATGAGTTCGTCGGCGCCGACGACGGCGAGTACCTGAAGGTGACCGAGGCCGTGCTGCGGATCTTCAACCGCCAGGAGGAGCTGCGTGCCAACCGGGCGCGGGCCCGGATCAAGGTGCTGGTCGACCGGATCGGAATGGACGCCTTTCGCGAGCTGGTCGAGGAGGAGCTGCGGGGCGACTGGGTCGCCGAGCGCAACTTCGATCCGGCGCCGCTGCTTTTCATCGACGATGAGCAGGCCGGCGCGCCGGCGCCGCGCGAGGCCGGCGTACCGGCGGATGGCGACCGGCCAGAGTTCGAGCGCTTCGTCGCCGCCAACACGCAGCCTCAGCGCCAGGCCGGTTTTGTCACCGTGGAGGTGAAGGTCGTGCGCGGCGACCTGACGCCCGAGCAGTTCCGCGGCCTCGCGGCGATCATGCGCGAGCATTCAGGCGGCTACGCGCGCACCACGGTCCAGCAGAACCTGGTGCTTCGCTGGGTGCGTCCGGAGTCGCTGTACGCGGTATGGCTTGGGCTGCGCGATCTCGACCTCGCGGGCGTCGGGCCGCGGACGATCGCCGACCTCGTCAGCTGCCCGGGGACCGACAGCTGCAAGCTCGGCATCACGAGCTCGATGGGGTTGAGCGCGGCGATCCAGGAGCGCATCGATGCGCTGGCGATCGAGGATCCGCTGACGCGCTCGATCAACATCAAGATGAGCGGCTGCCCGAACGGCTGCGGCCAGCATCACATCGCGAACATCGGCTTCACCGGCGCGTCGATCAAGCTGGGGACGCGCACAGTCCCGGCCTACATCCCCCACCTCGCCGGCAACTTCGCGGGAGGGACGGTTGCGATGGGCCAGCGCCTGAAGTCGCGCCTGCCGGCCAAGCGGGTTCCCGAGGCGGTCGAGCGCTGGCTCGCGCACTACCAGCGCGAGCGCGTCGAGGGCGAGGAGTTCAACGCGTTCGTCGATCGCATCGGCACCGCCAGCTTCGAGCAGCTGGTCGCCGATCTGGCTCTGCCACCGGACTTCGCGCTCGAGACGATGAGCCAGTTCATCGACTGGAACCGCAACGAGCCGTTCGCCGTCGTCCGCGGGGAGGGCGAATGCGCGGTATAGCGACGGCGCCCGTGGTGGGCGACCTCGAGCGCGCGAGCGCGCAGGAGGTGCTCGGCCACATGCTTGAGCATCATCATCCGCGCCTCGCGCTGGCCTGCTCCTTCCAGAAGGAGGAGGCGGTGCTGATCGACATGCTGATGCGCCTTGAGCCCGCCGCGCGTGTATTCACGATCGACACCGGCGTGCTCTTTCCCGAGACCTACGAGGCGTGGCGCGCACTCGAGCGCCGCTACGGCGTGGCGGTCGAGATCTTTGACGCCCAGCGCACCACGGACGCCGGGTGGGACGCGGGCGCGTGCTGCTCGGAACGCAAGGTTGCGGCACTCGATGCGGCGCTGGAGGATCTCGACGGCTGGATCACCGGACTTCGCCGCGAGCAGTCGCCGACCCGTGCCGACGCGCCGAAGCTTGCCTTCGACAGCCGCCGCGGGATCTGGAAGGCCAACCCGCTGGCCGACTGGGACGACAAGGCGGTCTGGGACTACATCAACGCCAACGACGTCCCCTACAACCCGCTGCACGACCGCGGCTACGAGTCGATCGGCTGTGTCCCCTGTACCCTTCCGGGGTCCGGGCGCGAAGGGCGCTGGGCCGGTAGTGACAAGACCGAGTGCGGCATCCACGTCTGAGACAGCTATGAGCCCCACACCCACGGCGGCCTCGTCCCGCCTCACGCATCTTCGTGCGCTTGAGTCTGAGGCGGTGCATGTGTTGCGTGAGGTGGCGGCTGAGTTTGAGCGGCCGGTGTTGTTGTTTTCGGGTGGCAAGGACTCGATTGTGTTGTTGCGGCTGGCGGAGAAGGCGTTTCGCCCGGCACGCTTTCCGTTTCCGTTGATGCATATCGATACGGGCGAGAACTTTCGCGAAGCGATCGAGTTTCGCGATCGCCGCGTCAGCGAGCTCGGCGAGCGGCTGTTGATCGCCTCGGTTCAGGACACGATCGACGCGGGCCGCGTGATCGAGGAAACCGGGCCGCGCGCGTCGCGCAACCGCCTGCAAACAACGACACTGCTCGACGCGATCGCGAAACAACGCTTCGATGCCGCGATCGGCGGCGCCAGACGCGACGAGGAACGCGCCCGCGCCAAAGAACGCGTGTTCAGCTTCCGCGACGACTTCGGCCACTGGGACCCCAAACACCAGCGCCCCGAACTGTGGAACCTCTACAACACCCGCATCCGCCCCGGCGAACACGTCCGCGTGTTCCCGCTCTCCATCTGGACCGAACTCGACGTCTGGGAATACATCCAAGACGAAACACTCGAAGTCCCCACGATCTACTTCTCCCACAGCCGCCAAACATTCAACCGTGACGGCATGCTCTACGCCTACCGCGAAGGCCAAGAACTACTCCCCGGCGAAACACCCCAAACCGAAACCGTGCGCTACCGCACCGTCGGCGACATGACCTGCACCGGCGCGATCCGCTCCACCGCCACCACCATCCCCGAAATCGTCAAAGAAATCGCCGCCACCCGCATCACCGAACGCGGCGAAACCCGCGCCGACGACAAAACCTCAGAAGCCGCCATGGAAGACCGCAAAAAAGCCGGATACTTCTAGGATGAGCCAGACTCCGCTGCGGGACCCACGGCCTGCGATCTCGCCCGAGAGCAATGTCAGCTGGCATGAGGGCAACGTGGACCGCGAACGGCGTTGGGCGCGACTCGGCCAGCGCGGCGCGACGATCTGGCTCACGGGTCTGTCGGGCTCGGGCAAGTCCACGATCGCCTCGGCCGTCGAGGAGCAGCTGATCGCCGTCGGACGCTGGGCGTACCGGCTCGACGGCGACAACCTGCGACACGGCGTCTGCAGCGACCTCGGCTTCAGCCGCGACGACCGCAGCGAGAACGCGCGCCGTGTCGCAGAACTGGCGCTGCTGTTCGCCGACGCCGGCTCGGTCGCGCTGGTGTGCCTGGTCTCTCCCTACGCGGCCGACCGCGCCCATGCCCGCGAGTTGCACGAGCAGGCCGGGCTCGATTTCGTCGAGGTGTTCGTCAACACGAGCCTCGAGGAGTGTGCGAGGCGCGACGTCAAGGGCCTCTACGCCAAGGCCCGCGGCGGCGCGCTCGCCAACCTCACCGGCATCGGCGCCCCCTACGAGGCACCGCCAGCCCCCGACGTCGAGTTGACGGAGCGCCTCGACGTCGAAGCGTGCGCGACGCGCGTGCTCGCGGCGTTGCAGTCCGTCGACGCCTGACGCGGCGGCGCCTGCGCGACGGCCGCCGGGCGCTTCAGTGCTGCTTGGCGCGGCGCAACCGCGAGCGCTCCTCGTGCATGTCCACCACGCGCTCGACCAGCTTCAGCAACTGGGGAACGCCGGTCGCCTTCGCCTGCCCGTAGTGGAACGCCTCACGCCAGTCGGCGACCCGTGCGCCCTCGGAGACCATCACGTTGAAGAAGGCGCGAGGCATCTCGACCGTCACCCGCGCATCGGTTGCGATCTCCTTGGTGACCTTGCGCTCCGGGAGCTCGACGCGAAACTGCTGCACGTCGCCGCGGCCGCGCAGCACCACTGCGAAGACGAGCTTCAGCGGCGCCAGCGCGGGGACCTCCTCGGCGATGCTTGCCAGCGCCGTGGCGATCTGCTCCTTGGCGTCGGTCGTCGCGCTCACCCGCTCGAGTTTACCCCCCTCCCGGCGCGGCTGGAGGCACCGAGGCGGCGCCGGCGGCGCGCGCCCGGGCGTTGGCATACCGGGCCGGCTCAGGCCGGCGTGGGCGTGACGGCGGCCGAGGTGGCAAGCACCGCGCCGCCGGCCCCGAGCGCCTGTACGGCGACGTAGGGGGCGCTCGTCGCAGAGGCGATCGTGGTCTCAAAGCCGCTGCTCGCCACTGGCGATCCGACCGGGGCGAGCGCGGCCGGGCTCGTACCCCCGAGCACCTGCCAGCTCACGACGGCGGTGGCGCCGTTCCAGCTGGCGGCGACGTCGGTCGTTGCGGGGGCGCTGGCAACGCTCGCGGCGATCGCGGGTGCACGCGCCGGGGTGGCGACCCACGGGAAGCGATACGCACGATATGAAGCGACGTTCTCGGCCAGGCTCATCTCGAAGGTGAGCGCCCCGGCCGGAGAGAGCTCGGACACCAAGCCGACGGCGCCCCAACCCAGCAGGTGGTCGCCGTTGGGGAGTTGCTGCACGTCGCCCTGGCTGTCGGCGAGCACGGGCCGGCCGGGATTGACGTACTGCTGCAGCAGCGTCGCCGTGTGCGTGGCGAAGTCGAGCTTTATGTCGATGCCTCGCGATCGGTCCTCGATCTCGGGGTCATCCTCGTTGTCGAACATCTGGATGGTTCCGTCGGCGAGCATTCTCACGTCGTGCTGCCAGGCGAACCGCACGCCCGGACCCAGCTCGAACGAGCTGCTGCGCCCGCCGAGGCTCCAGAGGATCGAGCCGAGGCTGTGTCCGATCTGGTAGGCGGCCCAGGTGTTGCGGGAGTTGACCAGCACGTTCTGGTCCGGCTCGACATCGATCGAGTTGATGTGGAACCAGTCCCAGTCAGACCCGGCCGTGTGCGGCACGGGCCAGTGCGAGGCCGACAGCGGAACGTGCCCCAGCGCGTGCCATTCGAACATCACGAGGCCGGTTCTCACGTCGATTTCCTGCACCGCGCAGTCCTCGATGATCCCGTGCGTGGAGCCGCCGACCGAGCTGAGGTTCGCGTAGACGGGCTCATAGACCGTGATCCAGGCCACGCCGCCCGGCGCGAGATCGAACTCATGCAGATCCATCGAGAGGCCGTTGCCGGCCCTGACGCGCGCGATCGTCTGGTAGTGCGTGTTGTCGATCACGCCCTCGCCGACGCCGTGGTTGAGGACGATTGAGCCCTGCCAGTAGGTCAGGGCCGTCTGGCCGAGGTAGTCCTGGACGCGCAGGTCGGCGGCCTCCTGGCCCGGCGGCGACGGGGAGAACCAGACCAGCTGCCCTGCCGGGTTGACGATCATCGCGCCGGGCTGCGAGGCACCGTCCTTGGGTGCGAGGAAAATATCGCCGAGGCCCGGGTCGGCTGCCGGTGTGGTGACGTCCACGGTCGGAGGGTGCATGTTCGGCAGCGAGACGAAGCTCTGCTCGGAGCCGGCGGTCGGCGCGCTGCGCGGCAGGGATGGCGGCGGGGGCACCTGGTAGAGCCTGCCCACGGTGAAGCTCGTGCCAATCGCGCGGCGTTCGTCGCCGTTGCTCTCGACTGCCGTTACCGTCACCCGCTCGCCGGCGCTGAAGGCTCGCGGCATGAGGTAGCTCGCGCCTGGGCCGGTCGCGTAGGGCTCGAGCGCGCCGCGGTGCTCACCGCTTTCGGAGCCGCGGGCGCTGACGTGCGAGATGTCGGCAGCGGACGCCCCGAGAAAGCTGATCTGCGTTGTGGGCGAGGCATCCGGTGTGCCCCGCAGCGGCGACACCGTCACCCACGGCAGCCTCGCCGAGGCGCCTGCGCGCTCCGGCCGCCCGGCACCGATGGCGAGCGCCGCTGCCGCTGTGCAGACGGCCACGGCGAGAATCAGAACACGGCCTCCCCGGCGGCCGGCACGGCCGCCTCGGCGTGTTGCGAGCAAGCGAAGCGAGCCCGCGGGCGGTTGAGAAGGCACGCCGCTCAAACGAGACGACCTTAACAGCCCCGCCGGAGGTCATCGCCGGCGTCCGCCGGCGGATCGCGGGCAGACGAGCGCGGGATGCGGCTCGCGGCGGCCACGCGGGGCGGCGCAGGCGGGAGCGTCGAGCCATCGGCTCCGCGGCAACGCGATACGCCCATTCCTCATCTATCGTGTGAACATAGATGTCAGGGGTGTTAGAAAGCGCTTATGATGCGCCGCGTGGTCTGGTCAGCCATGTCACGCGCCGAGCGGCGCGCCGGCTCCCCGGCGCCGGTCGACCGGCGCGCGCAGCCGGGCGCTGTGCGCCGCGGCGATCCTGTGATCAGCGCGATCGCGATCGGAACCTTCCTCCTCGGTTCGGCGATCTGGATCCACCGCAAGGGCCTCTTCATCCATACCGACACCGTCGTCCTGTGGGTGGTCGCCGGGCTCTTCGCGCTCACGCTGACCGACCTCTCCCGCTGGGGTCTGCGGCTGTTGTGGGATTGGCTGCCGCTGGCCGCCCTGCTGATCTTCTACGACCAGTCGGCGCCGCTCGTGAGGTTCTTCGGAACGCCGCTGCACACCTCGCTGCAGGTGAACTTCGACGAGTTCCTGTTCGGCAAGCCGTTGTTGACGGTCGAACTGCAGCACCTGCTCGGGCAGACTCGAGCCGTCCAGTGGTTCGAGTACCCGATGTGGGGTCTCTACATGACCCACTTCTTCATGGCGCTGGTTGTCGCAGGCGCCCTCTGGCGCTTCTCCTACGCGCGCTTCCGGCAGTTCCGCGCGCAGATCGTCGTCCTCAGCACGCTCGGCTTCGCGACCTACGTGCTCTACCCCGCGGCGCCGCCCTGGTATCTGGCCGACCGCCTGCACGAACTGCCGGAGATCTACCGCACGGTCTTCATAACCTGGGGCAAGCTCGGTCTGCACACCGCCGGCTCGATCAGCGACGGCGCGATCGATGGCAACGACCTCGGCAACCAGCTTGCCGCCGTCCCATCGATGCACGCGGCGATCTCGCTGTTCGTCGCCTGCTTCTTCTGGCGCGGCGCGCGGGCGTGGGTGCGGGTGCTGCTCGTCGTCTACGTACTGGGGATGGCGTTCATGCTCATCTACTCCGGCGAGCACTACTTCTTCGACATCGTGATCGGCTGGTCCTACACGGTGCTCGTGGTCGCCGGCACTGCGGCTCTGCGGCGCCATCGACGATCGCGCGCCGAAGCGGCGGCGGGGACCCGCGACCGCGGCGGCGAACCGGTGTCCGTGAGCCACTCTACCCCGGCCGGCGTCTGAGGCTGCGCAGCGCCCGCAGGCTCCTTCGCGCCGGCGTCGTCCGGCTGGCACTGCCGTCAGTACTCGAGCGTTCGCTGGAGGTCGCCGATCCGTTGCGCGATCGCCGTCATGCCAAGGTGCAGGTGCAGGAAGTGCTCAAGCGCGCCGGCGTAGGGCATCCAGAAGAGGAACACGTAAGCGCTGAAGGCGAGCGACACCACCCGCAGCCAGCGGGCTCGCGCGAGTGCCGCGAACGGCAGCAGCCACAAGATGTAGGAGGGCAGCATCCAGCTGAGGGTCAGCAGGAGCACGAGGATCGCGGCGCCCGACGCGGTGATCCAGCGACGCGTGCGCGCGGCCCACAGCGTCGAGCCGATGACCCCCACCACCAGGACAGCGGTGAACGCGTGTTGAAGGCCGGTCGTCTCACCGCCGACGCCCGCCACGTAGCCGATCAGGTTGGGGATGCCGGTCTGAACGACGAGGATGTCCTGCTGGGCGAGGTTCGGCAGGTTGAAACCGAACGCGAGCACGGTCGCCGCCCCCAGCACGGCCACGCCGAACAGCACGCCGAGAGCGAATCGCGCACGTCGGGGCGCGCCGAAGATCATCACCGGAACAAGGATCGCGGCCGAGGCCTTGATCGCCACGGCCGCCGACAGCGCGAAGCCCGCAGCGACCTCGAGCCAGGGCCCGGGCTCCCCGATCGGCAGTGGCCGCGGCGTGCCGTCGAGCCAGGCCACCACACGCCGCACCAGCGCCAGCGCGCCGGCCGGAGTCTCGCCGCCGATGCCGGCCGCGCCCGGCGCACGCAGGCCGACCCGTGCCGACTCGGCGAGCAGAAGCAGGTAAAGGCTCAGCACGATCAGAAAGACCATGAAGAAGTCGTTGTGATCGCCGCCCAGGCCCCAGACCAGCACCAGCGGGTTCAGGCCCACGAACACGGCCGCGCTCAGGGGGTTGCGTCCGAGCAGCTCAGCGCAACGCCACACCATCCAGACGATCCCGAGGCTGAGCAGCATCAGCACGATCTTGAATGCCCACAGGGCCCCAGCGACTCCGAGTGGCACGATCGCGAGCGTGAGCAGCGTGAACAGCGGACCGTAGGGACTCAGCAATCCGTGCCAGTTCGACAACAGGTAGGTCGGATCGCTCGCCGGCTCGAGCGCCGGAATAGTCGTGTACGGGTTGAGGCCGTGAACGACCTCCATCCGCGCGTAGTTGATGTAGTTGAAGATGTCCGTCAGCTGCATCGGCGGCGAGAGCATGAAGACGACGTGCACCAGCACGATGGCTCCCAACGCCCACTGCGGGCGCAGGCGAGGCGCCTCGAACACGGCGATCACGTAGCAGAGGCACATCGTGGCGACGATCGCCGTGAAGGCGACGTTGAGCCCGTGCGTGTCGAGCGTGAACCAGCTCGTCAACGGACCCAGCGGGCCGGCGAGCCAGCGCGGAAACGGGCCACGCTCCGCGATCGGGGAGAGCCAGCTCGGCCGCGCCGCGGCCAGCGACACGAGCATCAGGCTCGCCGCGACCATCAGCGCGAGCGCCGTGCCCGCCACTGCGCTAGCTACAGTCAGCTCGCGACCGTGGGCGCCACGCCACCGGCGCCGGGCGCGCGGCCTGACACGCGCACGTGGATGGGCATCACGCCGCAGCGGCAGCCCGGCGTGAGCCGGGGCGTCGGCGACCTCCGTCGCCAGTGTCGCTGTCACCTCGACGGCCACAGCAGAACACTAGTGGAGGGCGCCCGGATCCTGGATCCCTCATGCGGTCAGATCGGCGGCGCGTCAGGTGGGCAGCGAGATCGCCAGCGCCACGCTCCCGCGTCGGCGCACGGACACCGTCAGCCAGCCCGCCGCGGAGCGGCTGAGGGTCGCAGCGCCGTGCTGGACTCGCCAGGCGGGGGTGTAGTGCACGCGCAGGAGCAAGCGAGCCGCGCGGTCCGCGCGAAGCGTCATGTGGTCCCCGTCCGCGCTCAACAGCCGGCCTGGCCCGCTCAGGATGCCGCGGGCGCCGTGCACGGCATACACGCGCCAGTCGGCGTCGTGCCATACGAGCCGGAGCCCCCGCACCCCGCGGCGCACCAGATACGCCTCCACGTCGGCGGAGTAGTCGAGCCTCGCGTTCGACAGCGCGACGAAGCGAACGCCGTTCTCCAGCAGCCAGGCGCGGTAGGACGCGTCGTTCAGGCGGCCCGGGACGTAGAAGATCGGGTTGTTGGCGGTGTCGAGCTGGCGCTCCCAGCCGCGCGCCAGCGGGAACTGCAGCGCGACATAGACCGCCTCCCAGTGCAGCGCCGTGGGAACCACCTCGACGCGTCCGAGCGGGCGATCGGACCGGGCGAGAAACGCAAGCAGCGGCTGGTAGTAGGCGCGCGTGACGCCGACGTTGCCCTCCTGTCCGCGCAACGCGGCCGACGCCGGCACCCACTGTGCGAGCGCGATCGGAACGAAGGCGACAACCAGCAGCAGGCGGTAGCGTCGCGCCTTGGGCGCCAGGCACACGGCCAGCGCGACCCCGACGCTGATGCCGAGGCGCGTGATGTTGTTGCCCAGCGCGCTGGGGACGGCATAGGCAAAGACGATCGCTGCGACGTACAGCGCCGCGCCGAGCGCCACCGCGCGGTCGCGAACGACTGCCGCCACGGCGCCGATCGCGACAGCGCCGACCATCATGCCGGCGAAGTTGTGCGCGGAGAAGGGAAAGTTTCCCTGGCCCGGGAACAGCTCCTCGACGAGGGCGATCGGCACGAGCGCCACCAGCGCAAGCGCGCCGGCACCGACGCGCTGCACCGGCCAGTAGGCGAGGAGCCAGGCGGCCGCAGCCAGCGCAAGGAATGCGCCGGCCAGCGGCGCGACGAGCGAGCAGACGACCGCGAGCGGGAGCGCCAGGAGCCAGCGACGGCGCGTCGCCGCGAGCAGCGAGAGCAGCGCGATCGCCTCGCCGAGCAGGTAGGGGCCCTGACCGATCGCGACCGGCACGAGCGTCCCCGCGGCGAACACAATCGCGCCGGCGCGCCCGGCGGCGCCGAAGCGAGCCACGGCAAGCCGATCGAAGCACCAGGCCGCGACCGCGGCGCACACGATCTCGGTCGCCGGCACACCGGCGAGCGCGGCGATGGGGGCGTAGAGAACCGAGTAGTCGAACAGCCAGTGCCCGCCATACCATTGGCTGTCCCACAGCGTGAAGCCATGCTGGGCGAACAGCTCGACCCTGTAGGTCGCGGCGGGCAGATCGACGCCGCGCACGCCGGTGAGCACCGCTACGAGCGCGAGCGACGCCGCCAACGCGCCCGCAAGCATTCCCCCGCGGTCGGCGCGCGTGCTCACCCGTGGCATTGTGCCCGAGTGCCGCTGAGCGCACCGCGACCCACCGGCGCCCGCCGACTGCAAGTATTGCGCTGCTTCGGTCCCGGGGAATTGAGGGCGATGTCGGTCACGCGGTTGGAACAAGCCTCCAAGCGGTACGGCTAGTGGCGCAACCGCTACAGCTCGACGCCGAGGCGCGCGATCGTCAAAGCGGCCACGAACCGACGGCGCGCCGTCGCGTCATCCGCGACCGCCTGATCGCGCTGGTCCTCGCCGCCGCGACGCTGGTCGCGATTGTGGTGGTGACCCCCAGCACGCCCCCGATCCCGACACTGCTGTCGGCCACCGGCTCGGGCCCGGGGCACCTCGCGGCGGGCTCACCGGCTGCGCTGCCCGCAAGGATCCTGATCGCCGACCGCGGCAACAACCGCCTCGTGGTGATCACGCCGCGCGGCCAGGTCGCCTGGTCGACGAAGACGCTCGCCCCGACCGACGTCTATTTCGGCCCGTACAAGAGCTCGATCGCCGTCACCCAGCGCGGAGCCTTCGTCGTCCTGACGCTCTCCGTCGCCAGCGGCGCCCTGCAGTACGTTTACGGCCAACCAGGCCAGCCAGGCGCGGGCAACAACCGGCTCCGCAACCCCCAGAGCGCACATCTGATCGCGAACGGCCGGCTGGTTGTCGCCGACGAAGCCAACTGCCGCGTCCTGCTGCTCGCGCCACCGTCCACGCGGCCGGCGAAGGTCCTCGGTCAAGCGGGCGATTGTGTGCACGACCCACCGTCGCGGCTCTCCTACCCCGACGCGATCTTCCCGACACGCGGGGGCAAGTTCGTCGTGACCGAGAGCACGGGCTGGATCGATCTGCTGACAAAAGGGTTCTCGCTGTTTCGGGCGCTGCCGCTTCAAAGGTTCAGCGATCCCTTCGACGCCAACGAGTACGCCGCCGGCAAGCTGATCGTAACCTCCCACTCCTACGTCGGCGCGGTGGAGGAGCTCAGCACCACCGGCACGGTGCTCTGGCGCTACGGCCCGGCGAGCGGCCCGGGGCGTTTGAGGGATCCGTCGCTGGCACAGGGCCTGCCGAACGGTGACGTGCTCGTCTGCGACTCCGGCAACGACAGGATCCTCGTCATCGATCCCCAGACCAAGGCGATCGTCTGGCAGTACGGCCACACGGGCGTGGCGGGAAGCCGGCCGGGCTACCTCGACTCGCCAGACAGTGCGGTCCTCGCGCAATCAAGCTGATCCGACCGGGCGGACCGGGCGGACCGGGCCGAGCGGGGATCGTGGGTCCGGGGTGCCCGTGGACCGAGCTCGTCGCTGAGACCTTGCGAAGTCAACGCCCGAGGCCCTGGCGACCGCCAGGGCGGCGGACCCCGCGACGTGGCCACGCCCGCATCCGGACGTGCAACGACGCCCTGCCAGGACGGCCCTAAATCGCGATGACCGCGTCGATCTCGACGGCCGCGCCACGCGGCAGCGCAGCCACACCGACAGTGGCTCGCGCCGGCGGGTCAACCGGGAAGAACTCCGCGCAGATCTCGTTGACCTCCGCGAACGCGGCCAGGTCCACCATGTAGATCGTGATCCGCAGCGCTCGCGCGAGCGTCGTGTTGGCGGCGCCGGCAACGGCCTGCAGGTTCTCCAGACAGCGGCGCGCCTGGGAGGAGACGCCGCCGGCGACAAGCTCGCCGCTCACCGGGTCAAGCGGAATCTGGCCGGAGCAGAAGAGCAGTTCCCCGAACCGGACGGCGTGACTGTAGGGGCCGATCGCGGCAGGCGCCTGCTCGGCGTGGATTGTCTCGCGTGCTGTGCTCACGCCGCGACACGATAGCGGCCGCACGCGCGCCACCCGGCAAGCACGGTTGTCGGCCCGCCCGGATGATCTTGTAAGGTCAGAACGATGCGCCGCAAGGGCTTTCTGCTCGCGCTCGCGAACGCGGCAGCCGCCGGCGCGCTGCTCGCGTTCGCGCCGGCGCTCGCCTCCGCCGCGACGAGTTCGATCGCGTTCACGACCTGCGCGGGCGCGCCCAACTTCGGCTGCGGCCATCTGAGCGTGCCGTTGGACCCGACCGGCGCGATCCCCGGCACCGTCACGCTCGCGATCCGCCGAGAGCTGTCCGCCACAGGTGCCGCCACCACCGCTGTGGTGGCGCTCGCCGGCGGGCCCGGCCAGGCCGCCATTCCGTTCGCGCAGGACGACGCGCAGATCGTCGCCCCGGCGCTCACGACCGACGACCTGGTGGTCTTCGACCAGCGCGGCACGGGATACTCGGGCGCGCTGCAGTGCTCCGCGCTCAACTCGCTGACTGGGCCGATCAGCCAGGTCATCCCGGCCTGCGCGATGCAGGTCGGCGCCACCCGCGGCCTATACACGACCGACGACACGGTCGCCGACATCGAGGCGATCCGGGTGGCGCTCGGGTACACCAAGCTGATCCTCTATGGCACCTCCTACGGCACAAAGGTCGCGCTGCGCTACGCCGCGGAATACCCGGCCAACGTCGCCGGCCTGATCCTCGACTCCACGGTCCTGCCGAACGGCCCGGATGTGTTCGACCAGGCGACCTACGAGGCGGTGCCGCGCATTCTTGACCAGCTCTGCGCAGACCACGCATGCCTGGGGGTCCCCCACCCGACCGCGGACCTGCAGACCGTCCTGGAGCGACTCGGCGACAAATCGATCAAGGGCACCTACATCGATAGCTCCGGCAAGTCGATCCGCCTGCCGATCACGGCTGACGACATCGCGTCGCTCCTGCTCGACGGTGATGACGACCCGGTGCTGCGCGCCGACTTTCCCGCGGCGATCGCGTCGGCCGCGACCGGGCGCTTCGCGTTGCTCGCGATCCTCGTCGCTCACGCCGTCTACGGCGCGATTCCAAACAGCACTGTTGACAACCCCCTGTTCTTTGACACCGAGTGCGAGGAGCTGGCGTTCCCGTGGGTCCGAACCGACACCGGCGCGGCGCGCGCCACCGAGGCGCTGGCCTACGCGAAAGGGTTGCCAGCCGGCACTTTCGGGCCGTTCAGCTACCTGACCGCCTATCAGGAGAGCACGACGGCCGACTGCGCCTACTGGCCCTTCGCGACGGCCGCTCCCGAGACCACCGTCACCGCGTTTCCGGATGTGCCGACGCTGATCATCAGCGGCGCGGACGACCTTCGCACGCCGACCTCGAACGCCGAGCAGGTGGCGGCGATGATCCCCGACGCGACCGTCGTCGTGGTCCCGCAGACCGGACATTCCGTGCTCACGACCGAGTTCGGCTCGTGCGCCAAGAACGCGGTCGACGCGTATTTCGCCGGCACGGCGATCAACACGGACTGCGCGCCGCAAACCCTGGCCCCCTACCTCGATCCCGCTCCGCTGGCCCCCGCCTCGGCCCAGATCCTCAAGCCTGTGGGCGGCAGCGGCGGCGAGCCCGGGCGCACGGCGCGCGCGCTTGAGCTGACCC
>Ga0302196_10001620_pt1 | contig 21445 bp, 16 predicted proteins | sample II_Bog_N1_3_FD_198794 | JGI IMG/M metagenome (GOLD analysis project Ga0302196, IMG submission 198794) | Peat permafrost microbial communities from Stordalen Mire near Abisko, Sweden - II_Bog_N1_3 | ecosystem: Environmental > Terrestrial > Soil > Wetlands > Peat | place: Sweden: Abisko...
TCGCGTCCGCGGCCTGGTCCGGCAGCAGGGCGATGCCCTTGGCCAGGGCGATGGTCGACAGCAGGTTGCAGGCGTCGTAGACGATATGGAGCGCGCTTTGAACCGTGGCCGCCACCTCGAATCGGCCGGCCTCGATCTTGGCCAGATCGAGAAGGTCCCGCAGCAAGGAACTCATCCGGTCGGCCGCACGCTGGATCGTCTCGGCGCTGGCTCGCAGCCTGTTCGACGACTCGGTCGGATCGGCTGCGACGACGCGCTGGATGATGGTGGCCTGCATCGCGACGATGGACATCGGCGTGCGCAGGTCGTGCGAGACCACCGCCACGAGGTCGTCGCGCGCCTGCACGGCTGCCTTGTGGCGACGCACCTGGCGCCCGAGATCGATCTCGATGGCGAGCCGGCGCAACCCGGCGGCGGCTTCCAGGTCGGCCTCGTCCCAGGCCTCGCCCTGTCCGCGAACGGTCTCGCTCCAGACCGCGAAGGAACGTGCCGGGCCGAGCGCGACGGCGTCCGCATGCGGCTCGGCCAGCGGGGGCTTTCCGCCCCAGTGCACGCTCCGCACCAGCTCGGGCCGAAACCACAGCAAGGTCGCGTCCAGGGGCTTCGGCAGCGCCATGGCCAGGATGCTGCTGGCGACCGCCGCATGCGCCGCCCATCGTCCATCGACCAGGCTCGAGGCGGCCGTGCTCCAGTGGCCTCGGACATCGACATGGCGGGAGACCCATTCCGCGATCTCGCGAACCTCGTCGACGGCGGGACAACTTCCGAGCGTGGTGACCTCTCCGTCCACGATGACCGCGGCACCTGCGGCCCGCACCAATCGCAACAACGGCTCCGAGGCCGAGAGCACACCCTCCAGCGCGCTGGCTTCCGACGTTCGCATCGCCTCGTCCAGGAGGGCCATCGACGGTGCATTCAGGCGGTGGCGCCGGCGCAGTTCGCGCGCTTCCAGCGCAGCGATCTGCGAGGACACCATCCGCGCGATCGTCTCGCACGTGGCGCGCAATGCAGGAGGCAACGGGCAGGGCACGCGATGGCCGCAGCTGATCAGCCCCCACAGCCGACCGTCGACGATCAGCGAGGCACTGAGGGAGGCCTGTACCCCCATGGTGGCCAGGTAGACCAGGTGCATCGGGGAGATGCTTCTCAGCGACGTGCGCGTCAGGTCGAGGGGTGCCTGCGTGTCGGGACGCAACGTGGGCACGAGCGCGGAGGGCACGTAGCGCGCATCGGGAATGGCCCGGATCCAGCCGCGCAGGTACAGCTCGCGGGCCTGGCGCGGGATGTCCGATTCGGGGAAGCGCAATCCGAGGTAGGGGGCGAGTGCGGTCGCACAGCTTTCGGCGATCACCTCGCCACTGCCGTCGTCGGCGAACCTGTAGATCACCACGCGATCGAAGTGGGTGAGGCGACGCACCTCCTGCGCCGTTGTCTCGGCGAGCGCCTGCAACTGCTCCGAGGACGCCAGTCGCCGCAACGCGTTGGCGGCGTTCGCATGCAGCTCGGTACCGGCATCGCCACTGGCGTGCTCGAGCTCCAGGATCGCAACGTCGCCCTCGCGTTGCAGCTGGCCCAGGAGTGGACGCGGGCCCGAGCCGATCGACAGCAGCGCGGGGACGTCTTCCGATCTCGCGTCCAGTGCGCGCTCGAGATGATCGGCGTCCGCCGTGGACATCCAGGCGGTGACGAGGCCGCCGATCACCGCATGGTGCGGCAGGCCCACGAAAGATTCGATGTTGTCGCTCGCCTGCGTCACGACCCGCGTGCGCGCATCGAAGGCGAGCAGGCCGCCGTGCGGCTGGATCGCCCCTGGCGTGTGGATGGGTTCTTGCGCGCAGCGCGCGAGGGCCTCGACGATGTCGTACGGAGGAAGCGTCATCCCGCCAGTCTTCAGAGTGTCAATGACAGGCCGCCAAGTCCACGGATGGCGGATGCAGGACGCGCGCGGGAATACCTCGCGTGCGAGGCAACGTCGCAGGTTACCCTACATCTGTCGCGCTGAACACTCGTTCAGGAAAGAGGGCCGACCTGTTGAGCGGACCGCGTCAAGAACGCCATGTCAATGGCATTAACATGTGATCGTCATGAAACGTCGATGTGGGTCTGCTGCCGGGGCACGGGTCGAGTGAGCTTCGATCCCGAGCAGATCCACGTCGTACCGTTCGTGCACGAGACGCGCAACACGAAGTCGCTGCACTTCTCGATCGCGGAGGTGCAGAGCAGCATGGACCTGGCGCAGCCCGATGCACTGGAGCTCGCCTACACGCTCATGATGATGGGGTTCCTGCTCCTTCATCCGACGCCGCTGCGCATCGGGATGATCGGGCTGGGCGGCGGATCGCTGGCCAAGTTCTGTTACCGACACCTGCCGCGAGCCGACATCACGGTGATCGAGATCAACCCGCATGTCATCGCGTTGCGCAACGACTTTTCGATACCGGCCGACGACAAGCGATTCCGGGTGGTTCGCGCAGACGGCGCGCGCTACGTTCGCGCCCACGAAGGCGCGTTCGACGTCCTGCTGGTCGACGGCTACGACTACGACGGCCTTCCCGGCGAGCTGAGCTCGAAGCGCTTCTACGACGACGTCGCCGACTGCCTGCGTCCTTCCGGCGTGATGGCGGCCAACTTCCATCTCGGGAATGCCGAATTTCCGCTGCTGGTCGCACGGATCGGCCGCAGCTTCAATGGCACTGTCCTGGCGGTCGAGGAGCCGGAGAGCGGCAACGCCGTCGTGTTCGCGCGCAAGGACTGCGTGCTGACGTCGCGCGAGCTCGAGGAGGTCGTGCGCCCCGAGACGCTCGAGACTGCGCAGTGGAATCGGCTGCAGGCGTCCTTCGCCCGGATTCGCACGGCCTTGCAGGAACGCGGCGCGTGATTGCCGCACGAGCGCCGCGAAGCGGACGACCGCGTGGCGGCCCGGGCAGCTTCAGTTCATCGCCAGTGGCGCCTTGCGGACCGGGCGCGGAAAGCGCTGCTCGATCGCCTGGAGTTCCGCCGCGCTCAACACGACGTCGACCGCGGCCAGGTTCTCACGAAGATGCGCCGCACCGGTGGCCTTTGGAATCGCGATCACGCCGGGCTGCTGCAGCACGCCGGCCAGCGCTACCTGGACAGCCGTGAGACCGCGTGCGTCCGCAATCTGCCTCAGCACCGGCTCTGCGGCAGCCCTGCCCTGGTCGATGGGGCTGTACGCCATCAACGGCATGTTGCGTTCGCGAAGCCAGGGCAGCAACTCGAACTCCGGGTCTCGTTCGCCCAATGAGTACCAGACCTGGTTCAGGGCGCAGTCGTCGGCGATCGCGGCCAGTTCCTCCATGTCGTCGACGTCGAAGTTGCTGACGCCCCACCGTCGGACATGGCCTGCCGCTGCGAGCGCGCGCATGCTCTCGACTGTCTCCTCCAAGGCATATTGCCCGCGCCAGTGCAGCAGATAGACGTCGATGCTGTCCAGCCCAAGGCGGTGTCGACTGCGATCGCAGGCGGCACGCGTTCCCGCGCGGCTGGCGTTGTGCGGATAGACCTTGCTCACGACGATCACCTCGTCGCGTCGAACGTCGCCAGCGCGTATGGCGTCATTCAGTGCGATGCCGACGACTTCCTCGGCGCCGCCTTCGCCGTACATCTCGGCGGTGTCGATCATGCGATAGCCGAGTTCGAGCGCGGTACGTACAGAGGCAATCTCCGCCTTTCGTGCGGAAAGAGCGTCGCCGAACTTCCAGGTGCCCAGGCCGAGCACCGGAAGCGAAAGAGATGTCGTGCCTTGCGGCAGTCGCAGATGGCGCATGGTCATGCTGGGCCTCGCAAAGCGTCGATTCTGCGCCGGGACGAATTCTCACTCGTGCGGGTCAGCTACGCAGCGTCAGCGGCTCAGTCATCGGCGGAACGAGGTTGCGCGTGTCCGCGTGCGTGAGCGCACGGAAGGTCTCGGGGTCGGGCTGGAGCCACAACGCCGCGAATCGCGCGACGAGGGTCTGCGCATCGCGGATCTGCAGTCCGGAGCGCCGGTCGTAGGCCGGGTTGGGTTCATTCATGGCGATCTCCGATCAAAGAGGAAGGGCGCTCGATTGCCCCCCGAGTTCATGCCGTCACCGGCAATTCGTAGCGGATCTCCTCGCCGTCCTCGGGCACCAGGAGGCGCCGGCCGAGGCCGGCGGCGGAAGCCATCTGGCGGACGCACTCGCGCGTAACCGGGCAGTGGTCGAGCGCCTCGAGGTGGTTCGCGATGACGATGCCTTCGGTCAGGCGCGTCGCGGCGCAGACGTCGTCGGCGTCCATCAGGATCTCGCCGCCAAGGTCAAACCGCGCGCCGCCGGCCGGCAGGATCGCGACGTCGGGGCGGCACTCGGACAGGACGCGGGTCACGTCGTCGGTGAGCAGCGTGTCGCCGGCGATGTAGACGCTCGGCTCGCCGGGCAACTCGATGAACCAGCCGACGCCGTGCGCCATGAGTCGGCCGATCCAGCCGCGGCCGTGGACGCAGGGGATCGCCGTGATGTGGCCGCCGAGGAAGGCCTGCCGCCCGCCGCCGGTCAGGCGCGCCGTCGCCAACCCGCGCTGCTCGAGCCAGGTCGCATCGCCCGACGTGCAGAACACGGGTGTGGCGCGCTCGCGAAGGAAGCGGCGGCCCGCGCTGTCGAGATGGTCGAAGTGGCCGCGCCGACAGTGCGTAATTAGCGCGTGCGTGGTCCGCGCAAGGAGCCCGTCGGCGCCACGCGGCAGGTCGACCAGCGGATTGCGAGATCCGGAGCCGCCGCCGAACCGCAGTCGCGGCAACGCGCCTCTGCCGGCGAGCATCGGGTCGACGAGCAGGGCCACGAATTCGGAGCCGGCTGTCCATTCGAGCATCAGTGTTGCATTGCGCAGGCTTGTGATTCGCATGACGGCAAAAGGGCAGTGGGAACGGCCCTACTGTGGCCGCGAGGCGATGGGGAGAAAATGGCTCGAAACGACAAAATCATCGCCATTCATGCCAAGCCGCCCAACCGCCCGCCTCGACATCGGCTTTCTCCTCTTCGACCACTGCATGCCCGCGGGCCTGTTCGCGGTCGCCGACATGGCTCGCGCCGCCAACCTGCGCGCGGGGCGCGAGCTCTTCCGCATCACCTGGGCCAGCCTCGAGGACAAGCCGGTCGACGTCGACGGTGGCGTGCAAATCGTGCCGACGTGCGCACTTCCCGATGCGCCTTGCGAGGTGTGGGTCGTCCCCGGCGTCTGGGCGGTTTCGGAGACCACCCTGACCCAGGCCGTGTCCGAGCTCGCACCCGTCGTGAAGGCCCTGCGCGCGCTGCCGCTGTCGACGTCGCTGTGGAGCTATTGCACCGGCGTCGCGCTGCTCGCCGCGACAGGACGGCTGGACGACCGCGCTGCGACCGCCACGTGGTGGCTGCGCGGCGCGCTGGCCGGCCGCCACGCGCGCGTGCGCTGGCGCTTCGACGAGCTCATGGTCGAGGATCGCGGCCTCCGTACCGCCAGCGGCCCGAACGGCCACTTGCCGCTGATGAAGCGGGCGCTCGAGGAGCGCCTGACGCCGAACGCGCTGCGCGACATCGAGGATGTGCTGATGCTGCCGCGCCCGCGCGAATGGATGCCCGTCTTCCAGCCGGTGGAGTTGATCGCGCTCGACGATGCGCGCCTGCGTCGGGCGCTGGTGTTCGCGCAACGCTGCGCCGCCCAGGAGTTGACGCTGCAGGTCGCGGCGGCGCATATCGACATGTCCACCCGCAGCTTCGCGCGCCACGTGCAGGCCCGGACGGGCCTCGCCGCCGGCGAGTGGCTGCGCCGCGTGAAGCTCCGCCAGGTCAGCGAGGCGCTATCCGCGTCCGACGAGCCGGTGAAGACCATCGCCGACCGCTACGGATTCGGCGGCGAGGCCAGCCTGTACCGGGCATTTCATCGCACGGTCGGATGTACGCCAGCGCAGTTTCGGCGCCGATTCGGCGGGCCCCGTCGCACGACCTGAGCCTTGTTCGCATCGCGAGAGTCGAATCCGCGCATCGCCCGCGTCCACGTTTCGCGGGGTTACGCAGCGTCTAAGGGCGGCTTGGCGCCTCATGGCTGACGCCCGAAGCTGCGTCGCCAAAGACTGCAACCGCTGCATTGCTGTCGTCGACGCGCACATGGAGGCGATAGACAGCTCGGTGAGCGCTTGCGACTAATCTGGGCGAGTCGGATCGGCGATCGTCCGCGGTGGGTCGCAAGGCTTCGGGGCACTTCGGGCACGACGGCCCGATATTCGACGTTCGGAAGTCCCTGAACTCGGCGTCAAAGCGCCGCTTTGACCTGGTTGAGGAGATCTAGCAATTGCCATTGCTGGGATCTACTCAAGACGCTGAAGACTGCCTCGATCGCGTCCGACTTGGGCCCCTGCGTGGCGCGGACAAGCGAGCTCCCCTTGACGGTTATCGACAGCAAGCGAGCTCTCCTGTCCGTCGGATGCGGGGTTCTTGCGACCAGACCATCTCGCTCCAGGACGTCAATCGCATCGGTGATCGATCTGGCGACCTGATTGAGCGTCGCTGCCAAGAGACTCGGTTGGCAAGGCCCGTTCTCGTCGAGCACGGACAGGATCTTGAACTTCGCAAGCGACAGACCTTTGGCTGCCAACGCTGCGTCGACGCGTCGGCGCATGACGCTGCGAATTTCGATCAAGGCCTCGGCCAGCTTCGTGGGAGTTGACATTCGTATCGTTGCATGAAATATAATGAGGAACCTCATCAAGAGGTTCTACATCACTGTGCCACACGGAGAACTTTCATGCAATTCCTCGCTCTAGCCAAGCCGCGTCCCGATCTGTTCGCCAAGGGCCCACCCACCGGCTTCGAACAAGTTCTGCAAGAGGAACAAGCTCGGTCTCGCAAAGCCTATGCAGAGGGATGGCTTCGTCAAATCTGGCTTCGCCAGAGCGGCAGAGGCGCAGTTGCAATCGTCGAAGCGACGTCACTGGAAGAAGCAGAGGCCCTGTTCAACGACTTCCCCATGTATCGCGCAGGTTACCTCGAATCCGAAATCATTCCGCTCGCGCCATATTCCGGATTCTTTGGCGCCTGACGCAGATCTCGCGACGTGTCCGCAAGTCGTTTGCATGGGCAGTGATGAATACCGACGCCAGCGGTTGTGCAGGGCGCTGACATGACCCAGTTCTACACGCCATCCATGGTCAACGAAGAGCGTTTGGACACGCTATTGAAGCTGGTCGTAAGGAGCATCAGCAAAGAGGTCGATGCCAGACTGGCCGGCTGCGGCCTGAGCGATGCGCAAGCCATTCCGATACTGCTGATCGCAGGCGGTCGATGCCAAACAGCCACGCAGATAGCTGGCGTCATCGACGTGGACGGCGGTGCTGTCAGTCGAATGGTCGGACGCCTGGAGTCGAGAGGAATCCTCGTCAGGGATCGTTCGACTGGCGACCGGCGTGAAGTGCGAGTTCGTCTCAGCGATGTTGGTCTCGACTGGGCCCATCGGATATCTTGCGTCCTGTCGGATGTAGCCAACGACCACCTGGCGGGCTTTGCAACGCAGGAACACCAAGCACTCATGACGCTTCTCAAGCGCTTGCGCGCCAACGGTCGCCTCATCGGGTGGTAGCCGCAGCATCGCTGTTGGAGATCGGAGCCTCGGTCGAGAGAGCTGAGGCGATGCGGGCGTTCGGCATTTTCGGCGACGAACCTGGGGCATGGTGGCGAGCGTGCTGTGATGTCGGCAACGCAGCGACAGCAGCCGGCCGGCCCAGCCCTCAGTCTGTCTGCATTCGAGCTCAAAGCGGCCCCGTAAACCCAGGTAGACGTAACACCTGTCAGAGCAACCCGAGCAACGATGCTTTGAGCGTTCCCGCCGCGCGACTTTTGCAGTCCAATTTCTTGAAGATTCGCTCAATATGGGTGCGCACCGTCGATGGACTGATGCCCAGTCGAAGCGCCACCTCCTTGTTGCTGTCGCCCTGGCTGACCCTCCGCAGCACTTCGATTTCTCGTGGCGACAAGGCGGGGGCCGATTCCGGTGTACCGCAGGCCATTGCTTGAGACGTCGTGATGGATTTCGTCAGCGCATCGACCACGCCCCTGTCCAGCCGTCCCAGCACTACTTGCTTGTGCAGATGCTCCATCGCATCATCGTCGGTCAACGCGTCCCGCCAAGGGCGGCGAGCCGTCAGGGCCAACCAGGCGCAGGCGACGGGAAGCACCCGGAACTCCAGTGGTGTGACCGCGAGTCGGGAACCCCGGAAGTAGCCCGATCCGTCGAGCCGCTCGCAGGCGTGCGAGGCCAGCTCAGCCTCGACTTCGAGATGCCCGATCTGCTGGGCGGCGCGTGATGTCCAGTAGGGGCTCAGTCGTGCGCGCTCCCAATCTGCCGCGGAGAAGGGGCCTGCGCGATTCCATACAGCGTTGGGTATCGCCACGCGACCCAGCCCTTGCAGCCATCCCGCGCGTCGGAGCGCGCGTCGCGTCGGTGCGGGGAGGCCGAGGGTTGCTCCGAGGGCCTCGGCGAGCTCCGCGACGGCACGCGAGTGGCCCAGCAGCCAGGGCAGTTTGAGGTCGATCACGTCGCCGACAAGTGCCAGGCTCGCGACACGCGGTTGCGTGGCCGGGTTAAGCGTGTTCATCCAGGCCGGGCCGCGGGTCAATTCGTCGAGCCAGTCAGGCGCGCGCACGCGCGCAGCGTCGACCATCGCGCTCGGGTAGACCACATCCGCGCGCTTTCGCAGGAGCGCGAGCGCTGCGGGCAGCCCGTGAACGCGCGCCAGAACCTCGAGATCGCTGCACAGCGACACGACCAGCGCAGGCGTCGGTATCGATTCACCCGACAGGCCCGACGGCTGTCCACTTCCGTTCCAATGTTCGAAGACACATCGTAGCGCGTTCGCCACCGAAGGTGCCAGGCCGAGTGACTCGGCGATGACCGACGAGACCTCGCAGTGGATCGCCGAGATGCCGGTCAACCTGAGTGGCAGTTCTTCCGGACGGACGAGCACCTCGATGCGTTCGATCTGCGAAGCCAACATCGCGCCGCGTCCGACAACATCGTCGCTGATCGTCGCGGCGACGTCCGTCGCGTTGGCCGTGCAGCCGGACCACCTCAGCAGCGCGATGCATCGAACGTCCTCGATGGCTTCGTCCTCAAGCCCGATGACCCGAGCCAGTTGGCACGCGAGCCACGCGACGCGAGGTGAGTGATCGACGGGCTGCCCCATGCTCAGGTCGCCCATGAACGCGAGCGCACGCAAGGCATCCAGCAAGTCGATTTGGTCGTTGTTCATCCTCAAGGCTCGTTGGACTTCGATGTCCCGATGATGAGGCCGGGCCGCCTGCGTTGTCACCTGTCGGCGTGTCGGACGATTGACGGATACCGGAAATCCCTGCCTTGCCGCACAGTCGCCTCGCATTGCACGCAAGTGCTTTTCGGAGTGAACATGAAGACCAGACTCAAACGACTGTTCGTGGCTGCGGCCGCCGCTGCGGCCTCGTCCGCGTCGACCGGCACCGCGGCGGCGGAGACGGTGCCGCCTTACCCCGTACCCGACGCATTCCTCGGAGAGCGCCTGTACCCGGACGAGGAAGCGCTGGCGCAGAGGCTTGCCCAGGTCATCGACGAGACGGTCCGTCGGCAATATCAAACCGGTACGGCGCGCCGCGACGCGCATCCGAAGGCGCACGGCTGCGTCAGAGCGGAGTTCCGCGTGGCCAAGGACCTCGACCCTCGCTTTGCAAAGGGCGTCCTCGTCCCGGGCAAGGTCTATCAGGCGTGGGTCAGGTTTTCGAACGGCAACCCCGACGCGAACAAACCCGACACCGACGGCATGGAGCGCGGGATGTCGATCAAGCTCATGGGTGTCCCAGGAACCAAGATTCTCGACGCTGAGCGCGAGGCCACGACGCAGGACTTCGTGATGATGAGCCACCCGGTCTTCTTCCTGAAGGACGCCGGCGGCGCGGTGCCGTTCTTCGAGGAGCTTGGCAGCGACAGCACGCTCGACAAGCTGAAAGTCCCCTTCACGCTGGGGTTCGGACAGCTGTACACGCTTCTCAAGATCAACTCCTTGAAGATATCGAACCCGCTGCAGACTCGCTACTGGACCCCGACCCCGTATCAGTTGGGTGTCGGCCCCGACAGGATGGCCATCAAGTATTCCGCGCGACCGTGCTCGACCTCGGTAGACCCAATGCCGGACAACCCAGGCCCGAACTTTCTACGGCAGGCCATGCACAAAACCTTGTCGACCGGTGACGCTTGCATGGAATTCATGATTCAGCCGCGTACGTCGGGCGAGCTCGATGTCGAAGATGCGCGGACGCAGTGGTCCGAGGAGGATGCGCCCTTCTACAAGGTCGCGACCATCCACATCCCGAAACAGGAGTTCGACAGTCCGGAACAACACGCGTTCTGCGAGAACCTGTCGTTCACCCCATGGCACGCGCTGCCGGAGCACAAGCCGCTCGGCTCGATCAATCGATTGCGCAAGGTCGTCTACGAGCGCATCAGCAAGACGCGACATCAGTTGAACCAGGTGGATCGCACGGAACCGCAATGAGCCCCGACGCGCCGGCCCGCTTCTCCCCATCGACTGAGGCTTGAGAGCACGGTTGTGCTTGCCGCCGTTTTCGTCGTGCGCTCAGGCAATGTAGGTCAGCGTTGCTGCGGAAATCAGTCGATCCGATTCGTGCCATCGAACTGCGGCTCCCGCTGCATAGCGGTCGGACGGGAAGGACCGATAGCCACGCAGCCTGGTCGCCAGCGCTGGCGACTCAGTTCGGCCATAGCCCGACGATTGCGATGGTCGGCTTGCTGGCAAGCTGGCTGACCAGCGATCGAGCGATGCGGTAGTCGTCTACCGACAAGCCGCGCGCGATCGACCTTGGATCGTCGAAGGCCGATGCGCAGCGCATGTGGACTTCGCGACGCTCTTTTCCGACGTCAGCTTTCACCGGCACACCGCTCGATGGCACCAGCGCGCCAGTGGCACGTCTTGCCCGCCAATCCAGACCACGCCGCCGGCATCGGCAGCGTGATCCGCCGGCCCTTACTTCGAGAACAAGCCCGAAATCCGCTGCCCGATGCGCTGGAAGAACCCGGCGCGCTCCACGGCCGCCAGCGCGACGATCGGCGCCTCTCCGACCTGCTTGCCGTCGGCGGTCGCCACGATCTTGCCGATCACGGCGCCCTTGGCGATCGGCGCCTCCAGGCCCGGGTTCAACGTGACCGCGGTCTGGATCGCGGCGGCCTTGCCCTTGGGCGCCACCAGCGTCCACGCCTGACCGACACCGGCGGCGACGGTCGGCACCACGCCGTACAGCACCTTCGCGGTGGCCAGCGTCGCGCCCGCCTGGGCCGGGGTCGCCTCCTCGAAGTTGGCGTAGCCCCAGTTGAACAGCACGCGTGTCTGGTCGGCGCGGGCCTGGGTGCTGCTGGCGTTCATGATGACCGAGATCAGGCGCATGCCGTTGCGCTTGGCGGACGCCGTCAGGCAGTAGCCGGCCTCTTCGGTGTGGCCGGTCTTGAGGCCGTCGACGGTCGGGTCGGTGTAGAGCAGCGCGTTGCGATTGCCCTGCTTGATGCCGTTGTAGGTGAACTCGTGCTCCGAGTAGATCGGGTAGTAGTCGGCGCTGTTGCGGATGATGGCCTGGGCCAGCACGGCGAGGTCGCGTGCGGATGCCTTGTGGTTCGGATCGGGCAGGCCGGCCGAGTTCTCGAAGTGGGAATGGGTCATGCCCAGCCGCGCCGCTTCGGCGTTCATCATGGCGGCGAAGCCTGACTCCGAGCCGCCGACGTGCTCGGCCAGGGCCTTGGCGGCGTCGTTGCCGCTGTCGATGATGACGCCGCGCAGCATGTCCATCAGGGACGCCTGGGCGTTGAGCGGCACGAACATGCAGCTGTCGCCGTCCTTGCCGCCGCGGCACCAGGCGCTCAGCGACATGGTGACGGGTTCCGTCGGCTTCAGCTTGCCGCTCTTGAGACCCTGTTCCACGAGGTAGCTGGTCATCATCTTGGTGAGCGACGCCGGCGGCAGCGGCTCGTCGCCGTTCGAGGACGCGAGGAGCTGGCCCGTGTTGAAGTCCATCAGCACCCACGCCTTGTTGGCGAGCAGCGGCACGGACGTGCCGTTCGCGTCGGTGGTCGTCGCGGGCTCGACGGGCGCCGCAGGCTTGCGGGCGGCGGCGTGCGGCTTGGGCTTGGCGTGCGGCGCGCCCGAGGCGGTTGCGGCCACGCCGGCGAGGGCGGCCGCGGCGATGAGTGAAGGAAGCAGGCGTGCAGTGAGAAGGCGAGAGGTCATCTTGAGGTGCTTCCTGAAGAAGCAGGGTAGGTTGCCCGCGGAGGGTCCGGAGCTTCAGTGAATTCGGGTTGCGCCATGGCGATGCTCGACAGGAGCTCGCGCACGAGGCGGTGCCAATTGTGACGGATCGGCCCCGGCCGCCGACGCGCCGCCATGGACCACGCGCGCGACTACCGCGCCAACATGGCCATTCGGTGACAAGCCCGGATGGCCGCTGCGCCGCGAGTGCATTCGCCGCGACGTCCTCCGCGGCCCGCAGAATGCGCCGATGACATGGGCAACGACCACCAGCCGTCGCTGGATTCGAGCAAGTCGGTTCGTCGCCCTGGCCGGCCTGTTCGCCCCCGGACTGGCGAGCCGGGCGGGGACGGAATTCGTGCCGGGAAGAGCCGACCTGTGCGTCACGCCGCCCGTCAACGTGGCGGCGCTCGCCACTGTATCGGCGGCGTTGCCCGCGCGCAGGGCGACGCCGGCACAGGCTGATCCGTGCGAGCGCCCCGAACCCGGCAGCCTGGTCGGCGAGCCGCGCGACCTGCGCAGCGTCGACGGCGTGCTGCGGGTCGAACTGCGATTGCGCAACGCGCGCGCGCCCGACGGGACGATCCGCTACTGCTACGTCACGGCGGACGGCGCGCAGTCGCCGACGCTGCGCGTGCATCCGGGCGACCTCGTGGTGCTGGGCCTGAAGAACGCGCTCGACCCGGGCATCACCGCGGCGGCGGCGGCGTCGGCGCCGCGGATGGCGATGGCCGAGCCGCCCCGGGGTGGCCGCGGCGATCCGTGCGCGAGCGGGCAGATGTCCGAGCTGTCGACCAACCTGCACTTCCACGGCATGACCATGCCTTCCGTGTGCCACCAGGACGAGGTGTTGCACACGTCGATCCAGCCCGGCGACCCGCGCTTCGAGTACCGCTTCCGCGTGCCCGCCAACGAGCCGCCGGGGCTGTACTGGTACCACCCGCACATCCACGGCTTCAGCTCGGCGCAGGTGCTGGGCGGCGCGTCGGGCGCGATCGTCGTCGAGGGGATCGAGCGCGCAAACGCGGCCACCGCGGGCCTGCCCGAGCGGGTGCTGGTCATCCGCGACCAGGACCTGCTGCATCCGGGTGCGCCGCCGTCGCCGTCCGAGCCCGTCGTGCCCAAGATGATGATCGACCGCGACGGCGACGCAGCCAACAACGGCACGGGCTTCGGCAAGCCGGCCAAGGACCTGTCGGTGAACTTCGTGCCGGTGCCCTATCCGGACTATCCGCCCGCGCGCATCGAGATGCGGCCCGGCGAGCGCCAGCTCTGGCGCGTGCTGAACGCGTCGTCGGTGACCTACCTCAACCTCGCTCTGCTGTTCGGCCGCACCGCGCAGCGGCTCGGGATCGTCGCGATCGACGGCGTGCCGCTGAACCACGCCGGCCGCGCGGAGGACGCGATCCTCTGGCGCGACCGCATCGGCGTGCCGCCGGCGTCGCGCGTCGAGTTCATCGTCGAGGCGCCGCCCGCGGGCGTGCCGGGCCTGCTCGTGACGCGCACCGTGGACACGGGGCAGGGCGGCGAGAACGATCCGAACCGCGCACTGGCCACGGTGGTCGCCAGCGCCGACGCCGCCGAGCCCGCGTCGCGCCTTGCGACGTCGCCGGTACCCCTGCCTGTATCGACACTGCCCTGGCTCGGCGACGTGACGCCGGTGCGTACGCGCAAGCTGTACTTCTCCGAGAAGCTCACCGATCCCAAGGATCCGAACAGCGCCACCGAGTTCTACATCACGGTCGACGGCCAGGAGCCCAAGGTGTTCGACCCGCATTCGAGCGTCGCCGACATCGTCACGCACCAGGGCGACGTCGAGGACTGGGTCATCGAGAACCGCACGACCGAGCTGCACGCGTTCCACATCCACCAGATCCATTTCCTGCTGCTGGACTGGTCGGGCGTCGCGGTCGACGAGCCGTTCCTGCGCGACACCGTCAACGTGCCGTACTACGCCGATCGCATGCTCGGCTATCCCGGCGTGCGGCTGCGCATGGACTTCCGCGACCCGAATGCGGTGGGTACCTTCGTCTATCACTGCCACCTGCTCGAGCACGAGGACGGCGGAATGATGGGCCTCGTCACGGTCGAGCCCGCCGTGAAGTTGAAGCCACGCTGAAGGTCTCGTGTCAGCCCGCGCAGGTCATGGGTCTGACACTTCGAGCGCATAAAACCCTTGCTGCCCCATCCTACAAATCTCCAGGAGAGACAGCAATGAAGATCACGTCCAACAGCCTTCGACGTCTGGGAATGGTCGCGCTCGCGATATCCCAGCTCACCTATGGCGTCGCGCCCGCGCTGGCGGCCACGGCAGCCACCGACACCGCCGCGGACCAGAGCAGCAACACCACGTCGCCGATCAAGCACGTCATCGTCATCATCGGCGAGAACCGCAGCTTCGACCACGTGTTCGCCACGTACCAGCCCGTCCATCGCGGCGAGTCGGTGTGGAACCTGCTGTCCGAAGGCATCGTCAAGAGCGACGGCTCGCCCGGCCCGAACTTCTATCGCGCGCAGCAGCAGGCCGCGGCCGACCCGGGCGGCGACGCGTTCCTGCTCAGCCCGCCGAAGTCGGCCTTTCCGCAGGGCGTGCTGCCCGCGCCGCTGACCGGCGGCCCGAAGGACTCCTACATCACCGGCGACAGCGTCACGCTGGCCAAGGCCTCCGAGAACGGCCTGCCGGACGACTACTACCCCTACCTGGTATCGGGCGGCACGGGCCAGGCCTCCAAGGTTCCCGACGCGCGCATCAAGAACGTCGAGGCGCTGCCCACGGGCCCGTTCCAGCTGACGAACCCGGGCACCTTCGACTACAACGCCTACGCGGCGAGCCCGGTGCACCGCTTCTACCAGATGTGGCAGCAACTTGACTGCAGCCTGGAGCATGCGACCCCGAAGCGTCCTTCGGGCTGCGACTCGGCGCTGTTCTCCTGGGTCGAGACGACGGTGGGCGCGGGCGCGAACGGCCTGGCCCAACCGGCCACCTTCAGCACCGAATACTCGCCCACCGCCACGACGACCGGCGAGGGCTCCACCTCGCTGGGCTTCTACAACGTGCAGCACGGCGACGTGCCGTACTTCAAGAGCCTGGCCGACGGCTTCGCGATGAGCGACAACTTCCACCAGTCGGTCAACGGCGGCACCGGCGCCAACCACATCATGCTGGGCCACGGCGACGCGATCTTCTTCAGCGACGGCAAGGGCAACGCCGCGACGCCGCCGCACAACGTGACGGTGGCCGCCGGCACGGCCAACGCCGGCGTCGTCGACGAGGTCGAGAACCCGGATCCGCGCACCGGCACCAACAACTGGTACACCCAGGACGGCTACGGCGGCGGCTCCTACGGATCGGCCTCCTACGGCGGCGGCTCGTACAGCGCGTGCGCCGACACGACCCAGCCCGGCGTCGAGCCGATCACCAAGTACCTGAAGTCGCTGCCGCGCGCGGTCGACTCGCGTTGCGAGGCGGGCCACTACTACCTGCTCAACAACTACAACCCGGGCTACTTCGGCAACGGCAACAACGCCTACACCGACACCAACGCCAACAACACGGTCTTCACGATCCCGCCGTCCTCGGTGCCCAGCATCGGCGACACGATGCTCGCCAAGCGCGTCTCGTGGAAGTACTACGGCGACCAGTGGAACAACTACGTGCCCGATCCGTACCAGCTGAACTACGGCGCCGTCGGCGCCGCGAGCGACCTGTACTGCAACATCTGCAACCCGTTCCAGTACGACACGTCGATCATGGCCAACTCGGCCATCCGCGCGGCGCACATCCAGGACACCGCCAACCTGTACGACGACATCAAGAACGGCACGCTGCCCGCGGTCTCGTTCGTGAAGCCCAGCGGCCTGGTCGACGGCCATCCGGCGTCGTCCAAGCTGGACCTGTTCGAGGGCTTCTCGAAGAAGATCGTCGATGCGGTCAAGGCCAATCCTGAGCTGTGGAAGGACACTGCCATCTTCATCACCTTCGACGAAGGCGGCGGCTACTACGATTCGGGCTACGTGCAACCGGTGGACTTCTTCGGCGACGGCACCCGCATCCCGCTGCTCGTGGTGTCGCCGTGGGCCCGGCGCGGCCACATCTCGCATGACTACACCGACCACGTCTCGATCCTGAAGTTCATCGAGCGCAACTGGCGCATGCAGCCGGTGACCCATCGCAGCCGCGACAACTTCCCCAACCCGATCGCCACGCGCGACAACCCGTACGTGCCGCTGAACACGCCGGCCATCGGCGACCTGTTCGACCTGTTCTCCTTCGACGAGCACGGCGGGTAACCGGACAACAAGAAAAGCACGGCCCGGCTCGGGCCGCTTGCGGGACTCGGCGCTTCGGTGCCGAGTCCTTTTTTTCGTCCGCCGCAGATCGATGCAGCCGGCCGCGACGCCTGCAGTCGCCGGGGATGGCGCGCAGCAGGGCAAGCTGCTAAAGTTTCCAAAATGGACAAAAATGGAGACAAAAGGACAAAAAACTCGCCCGGCACCGGAGACACCATCCGCGCGCTGAGAAAGCGCGTCGGCCTGACGCTGAGCGGCCTGAGCGCCAGGACGGGCCTCTCGGTGTCCGCCCTGTCGCGACTGGAGAACGGGCTCCTGAGACTGTCCTGGGACAAGATGATGGTGCTGAGCGTGGGGCTGGGCGTCGACATGGCCCGGTTGCTGGACACGCCGTCCGGGCCGAGCCCGCTGCTGCCCGGCGTGGGGCGCCGCGTCGTCCACCGCGCCGGTGAGGGGCGCACGCAGGAGACCGGCGGCTACAACCGGCTGCTCCTGGCCACCGAGATCCGCAACAAGCACTTCAATCCGATCCTGGGCGAACTGAATGCGCGCACCATCGAGGAGTTCCTGGCCGAGTTCGGCGCCCTCATCCGGCATCCTGGCGACGCCTTCGCGCTGGTGCTCGAAGGCGAGGTCGAACTGCACACGGAGCTGTACGCGCCGCTGCGCCTGCGTACGGGCGACTCCGTCTACTTCGACGGGCTGATGGGGCATGCCTACCTGAAGGGCTCGGAGCAGAGGTGCCGGATCGTCGTGGTCTGCTCGAGTCTCGCGAGCGGCGCAGGTGCCTGATATGGTGCGGACGACTTGCCCGTGCACTGGAAAGTGGCGCATATAGGATAAATAAGACAAAAAATTGTCCTTAATGGACAAGATGTTTGACATATGGGAAAACGGTTGATAGTCTTGCTTCAGCTTGTCGAGCACCGCATCGCGACCTTGTCGTCCGTGCACGCCGGCGCAGGCCCCATCACCTTCAACCTTTGCCTGGGTCAAACTCATGACGGATTTCGATTCAACCGCCGAAAGCCAAGGCGCGCCCTTCCCGATGCGCAGGCCGCTCCTGTCGTTGATGCTGTCGCTCGCGAGCGGGTCGATGTCGGTGTGCGCGAATGCGCAGTCAGCGCCGGCACCGGCACCCGATGCGGCGCCCGCGAAGGCGGACGCGTCTGCGAAGCCGGCCGCCGCCGCGGCGAGCGCGGCCAGGGACGCGCCGGTGCAGGCGATCGAAACCGTCATGATCACGGCCACGCGCCGGCGCGAGCCCGCGCGCGAGGTGCCGATGCAGGTCGACACGGTGTCCACCGAGAAGCTCGAACAGGCCGGGGCCAGGACGCTCACCGACTACCTGGCGGTGGAGCCTGGCGTCGACGTCAAGACGCAAGGCGGGGCCGGCATCGGCGCCATCACGATGCGGGGCGTGTCGACGGGCGACCAGACCAGCGCCGTCGTCAGCACCTACATCGACGACGTTGCCTTCGGCTCGAGCACCGCATATGCCTCCGGCTCCACGACGGCGCTCGACATGGCGCTGCTCGACCTGAACCACATCGAACTCCTGCGCGGCCCGCAGGGAACGCTCTACGGCGCGGGCGCCATGGGCGGGTTGCTGAAGTACGTGACCAACGAGCCGGATACGGGCGAGTTCTCGGGGCAGGCCTCGCTGGGCGCGTCGTTCACCCGGCACGGCGCGCCCAGCTTCACCGAATCGGGGATCGTGAACGTGCCCCTGAAGGAGGACGTGGCCGGCTTGCGGGTCGCCGTCTTCCATGAACGCGACGGCGGCTTCGTGGACGCCGTGGGACCGGCCGCGCGCCAGAACGTCGACGGCGGCAGCAGCAAGGGCGGCCGCGTCTCGTTGCTCATCGAACCCACCAATCGCTGGAAGATCCGCCTGACGGCCACCGGCCAGGAGACCTTGCGCGACGGCATGGACTACGTCGACTACGACGTGGCCACCAGCCAGCCGGTGGAGGGCGGCGGTATCCGCAAGCTCGCGGTGGCCGAGCCCTATTCCGTGCGCATCGGCGTCGCGGCCGCGGACCTCGAATACGACTTCGGGTCGTTCCGCCTGAACTCCATCACGTCGGCGCAGAACTCGCGCTTCATCCAGCGCCAGGATCTCTCGTACGAGTACGGCCCGGCGATCGGCGTGGACGTCGCGTACGCGGACAACCTGGCCGACGTGCACAAGGCCACCCAGGAGTTTCGCCTGACGTCCAAGGCCGGCACCGAGGTCGAATGGATCGCCGGCTACTACTTCGACCACGAGACGGGCCAGAACCAGCAATACGACACCGCCGTCGAGATGGGCGACCTGTTGCATGCGAGCCTGCCCAGCACCTATCGCGAGAACGCGCTCTATGGCGACCTCACGTGGAACATGACACCGCGCTTCGCGCTGACCGGCGGCATGCGCATCGCACGCAACAACCAGACCTTCCGCGAGATCGGCGGCGGCGAGCTGGTGGGCGGCGGCGAGGTGGACTTGCTGGGCAGCTCCGCCGACACCAGCAAGACCTACATGGCGACGGCCAAGTACGCCCTGACCCCGGTCAGCAACGTCTACGTCCGCATCGCCAGCGGCTATCGCCCGGGCGGCCCGAACGTGGTGATCCCGAACTCCGGCGCCCCCGATGTCTTCCAGCCCGACACCTTGTGGAGCTATGAAGGCGGCTACAAGGCCGACCTGCTGGACAAGACGCTCTCGCTGCAGGCTTCCGTCTACGACATCCGCTGGAACAAGCCGCAGCAGTACACCGCCGTCGATGGCATCAACGTCATCGCCAATGGCGGCAAGGCCCAGGTCGACGGCATGGAGCTGTCGGCAACGTACCGGCCCCTGCGCGAATTCACGCTGGTCGGCGGCCTGGCCTACAACGACGCGCGGCTGACGCAGGCCGCGCCAGGCCTGGGCGCCGACGGCGCGCCCTTGCCCAACACCGCCCGCTTCTCGGCGAACCTGGCGGCGAACTACGATTTCAGCCTGGGCGGCCGTTCGGCCTACGTCGGGGTCTCGAACCACTTCGTGGGCCAGCGCAACGCCGGCTTCGCGGGCAGCGAGGCCCTGCCCGCCTACCGGCTCCCGCGCTACGACCTGACCGACCTGCAGGGCGGCGTCGACTTCGGCAAGTTCCAGCTTGCCCTGTACGTGCGCAACCTGTTCGACAAGCGGGCGCAGATCGGTGCCGAGACCAACCTCGTCACGGCGGGCGTGGGCGGGCCGGCGCTGGTCAACGAGTCGCGTCCGCTCACCGCCGGCGCGACCTTGACGGCGAAGTTCTGAACGCGACGCGATGAGAGTCTTCCTGGCGGCCCTGGTCCACGAGACCAACAGCTTCTCGCCGCTGCCCACGACGATCCGTTCGTTCGTGGAGAACGGATTGCTCCATCGCGCGGGCGACGCGGGCACCGCGCAACGGGCGCGCGAGACGGACGCGTACGGCGACGCGCTCACCGTGTTCACCGAGGCCGGCGACGACGTGGTGGCGGGGATGTGTGCGTGGACTATGCCCTCGGGCGTCGTCTCGCGCCACGCCTACGAGTCCCTGCGCGACGAACTCCTGGATGAACTGCGCGCGGCCGGCCCGCTCGACGCCGTGCTGCTGTTCCTGCATGGCGCCATGGTGGCGGACGGCACGCCCGATTGCGAGGGCGACATCCTGTGCCGCGTGCGTGCCATCGTCGGCGCGGCGACGCCCGTCGGCGCGCTGCTCGACCTGCACGGCAACGTGGGCCAGGCGATGCTGGACAGCGGCGCTCTGCTCGTCGCCTGCAAGGAATATCCGCACACCGACTACCTCCCGCGGGCGCGGGAACTGCGCGCCCTGCTCGCGGACGCGGCGAGGCCCGGCGCCGCGACGGCGAAGATGCATCTGCGGCGCATCCCGATGATCGCGCCGCTGGGCACGACCGAAAGCCCGATGCGCGACTTCGTCGCACGCCTGCACGCCGCCGAACGCACGCCCGGCATCCTCTCGGTCTCCGCGATGCACGGGTTCGCGTGGTCCGACACGCCCGACATGGGCGCAGCCATCCTGGTGGCCTACGCCGGCGACGATGCCGGCGCGCATGCGAACGCCAAGGCGCTGAGCCGCGAGCTGGCGGCGGAGCTGTTCTCCATTCGCGACAGCGGACTCAGGAACCGGCTGCCGCTGGCCGAGGCGCTCGACGCCGCGTTGGCCGCGCGGAGCGCGCGCGGGCCGGTGGTGCTGGCCGACAGTTCCGACAATCCGGGCGGCGGCGCCGCCTGCGACAGCACGTTCGTCTTGAAGGCCCTGCTCGATCGTCGCGTGGAGAACGCGGCACTCGGCATGATCTGGGATCCCCAGGCCGCGCTGATCGCCGCCGACGTCGGCGTCGGGGCGCGCATCGCGCTGCGCGTCGGCGGCAAGGTCGGACCGCAATCCGGCGTCCCGGTGGATGTCGACGCCGAGGTGACCGCGGTCGCACGCGACCTGTGCCAGGGTGGCCACGCCGGCCGTGCGGGAGAGCCCATGGGGCTGAGCGTGGCGCTGCGAGTCGGCGGGCTGCACATCGTGCTCAATTCGATCCGCCAGCAGACGTTCTCCACCAGCCCGTTCACCGATCTCGGGATCGACCTGCGCTCGAAGGCGCTGGTCGTGGTCAAGTCGTCGCAGCACTTTCGCACCGAGTTCGACCCCATCGCGGCGGCGACGGTGTACTGCAACGCGCCAGGCAGCCTCGACCTCGATCTCTCGACCTTGCCCTACGAACACATCCAGCGCCCTGTCTGGCCCCTCGACGCCGTCGCTTCGGCGTTCGAGGGACGCGGCGCGGGCGAATGAGCATGCCGTGAGGACGTCACCCGATCACGCCCGACTCGACGCCTGGATCGACGCCCACTTC
>Ga0302196_10001625_pt1 | contig 21408 bp, 19 predicted proteins | sample II_Bog_N1_3_FD_198794 | JGI IMG/M metagenome (GOLD analysis project Ga0302196, IMG submission 198794) | Peat permafrost microbial communities from Stordalen Mire near Abisko, Sweden - II_Bog_N1_3 | ecosystem: Environmental > Terrestrial > Soil > Wetlands > Peat | place: Sweden: Abisko...
GTAGGCAATTGTCGGGTGCCGCGCCGGGTGGCTCCCTGATGCGAAGCGAGGAGATCCCCGATCGCCTGCCACGAGACCCCGGGTCGGGTACTAGGCAATCCCCGATCGCCTGCCACGAGACCCCGGGTCGGGTACTAGGCAATCCCCGATCGCCTGCCACGAGACCCCGGGTCGGGCACTAGGCGATCCCCGATCGCCTGCCACGAGACCCGGGGTCGGGTACTAGGCGATCCTCGATCGCCTGCCACGAGACCCCGGGTCGGGTACTAGGCGATCCCCGATCGCCTGCCGCGAGACCGCGGGTCGAGTACCACCCGATTCCCGATCGTGTGCCACGAGATGTCGGATCGGGTGCTCCGCGATCGCCGATCGCGTGCCACACGATGTCGGATCGAGCTCCACCCGGTCTCCGATCGTGTGCCACGCGATCTCGGTCTCCAGCTACCCGAGCTCGGATCCCTACGGGCCCGCGTCGTCGCTCGGGGGTGCGCCGCCGTCCGTCGGGGCGGTGCACGTGTGGTTCGTGTACGCCGTGAGCGCGTCGTTCACGAACGTCGTGATGCCCGTCTGAACCGAAGGCGGGATGACGAACATCGGGTGGCTGTATGCGGGACCCAGCGCGACGGCGGCCGCCTTGTTGGCGATCGCGTTCGAGGCGACGGGTGAGGTGCCGTTCAGGCCGAAGAACTTGTTGATGTAGGTCAGCATGTCCGGGCCTTGCGCCTGGAAGGTCTGCACGAACGACGTGTCACCGTCGTCGAACGCAGAGCCCTCGGCCATGAAGAAGCCCTGGTCGCCGCCGGAGTGGCACGACGCGCAGAGGCTGTTGTCGCACGCCGTGCACTTGTTCGCATTCTCGTCCGTGCGCTTCTGGGTGCGGAGGTTCGTCCACCCGATGGCGTCCCAGTCGGACTTGCTCGCGCACGCGCCGATGGCGTCCATCACGTTCACGGGAGCCGCCGTCCCGACGCGCTCCTGCGCTTCGAGCGCCAGCCACTGGGTGATCGCAGACTGCTGGGCCGAGGTCAGCGCAGGAGCCTTGCCGGTGTCGTGCGACCCCTGCGAGAGGATCTGGCTGTTGGTGACGATGAGCCCGAGCGCGTCGAGCTCCGAGTAGGTCTTGTCGGCGGGCGAGTCCATCATCTCGGGCGCGCCGTCCGTCCCGGTCGAGTGACAAGCCTGGCAAACGTTGAGGAGTGGGTACACCGTGCTGTCGAAGTACTGGTGCGCCTGCGAGGTCGTGCTTCCGGGGCCCGCGTCGGGGGGGGCCTGCGTCGGCAGGCCTCCACCCGAGCTGGAACCGGAGGAGGAGGAGCCGGAGCTCGAGCCACCGGAGGAGGAGCCGGAGCTCGAGCCGCCGGAGGAGGACCCCGTCGTGGTGTCGCCGTTGCCTGTCGGGACGTATTTCGACCCGATGAGCGACGTCGAATCCGTCCCCGCCGAGCAGGCTCCGATGAGCGCGCCCGCGGCTATCGTCGCGAGGAGCAGAGCGTGGGACCGGTGCATGTCACGACTCCTTCTTGTTGCGACGCAGGCCGAGGAACACGAACCCGAGGCCCATCAAACCGAGGCCCGCGAGGCCCGAGGTCTGGTCAGAGCCCGCCGTCGTGCAGCCGCAGCCGCCGCTCGCGTTCGCGCCGAGGAGACCACCGCCGCCGTAGCCCTTCTGGACGCCAGTGCTCCCACCACCACCCGTGCCAGTCGTGCCGCTGCCGACCTGGTTTCCGCTGGAGGTGCCGCTGCTGACACCGACGGGGTTCGTGATCGGCGCTCCGGACGGAGCCGTCTGCGACGGGCCCGGCGGTACGTTGTTCGTCGCGGAGCCGGGCGTCGTGTTGTACGCGGGGTCCCACGTCGCCGGGATGAGCGAGATCGTGAGGCTCTCGCGGTCGTCCGTAGTGGGGTCTGCGTAGCCGGCGACCGCCGAGATGTTGAACGTCCTCACCTCGGGCATGAAGGCCGTCGTGATCTGGTAGCCGGGGTTGTTCACGCCGTAGAGACCGTGGATGAACCCGCGCGCCTGGCCCTGGTTACGCTTGGTCTGCGCGGCGAGCCCGGCGACGTCGGCATACTGCGAGACCTGGTAGACCTTCATCGGGTCGAGCGCACCGATGTGGCCCGTCGCGTCGATCGGAATCACCTGAACGAGGCCCGTGCCGTAGCCCGTCGCAGAGCCTCCGACGAGACCGACCGCGGCGACCGACGAGCCCGCGGGCCCGTACTGCATCGCGAAACCTTCCGAGTGACGCTCGTACGGCGCGACGCGAATGGCGGAGTCGATCTTCGTGAACGCGGCCCCCGCGGTCGTCGGGACCTGCATCGTGATGAGGTTCGACTCGTTCGGGGCGCCGCAGTGACCGTTGTTCGGATCGCAGTCACCGATCGTGTTCGTCGCCTTCGGGCCGTTACGGACGGCGTTCGAGACCTGGAACTCGAAGGCGACGATGTCGTCGGTCACGTACTGAACCGACGGCTGCACCGCATACAGGCCGTTGTTCGGATCCGAGTCGAACACGCGGGTCTTGGAGATCGTCTTCCAGTTCACCGTATCGAAGAGGACCGCGTCCACGCCGTAATTGGCCGGCTGTCCGTCCGCTTCGACCGACGTAGCGACGATCCTTCCGTTGTGAGCGACGCCGTCGTTCGGGACGGCAATCTTCACGCGGTCGTGCTGCGCGTTCTGAACGATGGTCTGGAGAAAGGGGACCGAGACCTTCACGCCGCCACCGGCCGTATCGACGGCGATGTTGATCTTCATGAGGCGGGCGTTCTGGTTGTTCCGCTGCACGCCCGCGACCCACGACTTGCTGCCGTCGGCCTCGTCGGGGAGCGCGAGCGCGTCGTGCACGCACTGCTGCTGGCCGTCCTGCTGACCGGAGAGGTCGATCAGGTTGATCGCATCCAGCGGACCCTGGTTGTTGGACGCCGCGTTCGTGATCGGGAGCTGGTTGCCCTGGCGGTCGAAGACCCACATGACCGCTTGCGGGTTGCCGTCCGCGTTCGGTCCGTCGTCCTCGCTCGCGAAGACGACCGCGACGTAGCTCGGCCCGAGCAGCGCCGTGGGGCGCATGAACACGCGCTCGGCGTTTTCCTGGTTCGGCAGCATCTTCACGGTCACCGGACCGAGGCCGGTCGTGGTGAGCTTGGTGAACGCCATCGCGGCTTGCATGCCGGTGTCGAGGTTCGGTGCCGCGCCCGGCTCGTTCCCCCACGGGACCGAGTTCGTCCAGAACGTGAAGATGTCGCCGGTCGCACGGTCGAACGTGATGCTCGTATCCATGACGCCGGCGCCGTCGCGGCGGATGGCGGGCTTACCCGTCGTCGAGTTCGGCGCGTGGAAGGCGAGCGTCGTCGCGGTGTTGAGAATGATGGTCGTCGAGTCAGGTGCAGACGCGAACGCCGGGATCGACGTCCCGATGGCTCCGATGCCTGCGAGAATCCCCAGACTCAGGTGGCGCTTCGTTTTGAACATCACATCATCCTCCAAATTCCGTTGTCGCCCGTTGTTACCCATCGCGGGGCGGGAGCCTCGCTACGCCTATTCACTCCCGCCGGACTCTTGGCCCGCTTGGGCCAAGACGTTCGCCGGGATGGAGCCGAGGTCGATGACGTCGTCGAGTGAGACGAGCGGCACCGGTCGCGGCTCCTTGCGGTTGAAGACCTGAATCGCGGTCACTTGTGCTTCGCGATCCGTCGTCCCCTCCGCCTTGATCTGAAGATCTGCGGGGATGTTCGCGCGCACCTTGCCGTGGCCGTGCTTGACCAGGACGAAGGTGAGCTTGTCACTATCCGCTGCCCATTCCTTCGCGGAGGCGGAAGCAATCAGCTTGTCGCCTGCGAGGTAGTTGATCCGCTTCGCGTTCGCCGTGTTGATACCGAGCGACGCCAGATACTTGTCAGTGGAGAAGGTCGCGTCGCCGCCTTCGTTCTTCGACGCGATCGCGCTGTCCGCGAGAAGGCGGCGCTTCACATAGGAGACGAGCTTCCCATCGACGTAGACGCGCGTGCCTTTCATCATGTCGCCGCTCGAGAAGCGGGCGACCGGACGGCATCCGTCTTCTTCCATGTAGCAGTGGTGCTTGTGGTCGATCTCCCACGGCTTCTGCTCGACGAAGACGTTGACCGCGTAGAAGTCGTCGATGCGGAGCATCGTCTTCATCCCCGTCGTGTCCCACGCCTGCTGCACATTGCCGCCGTCGCCCTGGACGAAGTCGAAGACGAAGCGGTCCTTCTGCGCGCGGAGCTCGGTGCCCTCGATGGCGCCGATGCGATCGCTCTTGTCGGCGAAGTGGACGGCCTTGACGCGGTCGACGTTGACGCCGATCCCGCTCAGGTAGTCCGAGATGCGGAAGTAGCGGACCGCGTGGTGCTCGTTCTCGGGGATCGTGATGGGCGAGATGCCGGGGGGGAGCTCTCCGAAGCGGAGGACCGCGACTTCCTTTCCGTCGACGAAGACGGGGACGTCGAGGTTCAGCTCCTTGCGGAGGCCGTGCGGGATCGCCGCGGGAGCCTCGCTAGCCGCGACCGCCGTCTGCGGAGGGGGCGCAGCAATCGGAGCGCCGCCCGTGGGGTGCTTGGAGCACGCCGATGCGGATGCGAAGAGGAGCGCCGCCATGGCGATCTTCGAAGCTGCTGTTGTCGAGTCGCGTCGCATCGTGACTCGGGTAGAGCATGTGCCATGCCTGTCACAACTCGTGCGCTCTGACTGTTGGATTCCAGACTCACCACGGTAAAATCTGCGCTCTCTGGACGGATCCCGGTGGATCGAACCCAAGACCTACATTTCCCCCGACGTCTCGCTTCGTGTCCCCAGGGGGCCTAAGGATCCACGTGAGTGCGGGTGTCCTCACGTAGGCCCGATCTCGTAGAAATCGCGCGAGAGCGGATCGTGCGCCTGAACGCTGTCGCTCGCGGCGAAGTGAGCACCGCGTGGCTGGTGAGAGCCGCACGCCGTGCGAGGCTTGTTATTGCGACCGATCGCGTGGCTAGCGGAGGTTGTCCTCGTCGTGCTCGAGGGCGGCAGCGGCCCTACTAGGCGATGAAACTGGGGTTCGATGGATCCAGCAAGATAGGGCAACGACGTAACATCGGTCACCGCGCCCACGCTGGCGACGCGCCATTTTTTCGCGATTTGGTCCCCCGCGTGCTCCGCTTCTCCTCGAGCATGGACGTTGCTCCGGCTGGTGATCCCATGAAATCCCGCACGCTCCTCAAGAACCTCGTCCTTGGCCTCGCGTCGACCGGCATCGGTATGGCGCTGGTCGTCGCCTGCAGCAGCTCGTCGACGCCTTCAGGTGGCTCCATCCCGACCTGCCAGGGGAGCGACGTCGTCGCGTGCACGTGCGCGAATGGCCAGACGGGCACCGGACAGTGCAACGACCCGTCGTCGTGCTCGTGCAATACCCCGAGCGGCAGCGACGCGGGCGGCGGCAGTGACGCCGCGCCGAGCGATGATGACGGCGGTCACAACGGCGACGGCGGTCACGTCGACAACGCCCCCTCGCCTGCTGCGCTCTACGATCAGTGCTACCGCGCCGGGAGCTTCGGCGCCCCGTGCACCGTCGACAACGGGCCCGACCCCACGAACTGCACCGATCCGAATTTCCCGTACTGCTTCGGTGGCGGCCAGGGCTACTGGTGCACCGCCGAATGCGGTGACGGCGGCACCGACTTCTCGACATGCCTCATCGAGGTGCCCGATGGTGGCTTCCCGGACGCCGCGGGCGACGAGGCCGGGACCGGCCCCGGCTGTACCCCGAGCGCGTGCAACGCGAAGGGCTACTGCAAGTAGTCGCGCGGCGCGGCTCGCGCCCGAGCTCCTTCATCTGACGAGTGGACCGCGAAGGAGCCGCGCCCCAAGCGCGAGCTCGGTGGCTCCCTTCGTCGAGCGCAATCAATTCGCGATTGGAGCGTTCTTTTCGACCACCCCGACTCAACGGTGATCCAGGTCGAGCCCACGAGTTATGACATCTCGCCAACACCGTCATTACAGGCGAGATACGCGATGGTGATTTGCGCCGTTCCGAAGCTTCGCTCGATCGCGGCACGCAGGATGCTCATGGGAGGACCCCATGAGAACTTCACTCGCGCTCTCGCTCGCAGGTTCACTCACCGCAATCCTCATCGCGACGGCGTGCTCGTCGCAGGACAACGGCGGCGTCGTCCTTCAGCCCGGAGACGGAGGGTCCGGGAGCGGATCAGGAAGCAGCGGATCCGGTAGCGGGTCGGGCAGCGGTTCCGGCTCGTCTGGTAGCGGTTCCGGGTCTTCCGGTAGCGGATCCTCCTCGTCGGGGAGCGGGTCGTCGAGCGGTAGCGGCTCCTCCAGCGGATCGGGGAGCGGCGGCCAGGATGCAGGCCCAGACAGTGGCGCCAGCGAGGATGGTGGCGACAGCGGCGGCGCTGGGGGCTTCGGGACCGCATGCACGACCGCCGGCAGCGCGGGCGCGGCGGCGGGCTGCTCCGACCCGACCTACCCCGATTGCCAGATGATCATGATGGTCCTCAGCTGCACCAAGACGTGCACCGTGGCCACCGAGACCGCCGACTGTCCCAATCCCCCGACGAGCGGGACCTGCAACAACAACGGCTACTGCAAGTAGCGCGTTTCGAAATGAAGTCTCGGGACGCGGCGTCGCTCGCCCGTGCCCGCTCTACTTCGCCTCTCGCTCTCGCTCTCTCGCCTCCCAGTCCCAGCGGAGGCCCAGCATGATCTCCCGAAAGCCGCCCACGGCGATGCCGTTCGGGCGGCGCTCGGTGATGTAGTAGTTCTGGAGCGCGTCCTTCACGGCGAGTCGAACCGAGAGCCCTGTCGGCTTGTGCCGGTAGCGCAGGTTCGCGTCGAGATCCGTGTGTGCGGGGATGAGGCCGTACACGCCGGTCGCATCCTCGGCGCGCGTATCGGCCTCGTCCGAGAACTGCGACGACGTGTAGTAGAACGCGACCTCCCCCCCGAATCCGGACGGGTGCCCCACGTCGGCGGTCACGTTGAAGGTGTGCAGCGGCGCGTACGGGACGATGTTGCCGTTGTACTGCCCCCCCACGAACGTCGCGCGCGCAAAGGTGTAGCGGGCGATCAGATCGAGCGCGGTGCTCCAGCCCAGCGCGCGCCCGATCTGCGCCGTCGCCGCCGTCTCGACCCCGATGTGGTGCGTGGGGCCTCCGTTGGTGAGCTGCGTGCCGTCGCCCGAGTTGCCCGCCCCCGCGATGACCTCGTTGTAGTAGTCGATGAGGAAGCCCGTGATCTCGGCGCGCGCCCATCGGGCCGGCGCGACACGCGTGCCGACTTCGTAGTTCATCGCCTTCTGCGCGCTGACGGGGAGCGGCGACCCCTGCGGGCTGAACGAAGAGGCGACCCTGGGCGGTTGCCAGCCGAGATGGACGCCGGCGAACACGTGGTTGTCGCGTGATCCGAAGATCGTTCCGATGCCGGGGATGACGCCGGTGGACGAGAGATCCCCGGGGACGTTCACGTCCTGCGGGCAGGACTGACCGGCCGCGCACCCGGGATTGCCCGGACCGGAGGGCTCCGGTTGCCTGAGGACGACGCGATGGAAGTCGGCGTGCTCGATGCGCAGCCCCGGCGTGAACAGGAAGTCGTCTCGCACCGACACGGTGTCCTGCACGTAGCCGGCTTCGGCGATCGTGCGATGCCGCTCTTCCTCCGCGAGCGCGCCCGAGTCCGAGTTGTAGATGCCGCCATTGAGTTGCTCGTACTGCGCGGTCTCGCCCAGGATGCGTGCCCCGTATTCGAGCTTGTGCCCGATGGGCCCGGTCGCGAAGCGCGTCTCCAGCCGCGGCTCGAAGCCCGCGACGTCATAGGTGCGGTCGAGGATCGTATCGGCGTTGAGAAAGTAGACCCCTGCACCGGGGGTGTTCAGGTTCCCGACGAATCGCTGGAAGCCTGCGGGCTCACCCGCAGGCGGATTGTTCGGGTCGTACGGACTGCGCTCCCAATCCTGGCGACGCCACGTCCGCTGCGTCTCGTAGGCGTAAACGAGCGTGCGAATCGTCGTCGACTCGCCGATGCGCTCTTCATGGATGAACGACGCCGCGTAACGACGCTGGTTCATCCGATCGTTCGGCGCGAGCGATGGCTGCCCCGGATTCTGGTTGAACATGTCGCGCGTGAGCCCGATGTCGTCGGCGAACGTGTCGTCGGCGTGGAAGCTGAGCTTGACGATCGCCTGCCCCGTCTTCGACGTGTCGAACGCAATCTTCGTGAAGATGTCCGTCCTCTCGAAGGGGAGCGCCTCGAAGCCGTTGCCCGCTTTGTAGTCCGCCTGGACGATGTAGCGCGCGCTACCGAAGGTGTTGCCGTACGTGCCGAGGATGCGCTTGTAGTCGAACGATCCGTAGTCGGCCTGAAGAGCGACCGTCTCGCGTGGAGGCGGCGCAAGCGTGAGGAAGTTGATGACGCCGCCGATGGTCGACGGCCCGAAAAGGACGCTCCCGCTCCCCTTCACCACCTCGATGCCGCGCATGCGCTCGATCTGGGGCGCGATGTAGAGATCGGGCTCGGCATAGGGGTTGAGCGACATCGGGATGCCGTCCTCGAGAATGAGAAGATTGCGGCTTCGTCCCGGGTCGAGGCCGCGGACCCCGATGTCGAGCCGGGCGCCGCTCTCCTGCTCCTGGCGCGCCGTGAGGCCGGGGACACGGTTGAGCATCTCCGCCGTGTCGTAGGGCTGTGCGTTGTCGATCTCCTTCGCCGTGATCAGCGTGCCGGAGCCGGGAATCTTCTGAAGCGAGTCGGCCTTGCCACCGATGACGCGAACCTCGGGGGGCTCTTTCTCCGGCGGAGGGGGCGGAGGCGCGGGCGCGGAAGGCGCAGAGTCGCTCGGCGCGGGGGGCGAGTCAGCCGGCGGAGCTGGTGCGCTGGGTGATGCGTCCGGGGGCGTAGTCGGCGGCGCCGGTGTGCTCGGGGGCGGAGGTGAAGCCGTGGGCGGAGGAGGTGGTGGTGCCGCCGGTGGAGCCGAGGCCGGGGGTGGACTCGTCGGGGGTGGACTCGTAGCCGGCGGCGAGCTCGGAGTCGGGGGCGTGTTCGGCGACGCGCCCACGGGAGGGGCTGGCTGACCCGCTGCCACGAGCGGCCACGCCAACGTGACGAGAGCGAGCGTGGCGACGAACGATCGCCTCACGGCTTGCAGTTCCCGTTGTTGCCGCAGCCCGCCGAGGGGGGCGGACACACGGTGCTCGCGTTGCCCGGCGTGCACGGGCGCGTGCAGAGGTACCCCCCCTTGTTCGGGAAGTCGTAGCAAACGAGCCCCGACGCGCAGTTCGACGTGCCGTCGGAGTCCACGGAGCACCCGGTGCACATGAAGCCGAGCTGCGCTCCGTTCGCCGTGCTGCACGAGACGGCCGCGTCGCCCCCTTCGGGCACGTTCGCGTCGGGGGGCGTGTTGGGATCGGGGCCGCTGTAGAGCGCGTACGCGCTGCCGTCCGGGAGGCACTCCACGAAGCCGGAGCCTCCGTCGCTCAACGTGATCGGCGCGAAGTCTCCAGGCAAACACGACTCGCCGTTCGGCGTGTCCATGCTGCACGCCACGACGAGCGCGAGCGGTAGCGTGAGAGCAAGCGCACGCGAGAGGACGCGCATCGTCTCCATCGTAGAGGAACAGCGCACCGGATCGCGAAGTTGCACGTCCCGCGCCGGGCGAAGTGCCGGGCCACGACGAGTCGGCACGCTGAGTATGGGACGGCTGCGCGGAGGCGTTGCCGTGCCCTGGGAGGGGCCGCCGTCATCCATGTTTCCCCCAGTGGGTGGGTAACGCTCGATCCGCCTGCTCCAATCGAACACCACGAGAACACCGGGCGAATTGGGCTCATGCGGTCGCCGTTTGCTCCAAATGCCTCCGGCATGCGGGGTGCACTTTTACCCCATCAATGGACGCACGAAGGGCACTGGCCGTCTCGCAGCTCGCGGTGATCGCGATCACGTTCGCGGCGATCGCGTGCGGCAGCGACGGGTCGACGCAGCTGCTCGGCACAGATCGCGCGGGCGCCAGCGGCGCAGGTGCACCGGGCGGCACCGTCGGCGGCGCAATCCTGCCGGGCGCTGACGGCTCCTGTCCGACCGACCTCGCGGCCTGCAGCGGAGTGTGCGTCGACACCGCCACAGACGTCGGCAACTGCGGTGCCTGCGGCTCGGCGTGCAGCGGAACGTGCGCTCTCGGTCGATGCGTGGTCACGCTGGCGACGGGAGGCATCGCGACGAGCGACCCGGGCGGAATCGCCGTGAGCGGTACGAAGGTCTACTACTTCGGGACGGCGGGCCTCATGAGCGTCCCGGTCAGCGGCGGTGCGCCCGCCATGGTCGCTCCCGGGAGCGGCAACGCCATCGCCTTGAGCAGTACGGATCTCTTCTGGGTGACGAGCACCTCCGTGATGAGCGTGCCCATCGCTGGCGGTACGCCGACGACCCTCGCGACGATCGGAGGCGGCGCGCTCGCCGTGAACGCGACCGGCGTCTACTGGACCACCGACGACGCGATCCTGAGCGCCCCCCTCGCCGGCCTCGGCGACGGAGGCGCCCCCTCCACGCTTGCCGTGGGGCAGAACGATCCGTCCGGGATCGCCCTCGGCACCGGAGCGGTCTACTGGACCACCGGCGGAACGCTCTCGAGCAGCGGTGGGTTCGCCCCCAACACCGGCGCCGTCACCAGCGCCGCGTTGAGCGAGCCCGAGGACGGTGGCGCCCTCGACGGCGGTGCGGTTGCCGACGGTGGCGGTGAGGTCGCGACGCTAGCTGCGGTCGCCTCGGCGCAGAACTACCCCGTCGGCATCGCGGTCAGCGCAGGGGGCGTGTACTGGGCGGCCGCCGGGAGCAGCGGGGCCCATTTCAACGACGGGACCATCATGAGCGCGCCCCTCGGCGGCGTTGCCGATGGCGGCGCAGCCGTCACGCTCGCGACGGCGCAGCGCTTTCCCTACGCGATCGCCGTCGACGCGACGACCCTGTACTGGACGTGCAACGACAACGGGGGGAGCGGCGGCGCCGTCATGAGCGTCCCGCTCGGCGGAGGTGCGCCCGTCCCGCTCGCGACAGGGCAGAGCTCCCCTACGGCGCTCGCCGTCGACGCGACCAGCGTCTACTGGATGACCGGCAGCGGCGCGTTGATGAAACTGACGCCGAAGTGAGCCCGCCCCCGAGCCGCGCGTCCGTGCGTCGTATCGACGGGCGGAAACGATGGCTATGCTCCTGCGGCCGCGAGCGCGACGTTCGCGCCGCCAGAGGAGGCTTCGACCATGGTGGACGATCCGATGGATCAGCTCGAGAGGTCGCATCGGAAGCTCGAGGAGCGAATCTCCGAGCTCGCGCGTTCCCCAGCGGACGCGGAGGCGCGCGCGGACTTCTTCGGGTTCCTCGAGCGATCGGTCCGCCGTCACGAAGACGATGAAGAGGCATCGCTCTTCCCGCGACTCGCCCACGTCGCGGAGCTCGCAGCGACGATCGCGACGCTGCGCCAAGAGCACCAAGCGCAGGCGGAGCTCCAGCGCGTGCTGCGCGACGCGAACGATGCGCCATCGGCAGGCCTAGCCCTGGAGGCGTTGCGCGCGGCGTACGCGCGGCACATCACGCTCGAGGAGTCGGTGCTCTTCCCCGCTGCCCGGCGCGCGCTCGACGAGGACGCGATGCGCGCGATGATGGTTGAGATGCAGGCGCGACGCGGTCGCGGGGGAGGTGGAGGCGGTGGAGGTGGAGGCGGCGGAGGCGGTGGAGGTGGAGGACGTGGCCGGGGACGGTGATTCCGCCGAAACCCATCGCTGCGTCCCAGCGACCCGCGCGAAAGAATGTTTCATTTTGCGAGAGAATGTAACCCGCGCGTAGTCACTCCGTGTGGCACCGTCCTAGCGGATGAACGCGGCGATCTCTGCGCAGAGAGACGAGGCCGAGCGGGTCCTCGTCATCGATGACGAGGGCGACCTCCGGGATCTCGTCATCTTCAACATTCGCAGCGCGGGCTTCACTGCGGACGGCGCAGCGACCGGTCAGGAAGGGTTGTCCGCAGCGCGTGCCCGACGACCGGCAGTGATCGTTCTCGATCTGATGCTCCCCGACATGCTCGGCACGGCCGTCTGCTCTGCCATTCGCCACGATCCAGCGCTCGCCGGCGTCGGCATCCTCATGCTGACGGCGCGAGGGGGCGAGTACGACCGCATCGAGGGGCTCGAATCCGGCGCCGACGACTATGTGGTCAAGCCCTTCAACGTGCGGGAGCTCGTTCTGCGCGTCCGATCGCTTGCAAAGCGCGTCGCCGAGACGCGGATCGCTCGAGAGAGCGCGGGACGCGCGCCGGCGTACTCGTGCCAGGGGCTCGAGGTCGAGGTGGCTCGGCATCGTGTAACGCTCGATGGTGCGTTGCTCGCGCTACGACCCCTCGAGTTCAAGCTCTTGACGACCTTCCTCGCTTCCCAGGGGACGATCTTCTCTCGCGCCGACCTGTTGCGCCTCGTGTGGGGCATCGAGGAAGAGAGCGACTCGCGGACCGTCGACACCCATGTGCGCCGCCTCCGAGAGCGCCTTGGGCCCTATGGCGAGATGCTCGAGACCGTGCACCGGTTCGGCTACCGCTGGCGCGAGCCGGGCGGCCCCGGGCGGTAAGGCGACAGGAAGGTCACACGGAACGACGGGATTCGCGCATCACTCTTGCTTGAGAGGAGTGCATGACGCGAATTGCGAACGTTGGTCTCGCCGTTTTCGCTTCGTGCGTTGTCGCGGCGTGTAACGGAAAAAGGACATCTCCGCTCGAGTCGACGGCTGCCGCATCTCCGCCCGCCGCCGCCGCCCCAGCCCCGACGGCCGTCGCTACCGCGCCCGTGGCCGCCCCCAAGAAGAAAGCGAATCCCTGCCCGACCCTCGTCGCCGGCGCGACCGCAACGGCGGCCGACACCAAGGACGGCATCGCCCTCCGCATCACGGCCACCGACGACCCTGCAGCGACGGAGATCCGCGCCGAGTCCCATGCCATGTCGGATGCTGCACGTTCGGGCGCCAGCAAGGGTGGTGGCGGCGGAGGAGGCGGCGGCGGGGGCACGGGCGGTGGTAGCGGCGGCGGGACCGGTGGCGGCGACGGCTCGGGCGGAGGTGGCGGGGGCGGAGGAGGCGGTGGAAAGTGCGCGGTCGTGACGCGCAACGCGAGCCTCGACGTTCAGGACGTCCCCGGCGGCGCTCTCGTCACGATGCGGCCCCTCCAGGCCGACGGTCTCGAGCGCCTGCGGAAACAGGTGCGCGATCGCCTCGGAGGGGGTGGCCCATGATCCACGGCGGCCGCTTCGAGATCGAACGTCTCGTAACCACTGGTCCGACAAACGATCGACCGAACGCCTCGATTCTCGGAGGGACCCATGGATAGTCGCGACTGCGCCTGCTGCCGACACGACGGGCACTCGACGTACATCCGCTCTCCCCTCGCGCGGTCGATGCTGAGCGTTTGCTACGGTCGCTCGAGATCGAGCGTTCGCATCGCCGCGCTCCCGATCGTTCGCGAAGGGGGCCGCCGTCTCGTCAACCTCGCGGACATCTGGTGGGCCGCGTGCCTCCCGATCGTTCCGGCGCGACTTCGGTTCGATTTCAAGGGCGACGACGGGTTCGACACGGCGCGGAAGCGCGGCGAGCCGCTCACCGGCGACGTGCTGACGCACGGCTTCGTCGATGTCGATACCCGGGACATCTCATGGGCCGTGCCCGTTCCGTGTTTCTACCGGGTCAAGGGGCTGACGACGATGAACGCGCGGATGCACGCTCCGGCGAGGCCGCGCGTCGACGCGGTCGGCCCTACTTCGGCGGAGGAGGCGGCGTCGTGGGAGCACACGTCGAGACCCCTGCCCCCTCGATGAAGAACCCGACCGAGGACGACACGACCGCGACGCTCCCATCCGACGGGCGGTAGCGGGTGATCGCCGAGCCCGTCTGCGATGGATCGGTCGAGTTGCCGGTGTAGAGATAGAAGTCGCCACCCCAGAATGAGAACGCCCAGTCCGTCCCCACCGACACGCTGGCCAGCGGGGCGGTCGTGCCGATGGCGCCGCTCGCTCCGATCTGCGCGACCTGCGCAGGGGTCGTCAGGAAGAATCCGTAGAGCAACCCGTCACCGTTGCCGGTGAGCTCCGCTTTCTGACCCGCGAGAGGGGTGGTGTAGGGCCCGATCGCGGTGATCGCGAGTGTCTGCGTATCGATCGTGCCGAGCCCGTGGCCGTTGACGTTCTCGCTCACGTAGAGCGTGTCCGTCGACGCGCCGGCGCCGTTGCTGGCGAAGCCCATCCCAAAGAGACTGAAGCCCGCCTGATTGGGGAGGAAGCTCGTTCGCCGGCACGATGCGTCCTTCGTGCTCACGTTGAAGAGATTCCCGTCCGTGTACAGGATCCAGGCGGTGCCCGAGCGATCCACCGCCATGGAGAACGGGAAGGCTCCCGACGACGCCGGGCACGAGAGCGAACCGATGTGCGTGAGGGTCACCACGTCTGGCCGCAGGCTGTAGAGGTCGTTCTCGCGCGAAACCACGTAGACGAGCTGCGATGCCGCGCTGCAGTCACCCGCCGGAACGCCCGCGGGGCCCGAGTCTCCGAGGCCCCCATCGGTCAGGAGCGTGGGGAGAGGCGTACTTGCGCCACCGTCATCGCCGCTCGCTCCGGGATCCGTATCCGCCGGGCCAGGATCGCCCGGGGTCATCACCATCTGCCTCGTGCAGCCGCACGAGAGAACGACAGTGAGGGTCGAGACGACGAGACGGAGGCTCCGCATCTTCGCCGAGGGAGTGCAACGAGCCTGCCGGGCGCGCTCGCCGGTGCGCGCCAGGGCCGCCGTTCAGTTGTCAGGTGCGTTGCACTTCAGCCAACCGAGCACGGTTGTACGTTGCCCGGCGGTGGGCTGCAGCGCAGTAGCGGGGGGCATCCGGCAGGCGTTGAGCTGGGAAAGCACGTCGCCACGGATCGCGTAGAGCGCCGCGTACGAGCCGAAATCCACGCCCGAGCCGGACGTGACGATGCCCGCATCCGCGTGGCACATGTAGCAGTGCTGCTCGATGATCGGGAGCACGTCGTCCTCGTAGCTCGGCTCGGGGGACGGGCAGGTCGGGGGGAGCAGATCGGGGCAGGAAGCCGCTGCATCGACGACCGCAGAGTCCTCGCCCGCGTCGGAAACGGACTCGTGGCTCCCGTCGGAGCTGGAGCTGCACCCTAGAGCGGGACCGACGGCGAGCAGCAGTGAGGTGGCTACCAACGGAGGGATGCGCACGGTGGCGTCCAGTGTAGATCGCGCGGGTGCTGACGTCCCGAATCAGGCGAGCACGCGCAGCTCCGAACCGGTCGTCGGATCCCAGATGCGAACCGTGCCGTCCTGACTCGACGACGCGAGGAACGCCCCGTTCCTGCTGAAGGCGACCCACGTGATGAGCGCTTCATGCCCGAGGAGCGGCGCGCCCCGCGGCGTGCGCGTGGACACGTCCCACAGCCGCACCGCGCGTTCGTAGCCAGGATGTCCGCTCGCCGACGCGAGCGTCTTGCCGTCGGGACTGAACGCGACGCACTGCACCCAATCGGTGTGGCCCCTCAAAGGCTCGCCGATGGGCGCCCCGGTGACCCCGTCCCAGAGCCGCACATCGCCGTCGTCACTCGCCGACGCGACCATCGTCCCGTCGGGACTGAACGCGACCCATCGCACGAACAGGCGATGCCCCGTGATCGGCGGCGTGATCGGCTCACCGGCGATCGCGTCCCATAGGCGGAGCGTCGCATCCTTGCTCGCGGTCGCAAGACGCTTTCCGTCGGACGAATAGGCCACGCAGCGAATGGCGTCCTTGTGACCACGGAGCACGCGCGATGGCACCGTCGTCGTCGTCTCGTCGATGCGCGAGAGATCCCAGAGCCGTACGGTCGCGTCGCGGCTGGCCGACGCGAGCGTCTTGCCATCAGGGCTGAACACGGCAGATCGCACGACGTCCGTGTGCCCATCGAGCGGACACCCCAGCGCCGCGCCCGACTCGGCCGACCACAGTCGGATCGTGTGGTCGAAACCCGAAGACGCGAGCACATGACCGTCGGGGCTGAACGCCGCCATCAGCGCGGCGTCGACGTGGCCGACGAGAGGCGGTCCGCACGGCCTTCCGGTTGCGGGATCCCAGAGGCGCAGCGCGCCCGTGCGGTACGCGACCGCGAGCGTCTTGCTGTCGGGACTGAAGGCAATCGCGCTCGCCACCGGGAGCTTTCGCTCCTCTACGACCCCCTTGGGCTTCTCCTCATCGAGATCCCAAAGTCGCAGCGCGAAGTCCCAACCGGCCGAGGCGAGTGTGTGCCCGTCCGGGCTGCGCGCGATCGAGTAGATCGGACCGAGATGCTCGCCGAGCACGCGCGCGGGGGGCGGTTCGTGTTTCGCGACGCTCTTCATGTCCCAGACGCGGATCGATCCGTCCCAGCTCGACGACACGAGGCGCGCATCGCCGACGAACGCGAGCGAGAGCACGACATCGGTATGTGCGACGAGCGGCCGCGCAATGGACTCGCCCGTGACCGCGTCCCACAGGCACACGCGGAAGTCGTGACTCGCCGTCGCCAAGCGCTTGCCGTCGGGGCTGAACGCGATCGCGTGCCGTGCACCGGGTCGTCGCAGGAGCGATTCGACGGGAAGGTCGAGAGTGCGCACCGGAGTCCACGTCGCATCCGCCGTGAGAGCTGCGCGCTGCCACAGGATGGCCTTCCCGTCCTCGCTCGCCGAGGCGAGCGAGAGTCCGTCGGGGCTGAATCCGATCGCGTAGACCGCAGCCGCGTGCGCCGCGACCTCGCGAGTTGCGTCGCCCGTCGCTGCGTCCCAGAAGCGGAGCGTGCCGTCCTTCCCGGCGGAAGCGAGCGTCACGCCGTCGGGGCTGAAGACTGCAGCGAAGACGTCCCCCGTGTGTCCCGTCAGCGGAGCGCGAAGCGGTTCACCCGTTCGCGCGTCGAGCATGCGGATCGTCGCGTCGCGACTCGCGGTGGCGACACACGCACCATCGGGGCTGTAGGCAATCCCCCAGACGTGCCCCATGCGCCCGTCGTGCACGGGGATAGGCCGTCCAAGACCTTCTCCCGTCGTCGCGTTCCAGAAGCGGATCGTACCGTCGCGATTCGCCGATGCCACGCGGTCGCCATCCGGACTGAACGCTACCGCTTGCACGCGGAAGCTCGGTGAGTCGGCGGCCGTAAACTCGGTCTCGCCTCCTGGCGCACCACGTCCACGGCCCCCGCCGCCGCCGCCGCGACCTCCTCCTCCGCCGCCTCCGCCACCGCCGCGACCTCCTCTTCCTCCTCCTCCTCCGCCGCCGCCGCCCCCTCCACCTCCGCCGCCCCCTCCACCTCCAAACGGCGCGTTCATCCGTTGAAGGGTAGCGCGCTGCACGCACCCCGCCCGAAAGTCACGTAGGTCGCCCGGCGTTCCAAGGGCGTAGAGCCGCCCCCGCTCACGGCACGACGGTCACGTCGTACGCTGCGAAATCGACACCACCTCGGCTGTCGCGCAGCACGATCCACAGGTGAACCGACGACGGAGTGCTCGGCGCAAGCCAGCCGTCGGTGGTCGCGGTCGCCGGGTCGTTCTCGGCTCGCCCCGTCGACTCGGTGTCGAGCGTTCCGCCGGTCGAGTACCAGGCGACCTGCATCGACTCGCGTTTGGTGACGACGGTCTGCGACGCAGGGTCGAAGTACGCGTACGACTCCGCAGACGCCGCGGGCCAGCTCGCCGCGAGGATGACGCGCACGCCCGCGTGAATCGACGAGAGCGAGACGGCGACCCCGTCGACGGTCGCCACGAGCGGCGCGAGCATCGGGTTCACGTTGGCGTGGTACGACGCCGTGAACTGCGAGACCGCCGCGGCGGGGGCGTTCGCGAGATCGCACTCGATGCGCGCGAGCTCGAAGGTCGTGTCGCTGCCCGGGAAGTCGGCACGAACGGGCTGGTAGTAGCCGCCCGTGACGTCAGGGTCCACGGGCCGGAACCCACCGGGGGGCGTGTCCGGGCCGAAGAGGGAGCAGCCGTTCGACGGCGTGGCCACGACAGTGGACTCTCCCTCCCCTGCCGGCACCAAAGACGAGGTATCGAGGCAGGCGTCGCTCACCACGTCGTCGTCGGTCAGCGGCTTCGGCGCCGAGCAGAAGTCCCACGTGATCGGCGCCGTAGCGACGGCCCCCGCCGGGCTCGCGACGAGCGCGGTGAACGTGACCGTGGTGCCCGGCTTCGCTTCCGCAGGCTCTGCGCGCACGGCGAGCACGCGCATCGTATCGATCCGCGAGTCGTCGTTCGCGAGGCTCGGCACGCACGACGGCGCGGTCACGACGACGCACGCCGCGCACGACCACGCCGCTCGCGTCATCGCGCGATGCCTCACAGCTCCACCCGAGCGCCGACCACGGCAATCGCGGGGAGCCCGGTGACGGTGCCCCGCTGCGTGTACGTCACGTTGTAGATGTATTCCTCGCCGTTCGCCCGGTTGGTCACGTTCAGCCCTTCCAGGTACACGAGCACGCGCCGCCCCTCGCCGAGTGGAAAGCTGCGGTCGACGCGCAGGTCGACCTGCCAGAACGCCGGCAAGCGGATCGAGTTCTGGGCTCCGAAGATCGGCTGGTAGACGTCATCCTTGGTGTCGTAGAAGGCACCGAGGACGGGTGTGCGCGGCAAACCCGTCGCGTAGCGGAACCTCGCGCCGATGCTCCACGCTCCGAGCTCCTTGCTCGCGACGACGGTGAGAACCTGGGGCTGGTCGTAGTCGAAGAGGCGCCAGCTCGCGCCCGGCGTGTCGCGTCGCTCGGCGTGCGAGATCGTGTACGCCACCCAGCCGAAGAACCCGTGCCACGGTTGCTGCCGGACGAGAAACTGAACGCCGTAGCTCCTGCCGACACCCACGGGGAGCAGCGCGTTGGCGATCTTCGGCGTGGGCGACGGATCCCGTACGGCGAGATCGCTCATCCACTTGTAGAAGCCGACCACCTCGGCGGAGAGGGTGTCAGTCATGCGAAGCGACTCTCCTGCGCTCGCGTGATCGGCCTTCTCGGGGCCGAGCGTCGGCGTCCCGAAGACCGCGCTGAGATCGGCCGGGTCGGGTGGCTGCGTGTACACGCCTGCTGCGGCGAGGAGCGAGAGGCGCTGCGTGACGCGCACGCGCGCGGCGATGCGCGGCTCGACCTCGCCCTGCAGCTGCGACGAGCCGACCGGGGGAATCGTCCCCACGCGCGGCGTGAGGCGGCTCGGCTCGGTGAGGTACCCATCGACGCGGAGACCGGGCGTCAGCTCGAGAGGTCCGAGGTCGAGGTCCGCGATGACGTAGGGCCCCACGTCGATCATGTTGGCGTGCCAGGTGTCGACGTTCGTGTTGCCACCCGGTGGCTGACCAAAGACCGTGATGTCCCCTTCGCGCGGAGGGATCTCGAGCGAGCCGTCCCGATAGAGGTTGGCGCTCGATCCGTCGAGGTCCATCCCCAGCGTGAGCCCGATGATCGACGACACGCGCGAACGATGCGACGCACGGAACCCCCAGCGCAGCGTCGATTGGTCGAAGACCGCCGGATTCGAGCCGAAGCTCGCCTGGAGATCGTTGGAGTCGTGGCCGATGAACGGGGTGAAATCGACGACGGCGCCGTCATCGAGCTCGCGCCTGTAGTGAAGGTAGAGGCGCTGGTACGCGACGTGGGTCGTCTCGCTGCGCGCGTGCGCCGGGTCGGCGTCGGGGATGTTTTGCGTGAGGTCGTCCGTGGAGCCCAGGATGACCGCGTCCAGCGACTCGCGCGGGCGAAGCGCGAACTGCGCTTTCATCTGGTAGTCGCTGTAGCGCGGTACGGCGAAGAATTGATCGACGTTGGGCGCGTCGACGGCTTTCAGCACGCCGTTGAGCCACCCCACTCGACCGGCGATCCCCAGACGCACCCGATCGCTCGGTGCGGCCGTGACCATCCCCGAGCCGTCGAGGGTGTCGGCCCCGAGGTACCCATGGACGCCGCTCGCCGGGAGATCGCGCGTCTCGACGCGGACGACGCCCCCAAGGCTGCGCCCGTAATCAGCGCCGTATGCGCCGGGCGTCAAGGACACATCGCGCACGAGGTCGCCGTTCACGGTCGACCGCAGCGCGCTCCCGTGAAACAGCGCCGGCACCTCGACGCCGTCGACGTACGTGCGCGTGTCGCCAGGCCCCGAGCCCCACACGATGAGCTGCCCCGACCCGAACGACGGGCGGGCGAGACCGGGAAGGTTCTCGAGGACCTTGATCGGGTCGCCCTGGGTCCCGACGACCTTCTTCCCCTGCGCTGCGGCGACGGTGACGTCGAGCTCGTCGTGCGTCCGGCGCACGCCATGCGCCACGACATCTTCGCTCGGTACGGCCGCGGGCGCGGACGGTGCCGCGGGGGGTGGAGGTGAAGGCGGCGCCGGCGACGGCAGCACCGGCGCCGCCGGGGTGTATGCGAAGTCGTAGGCGTATCGAATCTTGATCGCCGACGGGCGTCCGTTGACCTCGGCCGGCTCGAAGACGAGTCGCTTCGCGGCGGCGATCGCGGCGACGTCGAACGCGGTGCCACCTGACTCGAGCGCGGTCGCGTCCGTGACGTGGCCTTCGACGTCGAGCGTCAGCGCGAGCACGACGTGCGAGGACCGCGTTTCGCCCATCGGGAACTCGGCCCGCGCCGGGGTGATGAGCGTGGGTGGCTTCGTCAGGCGCTGTTCCGCACGCCCCTCGCTCACGGGTGTCGCCCCCGTGGGCCCCTCGGCCGGTTGCGCGCCCGCGAGCCTCGCGGTGAGTGCCGCCGCGAACGCGATCGCTGCGGCACGGCATCGCGGGCTCGGGCGCATCAAGGCACGCTGAAGGTGAGCGCCGTGACCCCCGAACCTGCGCCGTGGGTGCCGATCGTGTCGGCTTCGACGGCGGTGCCGCTCGCCTGCCCGATCGTCTGCCCGTCGAGCACCACCTTCACCGTCCAGTAGGCAATCGGTGCATCGCACAGAGAGGTCGCGTCCACGCGCACGGTATACGTCCCCGGTGGCGGCGGCTCCTTCCACACCGCGTCCTCGCGATCGAGGCCGTCGATCACGCAGTTGGCGTTCGAGTTGTAGTCGATCGTGCCGTAGCTTCCGCCGTCGGCCTGGTCGAACGAGAACGGCGGCTGCGTCGATTGATCGCCCCAGTACAGGTCTTGGCCCTGCGGGTCGACCACGTGCAAATCGAGGTTCGCGTTGTCGTCCCACGTGAGCGTGACCACGAGATCGCCGGTCGGGATCGGCTCGAGCGGAGCGGCGGCGTAGGCCGTGAGCACCTGCGTGCTCGGCAGCCCGCAGTTCCCCTGCTCGTCGACGGCTCGAGTCACCAGCGTGTACTGGCCTGCGATGATCCCGCCGGAGAACGCAGCGGTCGCCGCGTAGGACGGATCGTTCGGCGACGTGTAGTTGGCGGCGCCGGCGAC
>Ga0302196_10001637_pt1 | contig 21291 bp, 21 predicted proteins | sample II_Bog_N1_3_FD_198794 | JGI IMG/M metagenome (GOLD analysis project Ga0302196, IMG submission 198794) | Peat permafrost microbial communities from Stordalen Mire near Abisko, Sweden - II_Bog_N1_3 | ecosystem: Environmental > Terrestrial > Soil > Wetlands > Peat | place: Sweden: Abisko...
CCTGCGCCGGCGAGCAGCGCCTGCAGCGCGGCGAGCACGGGCAACCACGTGTCCTCGGCATCCTCGATCGAGCCTGCCCGCTCGGCGTCATCGACGAGGAGGCGCACCGCGGAGCCACCCGGACAGGGCCGCAGCTGCCAGGTGAGGTAGGTCGCCGGGTCCTCCGGCCCTGATCGCAGGAAGTACGACAGCTGCCGGTAGGGCTGGACACACAGCACCTGTCCGACCAGCCTGGTCTGGCATTCCGGCAGGTGCGGCGGCGCCCGGAAACGGATCGGGGCATCCGGACACCACGACGACTCGGCAACCAGTCCATAGAGGTACCAGCCTGTCTCCTGTCCGTCCGTCAGGGCGGTCCAGACCCTGAACGGATCCGCAGGCGTGAAGCAGCGGAACTCGTGCGTCCCTCGTGGCAGGAGATTCATCTCGTACCGCCGCTCCCGAATGGCTGTAGGCAGTCCGACTGGTCGTCCGGCCGGTCAGACCGCGTCGTGGTGGGCGACCTGGGCGACGCGCTCCTCCGGAGGCCCGGCGAAGCCGCCATCCACCGGCAGCGCCGGAAGGAGCGTGTTCTTCATGAAGGCCTCACTCTGGTCCTTGGAGTCCCAGAGGACCGAGATCAGGTAGCCACCGTCCGTCGGGCCGCTGGTGTGGGAGCGCTGACCCTCGGGCAGGCCCGTCTCGGGATGCAGGACCCTGATCATGGCCAGGTACTGCTCCTCGGTGCCGCCGGGCCAGAAATGCACTTGCAGGTAGGACACGCTTGCCTCTCCTCGTTCTCGCACCGGCCGGTCAGCCGGTGCATCACGTCGTCAGTTCGTCCGTCTGCCCGAAGGCGGTCGACGGCTCAGCCTTCGACCAACATCTGGATCGTCTCGGGACGGACGCCGTCGAACTTCATCGCATCGGCGGCGCCCTGACCCTGGAGGGCCTCCTGGAAGGCCTCGAGGCTGGGGCACTCGACGACCAGCCCCGCCCGGTTGGACCCGTCCGGGTCCACGAAGGTGCGTGCGGTGATGCCCAGCGGGCCGAAGTACTCCTCGCGCCGGGTGGAGGTGCGCCAGTGCTCGACGTCGTCGACCTCGTGGGTGATGACCAGTGTCGTCATTGCTGCCGCTCCCTCTGCCGTGCCGGTGGCCTGACGCCTGCGGCCTCGGGGGTCATCCTGCGGCCCGCCTCGCGTCACCCGCGCGTCACCGAGGCGGGTGGGAGGCGATCAGGACCGCAACGCGGTGGCGGGCAGGCTGGCGGCGAGGTCGTCGATCTGGCAGATCCAGTGCCGGAAGCCGTAGTCCCGGCAGAGCTCGGACGCCTCGGCGAGCCAGGTCCGCCCCTCCTCGTCGAGATCGCCGATCCGGCGATGCCGTGCCTGCGCCAGGGCGAAGAGCGTGGTAGCCCGGTGATAGGTCCAGCCGAACGCCGTGGCGGTCGCCAGCGCCGCCCTCAGGTGGCGTTCGGCCTCGTCATGGCGGCCCAACAGGGATGCCAGCTTCCCGACGTAGGCCGCGACCGGCCCCTGGCTCGTCACGCCGTTGAACGAGATCTCGGCCGCATGGGGCTCGATGACGGGCAGCAGCTCGGCGGCCGCCTCGAGGTCATCGAGCTCGATGGCGATGATCGCGTACGCGATGACCGACGTCATCCAGAAGTTGTCGAACGGGAGGTGGGCGAAGCCGCTCGCCATGCCCTCGTGCAGGATCTCGTGGGACACCTCAGCACGTCCCACGGCGGCACAGATGATCCCGTACGCCAGCCTGAAGGGGAGGACGCCGGGGTTCTCGCTCGTCGCCTGCTCGACGAGCGGGAACAGCTCCCCGTGCCGACCGGCGAAGGTTCCCACCACGAAGAACTCCGCGGCGTACATGGCGAACGCATCCGGGGCACCGATCTGCAGGCCGAGGTCGAGCGCCTCGGTGGCGACTGCCTCGGCGTCCGAGAGCCGCCCGGACATCGTGGCCTCGAACGTCTCGAACACCGCGAGGAGCCAGTGCAGATACGGCTCCCCGACGCTCTGCGCGTTCGCCCGGAGCCGGGTCAGCGTGTGCGCGGCCATGGCCGGATCGCCCATTTCGATCGCCACCTGGCGCGCGGCGATGTTGACCCTGAACTGCAGCAGCGGGTCTCCCGACGCCTCCGCGGCCGCCAGCGCCCTCGCCGCCACGTCACTCCGCAGGCGCTCGTTGCCGGGGCCCCAGAGCGCGGCCAGTACCGAGGGTGTCACGGCGGCGACGATGGCGGGATCACCGCTCTCCTCCGCCAGGTACAGGGCGTGATGAGCCAGCGTCACCCGTCGCTCCACCTCGGGGGTGAAGGTCAGGCTCTTGGAGAGGAGTGCGAGGAGGCGGGCGTAGGTGGCGGTATCGGCCGGGTCGGCGACCTCCAGCGCGGCCTCGACGAGCTCCAGGTGCTCCCGGGCGAGGCGGTCCACCCGGAGGATCCCCAGGTCGGCCGCCAAGGCGGCCCGGATGAGCGTCTGGCCTTGACCGCACTCCCGCGCCAGCTTGGCCCCTCGCACCAGATTGGCCTCGGCGCGTGGGTCACCGGCCCGGTGCTGCGCGTCGCCGAGGCGCACCAGGAGATCGGCCCGCTGTGCATCGGATCGAAGCAACTCCTCCGCCGCCTCCAGCGCCACCTGGTAGTGGTGCGCCGCCTCCATCGGGGCGAGGTGCTCGAAGGCGTGATCGCCGGCGGACAGCGACCAGTGGAGCGTCTCCTCCGTCAGGCCGGCCAGCGCGCAGTGCCGGGCCAGCTGCACCACGACCTCAGGGTGGAGGGTCTCACCTTCCTTGGTCAGGGCGCGCACGACCCGCTCGTGCATGCGGGCACGGCTGGACGGGCCGATCTCCGCATACATCGCGTTGGCGACCAGCCCGTGCACGAATCGCATCGCCCGTCGTACGGATCGCTGGCCGACGAGGATCCCCGCCCCCACAGCCGCGTCGAGGGCCCCGATCACCGTCGCCTCCGGCAGGTCGAGCGTCTCGAGCAGGACATCCTCGGGAAACTCCGCCCCGACCACGGATGCCGCGGCCAGCACGGTGAGCACGTCGGGGCCGAGGGCCCGCACCCGGCTCCAGACGACCTCGCGGAGGCTGGGGGGGACGCCCCCGGGCAGCACCATGGCCGGGCCGGGCCGCCGGCGGTCGGACGACCCTGCCGCCCGTCCGACATCCATCCAGTGCCGGATCAGCTGCGAGGCGTAGAGCGGGTTGCCGGCCGTATCGTCCCGGAGTCTTCCGGTGACCAGGCGCAGTTCCGCATCGGGCAGCGCCGGCGTGGCCGCGACGACCAGCTGGGCCAGCTCCGCCTCGTGCAGTCCCGTCAGTTGCAGATGGCTGATCTCGCTCCGCTCGAGCTCGGCGAGCGCGGTCCGAAGCTGGTCGGGCAGGTGTTCCCCCGGATCGCGCAGGCTCACCAGCAGGAGGACCGGGGCGTCGACCAACGTCCGGACGAGCTGACGGAGGAGGAGGAGGGCTGTCGGCTCCGCCCACTGCAGGTCGTCGAGGATCAGGACCAGGGGTCGACGGCCGGCGAGTCGGCGCAGGAGGTCGATGGCGGCGTCGAACGTGAGGAACCGTTCGGTGGCGTCGTCCGAACCGGTCGGCGCCGGGGTCGTCGCCACCCGCGTCGCCAACTGCGGGCAGAGCCGCGACAGCTCGCCACCGACGTGGGCCACGTGCTCGGCCAGGAGGTCGAGGGGGGCGTGCTCGACGCAGGTGTCGAGCACCGAGCGGAACGGTTCGAGGGGCGCGCCGGTCTCGGCGCAGCGCCCGTAGAGCACGGTGGCTGTGGCCGAGGACGTCACCGAGTCGGCGAATTCGGCCAGCAGCGTCGTCTTGCCCATGCCGGCTTCGCCGCCCACCACGACACACCGCAGACCCGGCTCGGCGGCCAGCGCCAGCTGTGACCGGAGCACCTCCTGCTCACCCGAGCGACCGACGAACGCCACCCGGTGGATCAGATCGGCCGGCAGCGGAACGACCGTCGCCCCGATCGGCGTCGCCTGCTCGGGGTCTGCCTCGACGCCGTTCCACCCGGTGGCGACCCGGCGCTCGATCCGGACGACCTCGGGTGAGGGCTCGGTGCCGAGCTCGTCGACCAGCAGCGATCGGTAGGCCTGGAACGCCCGGAGGGCGTCGGCCTGGCGGCCGGCCAGCGCCAGGGCCCGGATCAACAGGCCCCTCGACCGATCGCGGTACGGATAGCGCCCGATCTGGCCCTCGGCCGCGGCGATGGCATCCGTCTCCCGATGGGCCGCGATGAGTTGGTCGACGTAGTCGTCCACGCTGGCGGCGTGGATCTCGGTCAGTCGGGCGGCCTCACCCCTGGCCCACTCCTCGCCCTGGAACTCCTCGAGCACGGGTCCGGTCCACAGCGCCAGGGCCCGTTCCAGTGCGCCCAGCCTGTCGGCGGCACTGCCTGCATTCGCCACCGCCGCGCAGAACCCAGAGGCATCCACATCGCCCACCAGTGCGTACCCGGTGCTCGTCGTGCGCAGCGTGGCCGGCCCGATGGTGGTCCGTAGGCGCGACACCGTCGTCCTGAGGGCTCCGCTGGTGACACCGAGGACGTCGGCGAGCCACTCCGTGCGCAACTGTCGCGGCGCATGGACTGCGAGCAGTCCGAGGAGGCGGCGCTGGCTGGCGCTGGGCACGTCGACGATCGCCCCGTCCGGTGCCACCCCGCACACCGCGCCGAGCACCTGTACCGATGCCGGCGCCGCGTCCCGATGGCTCACGGCTGCATTGTCGCATCTGGCCCGGAGGGATGCCGACCCCGGAGCGCCCGCCGTGAAGGCCCGGGCTGCAGGGTGGTCGAACCTCGGCGGCCACAGGGGGTCGCCGGCCGAAACGGGCTGGACGGGCCGCCGGGCATCGACGGTACTGCCCACGGAGGTGGCGGTCGCGCGACACTTCGGGCATGGATCGCTTCCACGACAAGGTCGCCATCGTGACGGGCGGGGGCTCGGGCATCGGGCGATCCACCGCCCGCCGCCTGGCGGCCGAGGGCGCCTCGGTGACCGTCGCCGACATCGACGAGGGCACCGCCGGCGCCACCGCCGAGTTGATCCGCGCCGACGGGGGCGCCGCCCGGCCACAGGTCACCGACGTGGCCGAGCCCGACGCGGTGGAACGCATGGTCGCCGACACCGTCACCGCCTACGGCGGCCTCGACCTCCTCCACAACAACGCGGCCGCCATCAGGCTCAACCTCACCGACCAGGACGTCGTCACCATGGACCTCGACACCTGGCACACCGCGATGCGGGTCAACCTCGACGGCGTCATGCTCGGCTGCCGCTTCGCCATCCCCGCCATGCTGGAGCGCGGCGGTGGCGCGATCGTCAACACCGCGTCCGTCGCGGCCACCTACGGCAGCCGCTCCCTCGCCGCCTACGGCACCAGCAAGGCCGGTGTCGTCGCGCTCACCCGCTACGTGGCCACCGCGTACGCCGACCGCAACATCCGCGTCAACGCCGTGGCGCCCGGCGTGGTCGTCGACCGCGACCTCCAGGAGAGCCTCGGCGGCCCCCTCGGCGACACACTGGCGTCGATCACCGAAGGTCACCTCGTCGGTCGACTCGGGTACCCCGAGGAGATCGCCACCGCCGTCGCCTACCTCCTGTCCGACGACGCCGCGTTCGTCACCGGCCAGACGTTCACCATCGACGGCGGGTACACCGCCCACCGCTGAGCCGGGGCGACGAGCTCCGCGGCACCGAGGCGCACGAAGGCCGCCGCGGGCATTTCGTCGGCGGCGCTCGCTAGGCCTGGAAGTAGTGGCCCTCGTCGAGGTCGTCGATGAGCCCGGGGTGCGTCGGATGCCAGTCGAGCGCACGTTGGGTGCGCAGGCTCGAGGCAGGGTTGTCGAGCGAGACGAAGAAGATCAGGAAGTCGAAGTAGTCACCCAGCTCCTCCGGCGGGACGGCGACGGCCGGCACGTCCAGGTGGCGGCCGATGGCCTCGGCGATCCGGCGGAACGGCACCCCTTCGTCGGCGACGGCGTGCAGGCGGGTGCCGGCCTCAGCCGATTCGAGCGCCGAGCGGTAGAGGCGGGCCGCGTCGAGCGAGTGCACCGCGGCCCAGCGGTTGGAACCGTCGCCGGGGTAGCCCGCCTTTCCCCACCTTCGGGCGAAGGAGATCAGCGCCGGCGTGTAGCCGGTGTGGTCGAGCGAACTGTGGACCAGCGGCGGCAGTCGCACCACGGAGGAGCGGACTCCCTGGCCCGCCAGGGCGATCACGGCGTTCTCGGCGTCGATGCGAGGCCCGGTCGGCAGGATGTCCTCTTCGGTGGCCACGCCCTCCACGCCGCCGAAGGCGAGCGGGATCGTCCCGGAGGTGCCCACCATCGGCTTGCCGGTGCCGGCGAGCGCGCTCCCCATCGCCTCGATGGCCAGCAGGTCGGCGTCGAGGGGCCCTTCGAGATCGCCGGCGTTCATCTCGTGGTGCTTGAAGGCGAGGTGGATGACACCGTCGGACGCGGCGGCCGCCTCCGCCAGCGAGTCGAGATCATCGAGTGAGCCGCGGTGCACCTCGGCGCCGAGCGTGGAGACCGCCGCGGCGGACGCATCCGTGCGGGCGAGGCCGACCACCTCGTGTCCGGCGCCGAGAAGCTCGGGGATGACCGCCGAACCCATATGGCCGGATGCTCCGGTGACGAACACTCTCATGGCAGTACCTCCTGGTCGTGGGGCTGATCCAGGCGGGATCCGAGTATTGATGGCACCTGGTGTCATCACTGTATCAGGAATGTCACCCGGTGTCATCACCAGGCCCTTAGGATCACGGCATGGCGCGCTGGGAGGCAGGAGCGGACGGGAGGCTGGCCCAGGCCGCCTACGAGCTGTACTTCGAGCGCGGGTTCGACGACGTGACCATCGCCGAGATCGCCGAACGGGCCGGACTGACCAAGCGGACGTTCTTCCGGTACTTCGCCGACAAGCGGGAGGTGCTCTTTTCGGGGGCGGCCGCCTTTCAGGAGTCGGTCGTTCGGGCGGTGACCGACGCGCCCGAAGAGGTCACCCCGGTCGATGCGGTGATCGCGGCACTGTCGGCCGGGGGGTCCGGCATCACCGAGATCGGCGAGCCGGCGCGCCAACGCCAGCGGCTCATCGACACGTCGACCGACCTGCAGGAGCGGGAGATGATCAAGATGGCCGCGCTCACCGCGGCGATCAGCGACGCGCTGCAGCAACGGGACGTCTCCCCCCTGGCCGCGCGCCTCACCGCCCAGGCCGGGGTGGCGGTCTTCACCACCGCCTTCGAGCGTTGGGCAGACGACGAGGGACCTGTGGCGTTCGCGCCGCTCATCCACGAGGCACTCGCCGAGCTTCGGGCAGCCGTCTGCGCCGCCGCCTCGCAGCCCGTCCCTTCCCCGGCCGACTGACCCTCGGCCCTCCCGGGTGGCCGGGCCCGGTACGGGACGACGACCCGCTCAGCCCGCTCCTAGAACTTGCCGAGCTCGCGGAGCCACGCGGTGGTGGCCACCAGTCCGTCGTCCAGGCTGATCGGGTCGTAGCCGAGCCGCAGGTAGGTCTTCGACTCGGTGAGCGGGCGCCGGGTGGACGGCCGCTCGGCGGCCTCGGCCGCCTTGGCGGCGATGGCCACCAGCGTGGCACCGAACACCTCGGCCACGGCGGGGTCGTCGGACGGCTGGATGTCGGCGACCCGGTGGTCCATGCCGGCCAGCTCGCAGATCCGGCTGCAGGCCGTGGCCGTGCTGACCACGTCCTCGGGACGGCCGTCGAGCATGTAGCGCTCCCCGGCCACCCCGCGGTCGAGGGCGAGGATGCACCCTCGGGCGATGTCGTCGGCGAACACCCAGCTCACCGGAAACCACAGGTAGGACTGGATCCGCTGGCGGAGGGCCGCCAGCAGCACCCGGTTGAAGCTGGTCCGACCCAGAGCGTTGCTGACCACCGGAGAGGGGCCGAAGATGGCGCCCGGGTGGGTCGTGACCACGTCCTGGCCGGCGGCGGCCCGGGCCATGGCGTCCTCGAAGGCGGCCATCTTGGTGACGGTGTACGGATCGGAGCTGGGCGTCTTCGACACGGGTGCGTCCTCGCGCTCCAGGCCCCCCGAGGTGTCGAAGAAGGTCCCGGTACTGACGGCGACCACCCGGCGCATGCCCAGGGCCTCGCCGGCATCCAGCACGTGCCTGGTTCCGTCGACGTTGACCGCCCGGAACAGGTCGAGGTCCTGACTCGCCCCGCCCAGCAGGGCGGCGCTGTGGATGGCCGAGTCACAGCCGGTGGCGGCCCGGAGCACGTCGTCGGCGTCGGTGATGTCACCGGTCACCACGTCGACACCCAGGTCGACCAGCGGACCGGTGTCGGCACCGTCACGGGCCAGGGCCCGGACCGCGTCGCCGCGCTCGAGCAGCAGCTTGCAGATGTTGGCGCCGGCCAGGCCGGTGGCGCCGGTGACGAGGACGGTCTCGCTCATCCTCCGGCGTGTACGTCAGCGGTGTCGGGGTAGGCCGCGTCCACCTGGCCGGGGTCGAAGGTGATGACCGGGGGGGCGGTGCCGAAGGGGTCGAGGGTGTGGATGAACCGGTGGGTCCCCATCGAGACGGCGCAGGTGAAGCCCAACTCGATGATCTGGGCGGCGGTGAAGACCTCACCGAGCTGGCGGTAGGTCTCGTCGTCGATGGCGTGGTGGTCGGCGGACAGGAGGTCGAGGAACTCGACGGCCAGCCGCTCCTGGTCGGTGAGACCGGAGGCACCGGGCGACACCAGGCAGGCCACGTCCTCGTCGGTGATGGAGTCGTGCTTGCGCGACTGCATGCACGGCTGGCACTCGCCCAGCTGGGCGCTCCGGATCCGGATGAGCTCGAGGATCCTCCCCCCGAGGAGGCTGTGCTGGCCCCAGGCCTGGCGGGCCATGTTGGTCTGGATGATCTGGGCCGTCCGGTAGGCGAAGATCTGGAGGGGGACGGGCGTGGCGTACGTGCCGTCGGCCACCCCCTCCTCGATGATCCGGCGTGGCTCGTCGGCCAGCTGGTCCATGGGAATCGGCTCGATCCGTGGCATACACTCCCCCTCGGCTGGGGGGCCCTGTCGTGCCCCCCTCGTCCTGACGATCGTCTCGACACCGAACCTAGAAGGATCGAGGGACACTTGTCCATGCAACCATCCTCCGTGCTCCTGACCGACCGGGTGGCCGTGGTCACCGGCGGCGGTGCCGGCATCGGTCGGGGCATCGCCCGGGGATTGGCCGCCTTCGGCGCCAAGGTGGCCATCTGGGAGCGCGACCCGGACACCGCGGCCTCGGCCGCCGACGAGGTCGGGGGCCTCGCCATCCCCACCGACGTCCGGGACGCCGACGCCGTCGACGCCGCGCTGGCCCGCACCGCCGCGGAGCTCGGCACGGTGTCGATCCTGGTCAACAACGCCGGCGGGGTGTTCCACTCCCCCCTGCTCGAGACGTCGGAGAACGGCTTCGACGCCCTGTACAAGGCCAATCTCAAGCACGTCATCGTGTGCACGCAGCGCGTGGCCCGCGCCATGGTGGCCGCCGGCATCGGGGGGAGCATCATCAACGTGACCTCCATCGAGGGGGTGCGGGCCGCCCCCGGGTACGCCGCCTACGCCGCGGCCAAGGCCGGGGTGATCAACTTCACCAAGACCGCCGCCCTGGAGCTGGCACCCCTGGGCATCCGGGTCAACGCCCTGGCCCCGGACATCACCCTGACCGAGGGCATGCAGGCGGTGGCACCGCCCGGGGCCGAGGAGCACTTCGGCCTGACCGTGCCGATGGGCCGAGCCGGCCACGTGGACGAGATGGCCGGGGCGGCCGTCTTCCTGGCCGGCGCGCTGTCCGGCTACGTCACCGGCCAGACCCTGCATGTCGACGGTGGCACCCAGGCCTCGAGCGGGTGGACCCACCACCCGGTGACCGGCGAGTACATCCTCGGCTCGGCCTGACCGACCCGCCCCGGCTCACTCGTCGCGGCCGGCGCTCCCCACATGGGCGGACATGCCGCCGTCCACCGACAGCAGCTGCCCGGTGATGTACCGGGACTCGTCCGACGCCAGGAAGACCACCGTGTTGGCGATGTCGTCGGGCTCGCCCAGATGGGTGGTCAGGACGGCCCGGCCCAGTCCGGACAGGATCTCGTCGTTCAGATGGGCCCGGACGGCGTCGGTGATGATCAGTCCCGGGACGATGGCGTTGACCCGGATGTTCTGCTTGCCGTGGGAGGTGGCGACGTACATCGTCAGGGTGTTGACCCCCGCCTTGGACACCCCGTAGGCGGTGCGGGTCCGGTCGCCCTTCAGTGACGCCCCCGACGACATGTTGATGATGGAGCCTCCCCCGGTGCGCACCATCTCGGGGATGGCGTGCTTGCAGGTCAGCATCTGGCTGGTCAGGTTGACCGCCAAGGTGCGCTCCCACACCTCGAGGTCGAGCTCGGTCACCGGGGTGTCGCGGTCGAGGAACGCCGAGTCGGTGAGCGCGGCGTTGTTGTGCAGGATGTCGAGCCGACCGAAGTGGTCGACCACGCGGCGGACGGCCCGGACCACGCTTGGTTCGTCGGACAGGTCGATGGCGATGGCGATGGCGTCACCTCCGCCGGCCACCACCTCGGCGGCCACGCGCTCGGCCCCGGCCGGGTCGATGTCGAGCACGGCTACCCCGGCACCCTCCCGGGCCAGGGCCCGCACGGTGGCGGAACCGATGCCGCCGGCACCCCCGGTGACCACGGCCACCTTGCCCGCCACCCGCCCCCTCCCCGGGTCGGCCATCTCAGGACCCCGGGACGGCGGTCGGGTGCGACTCGGCGGACAAGCGTGCGGTCATGGTTCCCCCCGGGGCGCCTGGGCGGCGCACGTCCGCCGGATGGTACGTCCGCCCCGGATGCATTGCCAAGCCCGGAGGGGACCCGACCGGGTGCTCCCGGCGCAGGCGGGGTGATCCTCCATCCGGGGGCATCGAACCCCCCAACCGGCCAGAGGGAGACCGGCGCCTCAGCGGTCTGTCGTCCGTCGATGCGATACTGGGCCCACCACCCAGACGAACACCGGAGCTCGGAGACGCTATGGCACGGCTTGACGTCGGAGGGCTCCGGGTGATGAGCGTTGGCGTCCGTGGCGATGCCAACAGCCGGACCGGTGCCGAGCCGGTCGGACGGCGCGCCGCCGACCATGTGGCCGAACTGCCGTCGAGGCCTGCTCCGGCCCTCACCCCCGCGAGCGTGCCATCCGCATGGATGCACGGTTGCCGGATTGACCATGGTGGGTGATCGAGGCGTGGACACGGGTGACGACGACCGTGGTGCTGCCACCGGAGCGGAGCATCGAGTGGGGCGCCTGATCGCCTCGGTCGCCACCGAAGACGGACCTCGGGCCTACGAGTTCGAACCGACGGCCGACGGCACCTCCGTAACCGTCCATGCACCTCCGGGAACCGGCCGCAATCTCCGAATGGTGTGGACGACGTCGGACACGTCGGTTTCACGGGATCACCAGGCCTGCGACACCTGGGGTGTCACCGACGGGCCGATCACCCAACAGGGAGTGGCACTCCGCGTCGTGGAAGAGGGCGGTTCCGTCTCCCGGGCGATCTGTGTCATGAAGAACATCTGGATGGGGGGGAACTGGATCTTCAACGCCATCGGGTTCGATCACGGCTCGTTCGTGGTGCTGGGAGCCGTCGATCTCTCCGAGACGTTCGATCCGGACGGTCTGGTCCCACGACTGCCGTGGCGCATGTGTGCACGGGTGCAGGACAGCACGCTGGTCTGGAAGGTCTGGCCGACCACCCGATCCGAACCGGCGTGGGGTGACTCCATGTTCGGCGCCACGATCACGCTGCCGCCCGAATGGGTCTACCCGGGGCGTCCGGGCTTCTACGTCGGACATCTGGAGACGGGCGACGACGCCGAGTTCACCGACGAGTCCGTCGCAGCACGTGAACAGGACCGATGAAGCCTCTCCCTTCCGCGCCTCGCAGCTCGAATTCCGAGACGCACCGTCGTAACCGGCGAGCGCTACTCCCCCGGTAGGTTGTCGATGCCCAGGAAGGGACCGTTCCGTGCCTGACCCGGCAAAGACGTCGACGATCGGGTTGTCGGCGGCGCTGAGCATCGGTATCGGCGGGATGATCGGCGCAGGGATCTTCTCCGTCCTCGGGGTCGTCGCCCATGTCTCGGGGTCGGCACTGCCGCTCTCGTTCGCCATCAGTGGGGCCGTGGCCGGCTTGGCCGCCTACGGCTACGTGGCACTCGGGAAGACGTTCCCGAGTATCGGGGGCTCCGTGACGTTCCTCGTTCGCGGCTATGGCGACGGCCTCCTCTCGGGGGCCCTCAGCCTGTTCCAGTACTTCAGCTTCATCATCACGATCGCGCTCTATGCGACGGGATTCGCCGTCTACGCCTCCACGTTCATTGACCTTCCGTTGAAAGTGTGGGCGGTCGGCGTCGTGCTCGTCTTCACGACGATCAACTTCCTCGGGAGCCGGGTGATGGGTCGGGCGGAGACCGTGATCGTGATCATCAAGCTGACCATCCTCGTCGTCTTCATCGTGGCTGCATTCGCGGCGCTGACCGGCAAGGGGGTCGCTCGGCTCTCCCCCGCGGCCTGGCCGGGCCCGTTGGACATCATCACGGGTGCCGGCCTGTTGTTCGTGGGCTACGAGGGCTTCGGGCTGATCACCAACGCCGCCGCCAACATGGCAAAGCCCACGCGCGAGCTGCCACGTGCGATCTACGGAAGCGTGGCCGTCGTCATCGTCACCTACCTCCTGGTCAGCATCGGGGTGGTGACCAACGTCCCACTCGGAGTCCTCAAAGGACTCGGGGACTCCGCGCTGGCCGTCGCGGCGAGGCCTTCCCTGGGCCAGGTGGGCTTCAGATTGATCGCCGTCGCCGCGCTCCTCTCGACGGCATCGGCCGTCAACGCCACGCTGTTCGGCTCGACCAACATCGCCTACCAGATCGCCAAGAACGGTCAGCTCCCAGCCGCCTTCGACCGCAAGCTCTGGGGCCGCGACGTCGAGGGCCTCTTCATCACCTCGGGACTGGTCCTCGTGTTCGTCCTGCTGTTCCCGCTGAGCGCTGTGGCGTCCATGGGCAGCGCGGGCTTCCTCCTCGTGTACGCCGCGGTCGGTGTCGGCCACTTCAGGATCCGGCGTCAGACCGGCGCGAACCCGTGGCTGATCGTGGCCTCGGTGACCACCTGCATGCTGCTCTTCGCCGTCCTCCTCCACCACATGATCAGCGAGTCTCCGTCGTCGGCGATCGCCCTCGGGATCACACTGCTGGTGAGCGTTCTGGTCGAAGGCTTGTACCGGAGGAGGTCCGGACGGACGTTCACGAGGATCCTGGCGCAGCCCGTGCGCGGCCCTGACGGCGGGGTGGCGTGACTCCGGCACCACGGCCCGCGTCGCACCCCGTTCACACTGAAGCTTCTACTTGACTGTTGCCTGCCGGATCAATACACTCAAGTACATGCTTGAGCAAACGATCGACCTGGATCGGACCTTCCAGGCGTTGGCCGACAGGAGCCGGCGCTCCATGGTGGAGCGCCTCACCCTGGGACCCGCCTCGGTCAGCGAGCTGGCCGAGCCCCTGGCCATGTCCCTCGCCGCCGTCGTCCAACACGTGCAGGTCCTCGAGGCCTGCGGGGTGGTGACCACCGAGAAGGTCGGGAGGACCCGCATCTGTCGGATCGAAGGCGCGGCGATGACCGCCGCCGAGCAGTGGATCAGCGACCGGCGCCGGGGCTGGGTCGTCCGCCTCGATCGACTCGGGGAGGTACTCCACGAGCAAGCCGCCACCAAGGAGAAGCCATGACCCTGTCCACCGTCGCCCACGACACGTTCGTCATCGAGCGTACCTACGACAGCCCGGTCGGCCAGGTCTTCCGGGCCTGGTCGGATCCGGAGCGCAAGGCCCGCTGGTTCGCCGGATCGGCCGAGGCGCTGCAGTCCGGCTACGAGCTCGACTTCCAGGTCGGGGGCCACGAGCGCAACCGGGGCGGGCCCCCCGGTGGGCCCGTCTTCACCTACGACTCGGAGTATCGCGACATCGTCCCCGGGCAGCGGATCGTCACCACCTACGAGATGGCCGCCGACGGGCAGCGGCTGTCGGTGTCGGTGGCCACCGTCCAATTCCTCAACCAGGGGGCGTCGACCCGGTTGGTCCTCACCGAGCAGGGGGTGTTCCTCGACGGACGCGACACCGCCGCCCAGCGCGAGGAGGGAACGCGGGGGCTCCTCGACGCGCTCGCCCGGTTATTGGAGGACGACCGGTGAGCACCGCGGCATCGTTCATCCTGACGAGCCTGGACGGCTTCTACGAGGGCCCGAGCGGTGCGTTCGTCTGGCCGGTGGATCGCTGAGCCCCGTCGCGTGACGACCCGGTACGACCGACCCTGGCGACGCCCCGGTGCCGCGGCGTACGCCCGACACCGGATCCGGGCCTTCCTCCGCCCACCGGTGACCGTCGTCCCGGCGCCGGCCGACCTGATCAAGGATCACGACGTGCCGGTGCGGATGCGCGACGGCGTCACGCTGCGCGCCAACGTCTACCGACCGGAGGGCGACGGCCCGTTTCCGGTGATCATGTGCGTCCACCCCTACGGCAAGGACGCCCTCCCGCGGCGTACGCCACGGGGCTGGCGGCTCAGCTTCCAGTTCCGGATCATGCACCAGTCCGAGGCCTTCCGGATCTCGAGCGAGACGGGCTGGGAGGCGCCGGACCCGGTGGCGTGGGTCGGGCGTGGCTACGTCGTGATCAACGCCGACGCCCGGGGCGCCGGCACCTCCGGGGGCGTGGGATCGCTGCTCTCGGACGGCGAGGCCCGCGACGTCTACGACCTCGTCGAGTGGGCCGGGACGCAGCCGTGGTCGAACGGTCGGGTGGGGATGCTGGGGGTCTCGTACCTCGCCATCTCGCAGTACAAGGCCGCAGCGCTGCGACCCCCGCACCTCGCCGCCATCTGCCCGTGGGAGGGGTTCACCGACGCCTACCGCGACTTCATGACGCCGGGTGGGGTCCCCGAGCGCGGGTTCTCCCTGATCTGGCAGACCCTCACCCGACGCGTCGCCCGGCTGTCGGTCGACCTCGGGGCCGAGCGGCGGCGCCATCCGCTCCGGGACGCCTGGTGGGCCACCATCACCCCCGACCTCGCACGCATCGAGGTGCCGATCCTCGTCTGCGCCAGCTTCTCCGACCACAACCTGCACAGCCGGGGTTCGTGGCGGCTGGTCGAACGCGCCGGATCGGCGGAGCTCGCCACCTACGCCCACCGGGGCCCCAAGTGGGCGACCTTCTACAGCCAGGACGCGCAACGCTCCCAGTCCGCCTTCTTCGACCGCCATCTGCGCGGGTCCGACGTGCCAGCGCTGCCCCGGGTGCGGCTCGAGGTGCGCGAGCGCCGGGGCACCGTCGTCGAGGTGCGGGCCGAGGAGGAGTGGCCACTGGCCCGCACCGACTGGACGGCGCTGCACCTCGCCGACGGAGGCGCACTCCGCACGACGCCGCCGGCGGCCGGGGGTGTCGCCCGCTTCCGGCTCCGTCACCAGGCGGTCTCGTTCTCGTACCGGTTCGACCGCGACACCGAGGTCACCGGACCGATGGTCCTGCGGCTGCGGCTCTCCCTGGAGGACGCCGACGACGCCCATCTCTTCGTCGGTGTCGAGCAGTGGCGCGGCGGTGCCTACGTCCCCTACGAGGGCTCCTACGGCTACGGCCGTGACCGGATCGCCGACGGCCGGCTGCGGCTCGCCCTCCGCGACCCGGGCCCATCGGCGGACCCGCACGAGCCGGAACCCCCGCTCGACGTCCTCCGGCCCGTGCGACCGGGGGAGACGGTGGACGCCGCGATCGCCCTCAGCGCGTCATCGACGCGCTTCCGGGCGGGCGACGACCTGCGCCTCCTCATCGCCGGGCGCTCGCTCGAGCCGTTGAATCCACTGTTCGGGCACTTTCCGGCGCGGTACGCACGGAGTCGTCGGGGAACCGCCGTGGTGGGTTGGGGACCGGAGGCCTCCACCCTCACCATCCCGGTGATCCCTTGAGCGCCACGGGTCGGGACGCCGAACGGCGTCGATCGGCCGTGCCACGCGACAATGGGAGGCGTACCGACGCAGCAGCGTCCCCGTTGCTGCCGGCGAGATCCTGGCCACCATCGCCGACGCCGCCGCCTGCAAGCACGGCGTGAGCGCCAGGGACGCCTATCTGCGGGCCGCCGCCTACTACGCCACCGCCCTCACCTCGATCGACGGGGTGGACGACCCCGACACCGCCCAAGCTGGTCCCCGATGGCGTCGCGCTCCTCGGCGAAGGTGACGATTCGGTTGCGGAGCCACTGCAGGCCGGGGTCGTGCTCGGCACGGGGCGTCCAGAGCATCAGTTGGTGGATCGGTTGCAGCGGCATCGGCGGCTCGAGGAGCCGGAGCGAGGTCTGGTCGGCGAGCAGCCACGCCAGCCGCTCGTGGATAAGGGCGATCCGACGGGTCCCCCGCAACAGGGGCGGCGCCAGGCCGTACGCCGTGGTGACCTCGGTGTTCCGGGCGACACCTAACAGGTCGAGCTGCGCTTCGGCCAGTGAGATCTCGTGACCGCACAAGGTCGCGAGGTGCGGGAGCGAGCTGAACTCCTCGAGGGAGACCGAGTCACCGATTTCGTGGTTGTCGGCGTCGACGGCGCAGACGAAGCGGTCCTCGAACAGGAGGCGGTGGGGGACACCCACAGCCGCACCCCGGGGGTCTCCCGTTCCAACCGGCCAGCAACGGGGTGAGGAACGTGATCATTCCGGGTGACCGAGGTGTGGGAGTCGGAAGCGGCGCACGAGGCGTGGATCTCGGCCCACGTGGCCCCCACCATGCCCGTCGACGCACCACCACCGAGCCTGAGCTTCCGGCCGATCGTCACCGTCGTGCTTCCCGGACCACCCGGGACACGGGGCCCCCACGACCATCGCTCCGGCCACGGTTGCGCCCACGGTGCACCGCACCCACCGGTCGCCGATCACCGCGCGGTTGCCGCCGACCCCCGGCCGGCGGCGGGTGTCCCGGACTCTGGCCGGGGGAAGCCAACGCCATCGCCGGTAGCCTGATTCGATGGCAACCGAGGCCCATCAGGCCAAGTACAGGACCGCCCGGGAGATCCGGGGCGGTGGTGCCATCGGCAACCTCCAGGATGGCATCGAGCTCGACATCCACGGCATCAGCACCCGGCTGATCGCCTGGCCGGGGAACGGCTTCCAGACCGAGGCCGTGCACGTGCTCACCATCCGGCCGGGCCAGGAGTCGACCGCATACACCTACGACGTCTCGGAGGAAGCCATGCTCTGCCTGGCCGGCACCGGCGAGGTCCGGCTCCAAGGTTCGTGGCGGACCCTCCGACCCGGCGACCTGGCCTACGTCCCCGAAGGCGTCCCCCATGCCGTCCGCAATCCCGGCTCGTCGACCGAGGACCTCATCATCGTCAGCCAGATCACCCCGCCCCAGCTCGACCTCTACGATCCCGCCGGCTTCTACGACCGGACCCAGGGCACCTTCAACGATCCGACGATCTTCAAGGCCACCGTCAACGCCCACCGCCGGGAGCTGCCCCCCAGCCAGATGGCCTTCCACGACGACGGTCCGGAGGTGCGGGCGCAACACCTCACGAAGGAGCAGATCCGGCGCGACGGTGCGCTCTTCAACGTCTACCTGGGCAACGAGTTCACCGCCCTCGGCATGCCCGGCCGGTACATCCTGTGGCCACCGGGGGGCACCCGGCAGGCGGGGTTCAACTACGTGTTCGCCCCCGCCGGGGAGGCGGACCCCCTCCACACCCACCCGATCTCGGACGAGTGCCTCGTCGTGTGGGAGGGCGCCTGCGAGGGAATCGTGGCGCCCGGCTACACGGGCGGGACGTGGATCGGCCTCGACACCTACGACGCCGTCCTCGCCCCCTGCGGCGTGCTCCACGGCCACCGGAGCCTGGACACCCCGGCCATCATGGGCGGGTTCGCCTCCCCGCCCCAGCCGGACCTGCTGCTCACCAGCGGGTACCTGACCGACGGCGTCTTCCGGCAGGGCGACTTCGTGCGCCTGGAGCCGGGCGAGGTCGAGGGGATCGCCGAGCTCCGCACGCCCCGGCCCTGACCGGCGCCCCGGACCGCTTCGACGGGAGGCGCGGCACGCGCGTCCCGGGGCCCGAACCGTCAACCGCCCCCCGGTGGTCGGGGTGCCTCCGGGCTCCGCTGCAGCCGTGCGGCCACGTGGGCCGGCATGAGCACGACCTCCGAGGCGATCGAGCGTGAGAACGCCACGGTGAGCGGATCGCCGTGCGGGCGGTGGTAGACGGCCAGGGGCCGTCTGGTGGGTGGCGACGTGGCGAAGATCGATCCGTCGAACGTCTCGGGGATGATCGAGGCCGGAACCAGCGTGGGTCCGAGGCCGGCGGCGGCGAGGAGGGGGGCACTGGCGGTCTGCTCGACACGGAGCGCGACCTCGGGGCTGAAGCCGGCCCTGGAGCAGGCCCGGTCGAGGACCTCCGCCAGCCCGTGGCCGGGGGCGAAGTGGACCCAGGCCCGGTCGGCGAGGACGGCAAGATCGAGCGGACCGGCCCATCCGGCCAGCGGATCGTCGCCCGCCACCACGATCACCATCTCCTCGTCACCCAGATCCGCCACGTCGCCCGACCAGTCGGACGGCGTCGGACCGATGGCGACATCGGCTTCGCCACCGCGCATGGCCGCCGCCATCTCGTCGCCGTGCCGGTACTCGTGGAGGCGGAGCCGGACACCCGGGTGGGCCTGACGCCAACGCCGGAGCGGGATGGGTAGCAGTCCGAGCGATGCCGAGTACACGGACGCCACCTCGAGCTCACCGGCTTCCAGCCCGACGGCCTGGCGGGCGGCCTCCAGCGTCCGCCTCGCCTCGGTCAGCGCCGCCCGGGCATGGGGAAGGAGTGCCCTACCGGCCGGGGTGAGGCGCACCGTCCGCGGCTGCCGGTCGAGGAGCGCACCGCCGACCTCCCGCTCCAACACGGCGATCTGGCTGGAGAGCGTGGGCTGGCTCACGTGGAGCTCGGCGGCCGCCCGGGTGAACGAGGCGAGCTCGGACACCGTGACCAGGTACTCCAGCTGGCGGAGCGTCGGCATTACTTCAGACTATGACAATGAGAGTTAGAAAGTCTTTGATCTATCGAAGGCCGAAGAGGACACTGCTGGTGTGAGCACCGGGCACCCACCAGATGCCGTCGGACCGGCGAGGGTGGTCAGCGCCACACGGTTCGAGGGTTGGCCCGCCGCCGTGAAGGCCGAGTTCACCAGCCACGCCGCACCGGGACCGGTCGGGTCGCGGCTCCTCTCGGAGGACCGGCGGGTGCGGGTCTGGAGCATCCATCTCCAACCCGGCGAGCGGCTGGGGGCCCACCGGCACGCGCTCGACTACTTCTGGACCGCGCTCACCGCCGGCCGGAGCCTCCAGCACGTCGCCGACGGCTCGACCCGCCTCGTCACCTACGCGGCCGGCGACACCTGCCACTTCGAGTTCGGGCCGGGCGACTCCCTGCTCCACGACCTCGAGAACATCGGTGACGCCCCCCTGGCGTTCGTGACCGTCGAGTTCCTCCGGGCCGGCCCGTACCCGTTCGATCCGACCCACCCCGTCACCACCGGAGGCCCTCCATGACCGTCGACCTGCCCCCGAGCCACGCGGACCTGCTCGAACGGCCGCTGTTCGCCCATCTGGCCACCATCCGACCCGACGGCAGCCCGCAGAGCAGCGTCATGTGGTTCGCCTGGGACGGCCGCCGGGTCCGGTTCTCCCACACCAGCACGCGACAGAAGTACCGCAACCTCCTCGCCGATGGACGGGTCTCGTTCCACGTGCAGGACCCCGGGAACGCCTACCGGACCCTCGAGGTCCGGGGTCGGGTCGAATCCATGGAGCCGGATCCCGACGCCACCTTCTATCGCCAGCTCCAGCGGCGCTACGGGTCCGACGTCCCGGTCCTCGACGCCGACGTCCGGGTCGTGATCACGGTCGAGCCCACGGGGTACGTCGCCGTCTTCGGTGGCCTCACCGGTGCCGAGACGGACGCGCTCACCACCCTGTTGGAACAGCTCGACGGGGAGACCTGAGTCCCCACGGCTCCGGGGGGACACGGGTCGGGACCGGGCCCCCCGCCTGAACGGGGTGCCCGCCCGGTGGGAAGATCGGATCCATGACGAACGGCGTGCGACCCCGGGGCGGCCCCGGCTGCCTCGGCCTGGTGGTCGGCACCCTGGTGCTGGCGGCCGTCATCGCGCTGGTCCTCGTCGTCGGGGTCATCGTCCTGGGCGTGGTGGCGGGCCTGGTGGTGGCCGGCCTGGTGGTGCTGGGCGTGGACCGGCTGCTGCTGGCGCTGAGCCCGAAGCGTCGCCAGCGACGGGCGGAGCGGGGTGCGGCGTTCACCTGGCAGTTCGGACGCCTGTCCTCGGGAACCGTCATCGATGCCACGGCCACCGAGGCGACCGTTGCCGACACCAGGGCCATCGGGAGCACCGCGGAGACCGACGGTCCCCCCGGCGACGCCGGACCGGGAGCTCCGGAGGCGGAGTAGGCGGCGGAAGGGAGGGCGACCTACCCGGGCTCGACCGGCTCCCCGTGTTGCACCTTGACCCCGGCGAACTCCAGCGGCTGGCGCCAGCGCTCGAGGTAGCCCACGTACTCGAGCAGGCTGCCGGTATAGGTGAGGTTCCGGGCCGCCCGCTGGTCGATGGCCTGCTGCTCGCTGTTGTAGAAGCTGGGCGTGCAGGCCATGAAGTAGCGGGCGCCACCCATGCCGACACCGAGGAGCACCGAGAGCCACTCGTCCTCGGCGGACTCCTCCGGCTCGATCTCGACGATCCCCTGCTCGACGCAGGCCTCGACGATGTGGGCCACGTGCTTGGCCGACTCGGAGAGCAGGTGCGAGAAGTTGGTGCCGAACCCCCCCTGGACGAGGCTGATCAGCAGCAGGTTGGGGAACCCGCTGGCCAGGACCCCGTGCAGGGTGTGCGCCCCCTTGGCCCAGCGTTCCGAGAGGGCGACGCCGTCGCGGCCCCGGGGGTCGAAGCCGAGCCGGTGGTGCAGGTCCGTGGTGACCTCGAAGCCGGAGGCGTAGATCAGCAGGTCCACCGGGTACTCGACGCCGTCCACCACCGGGCCGCGGGCGGTCATCTCGTCGACGCCCCGCCCGTTGGTGTCGACCAGGTGCACGTTCGGCCGGTTGAAGGCCGGCAGGTAGTCGTCGTGGAAGCAGACCCGCTTGCAGTGCTTGCCCCAGTACGGCTTCAGCTTCTCGGCGGTCTCGGGGTCCTCGACGATG